>Ga0315308_1000590_pt1 | contig 20477 bp, 22 predicted proteins | sample TDP3_MG_FD_203078 | JGI IMG/M metagenome (GOLD analysis project Ga0315308, IMG submission 203078) | Freshwater sediment microbial communities from Lake Towuti, South Sulawesi, Indonesia - TDP3 | ecosystem: Environmental > Aquatic > Freshwater > Lake > Sediment | place: Indonesia: South Sulawesi... | reverse complement strand
TGCTTTCGTTCGCGGTGGCCCTCAGCCCTCTGCCCAGCAACGTCTACTTCCTCGCCGTCGGGGTGATGAAGTACCAGGTCGCCGAGGTCTTCGCGGGCTTCCTGCTCGGAAGGTTCCTCCTCTACTGGCTTGCGGTCAGCCTCACAAGCGTGGCAGCCCGCTCGCTGGAGGAGCTCTTCAGCAACGAGCTCCTCGCCGTCGCGATAATCGACATCATCGGCATTGCATCAGCCATCCTCCTCACGCTCATAGACTGGCACAAGCTGATCGAGGAAAGGCGACTCGCCATCATCAAGCCGAGGTTGGGAAGACACTGAACGCCCTTACCATGGATTCCGGAAAAGCGAATCCAGTTCCTTCCGTCTTGTGGAACCACCTGTCTAGACATCGTGAGAAAGAGCGGAAGATGACCTCGATCAGAGCCTTTCCGCGCTAGGCTTCACTGGAATCAGGGCCTCCCAGGCGCTCCTTTGGTGGCATGAAAACCACCTTAAACCATGGAGAAAGGCGCTATGAAACCACCTATCACGACAGCCGTGGCAAGGCCTTGGTTCCATGGGCTACTGTTTCCCCGCCTTCTGGAGGAGCTCCCTAAGCCTCTTGTTCCAGAAGCTGCTGAAGCTCGGCAGGCTTCGGCCCTCCTTGTTCGCCTCGTCCACGGCGTTACGCCAGATCTCGTCCATCCGCTGGGCTAGGTCCGCGTCGATGCTTATCTGAAGCCTCGTCTTGGCCGGCGGCAACTCGATCAGCCCCTCGCCGCCTGCAGCTCGACCTCGACCCGCTCCTGCTCATACGGCCAGGCGTGACGTAGATAGTATACGCAGCTGGGGTTAGAGCAGTAGTATTGGACCCGCAGCCTATAGGAGCCGGGCTGCGAGACGTCCATCATCTCCATAGGCCTCTCCCTGAGCGGATAGGCCACCTCGCCCGGAGGCGGCGGCTGGCCTACAGGCCTCAGGACGCGCCGGCAGTACGGGCAGGCTATCGTCGAGTCATGCGTCGCATCGAACTGCCCCCTAGGGATCAGCACGGGCCTCAGCGTGTACGGGTCGGTCACCTTCACGAATCGGCTCGCGTAGACGCCCGGAGCCTGGAAGACGTAGGCCTCGGTCCCAAAGGCTTCTTCTGGGCTCAACGTGACCCTCCGTGAAGGCTTTCGTGAGGCATGCTCCGACCCCTCTGAAAAACGGGGGTTTCGCCCCGGGCCTTTCGGGCCTTCGGGGCTCCTCAGGGAGCTTCTAGGCGTCGGCCTACGCGGACTGGATCTGGCATAAGGCGAGGTGTCGGCCCACGCGGAACTGGAAGCGTTCAGTGAAGGCTACGCTGGTCAGGTCCTTGATTGGGTCGATGAGGTTCTCCACCGTCACGTCGCGCCGGATCACCATCGCGGCGGCTGGGGCGCCGATCCCCGCCGCCCCGGAGGTCTGCAAGAGCAGCGCTGAGCCCGAGGGCTGTATCGTAGTCGTCAGCGTCCTAAAGCCCAAGATCTGGCCGAAGTACTCCGCCGGCCCGAGGGACTTCTTCATGAAGCCGCCGAAGTAGAAGGCGTGGATGAACTTGTCATCCTTCAGCAGGTCGCCCTCCTCGCTGGGGTTCACGACGAGCGTGTCCGGGTAGGCGTTCTCGCTCCTGAGCGAAGCGATGGCAGCCACCAGGTCAGCGTATGCTAGGGTGCCGCCGGTTCCACATGTCACCGTCTTGCCGTAGCCCTGGTAATCGTTGCCGCCGCTCGCGGCGGTGTTGAAGATTCCGTTCGAGCCGATGAGGATCTCGCTTTCCTTCTGGCTCATCGCCCTGGCGCCCTCAGCCAGCTGCCTCGCCACGACGTCCCAGACCGCGTCCTCCACGGCCTCGCGGCTGATCTGCGGCCTCACGCCTATCTTCCGCATCTTCGCGTCCGTGTACTCGTACTTCTCGCCCGCCACAGGTATCTCCGCATGCTCGTCTACGTCGAAGGCCCTCGGTATCAGCACCGCCTTGATGAACCGGTAGCTCGGCCGATCCGTATGCCAGATCGTGACCAGCTCCCGCGCGACGAGGTTAGGCCTGAGGGCTTCCCAGACGATCCGGTTGATCTCCGCCACGGCATACGCCTGATCCGAGAGCATAGCCTCCTTGAGCTTCTCGCGTATAGGCTCGCCCTTGGCGTTGAAGCCCCAGGTCTTCGCCTCCCTAAGCCTCAGCCTCTCCTTGGCCAGCGCCGCGTCCCTGCCCGCGGGTTCACCTGACGGCCCTAGGCTATGCCAGCTCCAGAAGGACTCCTCACCGTTCAGCGTGAAGGCTCCCAGTCGCCGGTACTCCTTCAGCTTCTCCATCTCAGGCTCCTTATCCGCGACCGGGATGCTGGGCGCCAGGAGCGCCAGCTCCTCCGCCGTCGGAAGGAGGCTGCTGTCCCAGGACCTGCCGTAGACGTACTCGTAGGCCTCAACGATGTTCGATAGCTTAACCTGCGTCATTGCCTCTCACCTGATGCAGTCTATGATGCAGAGGATGGTGTCGCCGTCCGCGGAGGCGCTCTGAAGCGCCACGCCGAAGGCGATGCCGCTCTCCACGGTCATCGACGGCTGAGCCGAGGTCGAAGTCACTGTGGTCGCGCCGGTCGGAATGGTTACGGTCGTAACCGCGGCTTGAACCTTCCCTGAACCCGCGGCCTTGACGGCGGCGCCGACGGAGATCGCTCCGGCAGCGGTAAGCTTCACCTTACCGCGGACGAGCACGGGCACGTACTCGCCGCTGGCCGCGGCCTTGAGCGCCACGCCTATGCTCTTCTCGTTGTTCGCCGAATGCTCTACCTGCAGGTCGCCTGTCAGCTTTACGACGTAGCCCTTCGTCACCGCGGAGCCCGCCTTGAAGGTCTCAATCGTTCCTTCGCCCGCGAAGGCCCCTGTAAGGTATTCAGGTGCCTTGTCTGTTGGCATCTATGGCTTCTTCCACTCTTTCGCCCACGCCTGGTTCCTTATACGACTCGCCCGACCCTACGGGCCTGTCAGATTCCACGACGACTATCCAGCCGTTGAAGCTCTTGCCCGGGCATATCTCCAAGACGCGGATAGGCCTGGGGCTGCGGAAAGCCTTCTGAGCCTCCGAGAGCGCCACGTTCACCAGGTCACGCATGTCCCTCAGCCTTCCCTTATCGTTCTGGATAACCAAAGCCCTCAACATGCCCGAGCCACTCTCCCTAGCCGCAGGCCATCCTCACCTTGACGCCGCCTGGCGCCGCCCATACTTGCTCCGGCTCATCGCCTCAGTGAAGCCCAAAGGAGCCGGAGGTTCCTCCACCGCCTCTTGGAAGCCCGAAGGCTCCGCGGGCTGGCCTGCCATCTCCTGCGTGGCCACCAACCCTAGGGCTTTGGCCTCAACGAGCTTACCGCTACGCCCTGTCGCCGCGTTGATCCCGGGAGCCCTCAGCCCCTCAAGCACCTCGTCGAGCCCTCGGCACTTCTCCTCCAGCCCATCGAGGGCCTTCAGCCTCTCCTCGCAGAGCCTCAGTCTCTCCTCGAGGCCTCCCAGCCTCACGTCTAGGCTCTGACCCCCATCCATGCTGGGCTGCGGACGATCGGCTTCAGCCGCTTCGCCGCCCCTCGCCTGGACGGATTCAAGCAGTTTCTCGACGACCTTCACCGAGGCCTCAGCGTCAGACGGCTTCTCCGGCGGGAAGATGACGCTCAGGTCTTGGAAGACGATCCCAACAGGCCTCTTTCCATCCTCGAACTCGATGGCGCGCGGCTCAGCGCCTATGCTGACGCCTTGGGCCTTCCCCGCCTTGATGAGGACCCAGGCCCTGGGGTTGAGGACCTCCGCCCTGTAGGCGACGGCGTCGTCGACGAACTCGGCGTCTGTGACGACGCCTATCTGCGTGTCTCCACTCGTCCTCAGCTCCTCGATCAGGGCCTTGACCTCCGCATCTTGGACAGGCTTCGAGGCCAGGTAGGCGTCCGCCTCCTCGGGCGCCTCGATGTGGTTCACGTAGAGGCTTCTTCCCACGAAGGTACGGGCGGCTCTCAGCAGCTCTTCTCGGCTGTATTGGACGTTGTTCGCGGATTTCCCGACGTGGATGGCATGGCCCCTGATCCAGTGTCTGCCCGCCCGTTCCTCAGGCGTGAAGCCTACGTCCCAGTCGAAGCGTTCAAGGCTCTCGGAGAGCTTCGCCTTCACCTTCGGCCTCCGTCCCTTCGAGGCACGACTCGCTCGAAGAACTTATACAGGCACCTTAACCCATATCTCGGGTGGTCCTTCGCCGTCACCTCGTGGCCGCAGTGCTCCGAGACGGTCACGTAGCCGCTGATCCGCTTCTCGTCCCTAAGCACCAGCATGGAGGCCTCGGTCATCTCCTTCCCGCAGCTGGGGCAGACGGGCACGCCTGGAGGCCGCGGGTGGCCGCGCATCCTCTCGGCGTACGTGGCCGCGTTCTCAGGCCTCAAAGCCCAGTGACGGAAGCGCTGCGTCTCCATCACGCGGCCTTCGCCGTCTCGGACCTCGTAGGTCTGAAACCCTTCCTCCTTCAACTCCAGACACCTCTTTCCCCTCGCCTCGTCTCGCGGCGCGGCGATAAGGGAGGCTCTTGGCCCTCACGCCAGGCATCCAGCTCTAGCTCCTGCCTCAGAAGCTTCTCGATGTCTCGTCGTGTCTCCTCGCTCACCTGGACGGTCTGAGGGTTCAACAGTCCAAGCAACTGCTCCAGGCGGCTCTCAGGGCTCTGAACGGGCACCTGGCCCCAAGCTAGGCTGGGGCACTCACGCGGGTCGAGGCCCGCCTGGGCTATGAGAGGCTTGAAGATCAGGTCCTGAACCAGCTCCTTCATCGCGTCCCGCAGCGCGTTCACCTTCCGTGTCTGGGATTCGAGCATCGCCGTCGCGGACGCGTCGCTGACGCGGGTCTTAGTCGTGCTCAGGATGACCGTGGGGTCCTGAAGCCCCGCCACCACCATCATCAGGTAATGGTCCAGGTACTCCTCAAACCTCGCGCGGAGGTCAGGCTCTAGGACCGTCGCCTGAGCCAGGTAGGAGCTGACGTAGTCCTCGTCTGGGCTGACGGTTTTGAGACTCCCCGCCCACTCCGCGAGGTCCTGCGGCCTGGGCATATGCTCCGGGTCGCCGAGACGCCAGTGGACCTTGGGCGACGCGTATCGCCTCATTATCCTGAGCATGTAGTCCTCCATCGCCCTGAGCTGGTCCACGTAGTCCAGGATGGGCTGGACGACGCCCATGCCGTAGAAGTCGCTGCCTATGGCTCCGCCGACGACGTTGAACCTGAAGTGCGCCACGCATTCAGGCGGCATCTTCCTGTGGACGCCCATGATGAGCTGAACGTAGCCCCTCAGCCCCTTGGAGGGCTCGGGGACGACCCGCATCGTCGTGACAGGCAGGATCTGTACATCCACCAGGTTCCCAAGCCGCGTCGCCTGGAACTCGTCTTTGAGATCGACCTTCAAGGCGTCGAACCGGCGCTCCATGAAGCAGTTCCCGTAGAGCAGAAGCTCCTTCGCGACCCGGAGCAGCTGAAGCCTCAGGTTGACGCGGTCGTTGAACTCCTCGACGATGCTCATCGCCCGCGGGTTGTCGCCCCGGAGGTAGAAACCTGGCCCGACGGCCTGCTCGGCCATCTTCTCCACCGCGTAGCTGACGAGGGGAAAACCACGGTAGACGCGCTCGATCCTGTACCAGTCGACGCGCGGGGGCCAACCGTACGTGTACCAGGCGCTCGGCGCCGCAATAACCAGGCCCATAGAAGCCGACGAGCCCTCCGGCTCCGCCTCGGCCTGGCTGATGCCCGCGCGCTGCCGCGGCCTTCCAAGCAGCCTCGCCATGAAACCCAAGCTTCTCCCGGCTCCCATCCTTTGTCTGGCTTCAGCCTAACACGCGACCAGGGATTTAGGATGCCGTGAACCCAGCGCGAGGAGAGACAGAGGGAGGAGTGAAAGTACTCGGGGTTGAAGACGGCTGGCAGCTGCTCCCTAGGCCTTCTAGGGATCTGCCATCTAGGTGCTCATCTCGCCGGGAGCATCGAAGCCTGAGGGGAAAGCCTAAGTCTGGTGAGGCTCATGGAGGAGCCAGGGCGGTCAAGGTGGGTCTTCACTTTAAGCCTCCAGACGGCCATGTGGGCGACGTGATCCCCTTCTACTGGAAGGGAGAGTATCACGCGTTCTACCTCATAAGGCGAGAAGGGCGACCATTAGCCTGGGCCCACGCCGTGTCCACGGATCTCGTCCATTGGCGCGAGCTGCCTACCACACTCGACATAGGCCCGCCTCAAGCCCCGGATTCAGGCGGCTGTTGGACCGGCTCCGTGATCGAGCGGAACGGGGTCTTCCACCTGTTCTACACGGGCCACAACGACGGCAAGGCGGGTTTCCCCCAGCAGACGACCTGCCACTCCACGAGCCGCGACCTCACCACATGGGAGAAGGATCCCCGGAATCCCGTGATGATCGCGGACCAACGCTGGTATGAGCGCGACGACTGGCGCGACCCCTTCGTCTTCTGGAACGAGGCGGAGGACTGCTACTGGGCCCTGATCACCGCTCGTTCGAAGGAGGGGCCCACCCCTAGACGCGGCTGCATCGCCGTAGCCAAGTCCCCGGACCTCGACTCCTGGGAGATCCATAGGCCGCTCTGGACGCCGTTCCTTGTCTACGCGCCGGAGTGCCCCGACCTCTTCCGCCTGGGGCCGAGGTGGTACCTGATCTTCTCAACAATGGAGACGCGCTACCGGCTAACCGACCGACTCGAAGACCCATGGCTTAGCCCACCGATCGAGTCCATGGACGACGTGCGCTTCTACGCGGCGAAGACACTATCAGACGGCCAGAGGCGCCTCCTCCTCGGCTGGATTCCCTCGCAGCAGGGCGAGAGAGACGAGGGCGCCTGGGAATGGGGCGGCCACATGGGCTTCTCAAGAGAGCTCATCGCCCGGAAGGACGGGCAACTGGCCGTCCGTTGCCCGCCTGAGGTTGAGGCAGCCTTCTCCCAGCCCGTGGTTGACCCCACCAGCCTACCGGACCACGGAGCCCTCACCGGCAAATGGTCCCTAGGCCCAGGCTTGATCCGAGGAGAAGCCAAAGAAGGGATGGGCTTGATGCTCATCCAAGGGGCTCCTGACGACTACTACCTAGACGCAGAGGTCACCGTGGGCTCAGCGGCGGCCTCCGCCGGCCTCCTGCTCAGAGTGACCGATAGCCTAGACGCGGGCTACAGCCTGATCATTGAGCCTGCCAAGCGCCGCGCAGGCTTCCGACACTGGCAGGCGTGGGGCGACCCGCCGCCGCACGTTCAAAGAACGCTGGAGATCAAGCCAGGCCGACCCGTCCGCTGCCAGGTCTTCGTCGAAGAGACCATCCTCGAAGCCTTCCTCAACGGCCAGGTCGCGCTCTCGGCGCGGATGTACAACCACAGACGCGGCAACCTATGCCTGCTCGTCCAGAACGGTGAGGCCAGGTTCGAGGGGCTGCGGATTGCGGCGCCGAGAGGTTAGGGCTACTGCACTGCAGCCCGCTGGGAAACGGGCTCCCTCCGGGGCGCCTCTGGCGCTTCCATTCAAGCTCGCAGTATCCATGATATCTCCCGGGTTCTCGATGCAGACTCTCCCTTAAACCTTATATTCCCACATAGGGGCTTTACCCACAGGAACAGAAATGGGAGAGGTTGTTCAGCTCGATGAGAGAGGTAGAGTAACGATACCCAAGGGTCTCCGGAAGAAGGTGGGGATTGAGAGGACTCTCGTCGTGGAGGTTGTCGAAGACCACCTAGAACTCAGGCCCGTGAGGAATGCCTTCGCAGAGCTTAAGGGGTCGCTCAGGAGTAGCCTCTCACTTAGGGAACTGAGACAGGTCAGCGAGGAGCAGCTCATCAAGGAGACTACGACTAGGTTCCGCGCAAGGCGTTGACCATGCCCCTTCTGGAGACGGACCTTCTCTACGCTCTGCTCGACGACCATGATAGACACCACCAGATAGCGGAGAAGCTCTTTGAGCGGATCCGAAGATTTGAGGTCAAGCCTGTACCCCAGGTCTCCGGACTATCCCTTCTTGAGCTTGAAGTGATCCTCAAGAGCGGCTTGGTCGAGGTAAGAGGAAGAACCGCATCAGACCACGACATCGCCGAGTACTTCAAAAAGGTCTGCGAAGCGTTGAGGCTCTACGGGATAGAGACCAACCCATTGACATGTGAGAGCATCGTACTTGCGGCTTCAATGCGGTTCAATTACAACCTAAGCTACTATGATTCCCACTACGCAGCACAAGCTCAGGCACTCGATCAACACATAATATCCACCGACAGAGTCTATGATAGAGTGCGAGAGATCAAGAGGATCAAACCAGAATCCCTTCTTTAGCTCAGAGGACTCTGCAACGGTTCATGACGGCCAAGAAGACCGGTAATGGCCGAGGCTTAGAAGCACTAACCTGAGCCCAACGCGGCCATCTCTGTCCATTTCGCGGCGAGCTCGTCACGCCGAGGCCGGTAGACCTCCTCGTAGAACGCCTTCTGCGAGAGCAGGACGCGTCTCTCGAAGCTCCTCACGATCCGGAGGGCCTCCTCCCAGGCTTGGCGGAAGCCGTCACCGAAGCGGCTCTCGATCTGGGCCGTGAAGCCCTCCTCGGTTTGAAGCTCACCGCCTATGGTGAAGTAGGTTCTCTCGCCCTGCGTAGCCTTGTAGGCCATCTCGTCGCCCAGGAAGTAGGCGTCGCGTGTCTCCTCGACAGGTCTCCGCTCGATCCTCTCCCAGCTCCGCGGCGGAGCCGCTATAGGCTTTTCCTTGAAGCCTCTCTTCGCCGCCGCGTAGAAGATCGCCCGGTTCAAACCCCAGCTCTTAGCTAGGTCGTCCGAGAGGCCGAGGATAAGGGCCCTCGCCGCCTGCAACGTCGCCATTACTTGGAACCGACCAACAGCCTTAGGCGTAGCCCCTCACTGGCCGGCAGTAGGGCCCGCTCCGCTATTTATGGCAGACCCTTGTTACGCCCGAAGGCTTGACGGGAGAAGAGGAGCAAGCCGTCAAGCAGGGCCTGTGCCCAGGCGGTCTCCAAAGCCTTAGCCCAGCCCTGGATGACCCCCACGGGTCCACGCGCATTCTAGGTGTTTCTCTCACACAAAAGAAGTCTTTTAACCGGGTAACCGCGTTAGTGGCCGCCGCCCTCGGGCAGTGGAGTGGTGGACGAAAGATCGGTTTCAGTAGGGCCCACGTATGCCCAGTCAGCATCGGCTGTACGGGATATTGAGTCATCCGATCCGCGTGCGGATCCTAGAGCTGCTCGGCGACCGGGGACCCACAGGCTTCACCGGTCTGAGGGCTGAGATCCCCGTAAGCGTCGGCAGCCTCTACTATCACATCTCGGTTCTGGGCGAGCTCCTGACGCAGGATGAGAAGAAGAGGTATCTCCTCACCGACCTGGGCATCGCCGCTCTCAAGCATCTGAGGACGCAGCGCCTAGGCACAAGTACGGCTTCACCCAAGGCGAAGCTGACCGTGGCACAGCGTGTAACGCCCCTGGTCTCCGGCGCCGTGGCCTTCCAGTGGGTGAGTCTTTCCCCGCTTAGACATCTCGCTCCGGCGGCTTCCGTCGTGGCGCTAGGGGGATGGTTGACCTCCTTAGCAGGCCTGAACCCAAGGCTTCTCTTCCTCTTCGAAAGCCCAGTTCCTCCGGCTATGCCCTCCATGGTCGCGTTCGTCATAGGATGGCTGGCGATCTACGCCCTTTCAGACCTAGCTGCAACGAAAGCCTTTAGAAGCAACGGCGGGCATGTAGGCCTCCTTGTAAACTCGGGCTATTCCCTGCTTCCCTTGATGCTCTTCACCTTGATCTGGCTTTACCATAAGTCCAATCCTTCCTCTTTCCTAGCATCCTTTGACGGCTGGCCGCTTAGGGTACTGTTTCTCGTTCTTCAAGCGTGGACCCTCCTGCTCCTCTCCTCAAGCATAAGTGTCTCTAAGAGGTTGAGTTCAAGCAAGGCATTCGCCACAGTGCTCCTTCTGATCTATCTGAACATTGCCCTCGTCCTCCCGGGAAGAATTCCGTAGGACCTCCAGAATAGTAGAATTCGAGTTTCCAGTATTCTAGAATAGCTACTCTTAAATTCCACGTTTTCGCTTTGTCGTTCGAGGTGACGTTGACGGGATATTCAAGATGGCTCAGTTCGACGCTCGTGTTCATACTCTTCTCCGGAGCATTGTTGTCAGGCATGCGGCTCGTAGCGGCCTCAGATCATGAGGAGGAGAAAAGCCGTGTTGCAGGTCAGATCACCCTAGATGAAGACGGGAGCACGGGGGATTTCGGCCAGGGGAACTACACAACCGCCGGAACAGAGCATGATCAGGATGAGCATCAGGTCGAGGCTGGGGATGGAGAGAGAGCATCTGGGCTGACGGACGCTCAGAAAGGGAGCCTAGGCACGACCGAGGCGAGAGAAGAGGAGGAGCATGAGGAGGAGCGCCCACAGGTAAGCCCGGAGATTCTCCGCGCCGCTACAGAGTCGCTGATCGAGCACTTCGGTGAAAGAAACTACACGGTCAAGGAGGCCGAGCTTGAGGAGGGCGCCTACGAGATCGAGATGCGAGATAATGAGGGCGGGGAGTACGAGGTCAAGGTCGACGCGGCCACAGGGAAGGTCATAGGCCTCGAGGGCGAGACTAGCGACCTCAAGGTCGCGGTGGAAGAAGAGGACGAGGAGGGGCTTAAGGTCGAGATCAGGGAGGGCCGAGGCTTCAACGTGGGAGTTGACAGGAACGAGCCTAAGCTGAAGCTGGAGTTTAAGTCCAAGGAGAACGTTACAGAGTCAGAGCTGGATCTAGAGCTGCTCTTCGATCAGTTGACGGAGTATCTTGACAATGGAACATCTCCAGGCGTATTCGATCCCGGGGACACCGTGTTGGCTGCGACGAGGCTAGGCGAGTTGAATTGGAGCGTCATGAGGTCAGAGCAGAGCAGCGAGAATGGCTCCATTACCTCCTTGAACATAACCCAGAGTGGCGAGGGAGGGCGCGTCGGCAATCTCACCTTCGTGTATCATCTAACTCCTAGAAGCAGGACAGTCGCGTTGACTAACGAGACGGCGAGAACGGTGAGGATCTGGGCGGTGAAGTTCGACGTTCACATAGAAGACTACAACTGGGCAAGTAACGATTCGTCTTTAGCTCTTTCCGGAAGGTTCAACGCGGAGTTTGAGGTGGAGCTTAGACAAGAGAAGGAGGTGGAGTTCAAGCGCGTCGGCGAGATCACGCCCTTCTTCAACTGGGGCGGCGAGGCCTTCGCTGACGGCAGGAGCATAGACGTTAACGCCAGCGTTTCCAGGAACAGGCTGGTCCTATCGTACCCGCACTTCAATGCCTCCTTGGCCCATGACCCGAGGATAGGCTACCTGATCCACGGCCTGTCGATTGAGGTGCTGGCGCCCTTAGGGCTCATTGCGGGCGCAGCGATCCTAGCGACCATCATGGCCGCAGCCGTCGTACTAAGCTCAAGGAGAATGCGTGAGCAAGTCCTTAGATTGCCCGTAAGCCTTCTTCGAGGAGTACGGTGAGGCTATGAGTCAGCTTCTGGAGTTGTTCTACGGCCGCAAAGCAAAAGTTATATAGAAATGAAGATTATGGTCCCGGCCACTTCGCAAGGATGGTCTGCACCTAGGAGTGGAAGCAGATGAGGATCAAGCGTAGGGATTTCCTCAAGCTAGCCGGTACGATAGGCGCAGGCGCTGTGATCAGCATCTACACCTCCGATATACAGAGCATATTTGCTCAAGTAACGCAGGGACAAAAACACGCTATATGGCTGCAAGGAGCCAGTGACACAGGATGCACGATATCGTTACTGCAAGGAGTTAACCCTGACTTGGTTGATGTGATCAACAGGTTCAGGCTCTCCGTGGATTTCCAGCCGAACCTCATGATATCCAGCGGGGACGCGGCAATAGGGTCTCTCCAAGATGCCGTGAATGGCCTAACGCCCTTGGATGTGCTCATCGTCGAGGGCGCAGTTCCGAAAGCGAGCTACTGCACGGTCGGCGAGATCGCGGGAACGCCTGTGCCCTTCGAGACCTGGGTTCAGAAGCTGGGAGCCAGAGCGAGGCATGTGGTCGCGGTCGGGACCTGCGCCGCCTTCGGAGGCATACCCGCCGCCGTACCAAACCCCACCACGTGCCGTTCAGTCACCCAGGTCCTTCCGTACAAGCGGGTTGTGAACATACCCGGCTGTCCTGCGCATCCGGACTGGGTGACCTTGACACTGGCCTCAGTGTTCTCTGGCACCATACCGCGGCTTGACGAGCATGGCAGGCCTGAGGCCTTCTTCGACGAAGAGGTCCATGAGGAGTGCCCGCTGAAGCCCTACTATGAACGGGACCTGTTCGTGTCGTATCCGAGCGAGCGCGGAAAATGCCTCTACTCGATCGGCTGCAGGGGCCCGGAGACGCACGGCGACTGCCCCACGCGGCTGTGGAACAACCGCACAGGCTTCTGCACAGCTGGATTATGGAGAAACGGCGCGGAGGTATACCCGGCCGGTGCCCCCTGCATAGGCTGCACGGAGCCTGGCTTCCCAGACCCGCCTTTCTCCCCCTTCTACGTGAGGGAGCAAGAAGAAGACGAGGGAGAAGAGGAGTCCTCACGGGAGGAACGGACATCTTGGTCCGTGGAGGAGGATGACTAGATGGCAAGGACGACGCTAGTGCCCGCGGCCCGAACGAGAACCGTTACGAAGACGATAGACCCGGTAACGAGGATCGAGGGACACCTGAGAGTGAAGATAGAGGTCAGCGCCGGTAAGGTTGCGAATGCATGGAGCAGCGGCCTACTCTGGCGGGGCTTCGAACACATCCTGCTCGGCCGCGACCCTAGAGACGCCCCCATACTGACCCAGAGGATATGCGGGGTATGCCATGCAGTTCACAGGCTGACCTCCATATTGGCGCTGGAAGACGCGTCCACCGCGTCCGGGGCCCAGCTCACCCCCACCCCGGACGCGGTGCGGATCAGGAACATCGAGCAGGGGATCAACTTCGTCTACTCCCATGCCGCGCACATCTTCGTCCTAGCCGGGCCGGACTACGACCTCTACGGCCTCGTACCCGGCCTGAGCGAGGGCAAGAGCCTTGACCAGTACTACAGTGTCCTTAAGAGCGTGGTCCTGCCGGCCCAGAGGCTATGTCACGAGATCGCCGCGATCTTCGGCGGAAAGACCCCTCACCACATGACCACGCTTCCCGGCGGCGTCACCTGTGTCCCAACCCAGAACGCCATAACCGCGGCGTTGAACAGGATGAGCACGATCAAGGGCACCATCAACACCTATGCTCCCAAGGTCCTCGAGTTCCTAGAAGCCCACAGGTCAGAGCTGGAAGCCTTCGGCGCCGGATGTGGGAACTTCCTCGCCTACGGGGTATTCGCCGACCCGGATCGCCCCAAGGACCCATCTAGGCTGTTGCTGAAACGAGGCATATCCATCAACGGCGGCGCCACTCAGCCCTTGGACGTGACCAGGATCACGGAGGCCGTCAAGTACTCCTGGTATACGAGCACCAGCGGCGGAAACCCAGCCCAGGAGATACCGCCAAAGGACTTCTACGGGAAGAGGAGCGCCTACTCCTGGCTGAAGGCGCCGAGGTACAACGCGAAGGTCTTTGAGGTAGGCCCCCTGGCCAGACTGGCGGTCTCAGGAAGATATCCGCGCAAGGCTTCGGTCTACGACCGGCTGAAAGCGAGGGCGTCCGAGATGCTACTCGTGATGGAAAACGTTGAGGCCTGGATACGCGAGCTAAGTCCTGGCGCAAGGGTCTACGAGCCCTACAACGTCCCATATGGCGCGCCCTACACGAGCCCGACGTCAGCAACCGGAGTGGGGCTATGGGAGGCCCCAAGGGGAGCAAACGGACACTGGGTAAGAATTGAGGGCGGAAAGATAGCGCACTACCAGGTGGTAGCCCCGACGAACTGGAACGCCTCGCCCAGGGACGACGATGGGCAGCTGGGCCCGATTGAACAAGCCCTGATCAACGTGCCTGTTCCTGACCCTGAGAAGCCCATCAACGCGCTCAGAACCGTCAGGTCGTTCGACCCATGCCTCGCATGCTCTGTACACGTCATCATCCCAGACGAGAGAGACCACATCGGCAAGCTGGGGCACCCGGAGCGGTCACCCGGCTAGGCTAGTAGCGAGCTGCTTCACCATCTGCGCTGCCCTGGGAATAGCGGCCTTGATCACCGGCGTAGGCTCCAGGCCGTAGCTTCGATAATCCAGCGGCTCTACACCGACGACCACAACCTCCGCGGGGAGATGTAACCCAGCTGACCAGCCGGTCCTCAACACCGAGAGAAAGCCCAGTTCATGGAAGCTCGTTATGCCAAGCGGCTCCGTGATGGCCGTGTTTTTCTTAAAGCGAAGTTCATAGACCGTGCCCGGTTCGCCTCCCATCATGACGATGTCCACTATGATGGCCTTATCGAAGCCTTCCAGTAGTGTTAGGGCATCTAGGCCCGGAGTGCCTGCCTCGATAACCGGGATGCCGCTGGGTAGTACACCTGAGGCATTCAGGTAACGGGCCACATGCACGCCGAAGCCCTCATCTCTGAGCAGCTCGTTGCCTAGGCCCAGTACCACGATCTTCACTCGCGCCACCTGACGTCCCAGTCATCTCGGGCTTCCGCCCCCCCGCTTTCAGCGCAAATCCTCACGCCTTCTATTCACGTGCTCCCGGATAAGCCTCTCGGACAAGCGTCTTTGGCCCTCCTCTCGGTCGCAGTCGCCCGACTCCGGGGTGCGCTCGCCTTAACGGCGGGCACGCGGGGCGCCTACGACCCTGTCTCATATCCTGGGATCGCTGGTCTGGAGAGTAGCCCTGCCTGTCAGCAGAGGGAAGAGTTGAGAGGCTGGAAGACGATGCAGTCCTTGCGTCTCAGACGAGTCTAGGGAAGAAGCCTGGGATGGTGATCCCGAGGAGGAGACCAAGCAGGGCGCTGAGGATGATGAAGACGAGGACGGCTAGCACGGCGATGGCGAAGGCGCCCAGCCAGCCCGTTTGGAACACCGCCTTGTATACTCCAAGCCACGCTAGGAAAGCCAGGATGAAGGCCCAGACGAAGGCGGAGGCACCTATCAGGGCGCCTAGGAAGAAGTCCACGACGAAGAGGACGATGATGTAGACGATCGACCCCAGCAGGGTAGCGGCCATGGCTGACCCGAGGGAGGCCTTTCCGCCCGTCACGACCTTCGCGGCCAGCCAGACCGGTATGGAGACTACAGCCCAGAGGATCAAGAGGCCTATGATGAGGACAATGATGCCTACTAGCCCCAGCTCTGGGGGAAGAACCCGTAAGGCGGCTTGCTCGACCACTCCGTACGCCCCGCTAAGCCGCCGGGCCTAGCGGCTCATAAAGCTTATGACAAGGAGAACCAGCCCGATGAGGGCGAGGATCAGACCTACCATGCAATAGGCTGCCCAGCGGGCGATGACCAGCGAGAGCCCTTCAGCGACGCCTACCGATACGAAGACGACGCCTGAGAGCACCAAGGTCGCAGCTATCAGGGCGGTTACGAGCTGTCTCAGTAGCCTCCTGACGATCCTTCTTACGACCTGCTGTAGGAGGGACGAGAGGGATTCCCTAAGGGAGCTGACGAGGCCCTGGACTACCCTGGCCATACCGGGACTTTCCCCGGCGCTTAGTCCCTTGCCTTAGCTGCGAGGCCCATGATTGCGCCGAGCGTCAGCCCGGCCATGAACGCCATTCCCAAGGCCACGTAGGGCCTCTGCTTCACGAGCTCGTCCACTACCTTCTTCTGCTCCATTAGCGTCTCTCGGAGAGCCGTCATGCCCTCCTCCATTCTCGCCTCGATCTTCTTGAGCTCCTGCGGAACATCAATCTCCTTTGACATGCTAACCCACATGTGAAACCCGGATCTAGACCTCATATAAACGTATCGATGGATCAAGCATTGCGCTTAGACAGGCGGACCGAGATCGGGTACACGAGGGGAACGACGACCCGCCATCAGGCCACGAGACCTCACGTCGGCTGGGAGAGGCCCGTAGCTTCCAGGCTTGTCGAGGGGATTCCGATGAGGACTACGAGGACCCCTGCAGGTCGTTCCAAGAGCGTTCTGAAGGTTCTCCCGGCTGATCCGCCTGTGGAGAAAGGAGGGCAAGTCCCTTCAGAGAGCTGATGAAGCCCGAGACTCTCTCGGCCACGCTGGAGCTTTGCTTCAGTACTTCCTGCCTGCCTTAAGGCCCATGAGCGCTCCGAACGTCAGTCCCGCCAGGAAGACGACTCCCATGCAGGTATACGGCCTTTGCCTAACGATGTTGTCGATCATCTTCCCCTGTTCCATCATCCTCTGCTGGAGCTCCTTCAGGCTCGGCCCCATTCCCTGCTCAGGCCCTGCCTCAACCTCCTTTTCCCTAGCCAAAAGAAGACCCTCCTGCGCCCGGCGCAACTTGAGCTTGACCTCCTATAAACCTGTCGATCAGCCACACGTGGGCGCTCGAAGCCCGAGCACATCGTCAGCTAGCACGAGCGCTGACCCCGATCTCGACCGGAGGCCTGAGCCCAGGGAGGGCCTATGGGCTGTGGGCGCGCCCGGCGGGCTAGCGGAGGGCTGCGAGGCCTCGGGCCGTCGCCTCAGTTGGCGGCTTAGCCCTACGGCCATGAGGACTAGGCCGATCATGGCGATGACAAAGAAGACGAGTGGCACGGTCAGGTACCTTGAGGACAGGACTAGGAGCCGGTCGAGCAGGGTCTCCCAGTAACTTGGGGCAGGCAGGTCGCCGGATGCAATGGGCAGGAACGCGTACTCCACGTCCTGTGGAAGCCTGACAGCGGAGGTGCGTGGACAGATGCTCGTGACGCCGGGGATAACAGGCCGTGAGGCCCACTGGAAGGCCGCCGCGACCGCGTAGAGGTCAAGGTTGCTGAGCGCACGGAGCCTACTGCCCGGAGCATACCCGGGAGCCATAACGTCGCCCGGATTGCTGGCATGTCCGAGGCCTAGGACGTGGCCGAGCTCGTGGAGCGCCACGTTCTGCATATCAACCTCGTTCAGAACGATGCCCTCGCTTATCTTCGCGCCTAGATGGACGGTGTCCCTTATGATCGTGCAGGGCCTCACGTAGGTCACGTTAGAGGAACCCAGTACCTGCGTTTCCTGATAGACCTCAGTCCAGGAGATGTAGACGTCGTAGCCCGGCTCCTCCAGCGACTCGCCGATCGTCCATACGAACCGTACCCTGGAGAGATACGCGAAGGAGGCGTTTGAGCCCGAGAAGTCTAGGACCGCGTGGTTCCACTGGTTGATCGCCCTTAGGCTCGCGTTCAGATAGCCCGGGTTCCACCAGGAGTTCGAGGGTTGAGGGACCACAAGCGTTCGCAGGGCGGTGTGATCCCACGTTAAGCCTAGGAGATCGATCCGATACCGCGCCTGAGCGGACGCCGCGGGCACCGTGGAGCCTAGAAGCAACACCGTGGCGCAGAGCACAAGGACAACGTGGCTGTTCTTCAAGGCCGTGCTCCCTAGACGAGGTTGTAGGCGACACGGCCCTCCTCGTCCTATTTCAGCTTTCCTCAACTCGGCTGGGAAGCACGCCGCGCCGTGTTGCCTTAAGGGGACTGGGAGGCTCTGAGACGGGTTCTGGGCTTGAGGGGAACGGCGAAGGCCCTCCGTCGCCAGCGCTAGGCTTCATGGGATGCCTGTGCTACGCTGCTAGGAGACGGAGATGACGACGGGCGTGGTGACCGCCTTTACCTCCGGCTGGTAGTACTTGTAGACCTCGGAGCTGGGGGTCTTCGCCGTGATCGGGAACATCGCCCTCAGCCGGTATGAGAACTCCATCTCGCCTTCCAGCTTCTCCACGTAGAGGATGACCTGTCGGCCCCTGATGTCGTACTTGGCGAAGAGGCTCCCGACGAGCCGGTCTAGGTCGGCTCGTTCCACCGCGAAGCCCGGCGGCACGCCTAGGTCGATTATCACCATCTCGGCTGAGCCGAGGCCATGGTACGCGACCTTCACCGTGGCCGTCACGACGTCGCCCACGGTCAGGTTGGTCGTGTCGTAGGCTACGTCTATGGAGATCTCCGGGGAGCCGATCGCCGGTTCCTCGCGCCAGGGCAGGTAGTAGACGGCGACCACCTGGTAGTAGAGGTTTCCTTCTCCCGTCACTTCCAGGGAGACGGTGTTCTCGCCCTTTCGCACGTAGGCTTTCAGGTCTACGATGCGTAGGACGTCGTTGTTCTCCTCGTCTATGCGGAGGGTCTCGGCCTTTACGCCGTTCGCTGTGATCTCCACGGCGGCGTTGCCCTCTGGGTGGCTCTTCTCCAAGGCGAGCAGGAGCGCCTTCAACGCGTATATCGTCGCCTGGGTGGAGCCCCAGTGGCCCCAGCTTCCCTTAGCCCTGATGACGAAGTTGAGCGCCCTCTGCGCCGTCTCCGGCCGGTAGTCGGCTCTCAGGAAGGCCAGGGTCGCTAGGGCCGTGGTCTCCAGGTCCTTGCTCTGGCCGAGGGCCCCGGCGAAGGTCCGCAACTCCACAGAGGGGCTGGAGTTCCAGTAGACCTCATCGTTCTCCTCGACGCGTCTCGCGTAGAGCTCGTCCAGCACGTCCCCCGCGGCCGGATGCCGGGCGCCTATCAGGGCGTTCGCCAAGAGCGCCAGCGTGTAGGGGTCCTCGACGCCCTTGAGGTCCATCTGGCCGACCGCGTACTCCACCGCCCTGTCTACGGCGGCTCCCTGGTATCCCGTGTGCGTCAGGGCCCAGAGCACGTACGCCGTCGCAGTGAGCTTGCTCTCCGTCCTGTAGCTGGCATGGAGCGCTCCCTCGGGCTCGTAGCTGCCGTCCGCGTTCTGGTTCGAGGCGATCCAGTTCTGGGTTCGCATGATGACCTCCACGTCCACGGTGTAGACCTTGGCCATGTCGTAGAACTCCATCAGGCCGTAGGAGGTGAGGATGAGCTTCGCAGGCGGGTTGCCGAACCAGTCGAAGCCTCCGCCTGCGACCTCGAAGCCGAGAAGCCTCTGGTAGCCCACGTTGATGTAGCCCTCGGCCTTCATCTGTATCTCCGGCGTGACCTTGCCGGTTCGCTTCATGTACTCCAGCGCGAGCACGTTGGGGTACGTGATGCTACTCGTCTGCTCGAAGCAGCCGAAGGGCATGTGCAGCATGCTGTCTAGGCCTTCGACGATCTGCGCGAAGACCCCGGGATAGACCTTGACGAAGAGCCTGCTCGCGTTCTCCACCGCCTCCTCCGGGATCACGAGCGTCTCCGTGATCGTGCCGTTAAGCCGATCCGTTCTGGCGACGCGTATCTCCTCGCCGTCGGGGACCACCTCGATGCTCCGTTGGACCGCGTCGCTCAGCTTCTCGCCGTAGGCGTAGACCGTCAGCTTATGGACGCCGACCTCCTTCGCTTCGAAGGTGAAGAAGGCGACCGTAACCTCGCTCGCGTCCACCTTGAGCGTCCTGCTGCTCGGCCCCTTGATCGTGAACCAGTCCTCTGGCTCCAGCCTCAGCTCCACGGTCTGGGATTCGTTCAGGTAGTTGTAGACCGCGACGGGGATGGAGACCTCGTCGCCCTGCGTCAGGGCTATGGGCAGGTCGAGGTCTACGAAGAAGTCCTGGAAGACAAGGAGGTCCTCCACCGTGGAGCCCATCTCGCCTCGGAGGCCCGACGCCAAGGCGGTGAGACGCCAGCTCGTTATCGAGTCGGCGACCGGAACGGTTATGGAAGCCCTTCCCTCCTCGTCGGTGATGACCTGCGGGTTCGAGTACATCGTCTCCGGGAAGAACTGTCGGAGTCTAGGCTGCTCGTGTTCGGCCTGTGGCTTTGGGGCCGCGCCCCCTCCTTTGCCCGCCTCGGAGGAGAAGACCGGCACGTTGCTCGTGCCTCCTGTGATTGCCGATGGGGCTCCGAACTGCTCGGTTATGCCCGTGTCAGGCTGCGTCCTGGTGAAAGCTGCGGTGATGCCGGCGGTCCAGTAGGCCACGCCGGCCGCGCTGATCAACGTGAGCATAACGAGGATAGCGGCGATGGCTACGCCCTTCCTGGCGCTTCTACGCCTTGCCACGCGGATGATGAGGAAGACAAGGAGCACGTATGGGATCGAGGCGAACAGCGCGAAAGGAGCCTGGCCGGAGAAGAGAAAGAACAAGGGCAGGAAGAAGGTCACGCCCGCGACGGCCGCGGCGGTCTTCAAGACGCCTATGACGGCGGCGAAGTAGGCGTTCTTCATCCTTGCGACGCCCTGCTCCTTCACGGCGTAGGAGAAGAGCTTCAGGCCGTAGTGGGCGTCTCCGCCCCCGGCTGTGAGGAGGTTCCCGACCGATTGAACTCGGGCCTCCTCGCCTTGCGTACGGTTCTCCTTCTGGAGTATCTCGTAGGTCTCTGGGAGCGTGTAGCCGTGAATCTCGTATCTGGGCTTCATCAGCTCAGATTCCAGGAGCAAGTAGACCTTCTCGAGGCCCGGCTGGAGCTCCTCCAGGGCGAAGACCGCCTCGTCTACCACGTCTACG
>Ga0315308_1000589_pt1 | contig 20479 bp, 30 predicted proteins | sample TDP3_MG_FD_203078 | JGI IMG/M metagenome (GOLD analysis project Ga0315308, IMG submission 203078) | Freshwater sediment microbial communities from Lake Towuti, South Sulawesi, Indonesia - TDP3 | ecosystem: Environmental > Aquatic > Freshwater > Lake > Sediment | place: Indonesia: South Sulawesi... | reverse complement strand
TCCAGCCTGGCCAGGTCGTAAACCAGTGCCTCAGCAATCGCCCGGCGTTCTGGGGACAGCAGGGGGATCACCTTGATAAACGCTGGCGCCAAAGAAATCTGGACACTACTTTCTATTGTCATGTCTTGACCCTCAAAGTTATTTGCCTTAGAATACAAAAGACCCCGGGCTGGTGTTGCCAGCCTGGGTTAGTGTCCCTGGTCGTCCGGCATAAGACCCCAGGGACACTTTGTTGACTCCTCTTCATCTCTCACCCCCTCTTTTGTTTCCACTTCTCCAGTGCTTTTCGGGCAGCCCGGAGCCAATCTTCGTCAAAGTAGCGCACTCCCTGCTGGTCCACCCTGGTGGGAGCCGGGAAAACACCCTGGGCCAGCCGGGTGCGCAGCTGGTAATCGGTTATCCCGAGCTTCTTGCATACATCGCTTGAGGTCATGAATCGGTAGTAGTCGCCGACTCTAGGTCTTGGCATGGCCTTCCTCCTTCAATAAAGGATGCGGCTCGCCTATCAGGTCCCGATATAAGTCCCTGGCCAGCATTACAGACGCGTTGTAAAGCTCTGGCTCAAAGGTCGCTAATCTTCCTAAGGCTACAAGCCAGCCGGCTGCCTTCTTCTTCAGCATGGACTTAACGACCGAGGTGTGGCGCGGTGGATTCTGACCAAGGATGGTTCGCCACTCCCTTTCTGTTAAGAAGTCGGCCCACCAAGTTTTCTTGTAGACCTCGGCCTGCTTCTCCGGTGGGAGCTCGTCCATCCTTGAGGCTATTACGCAGGGAATGTAAAGGTTCTTCCGTCTGAAGGTCTTATCTCCTATTCTCCACTTAGGCATACCTCGTCCTCCCGACCCTGACCAGAATTCTGGTCAGGGTATACCTTTACCCCAGCTTAATGTATTCCTGACAGGTTGTCAAGGGTTTTCTTATAGTTTTGTTAGTTTTCTTGAGAAATAATTTGCGGCCCTCTCCAATTCTACGCGCTGTAATGAAAATCCGGGCTGGGGCCCCCGGCCGGGTCCAACACCTCTTGACCCCCGTCAACCTCGCATCAGGCTCAACCGGCCGGTGCCGGCGGGCGTCCCAGACTCAACCTCGCTCTGTAATCAAAAAATAAGCCCCCCGCCGACCTGGCGAGACATTATTCTGCCTGCTGACCCAGCTTCACCACCGGTCCTAAAGCATCAGTGGTCACCGGCGGCGTTTAGCAACCTATCCCCCCGCCTGCCAAAGCCTTGTGCGGCGTGCTTGCGCTAAAGCTTCAGCGAAGGCAAGCGGGCAGGCCTGACCTCCTTCCCTTTGCCAAAGGGAAGGGGAAGATTTTATAGGAGAGGCTCCGCCTCTCTTTGACTTTCCTATCTCTTCTCAGCTTCCTGCCTCCTACCTCTGGTTCCTATTTTTAGTCTCCTCTTGATGAACTATTGACTGCGAGCAATTCATGTTGCTGTCACGGGATGTCCTTTTCTAATTTTTGTAGCCATTCGTCGGCTGCCACAGCTCTCTCTGCATTATCGACTATCCTTTTATACTCACTACTAGTAAGTTTGAGACGTTTACCGAACTCCTTTTCGTCTTTCCACGCCCTGTGCAAGGATTTGTTGAAATGCGTAAACCACTCTTTTGCTCTTTGGCGCCTAATTTCTACTTCCACTCCCTGGAAGCCTGCCACGATATTAGAAGGGTCCCTTAAAGCCCTATAACTCGAATATGCAATTAGCCAGGAAACAGACATTACTGAAGCAGCAGAGGAGGAGCAGGATTTCATCTGTTTTTTTCGCTTAAGGATTTCATCTGCTGCCTGCGCAATATACTCATGAACCTCACCTATCTTCTCTAGGCTAGCCAAGAAGTCGTCGCCTCTTCTTCTAGCCCCAAAAAGCTCGTTCTCATATTTGCCTACCCTCTTGTCAAACAGCTGCTCCACCCTCTCGAATAATAATCGTAGCTTCTTCTCCTCCTCATAGTACGCCAAACATTCCTGCCGTTCATTGCCTTTAATAGTTGGTTCTCTAGAGAAAAATCCCATCCTTCATCCTCCTTTCCCCACAAATCAGGTACTTAAAAGGGCTACCGCCCTCTTTCTTTTTCTTCCCCCTTTGGTAAAGGGGGATACAGGGGGATTTACTAGGGGTGAGGTTAATAGACCAGTTAGGTAGCTTTGATATAGCCGCGCTTGCCGACTTTGATGATGCTGTTCTTGGGGACGACCATGTGGGCATCGGTGGCCTTCTGGCCGTCGACATCCACCGCGCCTTGAGCCACGAGCCGCCGGGCATCATTCCGGCTCTTGGCCAATCCCTGGGCCACCAGCATATCCATAAGTTCGCCACTGGGCACCTCAGCCACCTGTTCTGGCACTTCACGCTTCTGAAATACCTTTTCAAAATGCGCCTCGGCTGCGGCGGCTTCCTTTGGGCTGTAGAGCTGTGTCACCAGCTCACGGCCCAGCCGCTTCTTCAGAACCATGGGATTGACCTTTTCCTGTACTAATTCTATACTACCCTTTGGGGGGTGTCAAGGGTTTTATTATGGTTTTGTTCGTTTTCTTGAGAAATACCGGGGGCCCTGGCAGCCCAGGATTAAAAACTGGGGGTCTTCGCCGGCGGGGCCCCAGGGCGGCTTTTGGTCGCTAGGCTCGCCCCACGCCTGACAACCTCGAGAAATCTGCCTACCGTGGGGAAATGGCGCACCCTAGTGCAAAAATAAGCCACTTCTCAGGGTCGGCTATACATTTCTACCCGTCAAACGGCTTCGTCCCCGACCCGCCAAGGTTCTGGCAGGTTTTAGGGGCATCAGGACGACAAGCCCCAACCGCCAGCGATAATTTAGACCCAGTTTTACCACCAGCGGGGCGGGAGCCCCTCTCCTCCAAAGGAGAGGGGGAAGTTGTACCGGTAGCGATAGCCCTGCGCACTGTATGGGGACTGCAGCGTAGCTCCTTCTTTATCTGGTTCGCGCTCTTTCCATTCAGGAAGTACTCATGTCTAATCCGCTCATCCCTTTCTTCGGCCGCCGTCTTCATTGTGGCCAGCCAGGCCCGGCGTGAAAGTGTCTGATGGCCAGCCAGGACTCGCATGACGGCTTTGTTAGTTCTCCCCATAGTCCTGGCAATTTTGCTCATGGACATGCCCCCGCTGTGCAGCTCCAGGATTCGCTTCTTCTCCCGGTCGGAGAGGCGGATACCGTATCTTCGGCATTTTAGTTTCAATCTGAGTTTGACCAACTGCTTTGTGCAGTAGTCCGACTCCTGGTCAGTGAGCCTTTCCCCATTCAGCCTTTTATATCCGATTTCAATGAGCCTCCTGGGCAGAGTGGCAAGTGTAGCAATTGCGTCCAGTCGGGCATCGCTATCGCCATCGTGAAGAAGGTCCCATGTCCCTCTTACCAGTTCGCCCTTGTCGGTCTCCGAGACATAGTAGAGCTTCTCTCTTTCCCGGTATCTCTTACGCAGGTAATCGCATATGCGGTATCGGGCAGCCGCTTTGAGGTAGCTCTTCCCCCTGTCGCCGTACTTCTCAACTGTTTTTATTAGATACACAGTTATTTCCTGTTCAACATCGTCCCGGTCCTCAGGCAAGACGCGGTCTACTACACCCCAGACAGCCCAGTGCGCTATCTCAATAAGGGGACATAGCCCACCTAGCTGATGCCGCCGGTCATAGAGCCAACTCATAATGACCCCCCTTCTGCCAAACTAAAAAGCCACCCCTGTTTCAGGTGGCCTACCCAAAGAGGGACGGAGTCCCTCTAACCCCCTTCCCTTCAAAAGGGAAGGGGAAATTTTGCATAAGAGAGGCGAAGCCTCTCTAGCCCTACCCCCTCTCCTTTGAAAGGAGAGGGGGTGTAAAAGACAAAGAGACACCCCAGTATCGGAGTGTCTCTCTGTTTTCCCTACCTAGCCGAATTAGCTAGGTAGAGCCTGACCGCCAGATTACACAGCCTGTCAACTTGCTCCTGTATCTCTATCGGTAGAGCCTTACCGTATCGGATAGCCTTACGCCTCTTTGACTTGCTCACGCCCTTCAGAGTGTCGCCCAAATCTACGAACAGGTTGAGATAGCTTGATGGTAGCCTGAGCTTGGCGAAGGGCTTGAAAGTCAGTCCACTAATGCCCAAGCCTATCAGGTAGTAGTCGGGTTGGATGGCAAAGAATATGTCTTTGCTGACGGCGTTGAACTGCCCACTAGCAGGATAGCGCCTGTCGGCTTGGCTGTGAAGTAGCTGACGCTCGGCTTGCCATTCGGCTTGTCTTTGCGCTTTGTCATCGGCTATCCAGTCTTGGATTAGGGTTTCAATGTAAATCTCGTAGTGATGTTCTGGTATCTGGCAGGGCTTATGACCAAAGACACAGAAGCCTTTACTACGGAGAAAGACGGCGACAAGCTGGCGTTTGCGGTCAGGGGTTGCCCACTTCGGGCTGTGCCTGTCCACAATCCCCCCTTTCCGTCCCAAGCGGGGCTTGGCGCACCAAACGCCAGAGCGCTTTTAGGCGGCTACCGCTACCTTTCCTTCTGGTTCGGCTTCGGCGGCGGCTTCCATCGCCTTCAGCATAGCCTGTTGGAGATTTTCCCTGTCTTTCGTCAGGATAGGCTCACCCGCTTGCCTTGCCGTCTCCACCTGTGCCTTGTAGCTTTCGGCGTTATCGGTAATCACGCCGTTGGCGTAGGCTAGTAATCCAGCCGTGAAGTTGTCTCTCACCATTCGGACACTATCGGCAATCTCTTTGGCGACTTTGGTAATAGGTCGCCCAGTCTTGGAGAACTTCACTGAGCCGTCAGTGTCATAGGCAAGGCGTAATGGTGCGCCTAGAGCCTCAGCGGGTATGCGGGTATCACCCACGACATTGGTGGCAGTAAAGAATGGTAGCCAGACCGTTTCTAGGTCTATGCTCCAGACCTTACGCCCTGCGGGTTTCTTCCCATTCGGAATGAGTAGAGCCTTGATGTAGCTTGGCGTTTCAACCATCCTTTCACCTTCCTTAATAGTATTTGGCGATGGTGCGCCAAGCTCCGCTTGGGACCCCGTTTTATAATTGGCCTCCGTCTAGGCTTTCGGCTCATCCTGTGGCTGGGTGTGAGCCTATTCGCTTATTGGGCTTGTCCACGCTCCGGGCGGAGCGTGTGAGCCAATGTTTGTTAAGGTGCTTTTGAACTTACAATATCAGTTTAAGACAAAAAGTCTTTAAGTAATATTTGAAACAATAGCTATTTTATCCTCTCCTCCCCGGACTAAAAGGCTTGACAAAATCTTCACCAATATAGACAATAGGAGCAGCTCTACAATCAAAATTGAGGGCAGTGCTTAATGAATTTTTGGAGGACTTGGAGGAATTGGCTCGCCCTTATCGTCGCTTTTCTTGCGATTATTATTACTGTTATCGTCGCTCCGGAGCGTATTGAGGTATCACGAGAAACAATACTCATCCTTCTGGTCGCATCTGCTCTTGCATTTTTACTCCTTTTCATAAGGGCGGGTATAGGCACCCAGCTAGATGAAATCAGCGAACGGATAGAGAAGGGGTTCAAAAGCCTAGAAACTAGATTATCACAGGGTCAAGGCGATAATCCTGGTTCACAATTGCCCTCGACAAAACCACAGCCTCCTCGGCCGCCGGAGACAACGGGCAAGGGAGCTCTGGGAGGTGGACTTATAGGAGCAGGGGTGGGATTTTTAGCAGGCGGCCCAATAGGTCTGATTCTGGGTGCAATCATTGGTGCAGCCATAGGAGACCAAGCGGAGAAGAGTCAGACAAGAAGACCCCCGCCTACACCGTGAGGGCTCGGTGACTTTTTGTAGCGACTTTCGTTGAGTAGTGGTGTTCCTTACGCTTTGTCCGGTGATACTCCAGGTCAAACTTCGGATAGAGGACAAGCTTAGGGTTTGACCACTCGGGGTCCGGGGCATCAATGCCTTTCCTGGTTAGCCGGTAATACCTTCTTGGCTGAAACTTGGGGTCATACTCCTGAGGACCGGAGAGCTCCTCAGTTACCTCTTCTATCCAGCCTAACCTCCGGAGCATACCGCAGTAGTTAACAAAGGAGTGATACCGACACCGTGTTAGCTTATACGGGATTCTTTCTTTATAGTAGGCCGCCCACTTCTCAATATTCTCTGGACGGATGGAACGGTCTTCACGCCTTGCCTCTTCCTCTTCTTTTCTAACCGCAGCATCCTCGGCATAAGACTTAAAGAGAGCTAACTTATAGTGGTAGAAAATATCGGCCTGGGGAGCTCCCTTCTCCGGGTCAATGGCAGGAGACCCTTCCGGACCACGCCCAAGAAGAAACTCCCGGATGAACCAGCCAAGACCAAAAGCCCTTATGAAGCCACCGCGGTTAGGACGCAGTGTTATTACCATGCCAGCTTTTTAGCTCCTTTCTCTACTACTCTTCTCATCACCCAGACCCCCAGGATAACAAACGGCCATATGTACCAGAGAAGCCTTGCTGCTGCTCTGCCATTCTCAGCGAGGTATTTGGCATCGGCTTTCAGCCAGCCTATCACCCGATGCTGTATCTCAGCATCCTCAGCACCACCAAGCCATCTTAGGACTCGCTGGTATTCCCCTGGAGTGATGAAACCCTGGTCCCTGAAATACTGAGCGTCTGCCCTGACAACTGTATCCAGAAAGCTAGACAACCTCATCTCACCACCTGCCGCATAACGATACCCAGGAATCCCAGCACCAGGACCATTGACGCCATGGAGACCACCGGGGTTAAGTCTATTCCTGCCGGTTGCAGTACCTGGCGGATAAACGTGCCGAAGGGTAGCCCCCATCCATAATCGTCGTCCTTTCCTGCCGGCACACCCTGGGGTTTAAGGCAGACTCTAGGCATGTAGTTATCAATAAGCGTCTGCCAGCTCAGACCAAGGGCTTCTTTGGGTTCCGGGTAACTTGGAAAACCTCTAGCTGCAGCTCTATCAATTGCCTCTCTCAGGAGTACCGCCATGCCGGAGGCCACCGGAGTGGCAAAGGATGTGCCTGATTTTCCCACTATCTCGGTATCACTACCGCTGCCGGCTACAGCCAGGTCCTGACCGAACAGAACCATGTCTGGTTTTACTAGGCCTTCCTTTGTAGGACCCCGCGAAGAAAAGGTGCTGATTATAAATGGCTCGTAGGATAAAGAGCCTATAGCGACAACATACTTCTCACAGGCAGGAGACATTATTGTCCCTGGAGCTCCACCATTACCGGCTGCCGCAAATATCCAGATACCCTTGTCAATTGCTGCCCGGCAGGCGACTCGCATCGGACTATTGGGCTCCCCGGTATCCTCACTGCCAAGACTGAGATTGACCACCTGGGGCGCATATTCTGACCCCTGGGTATGGAGGGCAAGACACTCGTCTATCGCCAGGACCACCGCTTCCTCACTCCCCATACCTTTATCATCAAGCACCTTCAGGTTCAAGATATTACATTGTGGTGCAGCAACAAGGGCGATACTGCAGACTCCTGTGTCATGTGAGAGTCCATCTCTCATTGGGTCGGTAGTGAAGTTTTTACTATAGACAACACGGCCCTTTACCTGCTCATGGGTTTCTCTGATTCCTGAACCAATTATGGCGAGGTTATATCCAGAGCCGTATAACGGAGGGCTTGTTATTGTCCTGAGCTCTTCATACCCAAGAAGAACTGAGAATTGATAGGGACTGTAGGTGGGGTAAGCTTCAATTGGTCGCGGTGGCAGTACCGGTGCTTTGACTTTGCCTACTTCACTAAGGTGGCAGCCGGCGGCTCTCAGCCGGTCCGCCTGCTCCTCGGTGAGGGTGGCAAAAATGATGCCCGTGTTTGGGCTTTCCTTGATGTCAATACCGCCGGCGGCTATGACCTGCTGGACGGTGGCGCCAATTATGGCATATCTCACTTACTCGCTGACCTCATTAGAATTGGAATAAAGATGACCACACCCACGACCACTAGAACCATAACCGTCTCTATAGTCTGCCTTAATCCGGGAAACAAATGGTCAATGAGCCAATCCCAAAACGACTGACCGGGTACAGAGTCGTAGTAGCACCATTCGCCTCTAATTTGATACCAGCCAGAACTACCTACGCCTTCTTCTGGAATTACGGTGTAGCTCACAATTAGCCCCTACCTATCAGTGTAACTCCCCATACTCCTGGCGCAACCGGGCAACCTCAGCTTCATCTTCTACCTTTTGCCAGTTCACCCCATCAACTGATTTGGAAAAGCCACCATCGGCATCCCGCCGGTAAGTCGTTACATTCGGTGGCTGCCAGCTACCCGGTTGACCAGGTTGAGATTGACCTGGCTGGCCACCAGGCTGGGTTCCTGTGAAAAGCCTCATGAGCTGCTGTCCCGCTTGCTGGAAGGCAGGCGCCATCATGCTAACCATTAGGCCGGCGAAGGGATGACCACTCTGCGCCACTATTTGAGTTTGTAGCGCGTCTATCTTAGGCAGTACCTCTGCTGCCACACCAGCGGCGGCCCTGGATGCCGCCTCCTGGGCTACTTCAGCACTCCCTTTCCTCGATTCTTCCATGATTTGGAGCTGATTAGCCAGTATCTCGGCCTGGCTGGCAGCAAGTACCTGGTTGTACCGGGCGGCCAGGATCAAAACCGCCATGCCGTCAGTGAAACCTTTTCGGTAATCCCCGTCCTGGAGCTGAAAGTTTCGCAAAGCGACCTCAGGCGGGATAAGATCGTCCTTTCCCACCTTGACCGGATAGAAGCCCTCGGTCCCTTTGGAAAACTTCAGATAGCCCTTCTTCCTCAGCTCGCTGACACAGGCGTCAATTGAGCCTGGCTTCTCCCCCTGGTGTTTTAGCTCCTGGCGGATCTGCCGGAGCTCGTCCTCGCCGGTCGCTTGCAACAACCGAGCTTTAATGCGCTCCACAACACCCTGTTCGCCATTGTTGTTAGCCATAGCCACCTCCCCAGTTTTGAGAGCTGGGAGCTTGCCAAAAGGAAAAGCTGTGGGGCAAAATTCCTCTCAGCAAGCCCCACAGCTTTTAAGTAAAGATTAACACCATATTCTTCCCCCTGTCAATTTCCCTAGCTATGCCTTATAGAGAATAGCGCTGCCGGGCCTAAGCCTTTAGGAATAAGCTCCGGGTCCCCCGACCTCCAGAGAAGGGGGTAGGGAGAGGGGGTATAGAGCAGCCCCCTGCTTATTGATAAACCTTCCTCCGCTTTTCCCCTGGACAGGTCGCGTCTTACTGATAAGTCCTGACGGTACGAAACCGGGTAATCCTTGCTGGTGCCGGTGGTGGGTTGAGTTTTGGGATTTCCCAAAACTGAATCTCTCACGGTAGTAGGGTCTACCCCGCTGGCATCAGCAATCCTAGTGTCTGTTTTCCCTTCGACCAAATGCACTGTTCCGTTGGCTAGGAAACACCGGTAATCCCGGCGTCTCTTCTCTTTGCCGACAGGTATGACTTTGACATATTCGCGTTCCAGGTAGCGTCCTATGTAGACTTCTCCCGGTTCGCCAATACCCATTAACGCGCCACTATAACTTCGCGGTTCGCTACTTCGGTCTTTCATAGCGTTCCCCAAGTCTCCCAGTTATCCCTCTTCTTCCTAGCGAAGAGTTCAATGTAGGGTCCGGGATACATCTTCTCAATGATTTGGTATACCAGTTCGGGCTTTGTCGAGTGGTCTTCCTTTGGGGCGACAATAACGGAAGGCACAAGACTGCCCTCCCTAGGCAGACATGACCCTTTGGTTGCCACAAGCAATAACTCGTGTTGACTATAGGCGTAGAAACCCAACTTCCCATACGTGGATTTGTCTTTAATCCAGACGAAATGCGTTTTGTACTCAAACCCCCAGGCTTCGCATAGCTGTAGCCCTTCCGGAGTGAAAGGCGCGGTTGCCCACAGAAAGAGCACTGCGTTGTCTCCGGGCAGGTCGGTGGCCTGGCGTGAGGCTCTGTCTGCCAACTCCTCGAGCTCGGTTATCGACAGTGTAGGGTAGTGACTTTCAGCGCTTCCGCCAAGCCCGGAGTTGGCATATTGCCAGGGCGGGTCAGCGTAGATGACCTGAAACTTTCCTTCGGGAAAGGGAGGCGTGTTCATTATGGCCTCTCGCCTTTTAATTCTTACCGCTAGGGCAACAGCCCCTTTGCTTGTAAGCTCTTCAGACTTCGCCTTTGTCTCGGTGATGAATTGTTCAAAGGTCTCCTCCGGCATCCTTGCCAGCATTCTGAATTTGGGGCTGTCATGGTAATCAATACCTGCCTCTATCAGAGTTGGACGGGCCAACTTACCATTTTTGTTAAGTTGGTCTGTTGGGTTACCGCCCTCTTCTGGGATATTGGTTTCAATCCACTCGCCCTGCTTCCTGTTAAGCCTCAGGCGGTATTCCGCTATTTCGTTTTGAGTTTCAAGGCTCTGCTTGGACTGCTTTGCCCACTTTTGAATAGCCTCAATGCTGTAATCCATTTTGCTCATTATCTTGATGTCTTCGCATTGGGCTATGGCGGTTTTAATGCTATTCCATTCAATTAGGCGAGTCTCTTCAGTCACTCTTCAAACACCTCGGACACACTCTTTTCTCTCCGGCAGACTGGCGCTCCCTAAATCATTTTCGGTCTCTGTGCTCTCTCAGTTACGAGTTCTTCGACAACGTTCCAGGCATCGCGGAAATCCTGAGACATGCCAGTCCGCCACGACACTAGCCCCCCATTCCATGCTATAATTGGGGTTGGGGAGAGGACTCTACCCAGTCCTCTCCCCGGGCACCGCGACCCGAATTCTGCTATCCTGTCAGCGCATCGGACGGTGAGGTTCAAGCCAGGGCAGGCAACACTCCCTGGTTCGGACAGGTCTACCGGCGGCGCCCCGCTAGCATTCACCATTCCTCATCGTATTAATCACTGTCGTAGTTTCCATTCGTCATATTCCCCATACGAATTAATCGCTGTCGTAATTTCCATTTTTAATTGTCTGACTAGTTCTTCAAGCACTCCCTCGTATCGGCTATATTGAATCCTCCCTGGGCAGAAAGCTTGAAGCAATTTGGCCCCTCTCAAGGCGAACTCCACTTCTTCTTTCCACAGATTGGGTGGCCTGTGGAGTAGGTCCAGACCTGCATACCTTGAAAACTCACCGTTTTCTCTAATAGGGTTTTGGACCATGACTTATCTCCTTTCTAGGCACACCGCTCACATACCGGCTCGCGGCATCGCCGCCAGCTAACCTTTCGGGACCAATAGAGGTCGCCCGGCTTGATCTGCAAGCCACAGAGAGAGCAACGCTTCGGTGTTCGTGCCTTTCTCAATCGCTCAACCATGCCCGGCCGGACTACCTTGATTTCTATACCTTGCTTGTTCTCACCTGCGCCAAATTGAAACCTCTGGCTTTGGTAGTTAGTAATCACCATGCCTAGTTGTTCTCTCAGGACGTCGACAACGAAGTCCTGAAATTCAAGTCCCCTCTCGAAGGAATCGGGAACTGGGCTATCTGGGTAGGTAGGTGGAGATTTGGGTGCCATAAACTTCCCATCCTGGGACTTTTTTGAGCCCGAAGAGTTCCAGCTTCGGGCCATAGGGGTATAAGGTGTTTATCATCTGTCGGAAAAACTCCGGCTTCTCACTATGGCTAGTTCTTTCAATAGATTGGACGCTATCGAAAAGCTTGGGGGTGTCGGGTAGACAACTCCCGCGGACTCCTACCAGGAGAAACTCGTGCCGGACGCTGTTATAGTGCCCCATATTATGTTTGACCTTGTCCCAGACGAAGGATGCCTTATAGGCAAATCCCCAGTCATTCATTACAGTGAGAGCGTCCTCCAGAATTGGCGATGTGGCCCAGAGAAAAAGAACAGCATTCTCAAGCGCTAGGTCTTTCATGGGCAAGCCCCGAATTTGTTCAATCGTCATCGTAATGTAGTGGTCATCCTGAGTAGTGAAATAATCGGCCTGCCTGTTTGAGTACTGCCACGGCGGGTCGGCGATGATGAGCGGGAAGGTAATACTATCCGGCGGGCAAAATTTTTCGACTGACTGGCACACCACCAGATAGCGGGATGCTGTCTGCACAGAAGTAACATTCTGTGCCGCTGGGGATAGTTGTATCATTTTGTTACTTGTAAGACCGTAGCTATTGACATTTAGCCAGCGGTGAATGGTCATCTTTGTAACCCCCAGTTCTTTAGCGATGGCGGTCTGGGAAAGCCCTTCCTGGTCTAGGGCGCTAGCCATCGCCTTTAGCTGCTCTCTATACAAGGTCATGATTCCCATTTTCCAACTCCCCCACCGGCACTTGTACTGCCGGAGCTAGGACACTCGGGTAGCCCAAAGCCCCCAATCATTTCTCACACTCTGGCCGGCCACAGGTAGAGTACTCCCGGCCGTCTTTGGCAATGGGGGACTCCCGCCCGCACTTCGGGCACTTCCGCATGACGTACCCGGGGTGCCGGTGCGCCGCGCCATCCTCGTTTACCTCAAGGTGCAATTCGTGAGGTATCCTGTCTAAAACCATACTTCCGTCCTCATATCGAGCCATGATTTACCCTCCACGGGCAGGGCCTCACAGTAGGCCAGGCTGTTGCTTTTCCAGTCGACGATTGATCTCTTTGACGAAGTCCTCTGCCTGCTCCCTGGTCAGTTTGTTTAGGGCTTCGGCCCTTTCTCAACCTCTGTGTTATAATTGGGGTTGGGGAGCGGACCTACCCATCCGCCCCCCGGGCACCGCGACCGGGATTACGGCCAGCCGCCACACCCGACCCCGAGGTTTGCGTCAGGTTGGGGGACATGGCCACCCCCAGCCTCAAGACTGGTTTGGGGGCGGCGCCCATAACGCCATCAAGAGTAGATTCACGCACGAACCTACAATCGGAGTCCACCATGGCAGCTTATGTTCATGCTCCTTCCTTAACCCCATATTCAGGCTCTCAACCGATACCAGCCAAGTCGAACCGCATTCAGGGCATTTAGGCATATCTCTAAAATTTTGCCCTGGCTTCCACCTGTGCCAACACTTGACGCATTGCATTTCCGGCGGTTTCAAGCAGTCTGGTGTTTGTCCTGTCCTACCTACCTTAATTTCACTTGCCATCGCTGTCCTCTTCAATAATCACTCTGAGCCTTTGCGGCGGTGGATCTCCCAGTACCTCTTTCTGGACATAGAGAGTGCCAACAGCGATATCTCTGCTACTGTAAGCCACTTCGCCAAGCTCTTCCTTGTACCGGACCGTATTCTTGGTTTCCTTCTCGTAGGTAAACTTCAGCTCTAGCTTCTCCATCATTTACCTCCTTTTTCGAGATATGTGTCTCGTGCACGAGGCACCATTCAGCTAGCTCCTTTAGCAATCCGGACCGCCCCAGCGAGCTCCCCGGCACTCGCTTTTCCCGCGAATCGCCGCCAGGCTTCTTTCCCCCTCTCCAGTGCAACCCCCGGTCCCAGCTCAAGCCGTGGATACCCCAGCTTAGTGCCCAACTCTATCAACTGACAGCGGCGGCATGCCCACCGATTGTCCCCAGTCAAGTGGTACTCCGGGGAACCGCAAGTGGGGCAGGGGTCGGTGGGATAAGCAGGTGCTAAATCTTGGGACAGTTGGGACAACTTGTAACGATTTTCCGTAAAATTATTTTGTTTTTCTTTTATAAGGGGACTTTCTGGCAAATCCTTACAAGATGTCCCATTCGTGCCTAAAGCGGGAGTTGAAGTTGTCCCTTGTGGTACAAGACTCAGGCCTTTCCAGTAACGTGTCGGACCGCTTTTTGCTTCGGTGATTCCCTTCTCTATCAACCTCGCCTTAAAGGTTCTCTGGCCCACCGGCTCAACCTTGTTGTCCGTACACCACTCGCTATAACAGTCTCTGAGGTCAGCTTTCGACACCAAACCCAGGGGCTCTAACCGACAGCAGTCTTCCAGGAATTCACCCAGGATATCCTGTTCCCGCTGATACTCGACCGTGGCAGTCGTCACCGTTTCTGGCTCCATCAACCCGCCCTGCTGCCAGTCAAGACAGCCGCGCACTGCCCAGGCTAGGATACCTGGCAGCTCCCCCTCTAACTTGGCCGGCAGGTCCGGGTCAATCTCATTGGGAGAGATTGTCACGGTGAAAGGGATGAGCCTAACACGCCGCCATATACTGAGCGTGGTATCGCCAACCACCGGTCTATGGTTTCCAAAAAGCCACAATTTGTGGGTCGGGTAAAACTCCGCCTCATGCTCGTACAGCCGCCGGGCTTTGAGGGTTTCGCCTCCAGTCATATCCTTGACCAGGCTCACGTCAAAACGGCGCCCATCCTGCAGTTCGCTGGCCACGACAAAGCGCTTACCCTTCAACCCAGCTACACCCTCCTTAGGTCCACCTCCCGCCTTTCGGTCTTTGAGCATCAGGTCATCAGCGTCCAAACGGTCACCGTAGCCGGCTATAAGTTTGCGGATGGTCATAGTGAATGTTGATTTGCCATTAGTACCCAATCCGTAAAGAAAGAAGAAACACTGATTTTTGGTCACGCCAGTCAGACTGTAGCCCACGGCACGCTGGAGATAGGACTGGAGCTCGGGGTTGCCCGCGGTCACCCGGTCCATGAATTTCAGCCACAGGGGGCAGGGAACCCCAGGGTCATAGTCCAGCGGCACAACTATGGTTAGCAGGTCTTCCCGCCTGTGGGGCAAGAGTTCCCCGGTCTTTAGATTCAAGGTACCATTCAGGCAATTGAAGAGCCACGGGTCGCGGTCGAGCTCAGCGATTGTCACCGGGATATCCGGCTGGGACTCGGCCAGGTTGACCATGGCATTAAGGCGGTGTTCGCTCTCAGACTTTAGTGCGTGGCTCACCAAATCCTTCCGGATTTTTTCCTCTGGCTCGTCGGCTGCCTGCCGGTAAATGTCTCTAACAGCCAGTTGTGCTTTGAGAGAAATCCCATTCCCATCATCCCAGGCCCAATGGGTACCGGTCCAGAGAAGCCACCTGGCTCGAGCGTAACAATAGCGGATGCTACCCCGATATTGACGTACCAGGCGTTCAGCATTTCCCAAATCACTTAATTGCTCATAGAGAGCTTCATCCGGGTGGATAAGAACTTGCCTGCTATTCTTAATTCCAGAGCTATCCAACATGGCTCAAAGCCCTTACTGCTGGAGCCCTGGTTGTTAACCGCCAGGGCTTTGCATTTTATTGACGCCTTTAATAAAACAGGCAGGCACTAGCCATGCCCACCTCTAATCAAATCGATTAACTCAGCCGCCTTTTCTGGGCGGTGGCCATTCCCGCCCAGGACCTGGGACAAATACCGAGCCTTTTCTCCCAACCTCACCATCTCATCTAATAGCTGGGGCAAAAGGCGGGCTAGGTCACCTTCAAGCGGCTGGCCTGATTGTGGGGCAAATAATAAGATATTATTTGCCCCACGAGTGCGCCGGTAGGTATCAATCATCTGCCTGTCGGCGAGGTGGGTGTAGATCATGGTCGTTTCGATGTGTTTGTGGCCCAGGATTCTCTGCAGGGTGGCCAGGTCACCGCCGCCGGCTAGGAATTCCGCGCCAAAACTGTGCCTAAAGCTGTAGGGTGTCACCCTCCCCTTAATGCCAGCCTGCCGGGCGGCGCGCTTGACTATCTTGCCCAGTCCGGACTGGGTTAAGCGCCCCCCTCTATCGGCCAGAAAGATTGGCGAATCAGCCGGGTGGCCATCGCGCAGGGATAAAAGGTCGTCCCTCAGCTCCGGGCTTATCGGCACCACTCTTTCACCCACCTTGCCGCTTACCTCAATGTGGTTATCGTAGATATCGCAGAATCTGAGGGGGTGATGGCCATTATCGCCGACTACCTCACCCGGCCGGATGGCTGTCCCCTGAAGGAGGTCGATGAGGGCCCGGTCCCGGGGGGTGAGTTTCGACTTGACATCCTCGAGCTGCCGCTTCTCTTCCGGGTTGAGGTGACGGGGCAAAGTGTCCTCAGTGCCTGGCCGGGGCACCGTGTCAGGCGTCATCGGATTGGGTAACCCGTGCTTCACCTCGAGGAAATGATAGAATGCATGGAGGTAGAGCCAGTACGTGTTATGCGTATTCTGGCTGTAGGGTTCGAGTCTTTTCCCAATAATCTCGGGGTCGGTGGGGACTGTCTCATCCCCGGCGAAGAACCGCCTGAGAAAGGGTATGTAGTTATGCTTAATGGTTGACTGTTCCCTCCGCCCTCTCTGCTTGCGGTCCTTGGCAAATTCAGCCAAGGCCGTTTCCACGCCTATCTGGCGCTTGACAATGGCTTGGCTAGCCGCCTGTTTCAAGAGCTCGCCGGCCTTCTTTTCGACCTCAGCACCCAGTTGGTCAATTTCCGTATCAATCTTATCCGGCTCCGGCCACGTCTGACAAACTGCACACCTCCCAATGAAAGTTCGGCGGTGCCACACGAGCCAGAGAATATCAAAAAGCTCGGGCGGCGGGGGCGGCAATTCCGAATCCATCCAATGATCCGGCCAGGGAACCTCGGGGAACTCTGGCCTCAGATGTTCTGAGAGACATGCAGCTAAAGCCAGGTCGGACACATTACCATCGTGAAGCTGGTGAGCTTCTTCAGAGAGCTCGTCAAAATGAAATGGCCACGCCGTCTTGAGCGCCGATGTTGCACCAGGTTGTTGACTCGTACTAGAATAAACATTAGACATATTTCGCCTCCTGATTTCCTTTGTGTTGCCCTCAGCCTCCACTGAGGGCTTCCCTTTTCTAAGGCTGAACCGCCTGTCTAGGCCCTTCGATTCTTGGCCACAAATCGCTCAACCTAACACCGTAAGGCTCCAGCACGGCAGCAACGCCCCTGAGAAACTCGCCGTTCGCTCGGGCGAACTTCTGGATATCCGAAATGACTTTCCCCAGCTCAACTAATGCTTCTTCCTTGGAAATCGTCTTTTCGGCAATCAGCTCGGCACGGCCATAAAACCCCACAATCGCCGACAGAAGCTCATAGGGGGTGATTTCCTGCCTCTCGCAGAACTTGTAGAACGCCTGCCCCACCTTATCGGGAACTCGCACATTGATCTGCTTCATCGCTGCCTCCTTCCGCCATTTCTGCTAATCCTGATATTAGCAGGAAAGAATCAACAATGTCAAGACCTGGGGATTTGCTCAAAAGGCGATGGGCAAATCTTTACCGGCTGGCTGCCCTGTGCTAGCCTATTTGGGGGCACCATGGCCAGGATAAAGGGATATCTCGGGGCAAAGAAACGCTATCAGACTGGGATAAGACACCGCCAAGTGCCAACAGGAGTAGAGGAATACCTATGCCAATGCCCGCGCTGCCTCACTCTTGAGAGCCTGTTGTTCAGGGGTAATATCCTGGTGCCAACAATCAGGTTTCACCAGGGTGAGGACTCCATCCGGCTTATGCCCAGGGCAGAAAGGCTAGGCGTGTCTTCAGGCGGTAACATCTTGTTACCGCCTGAAAGATGCTCTTGGATACGGCCTTGTTCACCCTTATTCTTCTCCATCCTAGTTAAGAGTTCGCCGGCTCTTCTCTCGGTGGAGAAAAGCCCGTGGTTTTCCCAGGAAAACTCTGCTGACAAATAGCCAGGGGCATTGCCCCCTGGCTCTGTGCTTTAGGTGGGGTTCACGGTTAGCCTATTCGGTCCGCGGTGCTGCACTAGTCGCTACCCCGAGGACCTGCGTCAGCCTGAATTATTACTTGAGTAATATTTTCCCCGAGCTGCATTTTTATCAGCTTTCTCATTTGGGAAAGCTGACCCTGACTCCCTACCCGCGGGGGCTTAACTAGTGGCGTCAGTGACGCCATTTTATGTAAAGCTTAATCCCCCTACCCGCGGGGACTCAACGTGGTAACCAGTTACCAGAGATTTTACAATGGCCATCACTCCCTACCTGCGGGGACTCAACCCTGACTTTTTACCTTTGCCTCCAGTATAGCTTCTGCCTCTCTAACAACGTCTTTACTGAAGAGATTCCCCTGGGCAACGCTGGATAGGAGCCGGAGGGGAGTGCAAAGCCGATGATTCTCAATAAGACGCTTCCGGTTATTGTGGATATAGCGTAGAGTTGTCTTGAAGTCCTTGTGGCCCATTATGTCCTGCAAGACCTTGTCGTTGCAGCTATCGCTCGAGGCATACTCGGTTCCGAATGTATGCCTGAAGCTGTGGGGGGAGCACCGTTTGCCGTCAAGGTTGGCCTGGCGGCAGATGTTCCGGATAGTTTTGTACACACCCATGTAGGTCAGTGGCCCCCTCTTTCCCAGGAAGACGTGCTGCTGCCCGCTGTCGTTTGACTCTGCCCTTAGCGCCTGAAGAAGATAAGACGTTGTCTCATGGACTGGCACAAGTCTTTCGCCCGTCTTTCCATTGACGATGATGTAGCCTGGCCACACATTCTCCCAGGTAAGGCCAGCACACTCACTTGCCCTGATTCCCGTATCCACAAACAAGGTGACCATCGCCCTGTCCCTCAGAGGAAGCGGCAAGGTAAATATTCGGTAGAGCTCCTGTTCAGTAAAGGTGCGCATAGCCTTTTCATGTAGACTCGGCGCCCTGACCAGGGGCATCGGATTGGTCACTTCGGGATGCCACCGGTGTATCTGACGATAGAAGGCTCTGATTGTGCGGAAGCGCCCGTGGATGGTTTCTGGCGCTAGTTCCTGGTCCTGTTTTCCTCGCTGGCGCTTTAAGCTGTTGAGCCAGCTCTGAATGGGCAGTGGTGTCTCGGGTAAATCGGGGAAGCACCTCTCAAAAAGTGCAAGATGCTTGCGGTATTCCTTCTGGCTTTTTGGGCGCAGTCCGCCCCGGCTGACCATAAACTCATCGATAGCTTGCTGGGTTAGCATAGGTCACCTCCTCTCCAGTATTTCCTCGGTTTCCTTTGTGGCTAGGGCTTTGTCGTTATCAAATAGGCTCCCCTGGGCGGCGGCATGAACTGACCGCAATGGTGTGAACTGGTGATGCTTGGCGACAAGCTCGTTGCGGGACAGCCTGGTATATATCTGGGTAGTGGCAATATTAGCGTGCCCCATTATCTCCTGGAGAGAGCGGGTGTCGCCGCCGTTGTTGATATAGTGTTTGCCAAAAGCATGCCGGATCCGGTGGGGCCCCATCTTGGGACCGCTGATGCCGGCCTGACGCATGTATCTCTGGACAAGGTGGTAGATTGCCGATGTGGTCAATGGCCCCCGCTGACCCTGAAAGACATAATCGGACTCGCCATTATTAGCAATCAGAGTCAGGAGGAGCCGTCTGGTTTCTTCGCTGATCGGAATTTCCCTCTCGCCCGTCTTGCCGTCTACCTTGATGTAGTCATCAAAAATGTTGTACTTGCGCAGGGAAGCGAGCTCACCCACTCGAGCCCCACTGTCAATGAAGAGGCTGAGCATAGCTATGTCTCTGGGGCTTTGTACTTCAGCGAGAAGCGATAGCAACTGCTGAGAGGTCAGGGTGGGTTGGACCTTCTTGTGGCGACTCGGGGCGTCGATAAAGTCCATAGGGTTAGGAAGGCGGTAGCGCTTACAGATGAAGCGGTAGAGAGCTTTCAGAGTGCGGTAATAACCGTGCCTGCTCTCATCTTTTTCATCGGAGACGACACTCGCCAGAAACTGTTCGATGGGTTCCGGCTCGCTGGGGAGGTCGTCAGGACAAAAAGCGGCAAAGCGGTCAAGGTTTCTTCGATACCACCTGATGGTCGCCGGTCGGCGATTGAGGGAACGGCGACTGTAAAGGAACGCTTGGATTGCTGCCAGCGTCTTCATGGCACCACCTCCACCACGCATTGCGGCAGCGGGGCCACTCCTGGCGATGGCTCGCCAGTGCCGCCGGCAGCAACCGGTCGCGACAGCACCAGTCGGACCAAGCCATAGAGCGGTCCAATAAGTGCTGTCGCTAAATGACATAACGAGTGAAGCAGGGAAAAGACACAAGAAAGACCAGCCGGCCAAGCGTGGTCGGGCTGGTCTTTTAGTAGGGGGGTTACCCCTACCTTAGTTTCATATCTGGTGAGCCGTGCAGGAATCGAACCTGCAACCGCCTGATTAAGAGTCAGGTGCTCTGCCAGTTGAGCTAACGGCCCACAATATTCTTTTCGGCCGCTAACTGAGCAGTTGATTAAGAGTCTCCTGTCGAGTTTCATGGAAACTCCTACTTCGTCTCAATCCAATATTCTACTCTGAGAGTCACGGCTTGGGCGGCGCCATTCGTCGGATACATCGTATAATAGCCCTCACCCCACTTATAGTCTGAGGGCTTGAACTGCGTTATGCCTTCCTTCATGCCGCGGCAGAACCCTTCTTCCAAAGTGCCATTGGCGTAGTGCCCGTCATCTTCGTAAAAGCCGAGAGACTTCCCGGATGGCGTTATGATATGAAACCAGACCTTATCTTCGCTGCCTTCAACCCGCCACATCAGATGCAAAGTCTCATTGTTGCGTAGGTAGATAGGGAATGAATAGTTGCCCTTTGCCGGGATAGTAAAAGAGAGACTCTGATATGCCGGTGTCGGCGCAAGAGGAGTCCCTGTGGGTGTTACCGCTGGTATATAAGTGACTGCCGGGGGGTTGACCGTAATACACCCAGTGA
>Ga0315308_1000586_pt1 | contig 20552 bp, 26 predicted proteins | sample TDP3_MG_FD_203078 | JGI IMG/M metagenome (GOLD analysis project Ga0315308, IMG submission 203078) | Freshwater sediment microbial communities from Lake Towuti, South Sulawesi, Indonesia - TDP3 | ecosystem: Environmental > Aquatic > Freshwater > Lake > Sediment | place: Indonesia: South Sulawesi... | reverse complement strand
GGCCTTCCCAGGCACCGGCTACGCTGACGAAATCGGCGAAGGTGAAGGCGTTGGGTATACTGTTAATGTCCCTCTGCCCTTCAGAAGCGACGACGAAATCCTGCGCCGAGCATTCCGCGAAATAGTCGTGCCAATATCTAGTCAGTACAAACCACAGTTCATGTTGGTCTCAGCGGGCTTCGATGGTCATTACACCGACCCCGTGGGCGCCCTTTCCATTTCGGGCAAAGGCTACGACGAAATCTTCTCTGAGATTGTTTTGCTATCGGGTCAGCTCTGTAGCGGAAGACTTGTCTCGGCATTGGAGGGTGGATACAGCCTGAACTTCTTGGGAAAAATGGTTACGCTTGCCCTTGCTAAGATGTCCAATATTCCCTACGTGATGAAGGACAACACTCCTAGGTCAAGCCCTACGACGATTAAGAAAGCAGGACAAGTCATAAACTACGTAAAACGGATTCAATCTTCGTTCTGGCACTTATGAAGAAATCACTCAATCACTTGGATAGCAGAGTTGGGGCATTGCACTTCGCAGGCTCGACAGACCAAGCAGTCGTTTAGATTGACAACTTTTGATTTTCCATCAACTATTTCAAAGACGCTTACTGGGCATGTGTCTTTGCATGTTCCGCAACCGTCGCACTTGTCGAGCTCGATTCTGATCTCAACCAATTGATGTTGTCTCCCCTAGGAAGAATTCTATCAAATCAATAGTGTAACATAAAAGCATTTAGGGATGCTTGCGCTAAGCTTACTCTAACCGAGTTCCTCTCTTAGTCTCAAAAGGACTCCGTCTATTGTCGTTATGGCTCGATCCCGCCGCCTGTAGTAGTCCTCGAGAAGCTTGTGGTATGCTGCTGCCGAGATTTCGCCACGTCTGTATCTAATCTCAGTGCGGCTGATGTTAGCCGCAACACCCTGCTGCTCGGCTTCAGCAATCTCAAGTTGACGCATCATGTCCGCGTATCTCGGACCTGCAGCGCCTAACTTTTTGCGTAAAGTTACTAGATCGCGTGAGAGAGAAGACAGACGGCCTTCTATCGTCTTTTTTCGAACTCTATAACGCCGGCGAGGTATCTTTCCTTTGTTAGCTTGAGCCTCTAGCGATTCGAGCTCTTGTTGGAGACATCTTTCCTCATCGTACAGGTCAATGAAAGTCTTCAGGTCTTCAACACTTAGAGGCACTATTCCAGTTGGTAAGGGAGTGACTGCTGGCTTGTACGCATTCAAAACTGCGGCTATCGCGGCAACGATCGCGGCTAGCGAACCCGTCCACAGTGTTGGACGAAATGAATCCCAAAATACTACTCGTTCATATTCTAATCCCAAGGATAAATCGTCGAAGCGGGTGACATTCTGAAGTGTTAAAATCAAGGAGCTTCGAAAGGCTCCATTCTCTATATTGTTCAGACTAGTTGCCGAAGGTATTGTGACCAACACGGCTCCTTCAGGCAGATTCACGTTAGCGGTCAGTGTCCTTATGGTCCATTCCGGGCTTTCGAGAAGAGTGAGTGTTGTCTTGAATTTTTTCCAGTCTTCAGTAGCAACATAGTCTTTCCACGGAAGCTGATAGTTCACAGCGAACCTTGCTTCCTCATCTTTGGCAAACGGAGCGGGAAACGTTATGCTGAGAGTCGTATATGTTCTGTCCTGCGCTGAATTCAGACTACTAGAGGGAATATCCTCTAACTCAGTGGATGCCGAGATATCAAATGCTCCTTTTGGCAGATTGACCGTGACTTTGCTCAAGTTACCAGACGTGCTCGTCATTACGTAGGTATCGCCCACCGTTACTTGCTCCAAGCCGGACAACTCAATGGTCCTGTTGACTTCTTGGACGTCCAAAAGCTCCAATGCCCGAGTAGCCTTGGCGGTGGCAAACCACCCAGCAACATCAGAGAATTCACTTACATTAGCCTTTACGAAGCTGAAGTATTGCTTGGAGTCTAAAGTACTCCGCGTGAAATTGATACCTTGACCCTCGTAGGAACTAGATAGATAATCAAGACCGGCAGGAACAATGACGGTTACGTTTGTCTCAGAAGCCCTCTGAGTCATACTTGGATATGCTGGAAAGCTTGCATTATACATGACTTGTGTCTCATTAAGGGGAGAGACTCCCAAAGCAATATTGTTGGAGAAGACAAAAACCACAGTGAATTCATACTGCTTCCCGTCGCTTATGTCCACAGCTTGTGGAAAGACCAAATTCACTCCATACAATCCCACTCTTCCCATGCCAACATTGAGTTCAAGTTCTAACCTTGAAGTCGGGTTGGCTGTCTCATAGGCAAAGGCGTAGGCCAGATTGGTCCGATAGCCATAAGGAAATCCTAATAGATAACCGGTTAAAGGCTCAGCTGTTTCCCCAAGTTTAGTCGACAACCGCACAGTCTCATTGACGACTAACATCCCTCCATCTCTAACCTCCACCGAATGGTCAACATTTACATCGAACGACGAACTTTCAGGTGATGCTCTTGCTGGCGTGAGGACAACTGCTAACATGGTGGCAAAACAAAGCACAAAGAGAAGCACCGCAGTCCGCGTTCTCTTCAAATGGACACCACGTTTTGATGCTGAATCTCGATTTTGCTTGCCGTATTTATTACAGATTGTCCTTATTTACTTTCCTTAGCGGAACAGGGTCGCCTAATTGCCCATATCCAAAGCAGAAATGAGTCTCTAAACTGATCTCTTTCGATGCTAAACTAAAGCAGCTAGGTTTCAGGCTTTGTTTCAGACTATTCCTTCGCGAGAATAATAGTCATCTTGCTTCTTTGGACCGAAGCTGCGCACGCCTTTTGTCTTGAGCTGTCTTCTGAGCTTGTGCGCATATTCTCGTGTAATTTCCTGTCTCTTTTCTAGGAAGTCGATGATTTCCTCCGCTTGCTTGTCGTTATCACATCGACGAATGAAGTCTATTGCATCTGGCATGTAATTGTCAAACCTCTTCGTCGAAGCTCGCTCTCCTGCTAGAGCGTCGGATCGAACCGAAGAGATAGTTACGCGGTTTTGTCCCGTTTGCATCTCATCGGATAGACCCGGAAAAAACTGCTTGAATCGCTTTTTCTCGAATTCCATGATATTCCATCTCCGCAAGGGTGCAGGACCTTTTAACCATGCCTTGTATCGACATTTTTTCCTTAGCAAGTTCATGTATTTAACCGATTTGCAGTTACTGTTGAACAGACATTCGGCAATTTCTAATGCTATAACCGACTTAGAACGGCACGAATTTCTGCATTGGATTCTGAGTTAGGACCCGTCGAAGTTGATGAATGTTCAAGCCTTTTATGGTGTCGCCGTATATTTCACATTTTTCAGTTTCACTCATCTTCTCAAGGTCTCGCACGATTACCTCTGCTTCGTTGCCAGAGGCAAGAGACACATACGAGTGAAGGGCAGTTTCTACGTGGTCTCCTTTAGTCACAGACTGCCACTCTGCTCTTTTGACGTTGACATTGCCTTGTCTGAGCCTCTTGAGGATGGCATCTGAATCTTCACTAAACACTTCTATGTCGATGTCGCTGTTCTTGTGGGCTGTACCCCGCCACACGCTGCCCACAAGTCGCGGATGTAAATCGCCTAACAAAACCATCAAGGATAATGCATCTTTACGCATTTGTAGAAGTCTTTCCTTTCTTGAAGATCCTTCCATTTCATCGGCAAGTCTGTCGAGTTCTTCTGCCACCTCTTTGTTGCTTGGTAGAATTCTAGCTCCCAAAGCTTGCCTGGCTCTCAGCTTGGCTTGCCTGTATTCCTTCTCTTGCGATGAGTAAAGAAGAATGGCTGCTTCTCTGGCAACTTTCTCTCTAATTGACGGAGAACTCTCACCACGCAAGACTGTGCCTCAAAACAATCAAGCAATAACCGGCTGAACTACTTGTCCCGGTTGAGTAACAAGTTTGGATTTTCGTATGCCAACGTGGCGCATGGGTGCAACCTTCTTTGCCTCATTGTAAACGTCAGATGCTATCTTTCCCAGCACCATTTCTTGCACGAACTGGTCGAAGGTAAGGACTTTAGCTTTTTCTTCAACGATTCTCTTCATCAAGACTCGGATTGCCTGCTCCTGCGTTGTTCTCAGTCTGGCAAGAGAGAAGGCACACACGGCGAGTCGCAGTTGGTAGCCATCTTTTGTCACTGCATTTTGGATTATGTCAATCCTGGTGGTTTTTCTTCTCACTAAGCTTCGTAGGTAGTCTCGAGAGTATTCATGGCCCTTGAAAACTGTTTGTGCAGTTTTTCCTTCAATGCTGGAGATCTGAAAGTACATTTTCAGATATTGATGCGCGAAATCGTTTGTCAGATCGTACAATGTGGCGTCGACAACGCGTCCTTGAAGCTTTGATGAGTCGTCGCTTGGAATTGACCCTAGGTCAGTTCCGCCAAAGTATGATGGCGCCACGATGGAATACCAGTCTTTGCTGCGCCACTTGTCTCTCACACGTTTTTTTGCTGACAATCGCAGCCCTCGTTGCGACTGACATTGTGAGGTGGGGTATTAAAACGTTTATTGTTCTTTGGTCCTAGCTATTTTTTCCATTCCGTCCATGTATATTCTCAGAGCTTTTGGAACTGAAACTGAGCCGTCTTTCTGTTGGAATTGTTCAAGAATCGCCACCACTGTGCGGCTGGTGGCAAGTGCAGTGTTGTTGACCGTGTGCACGAAGCCCACGGGCGGCGTTCCTTCTTTCTCCCGGTACTTTATGTTCAGTCGCCTTGCTTGGTAGTCGGTGCAGTTTGAGTTGGAGCCGATTTCCCTGTAGACTCCGTCTGCCATCCACACTTCGATGTCGTATTTTTTAGCCGCGAGGTTTCCTATGTCAGCCGTGCACACGTTGACGGTTCTGAAGTGGAGTCCCAGCTCTTTATACATGTCTTCTGCGTTTTTCTGTAGTTCTTCGTGGAGTTTCCATGAGTCTTGGGGCACGCAGAAAACGAACTGTTCAACCTTGTTGAATTGGTGCACTCGGAATAGGCCTCTGGTGTATTTTCCATGGGCTCCGACTTCTTTTCTGAAGTTGGTGCTGAATCCTACGAGTCTTATTGGCAGATCTTTCTGTTCAATTACCTCGTCCATGTAAAGCGCCGCCAATGGATGTTCAGCGGTGGCTATCATGTAGAGTTCTTCGCCTTCAATCTTGTAGAGTTGATCTGCGAAGAATTCTAAGTCCGTGGCGCCGATGTAAGGTCTCTTGCGCATCATGAATGGTGGTTCTAGAAGCAGGTAGCCTCTCTTGGTCATGAAGTCGATGGCGTATTTGGATATGGCAAGATCAAGGCGAACCAGGTCATCTTTCAGATAATAGAATCCGTGTCCTGCCACTTTAGCAGCGCGTTCTGCATCTATCAAACCTAGGTTCTGAGCGATTTCTACATGATTCTTTGGTTCAAAGTCGAATTCTGGCGGTTTGCCGACCACTCGTACGATTTCGTTTGCGCTTTCATCTTTTCCGACTGGCACCGATTCGTGGAGTAGGTTTGGTAACCGTAAAAGGATGGTGTTAACTTTTTCCTTGCGTTCTTCTACCTGTTTCTCAAGCTTTCGAATCTCCTCGGGTATAGCACTGGCTTTCTTTAGTTTTTGACTCGTGTCCTTTCCTTCTTTCTTGAGTCGTGCCACTTCTTCAGTGACTGTTCTTCTTTGATGTCGGAGTTCGTTGACTCGGGTGAGGAGTTGTCTCCACTCTTTGTCGAGTTGTATAAGTTCGTCGAGGAGACTGAGTTTTTCGGGGTCGCCCCGCTTCTTCAGGTTCTGGCGTACGATTTCTGGATTTTCACGTATCAGCCTTATGTCCAGCATCGCTGCTCCTCACGCTTTCTCAAGCTAATGTTGTCCACTATTTAACCTATGCTACATGCTAAGGCTACTTGGAGACGGCGGTGACGGAAAGAGCGTGGACGGCAGATTCTGATCGTTCGGCGTGAATGTTTTTATGTTCGATGCGTATGCCTATAATCGTTGCTTCGGTTAGTTTGGGGGATGAGTCTTGGACAAGCCCACTTTTCGGTTGCTTTTCCACCCTAAACTGGAGAGACCAGTGTTGGTTGAGGGTTTGCCTGGTTTTGGAAGTGTTGGCAAGCTGGCTGCGCGATTGCTTATTGAGTTCACTCGTGCCGAGGTCTTTGCTGAGTTGTATTCTCCGTCGTTTCCGGATTATGTGACTGTAGGTAAGGATGGGATTTGTCGGCCTCCTCGCAACGAGTTTAGCGCGGCTACGTTTGGGAAGGCGCAGTTTTTGGTTTTGACTGGTGACGCTCAGCCTGCACGCGACGATGTTGTTGCATATTATGGACTCTGTGACGAGATTCTGGAATTTGCTGAGCAGTTTGGCTGCAGGTTTTTGGCAACTATGGGCGGTGTACCTTCTTCTAGTCCCGCGGGCGAGGTCTATGTGGTTGCGACTTCGGCTAAGTTAGCGGTTGAGACCATGGAGAAGGGCGCTGTTCTGTATGGTGCGGGTCGGATTGTTGGTGCTGCCGGTTTGATGTTGGGGTTGGCTAAAGAGCGGGGCTGGGAAGGTGTTTGCTTGCTCGGCGCAACAACGGGCTTAAAGGCCGACAAGGGTGCGGCTTTTAATGTTTTCAAATTCTTGATGAGGCTGTTCGGTGTTGAGGAAGGTTTGAACAACAAGAAGCCACAGGTAGAAGAGAAGCCCTAAGACACAGATTAAATTTACACGCTACTTAAAAGTGATTTAACGAATATCATGTATTGGCTCTAAAATGGAGTAGAGGTGACAGTGGATGGACTTTTTTGATGTTGTCTTGAAACGGCGTAGTGTTAGGAGGCTCAAGCGAGACAAGGTGCCTCAACGTACTCTGAATCGGATTCTTGAGGCTGGCCGCTGGGCTCCTTCGGGCGCTAACCTTCAGCCTTGGAGGTTCATTGTTGTCGCCAGTGCTGAAGTCAAGGCCAAGATTGCCGATGTGTGCACGGAGTTTAGCAGGAAGGTCTGGGAGGACTTCTCGCCTGAAACTGCTAGGTTCTTGGCTGCGAGAGGTGGAACATGGAACAAGTTGTATATGAGGGTGATTCCAGTGTTGATTGCGGTTTGTTACCGTGCTACTGATGAGCCTATGAGTGATTATGCGTTGGCTTCTGCCTGGGTTGCCATTGAGAACATGCTTTTGGCGGCGACGAATGAGGGCCTAGGTTCTTGCGTGTACACGCATGCTTTTGTTGAAGAGGAAGAAGCGTTGAAGAGCATTTTGAGCATCCCCCACGCTTACCATTTGGCGGCGTTGATTCAGCTTGGCTTTGCGCAAGCTTATCCGACTACTCCATCTAGAAGGCCGTTGGAAGAGATCGTGTCTTACGAGCACTTTTAGCCTGAGTTGATTTCATGGCAAATTCTAAAAATGATTGTGACAGTATTCGTTGGGTGGAGCATTATTATGTCTGTGCCTTTTTGTTTGCGTGTTCGGTTAGGTCAGTTTGAGGTTGAGGTGAGTGGGAGTCGAGATGAGGTTTTGCAGACGATTAAGGACTTGCCCGGTCTTGTCTCTGTGGTTTCTGAGGCTTTTTCCCAGGCGCAGGCAGTGGTTGATGTTTCGAATATCTCGTCTGTTGGGGCTGGTGACCAAGCCGTTGCTGGGAGGCCTTCTGTGGCTTATCCTAGTATTCGGTCGTCTGGTAGTTGTAGTGATGCTGTCTTGAGATTGTTGTCTACGGACTGGGGGCGTGGCACACCTAGGACTTTGCCTGAGTTGGTTGAGGCCATGAGGGCCAACGCTGTCCATTATCCTGCGACCACGTTGTCTGGTGTTCTGAATTGGTTGGTGAGGAAGGGCAGGGTGAAACGGTGGAAGACCGATAAAGGCTATGTCTATGTTTTGGCTGGTCCACCTGTTGGCAACACTTCAGCGCAGGGTCCGATGCTATCTGAGACAAGTGTGGTCGGTTCAGGGGGTTCAGAGTAATGGTGAAGTTTAGGGTTCGTGTCAAGACTGTTTTTGGAGAGCTTGAGGTTGAAGGTGAGTCGGCGGAGGAACTGCTTCAGGCTTTGGAGAATGTGACTCCTGAGTTTGTAGGTGAGCTTAACAGCTTGGTGTCAAGCAAGATAGCGATGCCTGCGAAAGCCGGTCTGGAGGGCATTATTGAGTTGACGACTGAGGGGCCTGTGGTCACGACTCGTGAGAAGTTGTCGCATTATGAGGCTATTGGTTTGGTTTTGTTTGCTTCTGAGCGAAAGATGAGTACTGGGACGAAGATTAGTGAGTTGTTGAAGTCTAGTGGGATTAAGTCTATGGTGCCTGCGCGGTTGAACGAGATGACTAAGCGTGGGTTGGTGTTTAAGCCTGATCCGGGTAGGCCGGAGTTTAAGCTGACGGTGCAGGGTGAGAAATGGATTGAGGATGAGGTGTTGCCAAGGCTCCGAGGCGCTACCAGTTGAATACGTTCAATGATTTTGTTGGCGCAGAACTCTAGCTTTGCCTAATCCAGCTGTCTTCATATTGTATGATTGCTTGGATCAGAGTTGTTGTGGTCTTGCTTTTGCTTTACTTGGTTAACGGCTGTGTGGCTGCGTAGTAGAAGACGTGCGAGACCGCTTAAGGACTTCTTCTGCGTGTTGATGACAAATTGTGCTTAGTACCATCAACATGCAGTCTAGATTTTGCTTTGGGGGTTTCACTATTGATGAATGCTTGGATGAAAAGGAAGTGTGGTGTGGACTTGCCTTAGCCGAAGGCTATGGCTTCTCCCGGTTGTGAGAAAACGGTTTTTGATGCTATCAGGGTGACTGTGTCTTTTATGCCTTTGACTTTCCTCAGGACCTCCAGTACGAAGTTGTCTAGGTTTTCCATGCTTGTAAACTGGGCCTCGATGCACACGTCGTAGATCCCGTATGTGAGACTAGCTTTTTTCATCTGTTTGACGTTTTTGAGTGAGTTAAGGACGTCTTGTTCGGTTCCTGTTTCTATTTTTCCGAGAATGTAGACGTATATCATTGTTGTCTCCTCTTGGCGTGGTCTATGATCTTTGTTGCGGGGATGTATTAAGCTTTAGCGAACGTCTTTAAGCGGATTTCTAATATGGAGGAACTGCTTAGAAGTGTGCGGGGAGCATTAGATGAGTGAGTCTGAAGGTGTGGTTACGGTTCATATCAAATACGGTAGCATGGAGCAGACTTTTTCGGGCAGCGTGAACGACGTTTGGGTTGATGTTAACAGATTTTTCGGTGAAATGATTCCAGTTTTTGATTTGGCTCGTAAGGTTGCGTTGACAATTGATCTGCCACAGCTGATTGAAGACGCAAAGGATGTCATCGCTATTGCACCTGAGGGACCTGAGTTGCTGGTACCGAAGGATAAGTTGACTGACAGTGAGACGCTGCGGCTTAATTTGTTAGCTGCCCTTTTGGCGCAACGATTAGGAAAACGGCCTAGTGACACTATGATGAAAGAGGAGTTACAAGTCAAGCTTGGTAAGAGCATGAAGATAACGACTACCAGAGTAGGTGAATTGGTTAAAGATGGCAGTGTGGTCAAGGCTGAGGATGGTAGCTTCAGGATTTCTACGATAGGCGTGAAAAGGTTGCATGAAGAGTTAGCTGCAATCAAGATGGAAATCTGGTGAATGCGTTCAAAAGTAACATGCTGTATGACACGTTTTCTTATTGTTTATTCGATGGCGCGGGCTTAACACTCTTTCCGATCAGTTCAATCCAAACGCCGTCTGGATCTTTGACAAACGCTAGTGTGTAGCCGCCTTCGTCCCATGGCTCGACTGCTGAGGTTGCGCCGCCTGCAAGTGCTTTCTCGTAGCTCTTTCTGACGTCCTTGCACCAGAAGGCTAGGTGGTCCAGTTCTGAGCCTTCCACGTATTCCTCATAGAATTTTTTCCCAGGTGGATAATAGTTTAGCTCTAGGAGTTGCTCCGATTCTTCGCCTTTCAGCTGCACGAATATGCCGCCTGCATGCATTCTGCCTCTTTCTACTTGTTTCATGCCCATGGTTTTTGTGTAGAATTCAATTGAACGTTCAAGGTCTCTAACTCGGATGCCTGTGTATCTGAACTTCATCGCTGCCTCACTCGCATATGTGCAATTCGCTATTTTCTCTCGATCAGTTCGATTAGTGTACCGTCTGGGTCTTCTATAAAGGCTATTAATGGTCCTGTTGGGCCGAGCTTAAAGGGTTCGTCGGTGACTGTGACTTTTCTCTTTCGCAGCATGGAGATGGTTTTGCTCATGTCTTTGATTTCGAAGGCGAGATGGTCAAAAAGTCGGTCTTCATATTCGGCTTGTACGAAGTTTTTCTGTTTTCGATAGTACGTGAGTTCGAGTTTCGATCCTTTTCCCTCTGGATCCTGTAGAAATGCGATTTCGGCGTCGTTTTGCGGTATCTCTCGTCGGCTTATGAGTTTGAGTCCCATGAGTTCGGTGTAGAAGGTGATTGATCGGTTCATGTTGCTGGTTCGGATGCTTGTGTGGACGAACATGTTGGTTTCGCCTGTTCTTGGTGTGTGTTGTTGCTTTATAGAGGTAATGGTGTATGTGGCAGAACACCATGGACGTTTATTTAGTTGTGCTTCATAAACCCTATAATCTTATTTTTAATGATGCCTAGAACATGGATGCGCTATGGATCATTCTAATAACATTCTTCTTTGTGTTTGGTTTACCCATAATCTTCGTGATTTTCTATTTTGAGAGGATCCACAAGCCGTTGGAGCAGGCTAAGATTAAGACGCCTCGGGAAGTGATTGTTAAAGAGGTTGTGATGGTTCCCTGCGTTTACTGTGGTGGGCTGATGCCGACAACATCGACGTACTGTCCGCACTGTCAGGCGCCGAGAAAAGCGTGATGAGATTAATTCTGAAACAGGCCGCGCTCTGCCTTGGTTGCCTGTACATGAATGAGCGCCAAGTATGCGCTATTTCTTAACTAGTGATTTCAGTGTGTCCCTGAGTTTTTTCCTCGTTTCCCATTGTTGGGCGAATTCCTCGTCGGTCATTGTGAGGGTGTCAACGTAGTCTTTGATCTGCGATTGCGTGATCCAGTCTAGGTCTGGCATTTCGAATATTTTGTCTTCAATTCTCTCTGCTTCTGTGCAGCACTGTTCAAGTTTTGCTTGCATGTCTATTAGTTGGGAGATCTTTTTCTCGTTGTGTTCTAGGTCGAACCCGAGTTTCTTTAGAGTATTCAGTATTGTTGTCATTTGTTGCTTGCCGCGTTCTTTGTTGCGGAACGTTTGATAAGCTACCTTTCCGTGGCTAAGGTAGAAGGTTTCTGCTGTTGCTCTGTAGTAGCTTTCTATGAGGTGGCCGAGGCGTTCCTCTCGGGTTACCTCTATCATTTTGGCGTCTTGGAGTTTTTTTATGTGGTGGTAGATGGCTTGTGGTGTGACGTTAAGTTCGGAGGCTATTTGGCTTACCGTCATTTCTTTGACTCGCAGTAGGTAGATTATCTTTCGTCTGGTTTCGTCCGCTAATAGCTGGAATGCTTGTGGATCTCTTATAACCATCATGTACTTCATTTGTCTTTTACCCAATAAAGGATAGGCTTTCATGGTATATATGCGTTTTGTTTAGAACGGGTCTGCCTGGTATATTCAAACAGAATCTTTATAAGTAACCTTAGGCTTACTATTAAAACGAAGGCTTAAGTAAGAAAGAGGTGATTGAAATGGTGTGTAGACATGATGTGAGGGACGTGAAGCCTAGTGTCTTGGGCAGAGTCTTGGGGAGACTCAGATTGTTCCGCGGTTCAAGCGATGATCATGCTGTCTGCGCGTCTACTGCTGCACCGACATCTGCAGACTATGGGCAGGTAGAGTTCACGAGAAACCACGCGTTGGAAGTTGAGTTGGCAGAGGCGTGGGCTGTTGCGCAGTGGCAGAATTCCAGAAGATGGATGATGTAGGCTGCGGGACACTTAGCGTCCCCTCTTTTCTTGATCTAATGTGTATTGTAGAGATTTTTTTGGGCAGGTTTGGATGAAGGCATTGACTGTTCCGTTGTTGAATGTTGTCTTTGCTTTGCCTGGCCTGCAGCTAGCAACCATGTGCGTGTTAATGACAAATTGCTCCTAGATGCGCATGACAATTGAAGGCCTTCTTCTATTTGGTCTTGACGTCAAATAGGGCTTATTGTCATCTTGATCGGGTGCATGCTGCCGTACAATCGTGGATTAGATGAGCTTGGATTCATCCTCAGGTGAAACTAGGCGTATATGTACAGTAACTTGCTGAAAGTTTCAAGCTCGTTTTTTGATATCCACTTTTCATTCTCCAACTCTTGCAATCCTCTTTTAACGCTTATTCGTAACTCTCTTGTTCGCAAGACGCTGTCTTGGATTCCAGCCTCAGTCACCTCTTTTTCAAACATAGGGTCTTTCTCGAGTAGTGTTACGAGCTGATTGAGGAACACTGTCAGGGCTTTTGAACGGGGCTCAAGAAAAGTCTTCATTTTTGCGGCACCTAAGGCTCCCTTCATTTTTGTCATGATTCCAATGTCGCCCACAGTGGATGGGGGATACACCGCATATCTTCGCTTCCCTTCCATTTCGTAGCGAGCGAGGTAGAAGGGCAAGTATACTAGTGCATATGTTCTTTCTTTTCCCGGCGTACTTATTCTGTCAAACTCATTTAAGGCTGCTTTTTTTGATTTTGCCATTTCATTCAGTTGATTTATGATCACGGAGGTAGCATTCTCCAGCGATGTTGTCTCCTGTCGCTTCGTTTTGATTTCGGCTTCCCTTGAAGCCTCAAGCTCTCTAAGAATTTTCGCGGCTTTTTCCATGTAGGTTTCGCACTCCATCCTCTGCTGCGATATTCTAAGTTTCTTGGCAGTTTCAAGGCTCTTTACGTTTCTGTCTGTGTCTTTGACGTTTTTCTCAAGAGTTGGCAGCTTCTTCCTGATTCTCTTAAGCCTCTGGGTCCACTGGATCCCTGTTCGTTTTTTCTTGCGCCGCTTGCAAGATTTTATTTTTGCTTCACAACGACGGATTTCAGCTTTTAGATGTCTCTGCATTTTTTCATTTTTAACTCGGTCCTTGCTAAGAAGTTGAAGACGTTTTTCGAATTGTCTGGATATCCCCTTGATTTTTTTGCCATACTTCTCTTGGATTTGCTGTGTTTTTCTTGTTACTTCAGGCTTAACCTTTTCAATTTGCATGTCAAACTTCTTTCGAACTTCATTGATCTCTTCGCGGATTGGTCTTGTCTTTTCTCTGGTTGTCATGCTGAGCAGTGTCATGCTTGCGTTTATGTTTTCTACATCTTGGTCTATTTTTGTCCTTAGATCTGATAGCTCTTCGAGAGAAGCTGATATTTCGGTTTCGCCAATGATGGGAGACAAAGTCGTTTTAGAAACTAACGGTTCTTCAACCTTCTCCAACTTTGAAAGATAGACTGAAAAATCTTGTATGAAGTCTGGAGATGCAATGAGGCCTTCTATGGTCTTTTCCCCTTTGGTAGCGAAGTTTTCGAAGTAATTGGCATTTCGGAAAAGTGCCGCTGAATAGGCTTCAGATGTTTTGGCGTTTCCTTTTATGTCTCTGTTGAAGGCTGTCGTATCTGGCACTGTGTCATAAGACATTGTGTGTGTTGTGGCACCAAGTCCGTCAAAGAGTAAGGTTCCTCCATTCCAAGGAACTAACCATATAGGATAGCAGGCTTCAGCTATGAAAACCAGCTTCTCGTCTGGCTTCTTCAAAATGTGGCCTTCGCCCTTTTCCCTGTTCGACTCGGCTAGGTAGAGAATGGCAGCCATCTCCATGTCTTTTGTGAAATCTTTGATTCGATCCTGTGCAGAAGTGGCAAAAGGCAGGATGAACTTCGGCTTCGATCTTCTATCTACGTAATCAGTCATTGATCATTCTCCCGACAATGATTCTGAAGTTTGAAATGTTAATAGTTATGAAGAGAGAATCAAAATTCTCGATATACTTGAATGTACGCGCAGGTTGTGCGCATAAAGGGCCAGGATGAATGAGTAAATGTGTCTCTGTTCCTTACGGTTTGCGGGTTTCGAGTTCTGCGATGGCTTTTGGCAGCATGTCTAGTGAGTGTATTGTTTTGTCTGGTGCTCCGGGCGCTGCTGTCAGGGTGCCGAGGTTTTTTGAGCGTGACACGAGTGATGTTGGATCGTTTTCGGCTTGTCTGTCGCGTCCTTCCGGAGTTAGTAGGTGTATGGCTTTGAATCCTGCGTTTTTGGCGCCCCACACGTCGGCTTTCAGGTTGTCGCCTACGTGAACGGTTTCTTGTGGTTTTGTTCCTAGTTTTCCTGCCGTTAGATGGAATATTTCTGGGCTGGGTTTACGGATTCCTACCTCATCTGAGAATGTCATTGTGTCAAAGAATTGGGCTATGCACTGTTGTTGCAGGAATTTCCGTAGGCCGAATCCTGGTGTCGTGCCTGTGTTGCATATGAGCCCGATGTATTTGTTTTGGTTCTGGCACCTTTGTAGGGTTTCGACTGCGCCCGGGTTCAGGTATGGCTGTATCTCGAAGAGCGAGGAGATGTAGGCGTCGCTTAGTTCTGGAATCCATTCTTCCTTGAGTTTGACCTTGCCGCCCGACGCAAACTTGACGACGTAGTGAAGCTGGTCTAAGTGTGTGATGTCCTTGTTTTGGTCCCAGATTTTCAGGAGCGTGTTGATGGTTTCGTTCACGGCTGCGCCTACTTGATCTGGAGAGACGTTCAGTCCGAGCTTGTTTAGGGTTTTGGCGACGTTTTGGCAACGGGTGGTTGAGCGCATGGTGCTGGCTCCGTCGCTCTCAAAGATTAGGGTCTCCCAAAGGTCAAATGTAACAGCCTTTAAGCCTATGGTATCTGCGTTCAACACCAAGTCCTCGACTTGAGGAGTCATAGGGAATGTTTTTCGTTGAGCTTCAATGTTGTGGCGGTGTTTCTGTCTAATTGGGATAGACTATTGCGCAGGCTTTGTGTATCAGGTTTCCGTTCTGCATCGTGAGTATTTGGAACTAGAAACGCGAGAGAGAGGTACGGCTTTCATTTCAGGCGATCTTCTTATATTTTGAGAGACTGCTGCAATATTTGAGGTTGATGATTGTGCTCTTGAGGCGTAGGAAGCGTTTGGAGGTGGATTTGGGCGGGTTGGAGGCGGATCAGAGGGAGTTGTTGTCTGATTTTCTGCGTTCCAGCCTTGGTGTTGATGTTGTTTTGAGTGGTGGTAAGGTGTCTGTTGATTCTGAGCATGTGTCGTCGGAGGAGTTGAAGAAGTTGGTGAACAAGTTTGTGTATCATAGGAATTTGAATCGTCGGTTTTGGGTTGCTTTGGATGGTGATACTGTGAGGATTCATCTGTTTGAGAAGGCTAAGAAGCGTGAGAAGCGTAAGAGGGAGACGACTCCGCCTCGAACGGTCACGCATGGTTGGTAGTGGCTGAGGGTTTCTGACAGGATCGTGAAATATGCAGAAAGAAGGCTGCATTAGCGTTTCTTGACTGCGCGTTTGCTGATTGTGAATGTTGATTTCTGATTCATAACCTATTTTTTGTGAAGGGAATTAGGGTCTGTTTTCGTGGAGAAGTTGAGCGAGGCTATTGAGCGGCTTAAGCGTAAGGTGGCCAGGCTCAGGGAAGAATCTGAGGAGCTTGAGAGTTTCCGAAGGGACATTGACTGGCTTAAGACCCTGCGGAAAAAGCGCGTTAGAAGCGGATTCGATTAGGCGACTTCTTGGGGCTTTGGGTTGTGGCTGTGTAGAAGTTGTTGTTGACTCCGATAGGTTTGCCACGACAACTTTAATGTTGAATGTAAGGGGCTGTGGCTGTGTGCGCGTCGTCGTCAGACTGTGCTGTAGTGACATCAACGAGGTTGGTTGTTGTCGTCGTGGCTGTGAAAGTGTGTGTTATTAACTCCTGCTAGATAACAGTAATAATAACGTGCTAGCGCTGATGGCTTGGGGGCTGAGAAATGTGTGCGTGTCAAGCTTGAGGCTTTGAACGCTGTCTGGGTGTTGATGATGAATTGTTGTTATAGCGTCATCATCATGTAAGGCTTGGTTATCGTACAATTGTAGATGAGACGCGTGCACGCGTAGTCGAAATTAGTGTTTTGTATTCAGGATTTTCGGTTAAGAACTCATAAGTATGCCTCAGTTCTGAAAGAGTGTTGTGGTAAGGATGAGAAGCAAGCATGTTTTGGCGCTGATGGCTTTGATCTTAGGGGTCGTTGGCGGCGTTCTTTTGTGCAAGGGTGCCATTGACTTGGCGTCGAAACTCGTGGAGGGAAGTAGACGCATCGGTTTTGAATCACCTGTGCTCGTTGGAATAGGCTTCGTAGCGATCATTGCTAGCGTGATGCTTTGGAAGGGAAGCTATTTGGCAGGGGGAGTGATAAACATGGTTCTGGGGATAGTGACTGTTTTCTACGGAAAAGACGCCGAAGGCATAATGGTCTTGATTAGCGGTGTCTTGGGTGTTGTGGCACCGAAAATGAAAGATTAGCACCATCTCCCTCATTAAATGCGGGTCTCGTTTGTTTGCTTTTGGCTGTTGTTCTAAAGTGTAGAATGATAAGTTGGTGCAAGTTCTTCTTGTTATTTGGTTGTTTATGGGGTTTTTCAGGTTGCCAGTTGTTCTGACGGCTTTTGCAGGCGTCTGCGGAGGTTTGTTTCTCACGCTGCTCTCTGGACTCTTTGTTGTGAAGCCGTTGGTTACGGATGCTGCGATAATTTATTTCGGATTTCCTTTTGCGTGGTTTCAGGCTGGCAGAAGAGGGCTCTTTTACATTGGGCCTTGGCACTACTACTTCGTCTGGCAGAGTTTTGTCGCTGACTTCGTAATGTACGGGCTGCTGATCAGTGGAGTCGTCTGGTTCTGCCTCGCAAGAACTGGGCGTGGAAGCTAAGCTTTTTTTGTGGTTTTGCGTAACGTTTGTTAGGAGTTAGTGTGGGCTGGGGATGGCTTTGTTGATTAGGGATTTTGAGGTTGGAGACGCCGATGCGGTTGTTGAGATTTTGAAGGTGAATAATCAGTATGGCTTTCCCGAGGTGGATGGTCCGGAGGCTATGTGCAGGGTTAAGGCGTGTGGTGCTGCCGTGTTTCTTGTGTGTGAGGCGGATGGGAAGGTTGTGGGGTGTGTGAGGGGCAATTACGACGGTTCGAGGGCGATGATTCATGAACTTTCCGTTCATCCCTTGTACCAGAGGCGGGGCGTTGGAACAGCGCTCGTTAGAGAGATAGTGAAGAGGTTTCGGGAAAGAGGGGCTCCCACAGTGTCGGCAACGGTCATTGAGAAGAGTCTTGGGTTCTGGCAGAAAGTAGGGTTCAAAAAAACAGGGGCTTTCCTCGTGGGCAATTGGTAGTGCGCTGGCTCATTCATTGTGAATATTGACTGGCTTAAAACTTTGCAGAAGCTTGTCAGACAGTGGTCTGACTAGCGCTTTAGTGTAATCGTCTTGCTACATTGCGGCTATAGCTTTGTGCGGTGAAAGAGATTTCGGAAGAAGAAGGCAACTTTTCCCTTTAGCCTTCTTCTACCAGTTTGCGGCTGTGGCCGAGTCAAAGTTGTTGTTATCTCTACAGTTACATTATCACAACAACAACTTCTTGAATGTTGGAAGCGGGTCTCAGTTCAGATGATATTAACTTCCGCTTAGAAATAGTAATAATAGCTTCTTCCATGTTGGCTGACGTTTGAACGGAAGTGGTGAGTGTGGATGGCTCAGGATTTACCTATTAGCGCGCGCTAGTTTTCTGCATAGAATTTCTAGGCCAAACCCAAACCATTGCTTTTGAATTGAAGCTAAAAAGGCCCGTAACTATAGCGCGCGGGCCAATCTAGTCACCGCTACGTGGAGTTCAGCTAAGGATTTCCTATTCATAAATATTATAAAATTCTCAACTAAAGCATAGCCTCAAAAAGGAGGTGGAACGACTTGACTTTCTATTGGACCCTTTTGCGGATTGATCGTACAAAGACTGCAAACGCCATAAGAGGCTTGAAAAATCTGCCAAGGAAATCCAATAACCCCAACGTAAAAGTGTATTATATCGCAAACGTTTTTGGAGAATGGGATAACTGCGTTTGGTATGAAGCTGTTAACCACGAACACGCAATGGAGTATGTGCAAAACACCCTCTCTAAAATCCCTGGCGTAGTCCACACCTACACATTGCCCACGACTCCCATACAGGAATACTACAGAACCTGGAAGTAGAAACAATCAAGCACGGAGAAGTTGCTCCACTTTTCTTTATTTTTTTGCCTGTGAAGACTGCACGCATGTATTAGGCGGCAGATTCTAGTTAGTGCTCTTCTATTCTAACGAGGAATTTTCTCAACATTGTTCTGCATTCGCGACATTTTATCAGGAATTCGGTTTTGTATAACGGGCCGTAGGCATCGCAGCTGATTCTTGCGTTCCAGTCTACAGTTAAACAGCATGGAGGATGCTGATCACTCTTTTGGAGTGCTTCACGTATTATCTCAAGTTCGATAAGTATATTGTCTAATCTTCTCCTCAAACTAGTCAGATTGCCTTCCTCCGGGTAGTATCAGAAGAATAAGGGATATAGTGTTACTTCCCCAACTGTGAATATGTCAAACGTTGTAAAGGCGGGGGACACGCATAAGATACGGATGCAAGACATTGAAGCCAAAATTCCAAAAAGGCGATTACGGTAACACCTTGTAAGTTCATCTGACACAAGCGCGCTAGTCTGGGTTTGGGATGGAAATTCTATCAAAAGAATCAACGAACAGCTAGTGAAATCAGATTGAGAAGCCTAAGGGCATTAGGACAAGGCTTGAATGGTGGGAAAGTCAGATAAAATAATGGATAGTAGGGTGTCAGGTGGGATTGCAGCACACCATGTGGCTGTATTCCTGTTAGCAGATTAAAATAACCACTGCTTCAGCCAGCAGTTTGCAGAGCCTTTGATATGAAATCCTTCAGTAAAGCGCCACAAATATGGTATTTGTTTTCTCTTGCTTTCCTTTTCATATCTTCTATTTCCAAACGAATCTTTCTAATCTCTTTTAGTTGAATTGTAGTCTCTGTCTTCCTACGCGTACGAAGAAGATCTATACATCTCATTCCCATTTTCCCCAGCAACGAAAGCTTTTCCAAACAGGGTAATAACTCTTCAAATAATTGGTGGTTTTCAAGCGTAGAGAAAAGAGTAGCTTGTAAGTCCGCAAACTCTTTGAACTTATGCATAAGAGCTTCTGTAGTTTCCTCCCTTCTCTCAGTTTTCCAATTTTGCCAAAAACTTTCAATAAGCTTGAAGAGTTCGGGGGACTCAGCTTCCCACAAGAAAGAGCTCTGCGATTGCTCAACGAAAATTCGTAAATATTTGTAGGCTCTCTCTCCACCAACCTTCCTCAATGCTTGTTCCCAAGATCGTTCTGGATCATAGTTTTCTGGATCACGTAAGTAGTCGGCTGTCGTAAGGAGTGGAATCTTGGAGGCTTCTGCTTCATTCATTGGGTTGGCGACAAAACCAGAAACATGCTTGTAAAGGTCGTTAGACCGCCCTCTCACAGGGCCTAAGAAGAGACGGAATCTATTATAATCATTAACGGGATAATTGTCCCAAACGAAAGGCTTCCTTCTGATAGCTGCCCCAAACCCATCTGCATGATCGCTTAGAACTTGTGGAGAGCACACTGTTCTTCCAGTCCACATAATAAAAACATCTTGATCGGTGCTGCTTCCCAAAGTCTTCAGATAGGGTGTCGACGAAATTCCCGTATACTTGGTGGGGCAGAGGATTAATACAGTTTCCGGATCCTTCGACCTTAGAAACCTGAGGAGTCTATTAGTTAGATGCGCCTGAGCTTCAGCTAGATTTCTGTATGTCTTTCTATCTTCTTCGTGCTGAAGTTTCATAGGAATATCGTCGAGAAAAAGTCCGAACCATTTCACACCCATTTTTCGAACAGTCTCCACTTTTTCAGTTAAAGCTTCAAAGTCTCCGTCATGTGAGTAATGAATTGATAGTCCAGGGCTGATAGCAAAGCAAAAATCAACGAGGTTCTGTTTTGCCGATTCGATAAGCGCCTTTAACTTCGCAAGCTGATCCTTTGGGTAAGACTCACGCCAGCGCTCCCTGTGAAAGGGATCATCTTTTGGCGCATAAATATACAGGTTGAATTCGCACTCGGGGAAAAAATTAATCATTCTCAGTCTTTCTTGGTGTGGCCAAGGCGGTCCAAAAAAGCCCTCTACAACTCCCCGAATCGGAAAGCTGGGCGCTTTACTATGAGACATAAAAATGACACCAGTTGGTATTGACATTTAAAACTGGCGCTAGAGTTTCTGTTTGGGTTTGGGATAGAATTTCTGTTAAGACTGGGCTTCTGCCTGTTCGTTATTGGTCATCATGAAGTTTACACTATTCAGTTAGGTTCATGGTGTTTTCGGTCAAGATATACCATCAGCGTTCTCGAGTCATCTAACTAGCGATTCAGTTATTGAATTCCAGATATTGCCTTAGCTCCTTCAGATTCTGTCCAAGCCTTTAGAGTTTTGGTGCGAACATTCCCTAGACCGCCGAGCCGAAGCAAAATTTTCATAATCGCTTCATCATTAGGCACTTCGATGATCATGACAAAATCATATTCACCGAGTG
>Ga0315308_1000585_pt1 | contig 20570 bp, 19 predicted proteins | sample TDP3_MG_FD_203078 | JGI IMG/M metagenome (GOLD analysis project Ga0315308, IMG submission 203078) | Freshwater sediment microbial communities from Lake Towuti, South Sulawesi, Indonesia - TDP3 | ecosystem: Environmental > Aquatic > Freshwater > Lake > Sediment | place: Indonesia: South Sulawesi... | reverse complement strand
GCTGGCGGAGGCCTACGGCGCGAGAGGCGTGAGTATCCGGACGCTTGACGAGTTTCGCGAGGCCGCAAGGGAGGCGATCAAGAGCGACGTGACCACAGTTATGGATGTGCCGATCGCGCCGGAGGAGAACGTCTTCCCCCTCGTTCCCGCAGGGGCGGCGTTACGAGACATGATGTGGGAGTGACCAGAGATGAGCGAGAGCTACGTGATCGCGGCGATCGTCGAGCACAAGCCCGGCGTCCTCTACAGGGTCTCGAACATGTTCCGGAGAAGGGACTTCAACATAGAGAGCATATCCGTGGGGCCGACGGAGTCCCCGGACCTGGCGAGGATGACGATCGCCGTGAGGGGTAGCGAAGCGCAGGTGGAGCAGGCGATCAAGCAGCTGCAGAAGCTCATAGACGTGGTCAAAGTGAGCATCCTGCCTCCGAACGAGACGGTCGTCAGGGAACTCGCTCTCGTGAAGGTCCATACGGCGGACGCAAGAGCCAGATCGGACATCGTGCATTACGTGGACATCTTCCGAGGGCGCGTCGTCGACGTTGGACACGACTCTATGACGACCGAGATCACGGGGACCTCCGACAAGATCGACGCCTTCATCGAGCTGATGAAGGGCTTCGGTGTAAGGGAGGTCGCCCGCACGGGCATAACCGCCCTCTCCCGAGGGCTTAAATCACTCAGGGTTGAGGAGTGACCGAGACATCAGCGAGGGCTTGAAAGACATGTCTTCGCCCAGGACATGGTTTGACCAGGACATAAGCCTGGAGTTCCTGAAGAACGAGACGATGGCGGTCATCGGCTATGGCATACAGGGCGCGGCTCAAGCCAACAACATGCGGGACTCCGGACTGAAGGTCGTGCTCGGCTTGCGAAAAGGCGGGAACAGCTGGAACAAGGCCTTGAAGGACGGCCATCAGGTCTCTGAGATCGCCGATGCCGTCTCAAGGGCAGACATCGTTCACGTCCTGATCCCGGACATGGAGCAGCCAAGGGTCTACAAGGCCGAGATCGAAGCTTCGCTTGAGAAGGGCAAAGCCCTGGGGTTCTCTCACGGGGCCGCGATCCATTGGGGTTGGATCAAGCCTCCTAGCTGGATCGACATCCTCATGGTTGCCCCTAAGGGCCCCGGCCAAAGGGTCCGAGAGCTGTACCAGCAGGGCTTTGGCGTGCCTGCGCTCGTGGCGGTTCACCAGGACTACACGGCCAGGGCTTGGCCTCGGATACTGGGCATGGGCAAGGCGATCGGCGCCGCGAGGGCTATGCTGATCGAGACGAGCTTCAAGGAGGAGGTGGAATCAGACTGGTTCGGCGAGCAGGTCGACCTATGCGGCGGGGCTCAGAGGCTGATCATGAGCTCCTTCGAGGTGCTCGTAGAGGCCGGCTACAGCCCGGAGATAGCCTACTACGAGACCCTGCACGAGCTGAAGCTCATCACGGACCTGATCCAGAGGTATGGTATCGCGGGCATGTACAGGCGGGTGAGCGAGACCGCCAGGCATGGAGGCCTGACGAGGGGACAACGAGTCATCGGAGAGGACGTTAAGAGAAGGATGCGCGAGATCCTCGACGAGATTCAGAGCGGGAAGTACGCGGAGGAATGGCGTAAGGCCTGGGAAACTGAGGGCCCCAACGCCTTCGAGAAGCACCTTCGAGAGCTCGATCGGCACCCGATCGAAAGGGTGGGCCGGGAGCTGAGAAGGAGAATGTGGCCTGGCGAGGACGTGGCCTAGCAGCCTGTTGCCCCTGTCATGGGGATAAGGCCTGCCTGACAGCGCGCGTCATAGTCTCCACCGGAGCCTCTTGCCCAGTCCAGAGACGGAATGACTCAGCTCCTTGATGAACGAGCATCGAGACGCCGTCGATCGTTCTTGCGCCTGCTGCCCGAGCCTCGGCCAGTAGCCGCGTGTTAACGGGACTATAGACTAGGTCGAATACCGTAAGGTTTGATCGCAGAAGCTCTCGGGGCACGGGTGTTTCCATCTCCTGCGGCCGCATCCCCACAGAGGTCGCGTTGATAAGAAGAGAGCCGTCCCTCAGCTCTTGCCCCAGCGCCGCCTCTGTAAGCGGCCGCGCGGTCACCGTGGCCTTTCCCTGAGCTTGGACCAGTTCAGCCAGGGCTTGAGCCTTCTCCACGGTTCTGTTGAGTATCGCCAAAGACCCGCATGCTCGGACGAGTTGATACGCGATTGCCCTGGCGGCTCCTCCCGCTCCCAGCAGGACCACTTTCCCGCCTTTGAGGCTGACGCCTGCATCCCTCAGGGCGTTCAGAGCCCCGGCTCCATCCGTATCGAACCCGGTCAGCACGCCTTCCCGGTTCACGACGGTGTTGACCGCCTCAAGGAACCGTGCGGTTGGCTCTAGCCGGTCTAGGTGCCTAACGATCTCGGTCTTCAGGGGCATCGTCACATTAAGCCCCTGGATGGCGAGGGCTCTCACGGCGGCAACAGCGTCGCGGAGCGCTTCGCGCTTGACCTGGAAGGCCAGGTAGACGCAGTCTAAGCCGAGGGAGTCAAAGGCCGCGTTATGCATTGTAGGACTGAGCGAGTGCTCAACGGGGTCGCCTATGACGGCGTAAAGCCGGGTCTTCGAAGAGATCTTCAGCCTCTAGCCTCCGAGGAGTTCGTGTGCTCGCCTCAGCTTCGCGATAGTGATCTGCCCCGGGGCGGTCTCCAGGCCGTCTTCGATGCTCGCGAAGGTGCAGAAGGCGCCGAAGAGAGGCGAGAAGACGCGTGAAAGGAGGCCCTTCTCCCCCATCGCGAAGCAGACGATGGGCGTTGTCCTCGCCACCTCAGAGACTAGGCCTAGACATGCAAGGTTATCGGTCATGTCGTTGGCGGTGGTGATGAGCTTGCAGATCGACGCGCCTTCGGCCTCCATTCTCCTCACAAGGTTACGCATCTCCACCCGAGGAGGTGTCGTGTCGAGATCATGGTGAGAGATCACTATGCGCGGCCCCAGGGCTCTGAATCTGTCGATGACGGCGTGAAGATGAGATGTCGAAAGCTCCAGGTCCACGTACTGGAATCCTGCCTCTGCGGCGTGGAGGAGCGTATCCAGGCGTTCGTGCTCGCTGCCGTTGAAGAGGCCGCCTTCGCGACTGGGACGATTCGTCGCGATGAGGGGAAGCCGGGTCGCCTTCGCCAAGAGCCTAGGCTCTAGCTCCTCGCGCGCGTAGTCAAACCGTATCTCCGCCAGGTCAGCGTCTGCGGCTTCAGCTCTCTTCAAGAACTCCGCTGCTTCAAGCCGTGTCCGAGCCGGGATCGCGACGCATACCCTCGGCTTCACCTCTCGATCACCGACTCCTCCTTCACCAGGGCGCCGAAGTGCCTTCCTCCCTCCTCCAGCCTTGCCAGAACCCTGTCGCCGGGCTTAAGCTCAGCCACGGACTTCGAGCCCTCAGGGGTCACGAACCGGATCGTCTCCGCGTTCTGAACGATCGCGTTGACCGGCCTGCCCTGCCATCTCGCCTCGACGAGAAGCAGGGGTCTCCACTCGACCTTGGCCCTGCAGACGTTCGTCGGCCTGGAGACGCCTTTCCGGTCCACGACCAGAGCCTGGTCGCCCGCCTTGATCTCGGAGAGATACTTGGTCTTCCCGCCCGGCATGAGCACGTAGTGCGAGACAGGACCGGCGTTGACCCTGAACGGCCTGGGCTCTACGAAGGGGTTCTCCGAGACCTCAGCTTCGACGAGGAAGAGGCATGAGGATTGGCAGCCCACAAGCAGGCCTTCGCCCGGCTTCATAAGGTCGCAGGTGTCGATGCAGACTCTCGCTCCAAGGCCGAGAGCCGTAAGGCTGCTTAGCTCCAGCTCCGTTAGAACGAGGCGCTCGGCCTCCTTCTTCTCCTCGATCCTCGTCTTGGCGCTCCTGATAGCCTCATGGGCCTCTCTCGCTGCCTCCGGCGTCAGCTTCCCCAAGAAGAGGCCGTCCACCCCGATCTCGAGCGCGGCAAGCACTAGGTCAGCTCGGCTCACGCTGCCTAACGCGGCGAGCAGCCTAGTGCGGCCTCGCGTATCGGCTATCAGGTTCTCCAGGGGAATGACCTCCCACTTGGGGCAGTGGATCACCACGTAGTCGATCGACGCGTTCGCGGCGGCGATGACCATCGCTATGTCCTCGTTCGATTCCACGTTCGCCATGAGCGCGACGCGTCGGCCCTGAGCCTTGGCCCTTATCCCTTCCTCCAGGTTTTCGCAGAGGAGGATGTCGGCCTCCGGACCCTTGGAGACCGCTACGCGTACTAGAGGCCTCAACTGTGTAAGCTCATTCTCCTCGAGGACGTAAGCATCACATAGCCCCGAGGTTGCCTTGATGAGCCGTTGCTTCTCAGCCTGATCCATGCTGGGCTCTACACGGGCCCAAAGCTCCCTCATCACGATCGCTTCCTCTTCTAGCCTTCTCCTTGCAGCAGTCTGTAGGCTTCCTGGGCTGTCACCCTTTGGTGAACGATCCCGACTAGGGCCTGGGTTATCCGCGTCGGGTTCTCGTGCTGGAAAACATTCCTACCTATTGAGACGCCTCTCGCCCCGGCTTCTAGCGAGGCCTGAACCATCTCGAGGACCTCCATGTCTGTCCCGGCCTTCGGCCCGCCCGCCACGATCACTGGCACGGGGCAGGAGCTGACAACGTGTCTGAACGTCTCAACCGAGCCCGTGTAGTTGGTCTTCACTATGTCTGCTCCCAGCTCCGCGCCGAGCCTGGCGACGTGGGCGACCAGCCGAGGGTCGTGTTCACTCCCCACGGCCTGGGCCGCTCTCCCTCGTGGATACATCATCGCCAGAAGCGGCATTCCCCAGGCTTCGCATTCGCCGGCGACTCGGCCGAGGTGCATCAGCATCTCCGCCTCAGCGTCAGCTCCCATGTTGATGTGGACAGAGACCGCGTCAGCTCCGAGGGCGATCGCCTCTTCCACCTGGCCGACCTCGACCTTGCGCGTCGTGTCAGGGCTACACGATGTTCCGGCTGAGAGGTGAACGATAAGCCCGAGGCCTTCCGTCTCGATATGCCGCGCGATGCCCTTATGCACGACTATCGCGTCGCAACGCCCCTCACGTAGCTTGGCTACAATGCCCGGCATGTCAGCTAAGCCTTTCACGGGGCCTAAGGTCACACCATGGTCCATCGGGACGATGACCGTCGTGCCATCAGCCCGGAAGATCCTGTTCAGTCTCCTCCTCTTGCCCGCGTCCATTCGCTTTGCCCCCTTTCTAAATGTAGCCCTCCTTGAGAAGGTACTCGGCGACCAAAACCGCTCCCTTCGCCGCTCCCATCTTCGTGTTATGTGAGAGCAGCACGTATTTAACGCCGTTCTCCAAGGCTGGGTCTTGGCGTATCCTACCCACGGTTGTGGCCATGCCGTCGTAGTTCTCTCTGTCCAGCCTTGGCTGCGGCCTGAATGGATCATCGTGGACCACGATAAGCTGCTTAGGCGCCGAGGGAAGCCCAAGCTTGTCCAGCCCGCCCGTATGGTTTCTCATCGCCTCTGCAACCTCCTCCGGCATACAGGGCTTGCTCGCTGAGACGAAGACGGCCTCCGTGTGGCCCTCAAGGACGTTCACCCGGGTGCAGGTGCAACTCACCTTGAAGCCCGCCGGCTTGACCGTTCCCCCCTCGTAGCTTCCCAGGATCTTCAACGTCTCGGTCTGAACCTTCTCCTCCTCCTTAGGAATGTAGGGGATCACGTTGTCGATGATGTCCAGTCCGAGGACGCCCGGTGATCGACCTGCGCCCGAGACGGCTTGCAGCGAGGTCATTATGACACGCTCAAGCCCAAAGCTGTCTAGGATGGGCTTGAGCGTTATCGCCAAGCCCGTGGTAGTGCAGTTGGGCTGGGGCGTGATGAAGCCTTTCCATCCTCTGGCCTTGCTCTGAGCTTCCAGGAGCCTCGCATGGTCAAGGTTAGCGCCCGGCACGAGGATTGGCACATCCTTCTCGTACCTGAAGGCGGAGGCAGTGCTTATCACGGGCTTCGACCTGGCGATGACGGGCTCCAGCTCCAAGGCCTGCTCGGCTTCCACGGCGGTGAAGGCCAGGTCGACGTCTGAGAAGTCGGCTTGGGACGCCTCCTCGACTTTCATCTCCAGCAGCGCCTCGGGGGGAACCTCCCTGCAGAACCATCTGAGGGCTCCCGTCTTCTCGTCCTTGAGGGCTTCAAGGTACGTTCTACCAGCAGACCTCTTCGAGGCTGATAACGAGGTCACCTCGAACCAGGGATGCTTCTCCAGGGCGACCGCGAACTGTTGCCCTACGACGCCCGTAGCTCCCACTATCGCTGCCTTCAACATGCTGGGTTCCTCTCCGTCCCTACGCTAAGCTCCTCACGCGTCAGCTGAAGCACCCTCTCCCTCTCGTTCCAGTTGACGAAGAGGAGAATGCTTGACGCCACGGTTAGTATCCCGCCGATGTTTATGTCGCTCTCGTAGAGGGGCTTGGTTATCCTGCCGATCACCCCGGGTGTATCCTCCAACCCGGCGCCTGTGAACTTCACTAAAGCCAGGCCCTTCTTCGTGGCAAGCCCGAAGGCCTCAGTGGGATGCTCTAGGACCAAGGTGTGGAGGCGTTCAAGCAGCTCCTGCGAGCCCTTCTCTGGCAAGTAGAGGATCAGGCAGTCGGAGTTCGTTGACATGCCGAGGCTTGAGACCCCTGTTCGCTCAATCTCCTCTATCACTCGCCCGAGGAAGATGGGGGAATCAGCCAGGGCCTTTCCAACCACCGTGGCGGCGAGAAGGGGCTCCTCACAGGCCAGCTGGGCGTCGATCTCCTGAGGTAGGCCTCCCTTGATGATCGTGCCCTCAACGTCTAGCCTCCCCACCGTGTAGTCGATGACCTTCGCGTCTATCGTCGGGTCCTTGTACCGCAGGGCTTTCCTGTGTATGAACTTGGCGTCGGTATCTGCGAGGCCGGCGAGCGTTTCAGCCTGAATCTCCCTGATCACCTTGGGGTTCCTTATGAGCTTCGGGTCCGCGGTCATGATCCCCTCGGCGCTCGTGACCAGAATGACCTGGTCGGCGTGGAGTGCCCTTGCGAGGACGAAGGCGGTCGTGTCGCTTCCGCCTCTGCCGAGCGTTGTGATCGCGCCGTTCCTGGTCTTTCCCACGAAGCCGGGGACAACCGGGACAACGCCCTCGTCGAGTAAGGGCTGGATGTGCCGCTCGATCAGCCCTTGGGAGACCGTCAGGTTAGGCCGAGCATTGGTAAAGGCTTCGTCCGTGGCGATGGGCCAGTTCTCCTCAGCGGGATCGAAGTACTCGGGCTTGATTCCCTCCGACCTTAGCGCCGAAGCGAAGATCCTCGCGCTCGTTCTCTCCCCCATGGAGAGCACGTCGTCTACCTCCTCAGGCGAGAGCCTGCCCTCCGCTGCCGCGTAGGCCGCGTCAAGAAGGGCGTCCGTGGTCTTTCCCATGGCAGAGACCACCACCACGATCCTGCTGCGCTTTTTTAGCTCGTCGGCCACGGCTTTCGCTGCGCTCTTGATCTTCTCCCCGTCAGCGAGGCTGGCCCCGCCGAACTTCACGACAAGGGTACGCTTGTTTTCCATCCTACAGAACACCGCCGAAGAGGACCAGAACAGTTGAGGTTTGACGCGTCTAAGACTGGCCGGTCCCCTTAGGGACCATAATAGAAGAAGTACGCCTGGAACGTGCCCGTTGCCTTGAAACCCAGGCAGCCGTCAACCATCACGGTGGTCCTCAGACCGGCCTAGAGTACGTGCCGTTTTAATAAGCCTTTCCTAGGACTGTCTGCGGAGATTCCGGTCTGCGGCGTTGCCAGGCAAGGGTGATCGCGAATGGCAGGCGGCTACGTGGGAAGACTGCTCAATGTAGACCTGACGAGGCGGAAGATATCAATCGAAGGTCTTGACGAGGCGCTTGCCCGCCGGTATATCGGCGGAAGCGGACTTGCGGCGAGGTTTATCTACGATAGGGTCAGCCCGGCCATAGACCCTTTCGCGCCCGAGAACCTGCTCGTGTTCATGACGGGCCCTCTTACTGGCACGCTGTCGCCCTCAAGTGGCAGGTACGCGGCGTGTGCCAAGTCGCCTCTGACGGGCACATGGGGGGAATCCCACTCCGCGGGCTTCTGGGGACCGGAGCTCAAGTTCGCAGGATTCGATGGCCTCCTCATAACCGGGCGTTCCGAGGAGCCCGTCTACCTCTGGCTAGAGGACGGCGTGGCCGAGCTGAGACCTGCGCAGCACCTCTGGGGTGAAGGCACCTACGAGACCGAAGCGGCGCTGAAGAAAGAGCTGGGCGACGAGAAGGTGAAGGTGGCTAGCATCGGCCCTGCAGGTGAGAAGCTCGTGCGTTTCGCCTGCATCATTAACGATATGGGACGTGCGGCGGGTCGATGCGGCATGGGCGCCGTGGCGGGCTCCAAGGGGCTTAAGGCCGTCGCCGTCCGAGGCACGAGGGTGAACTCCATCGAGGCCGCGGATGAGGCCCTGCTCAGGGGGTTCCTGAAGAAAATCTACGTCACGATCAGGTCGCACCCGAACGTTCAGATCTACGCCTCCTTCGGCACCGACGGGATCATGGAGATGATGCACGAGTACGGCGATGTGCCCATAAGGTACTTCACCGTCGGCGCTTGGCCTGAGGGCATATCGAAGCTAAGCGGCGAGGCGATGGCCAAGACGATTCTGAAACGGACTTACGCGTGCTTCAGATGCCCCATCGCCTGCGGAAGGATAGTGAAGGTCCAGGAGGGGCCCTACGCGACAGCTGAGGGAATGGGCCCGGAATACGAGACGGTCACGTCGCTCGGCGCCCTCTGCCTGAACGATAACCTCGAGTCGATAGCCAAGGCGAATGAGCTCTGCAACCGCCTCGGCATCGATACCATATCCACTGGCAACGTGATCGCCTTCGCGATGGAATGCGTTGAGAGGGAGCTCATTCCAGGCGCCGAGCTGGGCGGGAGAAAGCTGGAGTGGGGGAGCCCCGAGGACATCCTTTGGATGATCTCCCAGATAGGAGAGCGCGAGGGGCTCGGCCACCTGCTCGGGGAGGGCGTGAAACGGGCTTCGCGGAAGATCGGAGGCGGCTCGGAGGCGATAGCGATGGAGGTGAAGGGACTGGAGGCCCCCATGCATGACCCTCGGGCGTTCAAGGGCCTAGGGCTGCAGTACGCTACGTCCCACCGAGGTGCATGCCACCTTCGAGGCGAGGTCTTCCTCATAGAGCAGGGCGAGAGGATACCTGACTTGGGCATCCACGAGAGAGTGGACAGGTTCCCTACGGAGGGAAAGGCCTGGATCGTCGCCACGATGCAGAACTGGCACGATGTCCTAGACACGTTAATCCTCTGCAAGTTCACTTATCTACCGCCCGCCTCGGTCGCGGCGCTCCTCTCCATAGTCACGGGCTGGAAGATGCTCCTGCCCGAGCTTCGAGACGTCGGCGAGAGAACGTACAACCTAAAGCGAGCCTTCAGCCTGAGATGTGGACTGGACGGTAGCGAAGACAGGCTTCCGAGGAGATGGCTGGAGGAGTCGCTGAACGAGGGGGGCTCAAAGGGCGAGGTCGTCAAACTCGACGAGATGCTATCCGACTACTACCAGGTCAGAGGATGGGATGACAGAGGCATCCCGACCAAGGAGAGGCTGGAGCGATTGGGCTTGGCGCTTGAGGCCTCAGACCTAGAGAGCCTCCGGAGGCGTTAGGTCGCGCATGTCTCAGTCGCCCGGGCTCATCCATTTCTCCAGGCTTCCCGCCAGCCTCCGCTTCCTTTGCTTGTGGTACCTCCAAAGCCGCTCAGTGACGTTCTGGACTCTGGCCTCGGAGAAGCCTCTTTCTCCGCAGAGGAAGGCGATGAGGCCCTTGCCGTCAGGCTCATGGTACTCCACGGGATATATATCTGTGACGGGGGGACGAAGGAACATATCCCGGATCTCGCGGTAGTTCTCTGGCAGCCTAGATCGCAGGCCATTGGGCAGAGCTTCCAGCCGTCCGTGAGTCTTGAGAAGCTTCAAGGCCGTTTTGGGGCCTATCCCCTTGACGCCCGCGTTGAAGTCCGTCCCGATCAGGATCGCGAGGTCGACGAGCTGCTCTCGCATTATACCGTGGTGGCGAAGCAGGGTCTCCAGCTCGATCACCTCCGGCTTGAGGGGCCTCATACGACCCTTACTCGGGAGGAACTCCTTACCCGATATGGTCAGGTACCGGACGAGTCGCGGTGTGCCAAAGAGGAGTGAGTCGAAGTCTCGGCTGTCCACAGCCCAGACGTCTCCCTTCGACGCCATATACGCGGCTTGCGCTTCGGCTTCTCCCGGGGCGTCGAAGTGGGGTACTCCCATCAAGGTAAGCAGCCTTCTGGCGTCGTCAAGCATCTCCTTCGTCAGGCTGCCGCTTCTGACGGCCTTCCTGAACGCCCTCGCGTAATCACCCTGCTCCTGAGCCTCCTTCATCTCGCGCAGAGACCTCTGTCTCTGGGCTCTCCGCTTCTCGATCTCCGCCTGCTTGAGGGGGGAGGGCCTGCCGTCGAAGACGAAGACCTGGCTTATCCCGTAGGCTTCCATCAGGTGCGTTGTCCTGAAGGCCAGCCCTACGAGGTGTGAGGTGACCCGTCCTTCGCCGTCCGTAAGTGGGGAACCGTCGGGCAGACGTATCAATGCGAGAAACTGATGGAGCGCATTGCTCGCGTCCGTAGCCAGGGTCCTATCTTCCAGCGCCTTAAGCGAGACGACGGTCTTCACGATGATGGGCGCTAGACCGACACCCAAACTATACACCGCCTACCGGGCACCGGAGCATCGCCCCGCCAGCCTTCAGGCGACTGTCCCCAGTATCATCAGCTGCATCGGTCTCTGAGGTGGAGGCGAAGCTCTTGACCCGCATGTAGCTCACGCTATTCTCCGGGAGCGTAGCTGTGGCCTTAGACCTCAAGGAGGATGGTCTTCATGTCGACGAGGACTGAGTCGTTCCATCCGAAGCTGATGCGTCCTCTCTTCGCGAGGAGGTCGCCGCACTTCTCAAGGACTGAGGCTGCGAGGATCGGCAGGCCGATGGTGGCGTCCACGTATACTACCGCTCTGGTCACCTCGGCCGGATACTTGCCCCATGAGATGGCCTCCTCGATCGTTGCCCCCGAGAGGCCGCCCCACTTCGGGTCGTCCGTCGTGATCTGGATCGCGTACGAGTGCCCGGGCTCCTCTTGGAGGCCCAGCAACCTGACGGTGATCGCTGTCTGTTGAACGAAGTTCTTCGGTACGCCCCCTCCGATGAAGAAGGCGCCTGTGCGCGGCGACCGCGCCATGATCTGGGCCATCTCCAGGTCGTCTTTGATCGTGTCTATCACCAGGCCTCGCTCTGAGGCGTGCTCAAGCTCATACTTGGAGAGCGCGATTCCAATGGAGCTGTCCGCGATCGACGGGCAGTAGATGGGCATGTTCAGCCTCGCGGCCGTGGCCATGATCGAGTCCTCATCGTTGAAGCTTCGTCCTAGCTGGAGGAGATAGCTCCTAGACGAGCACACGATGGGTTCCATACGGCTCGTTAACTCCGCTATCCTCTCGTCGAGTCTCTTGAAGCCCTCCTCGTCTGCGAGCGTGTCATATATCCTGTCGATGGAGAGCTCTCGAAGCTTGGAATCGTCGAGATGAGGGCTGCCCATGTAATGGTGGATACCCGAGGCCTCAGCCAAGTCGTGATACAGGTTGGCTCCCGTGGAGACGACCACGTCGACTAGGCCGTTCTTCATGAGGGCGACGATGATCTTCCTCATCCCCGCGGGCACCATGGCCCCGGCTATGCCGAGGAAGACCGTGACGCGCTTCTCATCTCGGACCATCGCCTCGTAGACGCTCAAGCATCTGGCCAGGTTCCTGCTCTGGTAACTGGTCTCCGCCATCGCTTCGACAAGGTCGCTTACCCGCTTGATCTCGGAGAGATCGACCTGGCGGATCCTCTTGCTCAGCAGTTGCTTCTTCGTCCACAACCTCAACACCTGTTCAGAGGCCTCGATCAGCGCGGCGCTTCATCATGGGCGTCTAATAAGCATGATTCCGATGAGATGACGCCACGGGGGACCTCAGACACGGATTTCGAACCGAGGTGGAGTTATTCTAGACTGGGCAGAGCCCCCTGTGGCTGAGGGCCGTGGATGCTAGCTTTTTACCCTGAACATCGCTAGATGGTGGGGAGCCTGCAGTCAGCAAGGGATAGTCTTGGCGAGAACCGGGGACCGTGAGCTCGTAGTCATCCGCGCAGCCTTTGCCGAGCATTACCGGGAAGCCCCGGGCTTGATCGAGCCTCCCACGGCCGTGGCGCAGAGGGAGTTCGGCTTCCTGATCTTCCCGCAGAGAGTGATGCTCAGGCATAGGGCTTTCAAGGAGGCCACGGAGCTGAGGGGCTTCATCAGAGAGAACGTGCCCAGCGACTGCTATTACTCCTCCGCGTACTACTCAGAGCCCAGCAGGGAGATGGAGGGGAAAGGCTGGCTTGGCGCAGACCTCATCTTCGACATCGACGCAGACCACCTTGCCACGGACTGCAAGAAGCTTCACGATCGATGGTTCTGCCAGGACTGCCAGGAGACGGGCGTGGGCAGGGCCCCCGAAGCCTGCCCCGCATGCCGCTCCCAGAGGTTCAAGGAAGAGACCTGGTTCTGCGAGCAGTGCCTCGACGCTGCGAAGAACGAGACGCTCAAGCTCACGGACTTCCTTAGAAACGACCTAGGCCTCTCCACGGCGGAGGTTCACGTCTGCTTCTCAGGGCATAGGGGCTACCATGTGCATGTGGAGAGCCCAGCCGTCAGAGAGATGGACCAGCTGGCTAGAAAGGAGATAGTGGACTACGTCTCAGGCACAGGGCTGGCTATCCCCTGGAACGTGTCCTCCCAGCCGATCAGTCGGTCGGTCGGGCCTAGCGCCCCGACTCAAGCTGGATGGAGCGCGAGGCTCCTGAGAGCTGCACGTGAGGTCCTGCAGGAGGCGACCGAGGCCTCTCTTGGTCGCGCGGGGATACGGCCCGACCTCGCTGGGCGACTGCTCAGGCAAAGGGAGCCACTTCTAAAGGCACTGGATCACGAGGACGTGTGGCCGTCCATAAAAGGGCTGGGCCCCGAAACGTGGCTCAGCCTCCTGCAGGCCGCCGCAAAGGAGGAAGCTGCCCATGTGGATTCGGTCGTGACCACGGACGTGCACAGGCTGATAAGAATGGCTGGCACGTTGCATGGCAAGACAGGGCTGAGAAAGGCCCCCGTGGGCCCCGAGGGGCTTGAAGCCTTTGACCCGCTCAGGAGCTCCGTAGTGCTCCGGGGCGAGCCCTTGAAGGTTCACGTCGAGAACGCCTGCCAGTTCAGGCTCGGCGATGAAACATACGGGCCTTTCAAGGACTCAACCGTGGAGCTGCCGAGAGCCGCCGCGCTCCTTCTGTTGCTGAAGGGGGCGGCGAGCCTAGCCTAGGGGAACCTACCAGGATGTACGACAGGCTTCTTGAGGCGTTCAGGAAGGAGACCGAGAGCGAGGGGCTCCAGAGGCTCCCAGAGGGTCTCTACGAGGATGTGAGAAGCTCGCTTAGGGAGCTCCGTCGAAGAGCAATGGATGGGTCAGAGGGAAGAATCGCTCGGGACGTCCTTCTCCTAGAGCTAGACAGGATGGTAGAGGTCTCATCCAGGCTGGTCGAGTTAAGGCTGAGGAAAATGGTTCGAGTCGGCCTCCACGGAGAAGAGCCCCCGGAGGCGCTGATCGCGGAAGACGAGAAACCGCTGCTCGCCGCCGTCATGGAAGTGGCGGAGGCTCGTGACCAGCTCATCGCAAGCCTCACCCTAATGCCCTCCACAGAGGCTCCTGCAAAGCCGCCAGGAGCCGCGGAACCGCCTATGCTGCTTATCCGTTTCATCAAGGAAGTGCCGCCGATCGTTGGCGCCGATCTGAGGACATACGGTCCCTTCAGGCCCGAGGACGTAGCTCTCCTGCCGGCTCAGAACGCCGAGGCCCTGATAAGGCAGGGCGCGGCCTTACAGGCTCGATCACAGTAGGCGGCATACAGATCCTACGAGCGTGCTCGTCTCAGCTGGAGGAGGCCATGGCTAGTAGGTGACCTTGTAGATGACTACGCCGCCGCCCCAGCCCCCGGTCGGCTGCTTCACGATGCTGTTCGAGGCGAAGGCCAGGCTGAAGTGCTCCGAGTTGTAGAACTCCGGTCCTTGGTAGTAGGCGATCCGTTGGGCGCCGTAGATCCCAATGAACCTGTACGGTATCAGCTTCCCGATCACGGACTCCTGGAACCTCGAACTCGGCCCCTCGTATTCCCCGTTCGCGCCGTAGTTCAGGTACGCGGACTCGTTGATTCCAAGGTTGGGGAACTCGTTTCCCGCTATTCGGATCATCCAGACAAACTTGTTCTCTTCGCCGTACCCACCTTGGATGAAGTAGTTGCCCTGTCCCGTGTACCTGAAGTCGACGAAGACGACCACATGGCTCACGTTGTACCGCTTCAGTATCCTAAGCGCATCCTGCTCGTTCGAGAGGAACATCAGGCCTATCGTCGCGATCTGCTTCGTGTCCAGCGTAGCGTTGTCCGCCAGGGTCGTCTTGTTGCCCGCCACAGTTATCCAGTAGCCGTAATCCCACCAGGAGGCCACCACCGCGTTGGACGGGGCGTTGTCACGAAGCCATCCCAGGGCCTGACGCCAGTCCGGATAATCGGCCCTAGCGGGGATCGAGGAGCTCACGATCGAGGCCGGCGTCCTCGCAGCGTTGATACCGTTCACCGTGAGCGGAACCACGGTGAGCGCGAAGATGACGATGATGAACGCGGCCCCAAGGATCGGGTCCAGCCTCTGTTCAGACCTGACCCTACGCCTTCCACCGCCCCCGCTCTGCCTTAGCACCGGAACAAACTCGTGGACGACCTGTGCCAGAACGTAGGCCGCGGCCAGCGACACAGCTGGGGCAGCGAGAAGCTCCAGCCTGACGAAGGAGGCGGCGAAGTAGAGAGTCGTGAGGAGAAAAGCAGCCAGGAATATGCTCCGTTCGTTGGGCCGTTGGGCCGCGAAGTACAGGAACAGGGGAGCCAGGAAGAGCAGGAACCCGAAGGTGTTATAGAAGCTGCCCCACGTGGCAGGCCTGTGCTCGCCGACGGATTCGATTATCGGGAACTGGGTCCTGAAGGTAGGCTCTAGCACGGAGAGGAACTTCACCGGCAGTGAGGAAGCCGTGCCCGTCTGCATGAGGGCGAGGCCTCCCACGCCTACGGCGGCGAGAAGCAGAGCCGTCAGGAGTATCCTCGTACGTCTCGCCTCGAAGACCGCGGTGAACTCGCGGATCAGAAGCAGCACGACGACGCCAGCCGCGGCTAAGAAGGTGATCTCCCTTGCGAAGCCCAGTCCCTCCCTAGGAACGAGGATTGCTATGAAAAGCCCGATCCCCATCGTGATCGCGTAGGAGGTCGTCAGCCTCGTCGAGTACCTGAGGAAGAGCAGCAGAACGGTCACGAGAGCCAGGAGGCCGATGGCGTACCTATGCGACCCCCAGGACGCTGCCAGATAGCCGAGCGAGAGACCTCCCGCGGCCGCGTAGCCGACTGACCTCCACTGGGGCTTCTCAGGCTCCAGGGATCGAAGGTAGAAGAGGAAGATCAGTATGAGCGCCGGCACGCCGACTGTTTCGTCGTCGAACCAGCCGAGGAAGGTTCTGCTTATCCACGCTGGCCCCACGGCGAGGAAGAGGGCTGAGAAGAGCCCAACCTGCCTTCCGCCGATGTCCTTGCCCAGGAAATAGACGGCGAGGCAGGCTACCGCGCCGAACAGAGGAGGGAAGAAGCTGACGAAATCCCATAAGGAGATCTGTGCCCCGAACAGCTTTGCGGTCACGTACATCGAAGCCGCGGTCAGAGGAAGCCCCGGATACGTGGTGGTGGCCATATCTCGCCCGTAGGGATACCAGACTTGGGTGTCATGCCAGGTGAACCAGGCCGGGAAGCCCTTGTCCAGTATGAACTGGGTGACGCGGTACTGAAGGTAGGGGTCGAACTCGTAGAGGTAAACGCCCCAGTTCATCGGCTGAATCCTGATCACGAACGCAACCACGACTATGGCCGCCAGCGTCACCCACACGAGGGCATCCTGCCGCGACAACCCTGTCCTCGGGTGGCGGAGTCTTCCGAGCGCTCTCGAGAAGGCTTCTCGACCTACAATGCGGGAGAACGTTGAGGGGAGCTTCGTCTGCACACCTGTCCCTCTTCCGGACCGAGGCAGCTAATAAGAGTATCCGAGCGGGAAACGTCGAGCATCGAGGCGCGATCTTCTCCTCGTCAATCGGCGATCGGGTCCCTACCGCGTCAGCCTCTTCCCAATGGCTATCTTCGCGCTCTCAAGGTCGAGTTTCCTGCCGCACTTAGGACATTGGTTGTAGTTCTGCCTGATCAAGTCCTCGGGGACGAGGAGGTCCTCTCCGTAGTAGAAAACGTGTCCACATGCGCCGCAAACGATCTTCTGGGGCATACCTTCCCTCTCGAAGAGGAGGGACCGTCGCTCGGTGAGTTCCGTAATTGGGGGGCCATATTTAAGTTTAAGAGGCTCGGCAGGGGTACCCGTAAGACTAGTGGAAGGGGCGGTCGTCTCCCTGGGACAACAGAAGAAACAGAAGGGCCCGATCCCGCGAAGAGAGGAATCTCGGAAGAACGCTGGGGGAGGCCTAGAGAGACTGAAGCGGACCAGGCTTGGCCGGAGACTTCGGTTCGCCCGGTTGCGTTCATCCCCGTTGGGGAGACCTTCGCCGCTCATTCTCAGCGTCGCCTCGATCCTGTTCTCGGTATTCCTCCTGGCCGGTGGCATATTCGTGCAGCTTGAGGACACGGGGCTCGCGTGGACGCCATCAGCGAGTGAGGTGTCGGTGGCCTGGCCTAGCCTGTACAGTCAAACGACCGCCGAGGCGTACCTCGTCGGCTCACTCTATCTTCTTGCGATCGCAGGGCTCTTCCTATGCTTCCTGAGCGCCAAGTACGCGTACAGGCCGAGGTACGCCCATATCGGCCTACTGAGTGGCCTCGTCCTGTTGCTGATATCGTTCTATCTCTCTTGGGACATCATGTCTGCCAAGATGAGCGGTCAGACCTGGCCGAGGCCGTAGCGGCCGAGAAGTCAGAGACCCCCTTGGCGGTAACCGTTACCAGAGACCTGAGCCCGGCCTTGCCAGGCGCCTTGGCTTTCTCTATCGTCCACTCCTTCACGCCCGCCATGGGGGTGCTCGACAGCCTGATCGAGAGGCTGGACCAGTGGCTCAGGACACGTTGAGCAACGGGCTCTATGGGCTTAGGCTGGTCGGTGCCGTGCGCAAGGGCTGTGCGAACCTGGCTGATCGCGAGGACGGCTATCCTACGGGCTACGGCAAGCTGCTTCAGGTAGGCGATCATCCGGTTAAGCTGCCTGTTTGACCTGAAGGTCTCCTGAGCGCCCGTGAGTTCAAGCCTGTAGTGGCCGGTTACTGTGTCAAAGACCAAGAGCGTGGTCTTCTCAGTCGCATAGCGATCGAGCGTCTCCACGAGCAGAATCTGCTGGCCAAAGCTCTCGGGGGTGAAGAGTATGAGGTTCTCCGTCACGAGGGGGAGGGCGTCTGCTGCAGTCTGGACCAGGCGTTCCACGTTGAAGCCACCGCCGGAGTCCACGTATAGGGCCTTCCCTCCGCGTTTGCAGCACAGGACGGCGCATTGAACCGCGAGGGAAGTCTTGCCCGTACCGGCCTCACCGTAAAAGAGCGTGATCTCGCCTCGGGGCAGGCCACCGCCCAGTGCCCTGTCTAGGCTGGCGCAACCCGTTGGGACATGGTCCTCTGCCAGCTCCGTCATGAACCCATACCCAGAACTCAAGGAGCCGGATTAAAGGCTAACCAACCCGGCTCTCCGCCAGAGCGCTGCAAAGCATCTCTCCGCGCCGTTTCCTTCCCAGGCCTCCGCGGAGCAACGTATGCGAGTCGGATGGATCTCTGATTCGCTTCGCGGGTAAGCTTAAACGTGGGCCCCTCGGAGTAGGCCCGTATTGTCTTCAGTGAACAGAGCCCTGTCAGCGGGTCAGAGCCTCCTCCTGTCCGGACCTGCCTCCTTGAGGGTGCGAAGCGGCGTCGTCGAGGCCCTCGGAGTCGAGATCCGCCCGCGCAATCATGTTGTAGTCCGGGCGGGCAAAGCGCTCCCTCTGACCGCCGTTGGGTCCTCAAACCTTGAGTTGACACTGGGGGAGAATGCGTCGGCCGAGCCGATCGAGCCTGAGCTCTTTCCCGAGGCGTGGAGGTCCGCCTTGAGGGAACTCGTGGCCGAACGCGCTCCCAGCGTTGCCGTGCTCGGGGGCACCGATTCGGGCAAGACCACCTTCTGCACCATGCTGGCAAACGCCGCCTTGAGAGCGGGCCTGGGGGCTGCCTTCATCGACGGCGACGTAGGCCAAGCCGAGCTGGCCGCGCCGACGACCGTCAGCATGATCCTCCTGAGGAAACAGGTGACCGACCTGTTCCCCCTAACGCCGGATGAGGCGTGCTTCGTCGGCGCGACCTCGCCTGCGGCTCTTCCCGGCCGACTGATCGAGGCCTTGGAGAAACTCTATCATGCTGCGGAGAAACGCGCGGGCCTCATCGTGCTGAACTTGGACGGCTGGGTTGAGGGGCCTGCGGCCGTCGAGCATAAGACGGAGGTAATCAGCAGACTTCGGCCTCAGGTGTGCGTTGTGCTTCAGCCATCGAGTGACCTGTATGACCTTACCGAGGTCATAGGCAGGATAGGATGCAAGGTCCTCACCCTTCCGGTTCCACCCTTGATCAGGAAGAGGTCGAGGGAGGAGAGACGGAGGCTTCGCCAACTCGGATACAGAAAGGAGCTGGGAGGATCCTCCTGCAGGACGATACGCCTAGGCCAGATCAGGCTTACAGGCGCGATCTTCGGCGGCGGAGCGCCCCTGGCTCAAGGCCGGCTTGAGCAGCTTTCAACGCTCCTTGGACGCCGTGTTCTCTACGGCGAGGAACAGGCCACCGGCTTGACTGTCGTGGTCGATGAGCATAGGTCCTCTGCCCAGCGCCCGGAGCCCCCTCCTGCGGAGTCAGCCCCGGAGGCGAGGATGATGCCCGCGGGGTTTGAGCGCGGCCTCCTCGCGGGCCTCCTTGGGAGAAGGGGTCAGCTTCTCTCCTTGGGGCTCATAGAAGAGATCGATTACACGAGGGGGGTGATCAGGGTCCTAACGCGTTACAAGGGCCCGATAGACGCGATAGAGTTGGGCCAAGTTAGGCTTGATAGGGATTGCAGGGAACTAACCTAGCGCATGGTTTCCCCGCCTGGGTCAGAGGCCATAGTAGAGTCTCTCTGCCAGAAAAGCCGGCAGACCTGCCTTGATGATCTCGTCCGCAACCTGGCTTACGTCATAGGTTGTTCTTGCATGTCTGAGCTCCAAGATACTTGAATCGTCGACGCTCAGCATTGCGTAGCTAGCTCTGGGGTCTCCGTCGCGAGGCTGGCCTACGGACCCCGGGTTGATCACGTGCCGGTTAAGACCGAAGCTCCTGAGGAGGGGCAGGTGCGTGTGGCCTAGGACGAGGACATTCGACCCCGTTGCTGCGATGAAGCCTTCTAGCACCTTCGCGGGATAATCGGGGGTCACATACTCGTCCAATAGGTCTCTCGGTGAGCCATGACAGATATGGATTCTTACGCCTTCCACGACGACCTCCTGGCTTCGCGGTAGGCCCAGGATGTGCGCTCGCTCCGCGGCGCTAAGCCTGCTATGGGTCCATTGACAGCTTATCCTCGCGAAGGGGTTATAGCCTACGGACGTGCCGAGCGCGCAGTCCCGGTCGTGGTTTCCCATGACAGTTACCCCGCCCAGTTTCTTGACCATGGAGATGATCTCCGACGGCCATGGTCCATAGTCGACGATGTCCCCTGCGTTAAGCACAAGGTCAACTCGGCCCACAGCCTCGAGGACAGCTGTCAGAGCGGGCACATTTGCGTGGATATCCGCCAGCAAGAGGATCGTCTTCAGAGGCTATCCCTCTGGGCTCTGGTACTGACGCCGAGCATCCATAGTGTAGAGACGCCTATGATCGCCGTATATGTGTTGACCGAGAGAGATGGCCTCCATGCTCTCTGGCCCGGGGCTTCCTGGGAACGGAGCAAGACTGCGCGTCGACTGACGGCCTGATGAGGCGTGCTCCGTGCCCCTCGCTTCCTGGGGAGTGGCAGTCGGCGGCCTTTGCCACTTCTGCCAAGCGCACCTTTCAGTAAGAGACGACCTCTGAGAGGTCCTGTCTTCCAAGGACGGTTTCAGCCGCTTTCCTCACCCGTTCTCGATGAGGCTCCTTTGTGTAGACCCTAACGTTATTCATGAAGGATCTGAGCACGTCCATGATCCTTGAGAGCTCCGTAAGCCGGCGGGGGATCTTCTCTCCGCTTGCCGTCCGTAGGAAGACTGGAATCTCCATGGGCTGGATCTCGATGGCGTGGCGGTACGGAACCGAGGGGAGTGAAGGTGTATCTATGATCACGTCCGTGCTCTCGACCCCCGCGTGGGCAGCGATCTCCTCTTCAATGCGCTTCCTGACAGACTCGTTCGTAAGGATGCTTGTGACAAGCCTCTCTTCGACGAAGAAC
>Ga0315308_1000583_pt1 | contig 20598 bp, 21 predicted proteins | sample TDP3_MG_FD_203078 | JGI IMG/M metagenome (GOLD analysis project Ga0315308, IMG submission 203078) | Freshwater sediment microbial communities from Lake Towuti, South Sulawesi, Indonesia - TDP3 | ecosystem: Environmental > Aquatic > Freshwater > Lake > Sediment | place: Indonesia: South Sulawesi... | reverse complement strand
TGGGATAGAAATTCGCGCGCTGAAACGTGGAGACCGCCTACACGCGCTACGTGTTCGTGGTTAATGATGTGTGAGCGCTGAAATATGACGCATTCCGAAACATCCTTTTTCCTATGATTTTCATCAGATGGTTGTAGAGCACGCACGCGCATATTACTCACCAAGTGAGGTGTGGGCAATTGAAGAAATATGTGTGCCTGAAGTGTCAATTCTTTTGGGAATTAAAAGAACATGTGAAGAAGTTGGTCTTCTGTCCTAGGTGCGGTTCAGAAGAGATAGTTGGTTTGATTGAAGTTCTCGAGGAATAGCCAGCGCGCTTCTTCCCGTCTTGCTGTCGAGCCCAGCAGAACAGGACTTTGCCTTGAGTCTGAGCCAATCTGTGTATGGAGAGCTCTCTCCCATAAGACTCAAAGCCAAGACCTAGCATTTCTGTTTAGGCTCTTGTTACTGTGGCTCCACAGTCACATCGTCTTATTAGAGCCTTCTGAAAACTGCTATGTTAGTCAGCAATCGCGATGTATAGTTAGAGGAGGTGATGTAAATGGGAGACATCGTAGACACAGCTGTCGCAGCCGGCTCATTCAACACCCTCGTCACCGCTGTCAAGGCTGCAGGATTAGTTGAAACACTAAAAGGTAAAGGACCGTTCACGGTTTTCGCCCCAACAGACGACGCGTTCGCCAAACTACCCAGAGGAACAGTTGAAGCGCTGCTGAAGGACACTCCTAAACTGAAGTCAATACTGACCTACCACGTTGTTCCCGGCAAAGTGATGGCGGCAGACGTTGTCAAGATGAAATCCGCAAAGACTGTTCAAGGTCAAGAAATCAAGATTGACGCGTCTAAGTGGCACATGCACAAGAGCGTCAAGATAAACGATGCCAACGTAATCAAAGCCGACGTTGTGACAGACAACGGAGTAATTCACGTCATAGACAAGGTCATACTTCCGAAATAGACGAGGACAAACAAAGCATGTTTGCCTTGCTTCCTTTCTCTTATCTCTCCTCTGTCAACTGATAACCCTAAATGCCATCGAAGATGGTTACCCTAATCAGCTTTCCTTGTAATGCATTGTAATTTAGGCTACCAATAATCCATGATGAGGAACTGCGTCTTGCGGAAAAGCGCCTTAAGCAGTCGATTAGCCTTATCCGAGCCCTCAGAGTTCTCCAGCCGCAGCTGACCGCTTCTATATGACTCAACAGGATCAGCTATGCCAAATATCAGCTTTATCAGAAGCTCTCGTGACACCGTGATTTTCAGCCTCACTGGCTCGTTTGTCCACACAACTGATTCGACTTTTTCGCTGGTTTTCTCAAGAAAGAGGTTCTGGCCCTCGCACTCCATTTGCACTAGACCTTTCCAGTTTTTCAGCTGTTTCAAACGGTCTGCAAAGACCGGTGCGATCTCGTTAAGGAACTTTGACACGTTGAGTATGCCATACATGAAAACGTCATTTGACTCGGATTCGAGAAACCCAAGTTTTGGGAACACTTTTTCGTAGATTGGGTTCTGCACTGAACCAGCCCTGATTGATGAAACCTTCCTCTCCATGAAGGCTGTGTTGACCCTCTCCGCCAACTGCTGGGCGACAAGCTCGACATCGTGCTCTGGGTCTACGACTATTTCTCTGAACTCGCCGCGGTTGAATCTCCTATCGAGATGTGCGGAGGCGTAACCAATGATTTGGTCTCGGCTGTCCAAAGCCACGAAGCTTACGTTGTCTTTCCTTCGCAGCATTTTTCTGAAAGCCTTAATGGTTCTTGACGCTGAACCCACGAACTGCCGAGTGAAGCGATTGTAAAGTTGAAGCATCGGCGACGCGTCTTCTGCTCCGGCTTGCCGCACAGTGAACTTCATGGTCAGTCGTCCCACTTCCAGTTAAAGATGCGCTTCAGCATTTCGATGTCGCCTGATTCGCCTCGCTTCACCATTAGTTTTCCTGCTTTGACAGCGTCTTCCCACCGAACAACTCCTCGCAGTATTTTCACATAGGTTTCAAGGTCTGTGGAAAATTCGATATCGGCTTGTTTCGGCGGTTTGCCCAGTCTCTGAAAGTGGTTTTTGCTGAACCTGAAGGATAAAGTGCCGACCTTCTTTAGTTGTATGGCAACAGATCTCTGCCAGCCTTCGAGCTTTCTCGCCGCCATTTTCGAGTCTTTCAGCAAGCGGTTCAGAAGTCGGAGCCACTTTCCAAACACGGTAGGGTAGTCCAAGTACTTCACGTAAGTGCGCCAAGTCTGAACGTCGACAAATCCAAATCGTTGATAGATTCTGTGAGCTGACAGGTCAAGGCCTGTGAAAAGTGAAGTGTTTGAGTAGCCTTCTTGCCGTGCCCAATCTAAAGCGAGTTTCAAGAGGTTGCTTACGATGCCCTTCTTTCTGTAGTCCGAATCCGTGCAGACGCCGGCGATTCCAGCTGTCTTTAGGTAGACGCCTTCGCCGTGATGTAGCTGCTTCGACTCCATGTTGACGTGGCTTACAAGTTTCCCGTTTACTTCGCCGACAAATATGCCCTTTTCGAGAACCGGGGCAGTTCTGTGCCACTCTCTTACTTGGCGTGGAGTCGTTGATCCAAAGCATTCGCTGAAAATCTTCGCTAAAGCAACCTCGTCTCCTTTCGCGTAGTTGCGAACCGTGTACTTAGCTGGCTTCTCCAAACGCGTGTTCTCCATCGGTTGATGAAGCAGTCTACTTAAGACTCAGAATCTAGCCTAAATGCTTTCTTGTTTCCTATCGGTTTTTATGACAAGGAGTCTTAGGCGACGTAAGGCTTGAACGCCCACTTGTCCCTCTCAGCGCCCATTTTCTTCAAAATGTCAACAGAGATGTCTTCAGGTGCAACGGTCATTACCTTGCCCACGTGCTTGCAGAATTGCTTGACGGGCGCGCATCGGCTCCAGTCAGGGCAGTCATGGAGAACCAAGCGGTTTGGCACATCAATTGACACTCTGTACTCTCGAACCCTCGCTTTCAAGCCTTCTTCAGATGCCTGTTCAATGACGACTTCTTCGTTTCTGATTTCCTTAGCCCGCTTGATTCGATTATTATCCATAAACACTTGAAGCAAGTCATCGAGTTTCATGCGCTCTATCCTTTCGGGCATGAAGGCTGTGAGTTCCATTGACGGTTTAGGCGGAGGAGCCTTCAGCTTGGCTTCTATATACTGTGTAACTGTCTTCTTTACTGTGTTCTGTTCGCTTGTGATGATTTCGAGCATTTCTGCCATTTCTAAACTGTTTTTGACCGCGTAGGCGTGATAGTGGTTGTTGAAATAACCGAACACTTTTTCAGCCTTCTGCGCTGCGGTTTTGACCTTTGGCACCCAGGGCTTCAGTTCCTCGGCTTTGTAATGGTAGTCATACCATGGCTGTTCGCCCCTACCGTGCCATCTGACGTATGCGATATCAGCTGTGACGTGAATGTCTGGTGGCAGCAAGGGTTCGTCTACAATTGTGTAGGCCACTTTGTACCTCTCGAGCAACTGCATCACTTGAGGGTTTAGCCAAGATGGGTGACGAAACTCAACAGCCAGCCTGAACTGTGTTGGAAAGAGGGCGAAGAAACCCTCCATCAAGTTGAGGTTGAGTTTCAAGCCTGGGGGGAGCTGAGCCAGCAGGCAACCGAGTTTGCCGTTGAACTGCAACGGCTCCATCAACTCTAGGAACTTGTTCAAGTCCTCCTCGACGCCTTGCCTTGGATCAAGCTTCTTCTTGTGCGTGATCAGCTGCGGCAGTTTGGCTGCGTAGACGAAGTCAGGTTTAGTGTATCTTAGCCAGCCGAAAACCATGCCTTTTGATGGATTACGATAGAATGTAGAGTCGATTTCAGCGGTTTTGAAGACTCGTGAATAGGCCATGAGCATGCTCTTTTCGCCTTCTCGATAGAAGGGGCCAATCCACTCTTTGTAGGACCAACCCGAAGTGCCGAGGAATATTTCGCCCAAGCAACATCACGCCATGATGAGAACACTCTGGAAGAACCAGCTTATATTGTTGACATCAGTATTCGATGAAGAAGAAGCAAAGAGGCGTAGACAAATCGCCGGCGACATAAAGCAGTTTTTGCCAATTGGCAAGGCTTCAACTATTTTCTTGCCGTGACCTTCCAGTAGTGTGGTCGGTCTTTCATCAGTTCTGTTTTTGTGCTAGCGAACTGTGTCAGCAGTCTGGATATCTCACGCTCTGTAAAATAGTGGTGCAGTTCCGCGAATCGGTTTTTTTCAAAGGCTTCCAGAACCCTAAACGTGTTGTTTTCCACCTTCTCGCCTTGACCGTATCTTGGGTCGTTAACCGAAATGAGGTTAGCCAAGAAGATGCCGTCATCTCTGAGAACTCGACGTATCTCAGCTATGGTCTTCAGAATGTCTCTCTTAACTGCATGATGGATGACGCTGACACTTACGACTGCACCAAAACTGTCCCCCAGAAAAGGTATGCTTGTCATGGCTCCACGCACAAATGCCACGTTGGTGAGGCTTTCGTCCTTTGCCCATTTGCTCGCAAGTCGCAAGGCACTTCCAGAGATGTCAACCCCAACAACTTCAAAACCTTTCTGGGCGAGAGAGACGCAGTGTCTGCCCGCTCCACATCCCAAATCGAGCACATTCTTGATGCCATGACGTCTGAAATCGGGCACGGCTTGAGTCACAAATGCTGCGGTCTTTTTTAGCCTCTTGGGCAGCCTTCTCAGAGTTGCGTAGTACTCGTCCCATGTTATGCGAATCGTCTGCAACCTCCCCGCCGACCGATCTATTGATACCTAATGTGAGTGGTTTTAAAGTTTAAAAGTGGATGATACAGACTATAGAGACCATCACGAGATGAAAAAAATGCCCTTTGAAAAGGGAGACTTTCTGCTAATAGACTACGTTGCCAAGGTGAAGGAGACTGGCGAGGTCTTCGACACTACCTTGGAGGATGTGGCTAAGAAGGAAAGGCTCTACAAAGAAGCCGAAATCTACGAGCCGAAGCTGATCGTGGTTGGCGAGGGATGGGTTCTTAAGACCCTAGACGAAAGCCTGCCCAACCTCGAACTCAAGAAACCTGCGCCGGTCGAGATCCCGCCTGACAAAGCGTTTGGAAGCCGGGACCCAGAGAAGGTTAGGCTCGTTCCTCTAAGGCGTCTCTTAGCCAAGAACATAACACCTACAATTGGCATGCGCCTGGAGTTTGAAGGAAAACTGGCAATTGTGAGAACAATCGGCGCCGGCAGAGTTCAGCTTGACTACAACCCACCCTTAGCTGGCAAAACGCTGGTCTACGAGGTTACAGCACAGAAGAAGTTGGAATCTAAAGCAGAAAAACTCGACGCGTTGATCCATCGCCGAATACCAACGGTTGAAGCCTCAAAATTCACATCAAAGACCAGGAAAACAACAATTGAAATCGAGGTACCAGAAGAAGCGTTCTACGTGGAAGGACTGCAGGCAACCAAAAGAGGCATCGCCATGGACATGCAAAAGTTCTTCCCAGAAATAAACACAGTAAGGTTCGTTGAAACATTCAGGAGACAAGTACCCGCACCGGTCTCAGAAAAACCGGCGCCGACACAAACTCCCGAAAAACCGGAGCCCAAGCAACCAGAGACCGAGCAGGAACCCACTAAGGCTGCAGAGGCTTCTGGAAAGTTATTAGAAAAATAAGATTTATTATAGACTTTAGCTCTTTCAAATGCTCTATTAAGGCGAACGACCATGGGTCAAACAGCGACTGAAACCGCCAAAAACGTTCAACCATTACGGGTGGACCCATCATTCAAGAACGAGGTCCTTGGAGAGCACGACGGCGAGACTCTGAAGACCTGTTTTCAATGCGGAACATGCACATCAAGCTGTCCCACTGCTCGTTTCAGCGAATCGTATCGGCCAAGAACCATTCTGCGCATGGCTCAACTCGGGCTACGGCGGAAAGTCTTGTCTAGTCCAACGCTGTGGCTGTGCACCGCCTGCTTCACATGCACTGACCGCTGCCCTCAAGGCGTTGAAGTCGCAAACGTTCTGCGCGTTCTTCGGAACCTTGCAGTTAAGAGTGGAGAGGTTCCCGTAATCCACAGAGAACTCGCCAGCAGCATCAATGAGACAGGCTACGCCTATAAGATTCCAGAAATCAGACACAGAAAACGCGCAGAAATGGGATTGCCGCCTTTGCCCAAACCCAACGCCGCAGACATTGCAAAGCTGGTCGAACTCAGTCACGGTTCAAAGCTGCTGAAGAGGTAGAAAGGCTTGGTCGAGCTAAAATACGCCTTCTTCTTGGGATGCACCATACCTTACCGCGTCTCCAGCTACGAAATCTCAGCGCGCAAAGTCTTCAACAAGCTGGATGTAGACTTGGTTGAGATGCCAGACGCAAACTGCTGCGGTCTGCCAGTTGACCCGGCCAACCACGAAATGACCTTGGCGTTGTCCGCTCGTAACCTGTGCCTAGCCGAACAGCAAAATCTGAACATAGTCACGCTTTGCACCGGATGCGCCACAACACTGCGTAAGACAAACAAGCTGTTGAAAACAGACAAGGAAACGAGAGAGCGAGTGAACGACATTTTGAAGCAGATCGGCTTGGAGTTCAAAGGCACGATCGAAGCTAAACACATGATCCAAGTGTTGAAGGAAGACGTGGGTTATGACAAGGTAAAAAATGCTGTGCAGAAACCGTTGTCCTCGTTAAGGGTTGCCGAACACATCGGATGCCACCTGCTCAGACCAGTCAAATACATGGGCTGGGACGACCCTGAAGACCCACAAACCGTGCACGATTTAATTGAGCTAACTGGCGCCAAATGCTTAGACTACCTTGACGAATCAGAATGCTGCGGCTACACCGTCATCGCCATCGACGACAACGTGGCTCTTCAACTCACGAGGGAAAAACTGAACCACATAAAAATAGTAGGCGCTCAAGCCCTCATAACAGTCTGCCCCTCATGCCACCTCATGTTTGACGTGAACCAGTCGAGGATCGAAAGAACATTCAACGAAAACTACAACCTGCCAGTTCTGCACTACACGCAGCTGCTAGGTTTAGCCATGGGCATGAGCCCAGATGAGTTGGCCATCAAAGAGAATAGGGTAGACGCCTCCAAACTCCTGCAAGTTCTAGCCTGAAAGGACCAAGCACCAATACTCCTTACGCGATCAACTCATTCACCCGCCAGTCTATGTGTCCCCGCGCACTTGACAAAAAACTGCTTGATCGTCTTTCTTATCACTCTACTCTGTAGGTAGCCGATTACCTCAGAGTTTTAGCCTCTTCCACCGTTCCTACAGCTTCAATGATTGAGACCCAGTTTTAGCCTCCCTTTGTTCTTGTTTCGAGTTCGGATTCTGAATCGTCCATAATTTACTTCTGCCAGAGATGACAACGGATTCTTTGTTTTCCTATCTGATTGTGGTTCCGCGCCGTGGAAACAAAAGGGAGGTGAGAGATTGAACTGGAAAATCGCTCTTCTACTCCTAGCGGTAGTCTTCACTCCTGCCATCACTGCAGTCTCAGTAGGTCTCAATGCACCAGAGCTACAATCGATCCCGACCATGATGTTGGAAAAGACAGCGTTGTGCATCATTTTCAAACCTACAGGGGACCCTATAGATAATCCCGGAGGACCTCACTACCAATAAATGATACAAAACAAAAAGCAAATAATTCATATAATAGTTCCGCGAAATACTTCCGCGAAGTATGTGATGATCTATGCGACGCATTGACTTCCTCGATCTCAGGATGATGGATGGCCTCGGCAACTACGGGCCAAGAAACATAAGTGGTCTCGCTAGAAAACTAAAGGTGCCACCGGAAACCCTCCGAAAGAGAATGATACGCATCCGTCCCAAAATCTATCTTGGCACAAACGTTTACTGCACAAACTTGGGCCTCGTGAAAGCTGTTGTGCACGCTGAAGCAGTTCCAGGCCACGAGCAAGTGCTTTTCGACTGCTTCAAAGCTAATGATTTTTGGATGTATATTAATCGATGCTACGGAATGAATGAGGGCGTCATTGGATTCTATGCACTCCCTAAGAAGCACGCGTCCGATTTCAGGCACTTCGTCGCCGAGTTGAAGAAGCTGAAGGCAACTAAGAACACAAGGCTGTATTGGTCAACATGCTGGCAGGCCGTAAACGCCAGAGTCAACTGGTACGACAGGAAAAACCAAAAATGGATCTTCCACTGGAACGAATGGATCAACGAGATTCCGAAGGAAAAAACTGAACTGCCGAAAACACTAGTTGATCCTGAGGACTACCCGATTCTAGCTGATGACACTGACCTCTTCATTCTCAGAGAACTGGAGAAAGACCCAACGATAAGCTTAACCCATGTGGCATCAATGATGGGCATTTCGCAGCAACTGGCGGAATATCATTATCTGAGACATGTCATGGACCGTGGACTGGTGGAAGGTTTTGACGTTACCGATTTCCGCTTCGCGGAAGGCTCCGACATGTTCTATTTCTTCCTGACCTTCGAGACCCCACAGCAGCTTGCCAAGTTCGCTTCTTCAATGATGGACAAACCATTCACGTCAGGACTCGGCAAAGTCCTTGGTGAAAACACCCTTTTGGCACACGTTTATCTGCCAAGGGTGGAGTTCAGAAACTTTGTTGACGCACTGTCGAAATTGATTAACATGGGACTTCTGCAGACCTACAGCTATGTGATTCAAGACCTGACTAAAACCCAGCGCCAGACGATTTCATACGAGCACTTCAAAGAAGGCTCGTGGGTATACAACCATCAAAAGCACGTAAAGAAACTTGAAGAACTGGCGAAAAAACGGATTCCAGAGAAGATAATGGCAGACGGCAGTGCATTTTGAAAAAACGGTGGGGCAGGGCAAGTCGTTTAGACTTTGATGCCTGCCGCTTCCATTGCTTCTTTGAACAGTTTCTTGGTTACGGCTATTCGTGCCTTTTGAGACAAGATGTCTTTAGTGACGAAGTCTAGGGCCTCTTCTGGGCACCATTTGACACATTCCGGGTCGCCTTCGCAGAGGTCGCAGATGCGAACAACCTTCTTCTCTGGATGCAACGTAATGGCTCCGTAGTCGCATGCTTCAATGCACCAGCTGCAACCGTCGCATTTGTCGTCGTCAATCATGATTACGCCGGTTGGTTCAGACTGTTTTAAGGAATCTCTTGGACACGCTGTGACACAGGGCGCTGGGTTGCAGAGTCGACACGCAATCGATATGTTAATCAGCGGGTGCAGACGCATTGATCGAATCCTTGACTTCTGGGCGCTGAAGACATTTTCTTTGTGCATAGAGCAGATGTACTCGCAGACTGAACAGCCAGTGCACTTGTCTGGGTCGCATGAGACCATTTTCCACTTTGCCACTTCGGCCTTTGGAGTTGCTGCCAATGTTCTCCCTCCTTTTTACTCCTCTTTCTTGGCTCGTCCTTTGTGTTTTTCAGGTTCAAGCTTGTCCTTGACTATGTAGGCCAGGTCTTCCATTCCAAGTTCGTTTAGTTTCTCCAAGGTTGGGATGCCCTCGTTATTCCAGCCTCGAACCTCGTAGTAATCGTCTAGCAGAATGTCCAAGTCCTCTTGGCTAACGAAGCTTCCTTTGGATGGCCCTTCGTCGGGGATGGGCACGTTCATGACTTTCCACGGTAAGGAGTCGTCTTTGCGTGTCAACCCCTCTCGTATGTTGATGAGTCTGCCTAAGTTGTTGATGCGTTCACCTGCCATCCGAAGGTCTTCCGGAGTCAGCTCAATGCCGGTGACCGCACTGTAGAGCGCTGCTAGATCTTCAAATCCTTTAAAGTATGTGCCCCTTGAGAACTTGCACACTATGATTGAATCAATTATTGAGTACAGGTCCTCGGTTTCCCGGACCAGCTTGCCCCTTCCTTTCTCAGCCTTGAAGCGGTTGACCTTGCCCGCTACGTCAGGTCCATAGGCCCCGTGCCTGTTGTGGTCGGCTCCTCTGAAGGAAACCGCATAGCCCAGAGCAGCCGTCTTCAGTCCTCGAATGTCGTAGCCCGTCATTTCGACGCCTTTTATATGAACTGCGTATTTGCTCGCGTCTTTGCCTACCTTTTCTGCTGCAAGCTTGACGCCTTCAGCAAGGATGTCTCCGAAGCCTTCTCGCACACTGACTCTTTTGATCATCTCCAACATGGCTTCGTGATTGCCAAAATTCAGCTCCATGCCAGCTTCGTCTTTGCCTATTATCCCGTGCTCATAAAGGTCCATACCGAAGCTGATGAGGCCACCGATGGATATGGCGTCTACGCCATATTGATTGCTCAGATCCATTCCTTTCAAGATGGCGTCCAAGTTGCCGACGCCGCAGTTTGGTCCTATAGCCCACAGCGGCTCATACTCAATGCGTGTTATAGTGCCCTTGTATGGGCCTTCAGGCACGACGGCTATGTGCTCACAGCGCATGGCGCATGACGAGCATCCGATTATCTTTGCCACATAGCGCTCGTTCAAGTATTCCCCGCTGATTTTGTCGGCTTTTGAGAAAACGGCGTTGGTGAAGTTGTTGACCGGCATGGCTCCCAAAGCGTTTAGGACGAGAACGTTTTCTGGAGTTCCTAGTGTTCTGTATTTTCTCGCTGCCGGGCCTTTCATGCGTTCGTGCTGAGTTTTGACGAGTTCAAGCAAGCGATCTTTGTTGGCGACCGCGATGTCTTTTGATCCTCGAACGGCTATGGCCTTGAGGTTTTTGGAGCCCATGACCGCTCCTAAGCCAGTTCTTCCACAGGCTCTGCTTTTCTCGTTGATTACGCAGGCGATTCTGACCAGCTTCTCTCCTGCTACGCCTATGCTTGCAACTCGGATGTAGTAGTCTTTTAGCTCTTTTTTGATGGCGTCTTCGGTTTCCTGCGGTGTCTTGCCCCAGAGATGCTTGGCGTCCATCAGTTGAACCGAGTCATCGTCGATCCACAGGTATGTGGGTTTCTCAGCCTTTCCATAGAGAACGACTGCGTCGTATCCCGCGCGTTTGAGTTCTGTGCCAAAGTGTCCGTGTGCTTTCGCTTCGCCTACACCGAAGCTTTGCGGCGATTTAGAGACGAAGGCGTGTCCATTTCCGCCTGTGGGCACCATTGAACCTGACAGCGGTCCCGTTGCGACAACTAATAAGTTTTCTGGGCTGAATGGGTCTACGCCTGGTTTAGAACGGTCCAGGTATAGACGCATTCCAAGGCCGATGCCGCCTATGTATTTCTTGGCCAGTTCTTCTTTCAACGGCTCTGTCCATGTTTTTCCACTTGACAAGTCAACATGTAGTATTCGTCCAGCATAACCTAACACTCTACTACTCCTCCATTTTGGTCTCCGCATTATTGGAAGAGATAACACATAATCATCGGGGAATATTTAAGTTTTATATGAAAAAATGTTAAGTAATAACAGCCCGAAAAAGACAAGAGAAATATGCAACCTTCACCAAAACTTCATAGTTGAAAGGTCTCAGGCTCCTGAAGAGGCATCTCCAGTGAAGGTTAAGGTTCAATATTTAGGCTTCATAAAAAACCTCGTAAAACGAAGCGAAGACGAATTTGAGCTTGAAGAAGGCGCCTCACTGTGGCACCTCCTCAACAAAATCGCTGGAATCTATGGGAAACCCTTCAAAAAAGAGGTCTATGAACCGGGCTTGAGAGACATGAAAATGGGTTTCGTTGTAACCGTAAACGGCATTTTAATGGGTCAACTCAACGGAGTGGACACCCAACTAAGCAACGACGACAACGTCATCTTAATGTCGCTCATGAGTGGAGGATAAACCACCACTCTGCTTTCTTAGTCATCCACGGCGGACGCGCCAAAGGAAAAAAGCTGGATTCTGACGGATCTAATTGTGCTGCTATTCATCATTCATATTCCTTTCGAGGAGGCGAGAATGTGTCAACCACAACTGATTTTTCTAGGGCTACGAGTGAGTGGAGCATTTTTCCTCTTATCAAGTACGAGTCTCCCGCTTGAATTACGCCCAAGTCTTCGTTTTCTATCTTTAGCCTCAGTTTCCCCTCGACAACGTATCCAACCTGCTCGCTAGGGTGCTTGTGGAATGGAACGACGTTGCCCTTCTCGTAGTACATGACTGTGCACATGATGTTTGTTCCCGTTGCAAGAGTTTTGAACGTTACGCCAAGCACTTTCTTTATTGGGACATCAGCTGATCTGACGATCATCAACCCAGCCCTCCTGAACAGAACCGAGTCCTTTGAACGAATGTCTGTTTTGCGCTTTAAGAAAATTGTACCGTCGCGTGTCTGCGTCTTTTTCGCCAGTTTTGGTCAGCGGCAGAACTTGAATCAAACACAAGCCATCTGAGACGAGTGGAGTGCACCTAAAGTGCTTGAGGGTCGGTCGTCTTCTTCTATTCTTAGGCATACTGTTTCCAGCGAAGGGTCAAAAAAGCAAGGCATAAGGAGAAGTAGCACGTAGAATGCTTGGTCAATGGAGAGTGTTCAAAGCATGCACGTTAAGCTGATAGCCTACACGCCTGAACCGGAGCTGGTGTGCGCTAAGGCGATGAGAGCCTGCAGAACGAAGCAAGCAGCCGCCGAACTGGAATTGTCTCAGGAAGACGTCGCCAGATTAATTAGGAATGCGAAGAAACTTGGCCACTTATCGGTGTTGGAGCATGCGTGTTTCACGTTTTCAATTTCTGGAATTTCAAGAGCGTGCAGCCACCAGCTGGTTAGGCATCGGATGGCGTCGTATTCTCAACAGAGTCACAGGGCAGTGGCGATGACACCGTCAGATGTTGTGGTGCCTCCTTCGATTCGACAGAACGATGAAGCGTTCAAAATATTCAGAAGATCGGTGGATGCTTCTTTCAATGCTTTTAATGAACTGAGAAGGTTAGGAGTGCCTTTGGAAGATACTCGATACGTGCTTCCCAATGCTTTGATGACCAACATAACCGCCACCCTGAATGCCAGAGAGTTGCTACATTTTTTTAAACTGCGCTTGAAGCCTCAAGCTCAGTGGGAGATAAGAGACCTCGCGCGAAGAATGCTGCAAGAGGTTGAGAGGGTTGCTCCAGTGATTTTTGAACACGCAGAATAATATGCGGTGAGCATTAGGTTTTCGAGCATCACAAGTGTTATAATTTTACGCGTCTACCTTGTCCTAACTGTGAGATGGTTCGGCTTGAAGAATCGAATTGAGCTTTTGAAGAAATCTTTTCAGAAGAATCAGCTCGATGGATACATTGTGGCAGACGAAACCAACATGTTTTATTTGACGGGCTTCGATGGAGCTGCTCGACTGCTGGTTCCGGAAGACAGCGAGAGCATTCTGTATGTCTATGGTGTCAACTATGAAGATGCCAAGGCATCGGTGAAAAACTGCAGCGTTGAACTCATGCAGCGAGGAGAAGACGCCAACAAGAAGGTTGCAGACCGATGTAAGAAACTGAAGCTGAGAAAGGTCGGTTTTGACAATCTCGACGTCTCCAGCTTTGTCGCGATTAGAAAGATTCTTAAAAAAACTAAACTGAAGATCACGACCGACGCGATTTGGGATTTGCGTAAAGTTAAGGATCCAACCGAACTACGCTGTATTAGAAAGGCTGCAGAATTGACAGACGAGGGCGCTAGAGCAGCTGTCGATGCCATTAAGCCGAGAATGCGCGAATACGAGGTGGCGGCAGAAGTGGAATACGCCATGAGAAAGCTGGGTTCTGAGGGACCTGCTTTCGACACCATCGTGGCTTCAGGTTTTAGGTCGGCTTATCCACACGGTGGGTGCGCTGGGAAGAAAATCAAGAAGGGCGAGTTGATACAGTTCGATGTTGGCGCTAGGTATCAGGGCTATAGGGCTGATTTGACCCGCACGTATTTGGTGGGTAAGCCGACTCCGAAACAGCAGAAGATGTATAGTGCTGTGATGGAGGCGCAGGAAAAGGCGTTTCAGAAGATGCGAGAAGGCGTGAAGGCTAAACTGGTGGATGCGGCTGCACGAGATGCCATAAAGAAGCGTGGGTTCGGTGAATATTTTGTTCATGGACTTGGACACGGAGTTGGCTTGGCTGTTCATGAGATGCCGACGCTTAATTCGGTTAGCAAGGATGTTTTGAAGGCTGGAAACGTTGTTACAGACGAGCCTGGAGTTTACATAGTGGGTTACGGCGGAGTCCGCGTTGAAGACACTGTGCTGGTGAAGAAAGACGGAGCCGAACGGCTTACGAAGGCGCCTTACGACCTTGTTGTCTAGACAGACTGTATCAAAACCTTTGAAGCGTGCCGTCGTGTCCTAGTTCTATATTGTACGATGAGCCAAGGAAGAGCCAAAACAAATCCTATCGGGGTTGCCCACAAAGCAAGAGTTTGTACTTTGCCTCGTGGAGCTACCATAGATGTCCGTATAACTTGCGAATCAAAATGGACATCCTCTGAACTCGGATTGGAAAAGACTATCGTCGCATTTGTTATCTTAGTCGGAACGTACTCGTATTCAGCTAGGCCGTTTTGAACGTCCGTTTCCCAGCGAATGATTTCAGGTTTCTGGGCTAGGAATTCTGTGAGATATGTTATGTTGTTTGGGTACTCTAAGGGTGGTGGATGATGTTCATAAATCCATGTGATAATCGTTATTTCGCTTTCATCAAGCACTTTCACATTCAGAGTGTGGTCCGTTGTAACAGTAATACGTAAACTCTGCTGCGGCGTTAAGACACCTTCTCCCTGCGCTCGCCATGTTCCCCTAGGAAGAAGTTCACCTGTCGACATTGATAGGCTTATTTGAGCTGAAGGGATGAGTGAAACAAGTAGTAAGGCAAGACCTATAGATAACAGAATCGTTCCGCCACGCCCGAGAAGAATCGTGCTTCGTTTCACAGACCAAGTCTCCTGCAGAAATAGAGGTACCCTATTAGAAAAATGGAGGCAACAACGACGTAACTGCTTCCAACTAAAAAGAGAACCTCTGTGAACGTTGGAGTCCACAGCTGACCATTAGGGTATGGAGAGTACAGCGAGTAATAATTCGCTAAGCCAACATTTGGAGAAATCAGCGATATTATCTGTAGACCTAAGGTTGAGTTTGTGGCAAGGGACACAACCATGATCAGGCTTGTAACGATCCCAAGAGCAAAATAGAGGACGATACCAATGACCAATGCTAGGCCTCCTCTCCTTAGAATCAGCGTCACAAGTAGCATGATGCCTGCGATTTGAAGCGGAAAGCTCAGGTTGGCGGCGTAGGTTAGGAGCACCGTGCCCAAGTATGGTAAAACTATTTCAGGAGCCAGAATGTACAGTGCAGAAACCTGAATAGTGAAAAACAGAAGGAACGCTACTCCTAGGGCCGAGAGAAGTTTCGCTGAAAGAATCCAACGCCTTTTGAGAGGATACGAAAAGTAGGTTTGAACAATTCCCTTTTCGATGTCGCTTCCCAACCCGAAGGCGACATTTTTGAAAATAAGTATGATGAACACGAAGAGAGGCATACCTAACAAGGAAGACGCTAGACTATAAGCCGCAAGCTCGCCTTCAACGCCTCCAAAACTTGCGAACGTAAACGTACCCAACGCGTAGAGGAATGCAAAGATTTCTAAGATGGGAAACCTGTAGTCTTCGTGCAGTGCGGAGGCGAATACTTCTAGAAACGGTCTACCGTTCGTCTTTCTCATGATGTCATCCTCCTTTGCTTCGGCTGACCACCAGCCTATAGAGCTCTTCGAGAGATGCGCTTCCAGTTTCGATTCCTTGAATCTTGGCTTCAACTCTTCTTGCGAGTTTGGGAGCGTCTTCGTAGAGTCTTTCCTCTCTATTCTCTTGGACTCGAACAGAGATACCCCGAAGGTCAGTTTCCAGTTTTTCTACATAGGGGAGTTCTCTGATTTCTGCGGCCAGTTCTTCTGGCTTGTCTGTTGAGATTCTGATTATTCCAGCCGCATACTTCTCGTAGAGTTCAGACAGTTTTCCAAAAGCCCAAACTTTTCCTTGGTTGATAATAGCGACAGAGTCGCATACTCGACTCAACTCCGGAAGAATGTGCGAGGACAAAAGAAATGTAACCTTTTCGTCCTTGCGTAGCCGAAAGATCAAGTCAAGGAGCGCGCTTCGGGCTTGAGGGTCAAGGTTAGCCGTCATTTCGTCGGCGACTACCAGCCGTGGACTGTGAACTAATGAATGAGCGATGGCAAACTTTTGAAGCATACCGGCTGAGAGAGCTTTAATCGAGCGGTCATAGGCGTCTTGCAGATCGACGAGTTTCAGAACCTCGAGAGCCCTAGGCTCAGGCACTCCGAAGATTCTGCATGTTCTTTCCAGGTAGTCTTGGGTTTTTTGGTGTGTTGGAAAGAAGGCTTTTTCATGGACGACGCCGATCAAAGTGCGGATGTTGGGGTTGTCCCATGGCTCTTGGCCGAAAACCTCGACGCGGCCTCTGTCTGGTTTGAGCAGGCCTAGAATCATTTTGATTGTTGTGGTTTTGCCGGCTCCGTTTGGTCCAATCAACCCGGTAACCGTGTCCTCATTCAGCGTCAGATTTAAGCCGTCGACTGCTATCACCTTGCCGTAGCTTTTCGCAAGGTCTTCAGCCACAATCAGGGCCATAGTGAATTCTCTTAACATTGTATTATTGTTTAAGTTTTAACTTTTGCGAGGCTCAAAGCGATTCGAATAGGCTTTGATTCCTTAACTTGAGCTCTCTTCAGAGAGTGCCAAGCAATAGAACTGAAAACTAAGATATCGACGGGGGCTATCGCAATGGCTCTGGTGATGAATAATAGAGCCTCTCTATATAGTTCACCGTGGGATTCCAGCTAGATTGCGCGCTGTTTACTCCAGATTTATTCCGTTACTTGAGCACGTCTAAAAATGTACCACGAGATTCCGACAAAGACGACGAAGTAGATTACTGCTACAGCAATTGATGTCAGAATGACGCTGGACAAAGGTTCCGTGTAAAGCTTCTGCCACGCAATCTGCCCTTGGGCTGCTGCTGCGAAGTCTATTTTGTAATACGTGACCTCCCATGAAGGGTGTAAAACGTAGTTTATGAGGTTTGAACCTATGCTGTCGGTGCCTGTCGAAATGCCAGTGCCCGTTGGAGCAGTACTGGGAGGCGATAGACCTCCATTAGCATACCCAGAGTTGCCAGTGCCAGGAATGTATGTGAGAATCCATCCTTGTCCAGCAACCGCTGCAAGTATTGAGCCAATTATCGTTGTTCCAAACCAAACGCCCAGAGCTCCGAGAGCAGCAATTAAGGAACTCTTAGAGAGTGTGCCCAACAAAAGAACGATCGATATCCATACGAGGGTGCTGAAAAGCGCCCCGAGAAGAGAGAGCGGAACAAGATACAGGTCATTCTGAGGTCCGTACACGACGAAGCCGCCGATGGTCATGTAAATCACCAGAAAACAGTAGGTTGCCAAGAGTATTAGGAAGGCTGCAAGCAGTTTGCCAAAAAACACGGAGGTCCTTGATACTGGTTTGGCTAGCAAAGGAACAATGGTTCCACTCTCAAACTCTGCTGAAATGGTATTCATTGCAGTCACTATCGCAAACAAGAAAAGTACAAACCCGCCCAAACCTGCACTAGATTTTATCACAAAATCCGGGTTCGGTTCAACGGGCAGGCCGCCAAAGACTTGTGCGATGTGACCTCCAGACAACGATAAGGTAGTGAGAGCAAACGCAACAACAAGCATCCCAAGGAACTTTCTCTTTCGGATGTTCCAGAGTATCTCATACCTGACAACTCCAAGAAACCTAGCTATCCAGCCTGATTGGCTTACGACCATCTTATAACCTTCCTTCTTTTCGTTTGGCAAGAAGATCCATAAATATGTCCTCTAGACTTTCGCCTTTCAAATTCATGGAGATTACAATGCCTCCTCCAGCCGTAATCGCCTGAGAGACTTGAGACCTGACGTCGTCGCGAGTCTTCAGCTCGACCGTGAGTTTTTTTCCGTCTTCGGAGACGTCTGTCACGAAGGGCAGTTCTTTCACTTTTTCAATAACGTTTTTCGAAATTTTATCGACCTCAGCCTCTATTATCAAGGGTCCACTGACTTTTGCCGATATCTCCTTAAGTGTGCCCGAAGCTAACGAAACTCCCTTGTTGATTACTGTAACATGGCTGCAAACCTCCTGAACCTCGTGCAAAAGGTGCGAAGAAAGAAAGACGGTGACGCCTTCCTTTGAAATTTCCTTCATTGTCTCCCGAACCTCAACCATTCCAACGGGATCCAAGCCGAGGCTCGGCTCGTCTAGGATGGCCAATTCTGGCTTGTTCAAAAGAGCCTGTGCCATACCTAGGCGCTGTTGCATACCCTTGCTGTACTTGCCGATGAGATCGTTCGCTCGTTCTTTTAAGCCAGCCATGTCGAGGAGTTCAGGTATCTGTTTTCTGCGTTCTTCCGATGTCATGCCGCACATTCTTCCGTATATGTCTAAGAGTTCCGTTGCCTTCAGATGCTTAGGAAGCTTTGGCAGTTCGGGCATGTAGCCCACTTTCAACCTAACATTTGGCTTGTCCCAGCCAAGTTCTTGACCTAGAATCCTCACCGTCCCGCCTTCAGGTTTCAGCAATCCGACCAGTATCTTGATAGTCGTGGTTTTTCCAGCGCCGTTCGGACCTAGAAAACCGTGAATCGTGTTACTATCGACTCTCAGGTCTAATTTGTCCACCGCTGTCAGCGATCCGTATCGCTTTGTCAACCCGACAGTTTCTATGGCTGGTTCCATGGAGAGAACTTCCTTGGCGTAGTAGTCTCACAGTCAGGAAGATAAGCCTTAAGTCTCAAATCAACCTGGGCCCTCAGCTTTAAGAAGCAGTTGCTCGGCGCTGTTCACGGCCACTTTATGGAATCCGTAGGCTACGACGAAGGCGATAACTCCGCTCACAAGCAATGCCAAAAATGGATACTCCTGTGGCAATGAGAAATAGATCTGAGACGAGGGGAATCCAGCTTGGAAGATAACCTGTAAACCGTAGGGTACCAGTGGAGCAATTATCACCAAGCCCAAAATGGCGCAGACAGCCATGTCAACAAAGGCCCAAAGTGTCCTTATCATTCTAGGTCTTGGAGGAAGCTCACGGAAATCAGCACCCTTTATCCCAAAGGTTAGAGAGACCATGGCCAATGAGAATATTATGAACACAGCCTCAACCAAACCGACAATCGCTATCAGTATTGAAGGAATCGTCAACACAACACCAACCACTGAGCAGATCAAGGTCACGGTTAGACCGAAGAAGACTACAAAAAAGTATTTTGCCTTAACAAGGCTCTTTGCCGAGACTGGCCACGAATACAGATTCCACACGCTCTCTCCCTCTGAACCAACTATCAAGCTTGCCAGTATGACAGCTATCAAAGCTCCTGGAAACAGAGCTACATAGGCAAATAGGAAAGAGGGAAACATCGACGGCACCTCAGCAGCAGAGGGGCCTCTCATGACAGAGAGAAGCGGCGCAATCACCACGATAACTGGGAAAATGAAGATGTATGTTAACTCACGTCGCCTTGTGAACGCTTTAAAATCCTTTTTAATCATGGCCGCTTCAAAAGTGGAGAAGCCAAGCCTTCCAAGCAAGCCAGCCTTCGGAGCGTAGACTCCGTGGGATATCCTAATCGAGGGAGCTTCATACAAGCCATACCGCATATTGACTCGGACTGCCAACACGAAGAGGGCATATATGAAGATGAGCGAGGCCACTGAAAGGATCACCGTCTGCAACCATAGGCCGTTGGCGAACGTGAAAAGAGCCACGCCAAGCCAAACATATGGAATGAACCACAGCGCTCTCTGCCCGCTGGCGATGGATTCAGCTAGGCTGATGGGCGATATGTTGTAATAGATTGAGAAGTAAATCAGGTAGAAGACCAAAAAGAACAGGATTGATCCCAAGAGCCTAACCCATACGGCCGCTCGGCCAGCAGCCTTGGTCACCGCGCCTGTGAGCCTTACTTGTAAAGACTTGAGAATCTCGGCTGTAGTGCTGCCTACTATTGTGCTTGCTGCCAAGGCGAGTATGGTGAAAACTGCCAGTGGGACGAGTCCGAAGAATATTGACGCGACGATTATGACAGCGCTGATGAGAATCGTGATTACGAGAGGCGTGCCGATTATGCTGGCCAGTACAGAGGCCAAAGTGTGCTCTGTCCATGTGATGGGAAACCAGTACAGAGGTTGAATCGAGATTTTTGCACCCATCCGCTGGATTTGATTCACCTGAGCGAAGACCAAACCGTAGAGTAGAGCCAGTGTAGGCAGGGATACGAAGAGACTGGTGGCACCCTGAAAAACCAGATTCTTCAGATTGGAGTCGGAGATTCCCTGATAAAAGTTGCCGATGGCCCAGCCTGCCAATAGTCCAATCAAACCGGCGCCTATGTACAGACCGTAGAGGGTCAGCTTGTTTTCTCGGAATCTTCTGAATCTGGAGCCCCTAATCATTCTGTATGACCTGAAATCCACTCTTACCAATAGCAGTACGTTCTTCCAGTTCACTTCAGCAACGCCTCGACTATAGGCTTGACATCACCAGTTCCAGTGAGCTTGAGAAAGATGTCCTCCAAGCCTGATTCGGGCATTCGGGCCTTCGCCCTCAACTCTTTCATAGTGCCCAACGCCAGCAATCTGCCTTCATACATTATGGCTATTCGGTCACAC
>Ga0315308_1000582_pt1 | contig 20612 bp, 22 predicted proteins | sample TDP3_MG_FD_203078 | JGI IMG/M metagenome (GOLD analysis project Ga0315308, IMG submission 203078) | Freshwater sediment microbial communities from Lake Towuti, South Sulawesi, Indonesia - TDP3 | ecosystem: Environmental > Aquatic > Freshwater > Lake > Sediment | place: Indonesia: South Sulawesi... | reverse complement strand
CTATGCAGCGCTGATGAAAACCGCTATGGAAAAGGTCGACACTGCAAGATACAGCCGACACATCGACGAGGCGCTCAAATTCATGCGCTGGTGCACCTTGTCCAACGGAGCCGTATTAGACTGTGTCTGGCCCGACGGACGCTGCTACGTCAACACCAACGCACGTGGACCCCTACTAGTCTCTGTTGCAACCTGCATCCTAGCCGGAGCGTGACCCTGACATGAGTGTTGAAGACCCCAAAACAACCCTCATGAACCTAATCAAAAGCAACATCACGCTGACAAAAGACGACAACCTCACGCCAGCCACGGTCCACGTGAGCCAAGAATGGTTCAACAGCCAACTCTTCAAAGACTTCGACGCCCAAATCACAATGGGCTTAACAGAGAGTGTCATGGAAAAACTGAACGTAGGCGGTTCATGGGTTCGCTACAGCGACCGCTACCGTATAACCGGCTGGAGCATAGACAAAACAGGCATAACTGGCAAAGAGATGCGCTGGAAGATAAGGCGCGAAATTGAGCGAATCATTAGGGCTAATCGGAAGAATCCGGGCGGCAGCCTCAGTTTTGTCGACATCCGCGGTGTTTCTGAGAGTGAGGACACGTCCTCGAAGCCGCCCCACTGGAAGGTGGAAGTCACGGTCACAACGCATCGTTATGTCAAGATGAGTTAACAAGAAAGGAGGAATGAAGAAGAAAAATGTCTTCAACAGTCTACACGGGCGAGGAAGCCAAAGCCTACTACGTCGAAGAAGCAACATACGGCGCTACACCGACAAACCCAGCCATGCTCTGCATCGGCGCGATACAAGAAATAGAGCCAGCGCTTGACCAGAGAAACATCTTGTTGCGGGGAATAGGCTCACGAAACGTCAGAGCCATAAGGCGAGGACTGCGCCACATCGACCTTAAATGTGTTTACACGCCGCAGAACTGGAACTTCTTCAATTACGTTAGATCTCTGAAGTCAACAAGCGTCGAAGTTTACTATGAAAAAACCAGCGGAATTATCAGCCTAAACCATAAGGGAATCAAGGTCGACAGAGCTAAAGTTGAGGTTTCAATCGAAGACCCAGTTAAAGTCACAATAGACCTGATCGGGCAAGACGTGGCGGTTGGAACAGCCAAAATCGGAGCCAGCTACGAAACCGAGCCTACAACGAGTCCTCTGACTGGAAGCGACTGTTCCATAAGCAAGGCAGGAGTGGAAGTCACGCGTTTCAGCGACTTCAACTTTGAAATCGTCAACAATCTCAAGCGGCAACCAGTGATAAGGGCGACAACACCGTATTTAATCAAGAGTTTGCCAGAGCGTCACGAGGTTCTGCAAGGGTCAGTTCGAGCCGACTTTGAATCTAAAGCAGAGCTGGACGATATACTAGGCGACACTGAGTTTACTCTGCTCTTTAACATCGGCGGAACCAATTTCTCGTTCACGGGTTGCAAGTGGGGGTCAAGCCGACTGCCGACTAAGATTGAGGACATGGTGGCTCAGACGCTGGAGTGGGAAGCCAAGGGCTTAACAATATCCTAACCAAAAAGGAGCACAGCCAGCAATGAGAACAGAAGCAGTCGAAGTGGACAAGCGATTTGGTGAAGAATATGCTGGCCGCTATGTTTTCAAGGAAATCACTTGGATGAAGAGGAGCAGAACCATCACCAAATACACCAAGTATCATCCAGTGACTGGTCAAATAGTGAGCAGCGATCTTCCAGCCATCCAAGCCGAGACCATCTGGGCAAGCTTGAAAGAGCAGCCAGCAGCCAAGCCCATCACGTTGGAGCGGTTACTTGACGAAGAGAACGGCGTCCCAATCGAACTCGGCGAACTCTTTAGCACGGTTGTCAATCGGCTCTGCGGCTTGTCGGCGGAGGAGGCAAAAAACTCGTGAGGGCGATGAGACGCGGCAGAGCGCATCCGAGCCTCACGAGGTTTCGACTGTGCAAAGAGTTCGGTTGGACACCGGAGCAGCTAAATCGTCAATCAGCCAAAACCATCGAAGAGTTTGTTGTCATCTTGAACGAGATGGACCGCCAGACTGAAGAGGAAGTTGAAAGGACGAAGCGAGGCGCTCGAAATGTCGGTTGAGATGAAAATTAAGTTTGAGGGTCAAGACGAGTTTCGGTTGAAAATGGAACATGTAGACGCTTCTATGAAAGCGCGTGTCCAACAGCGGCTTCAAGAATTGGCTGATTCCATCAAAGAGACAGCTCAACGCATGGCACCGGTTCGCACTGGCTATCTGCGCTCCACGATTTTTGCAGAAACAGCCGAATGGACAGTGAAGGTCGGAACCTCCGCGCCTTATGCTGCCTACGTTGAGTTTGGAACTCGATTCATGCGGGGTCGCGGTTTCCTCTCACAAGCAGTAGAGGCATATAGTCCTCAATTGGTTAACATTATCGGCCAAGCGGTCAACGAGAGCATTTTGGAGGCTAGCCGATGAGCTTTCACGAGATAAGCGTTGTTATTCGCGCGGTGAACAGAGCCAACAGCGAGTTTGGACGCGTGAGCTCCGACGCGCAAACCATGGCTGAAAGGGTTAGAACCGCTGGAACAGTCATGGCTGGTTTGGGTGCAGCCAGCCGAGCGGTTGCTGTCTTGGGGCGTCAGTTTGGCTTTTTGACGGCTGAGCAGGAGCGTTGGTTAGCAAGCATTAGTTATACGGTCACTGCCTTAGGCATCTTCTTACGGTCCAGCTGGGGCGTCGCAGTGGCACAGAAGGTGTACGCTGTTGCCACCACCATCGCGGCTAAGGTGACTTGGGCTTTCAACGCCGCCCTAGCCATGAAGATTGCGCTGTTAACCTTAGGTGTGGGCTTGGTTGTTGCAACCGCTGCCTACATGACCTGGTTAGCGTCGGCGACAAGAGACGCTGCATCTGCACAGGAAGAGTACAACACTGCTTTAACCAGACAGGAGAGGGTTGGAAGACGCCGCGGAGAAGAGGCGGAATATGAGCGCATTTCGCGGCGAGGCGCCTACTATTAGATGCGGTTGTGTGAACGGCGATGACTTATGATGTTCCACAAAGCCGCTGTGTTCATGCTTCTTCCGCTTAGGAGGTCTTTTGTCGTGAGCCTTGGTTATCCTCAGTGCCGAGTTGATGTGTTTCGCGGTGTCAAATATTTTGACGATGTGTTCGCAAGCGGTTGGACTGTTAGTCAAGGAACGGTAACAACTGACGGAAAAATTGGAACCCTAACCATCGGCGCATCCTACCCATCGACTTCAATGAAGAAAAGTTGGAGTTTCACTACAGCAACGCATCGTTACGCTATAATAAAGTGCACTGAGTTGACTGGTTCTTCTTGGAAGTTTGAGGCTAAACTAGCTGGCATTACAAAGTCTTCAAAGGTCTTCTTGGATACTGGAATCAAAATATTTGACTTGCAGAACGAAGGCGTGGAAACTCCGCCCTACCTTGGCGACATCGACGAGGTTGTCTTGACCGTGAGTGGAGTGGCTGGCAACACGGTGAAGTTTGACTACGTGAAGATTTGCGAGAAGACGATGTTGACGCCATCCGACGATTTAGACGTGGTTGAGTTGAACGTTCACTTGGCTGTCACAGAAGAAGTGGGTTCGGTTAACTGCCTATTACAAAACTACGATGCAAAGTACACAGACCAGATCACGGCTGGAGACTTGATTGAAGTAGCCATGTCACGAACCGGCGAATCTTGGGTGAAGGTATTCAAGGGTAGAATAGATGCTGTTGCCAAACGGGCAGAGGCATCGCTTCGGGGTCCACAGCATTATCTGCGCCTTCGAGGACGTGATTTAGGCGCCGAACTCTTCAATCGACTCGTAACAAAGAAGTACGCGAATAAAGAAGGGTCAGAAATCGTCAAGGACGTGCTCGCCAACTACACGCCCTTAGCCAGCGTGGGTGTGGAAACCACCAACAGCACTTATACTGAGGAAGAGTACAAGAACAAGCCTGCATGGGAAATAGTCAAGTACGTGGCTGAGACTGCCAAAAACGCCACTAATGTAATCGGTTACGATTTCAAGTGTGAGGAAGGCGACCTCAAATTTTATCCCAAGAGCAAGTACGCCAGCGCTGTTTCCTTAGATGGGATAATCACTCTGTGCGAGCATGAATCCGCCATAGAGCGTGTGCGCAACAAAATCTTCGTGTATGGTGAAGCGTCTAAGCCCTATCCTTTGGACAAGGACTCGTGGACCGAGAGCCTTACACCCAGCGACGGCGCGTGGAGCAGCGGAACAGGCACAGGAAGCGTTTCTCTGGACAGCGCAGAAAAAATCGTGGGCAGCTACTGCATCAAACACGCCACGACGACTCCGGACTATTACGGACGTGCCGTCTTTACGATCAATGCTGGAAAGGAAATCAACTCGAATGTTTACCCTAGCATCAATTTTCAGATCAAGGAGGAGTCAGCGTTCAGCGGTGAGGTGACACTAATTCTTGAGGACATAAATGGCAATTGGGCGGCGAAAGAATACAGAATCGGCAACAACAAAAAGTGGCACTTTGAGAGCTTCATGTGTGGAGCAAAACACGCAGACGAATGGTCGGGCGGCAACATAGCCAACTTCAACTGGGAGAAAATCAAGAAACTCCTCTTTGACGCTCATTTCTCTGGCACGGGCACAGGCGCCTTCTGGATTGACAACTTATATTTCAGCCATTGTCGATGGAGCGCAGTTGCTGAAGACTCTGGCAGCGAATCAAAGTATGGAGTGCGCGAGTTAGCCATTGTTGACGAGACATTGGTTTCAGACGACGCCTGCGCCAAAGTAGCGGACGCTGAACTGAAGTATAGGAAAGACCCAGCCGAGTCTTTGCGGGTTACAGTGTTAGGCGACCCACGCATAGTTGCAGGCGAAACCATACGTGTAGTGAGTCCAAACGAGAACATTGACGCCGACTATCGCATTCAAGCGGTTGAACACCTCGTGGACGACGAGGGCGAGTTTGAGACATCGCTGACGCTCATTGCTGAACCGCCTCGCATAGCTGAGATTCTCTCTGAAACCCGCAGAGAGGTCGGCGTCTTGATGAGAGGCACGGCATACGGTAAGCTTGGAAGATGAAGGCGCGAAGCAGGTGCCGATTAAGAAGCATAAAACTCACGTGAGTTTTCATTTGCCATCCGATTGGAAGTGGGAGTTTGAACGTGAACTCCATCGATTGGACCAGCAAAGGGTCAAGTCTCAGAAAGGGTTTCGAGTGTCGCTATCACTGCTCTACACCATAGCGTTGATGGAAGGAATTAGGCAAGTGCGCCAAATGGCTCTTGCGGAGGTGGAGCAATGGTGCCAAAAACACAATATATAACAACAAAACTACAGATACTTTTCTTTCTAAATGGCTTTCTCTTCCTCTTCCCAAGTCAACGCCTCTAACACAAGAAAGAAGTCTCTTCCCTCTTGAAGCAAACGCCAAGTCCGTCCTCCCATGCGGGCTAGCTTTACAAGCTTGCGCAGAGGCACACTCTCAATTCGGCTCCTACTCTTCAAATAATCCTTCTCACCCACACGCTGAATATAACTCGCCCTGCCAATTTTCATCTTGATTCTCTCGGGCATGAAAAACCCCAACCCACTTCCAAACTATCGCAACTACAAAATATATGCTTGCTCCAACCAACCCCTATCAAATGATAGATTTCATATTTGAATCTATTTGGAGCCTAATAGGGGGGCAAGGTCAACAGTGCGCACACACAAACTCTTCCCTCCTCCCATAAGCAACAGAAACGGCAAAGGTTAAAACACAAGGCGACGCTTAACATAAGCGTCTAACTAACACGCAAGAAAAAAGGGAGAGTCTCTGATAAGCATGTTCAAAGCCAAAATGTCCGACGCCAAACTCCTCCGCGACATGATAACGGCTATCTCCACACTCGTAGACGAAGCAACCTTCAACATAACACCCGAAGGCATCAAACTGCGAGCCATGGACCCATCGCGCGTAGCCATGATAGACTTCGAAATGCCCAAAACAGTTTTCGACGAATACGCGGCTGACACTCCAACAAAAATGTGCATCAACATAACCGAACTGCTAAAACTCCTCCGCCGAACAAGCAAAGACGAGTCAGTTGAACTCGAACTAGACGAAAAAACAGGCAGACTAAACGTAGGCATCAAAGGCAAGTACGACCGCATATTCAACATGCCCACACTAGAAGCGGCAGAAGAAGAGGTGCCAACGCCAAAGATAACGTTCAACGTGCGCGCCAAAGCCACAACCGAAGGACTAAACGAAGCCATCCAAGATGTCCAACTCGTGAGCGACCACGTTCGCATCGAAATGGACAACGAAAAAATGACCATGCGCGCAACAGGCGACCTCATGGGCGCAACCGTGGAACTCAAAAAAGGAAGCGACGCGCTCTTAGACTTAGAGGCAAAAGAACCATCAAAGGCAACATTTAGCCTAAGCTACCTCTCAGAGATAATCAAAACAGCAACCGCAACCAGCGATGTCGCCACGCTGGAGTTCTCAACCGACATGCCCATACGAATAGACTTTCAACAACCAAAGGAAGGAAAACTAACATTTTATCTCGCGCCACGCATAGAAGTAGAATAGGCGCAGCCCACGCTGGAGAAAAAACTGGTTTTCACGAAGAGTGAGCTAGCTAGGTACCCCTTCGTTCCAGAAGCAGGCAAATACATAGAATCGTTAGAGGTCAAAATCGACGATTTGGCCAACGCTGACCTTGAACCCATATTGATGAGAGCCGAAGCCCGCGTCGAAGAAGCAATTCTCTCAAACTTGATAGAAAAACAATCACCCCAGGATGATGTCGAAATATCTTCTTTTCCAATAGCCGTAATGCTGGCTGCAGCGTCGGCAAACTCCCATCTTAAGCGAAGATACGCTTTGGTAGAAGCCAAACGGGTTTCAATTTTGCTCAAAGATGAGAGTGAACAGAAAATTGCAGAGATTGCAGGCAACTTCAACTGGAACATAAAACCTGCCAAATTCAACTTTGGAGCATTAACCTACGATTTCACACTAGATTTTTCACACTTCCTGAGGAATTCCGCAGCCATCCAGGATGCAAAGTGGAAGCTCGTAAACCGATTAATGCTGAAGGGAGAGGTCTACCTAACCAAAAACGAGGCTAGCCGCCTTCTGCAAGAAGAAGTACGCCGATACATTGAAGGAAAACTCAACACCGAGGTTGGAGCATTACCCCAGAATGTCCAAGAACGCGTTGACAGATTAAAGCGCTTATTCGCTGAAACAAGAGGAAAAATTCAATCTGAAGAAATGCCAAAAGAAGTGGTGATTGACGCTTTTCCACCGTGCATACGCGAACTCCGAAACAACGCACTTGCGGGACGACACTTATCGCATGTTGGCCGCTTCACTCTAACGTCCTTCCTCATAAACTCAGGCATGACCGTTGAAAACGTGGTCGATTGCTTCCGCTCCTCTTCTGACTTCAACGAGCGAATGACCCGTTACCAAGCAGAGCACATAGCTGGTGGCAGAGGCTCGAGAACAAAGTACATTCCACCCAAATGTGACACGCTGCGCACACACGGAGTCTGTCCTGGCATGGACGACTGCCCAAGAATACATCACCCGCTTGTTTATTACCGTAAAAAACTTCGTATAATGAAGACCGCAACCGAGACTCCAACTGCACCACGGGCGTGAACAAAATCGAAACCAAAGCCTTCGTTCAAGAAAAATTCGCCCAATACTACCAACTGAACTCATCTAGCATTAATCCTCCGAGTTCGATGACAAATCGCGAATTTGCGTTTCTTCTCTTCAAAGAACGCATGATGTTACGACACACTGGGGCTAAAAACGCAGAAGACTTCCGAACTCTACTAAAAACCGTGGTGCCCTCAGACGCCTACTACTCGAGCGCATACTACGAAAAACCCGAGGAAGAGATGGAAGCCAAAGGCTGGCTGGGCACCGACCTAATCTTCGACATCGACGCGGATCACTTTTCAACTCCTTGTGGCAAGCAACACGACACATGGATCTGCAGCAAATGTGGAGCAACTGGGCGAGGCACGCCGCCAGAAAAGTGTCCAACTTGCCAAGGGCAGAAGTTCGACGACAAGACTTGGCCCTGTGAAATATGCCTCGAGTCAACGAAAAGAGAAACCGTAAAGCTTATTGACGTTTTGACCAGAGACTTCGGCTTTTCACTTCAAGAATTAATCATTGCCTTTTCTGGGCATCGGGGATACCACGTTCACGTCGAGTCCGAAGCTGTTAAATCTCTAAATCAGATTGCGCGCAGAGAAATAGTTGATTACATGGTCGGAATTGGCTTCGAACCCAAATTTCACGGATTAGAAGAGAGTAGAGGACCAAGCTTGGAAGAGGTGGGATGGAGGGGAAGAATAGCCAAGGGAACGTATGATTTTCTTATCAACACTCCAGTAGAACAATTAGAAGAAATGGGTTTGAAGAGGAGCGTGGTCAACAGCATCATCAGTCAACGAAACAAAATCGTGGAAGGTCGGAAAGGCAAAGGGCCATGGAGAATCATGGTTGCGGGTTCTGAAAGTTGGAAGAAAATTGTGCAGAGAGCCATTGAGAACCAGTCGGTGAAGATTGACACCGTTGTTACGACCGACATTCACCGTTTAATAAGGTTGACGAATACGCTTCATGGAAAGACTGGTCTGAAAAAAACCCAACTGTCTGCCTCGGACATTGAACGATTTGACCCCCTGAAAGATGCCGTAGCTTTTAAAGAAGGCGAAATAAGTCTTTTTGTTTTGGAGGCCCCCGAGTTTAGATTGGGAGACGAAAGATACGGTCCATATAAGAATGTGGAGGTTGAGTTGCCCACAGCCGCAGCCTTGTTCCTCTCGTGTAAGGGTGCAGCGCAGGTGAAGGAGGAACATTGACTTGTATGATGAGCTTTATGAGGCTTGGAGAAGGGAGAAGGAGAACGCAGAGGTTCAGCCGCTTCCAAAGGATTTCTTCGTTCGACTGGCGCAGTATGTGAAACGGTTGAGGGAAGAGGGGCGGATGCTGGATGAGAAAACAACTCGAGCGAGGCTTCTTCTGCATGAGTCGAAGAACGTAAAAAAACTTAGTGGAGAACTGATTCAACTTCGATACGAGAAGGTTCTGAGGAAGGCGACGGCGGGAGAAACAGTAGCCAACGAAGTTTTGACAGTGGAAGAGGAGAGACTTTACAGGGAAACAGCCTCTTCTGCTGAGTCTTATCAGAATTTTTTGAAGGGCGTGCTTAGTGGTCGTTCTTTAAGCGCTGAGGTTAGGGAGAGGGCGAAGAAACGCGTTTTGCGATTTTTGCAGGAGATTCCGGCTGTAGTTGGGGCTGACATGAAGACTTATGGACCGTTTAAGCCCGAAGACGTGGCGAGTGTGCCGGCAGAGAATGCTAGGGTTTTTGTGAAGCAGAGTTTGGCTGTTGAGGTAGAAGTGAAAGTTTGAGCGTTTTTGAGTGTGTGTGCGCACTCGTGCTAGAGCCCCTCTAATAGGCTCCTAATAATATTCCTGCGTACATCAGAAAATTCATTAGGGTTTTATTATTCATAATGGCTATGGAAAGTAGAAACTTGAAGCCCAAGATTTATGTGCGGAGAGCCCGGAGCTCTGACCGTCGAGCAGTGTTCAAGTTCTGCGAGAAAACTTGGAGCTGGGGCGATTACATACCACAGGTGTGGGCTAAATGGCTTAAAGACAAAAATAGCAGGGTGTTTGTCGCCACTATTAATGATGTGCCAGTTGGCATCGCTCATTTAAGCATAGACAAACCCCACGAAGTGTGGCTAAGCGGGGCGAGAACAGACCCAAATTACAGGCGGATGGGAGTCGCAACAGGCATAATCAAAAAATGTTTAGAGTACGCTAGGCGAAAAAGCGCGAGAGTTGCAAGACTTGCAACAATGTCAGATAACATAGCCGCCCAAGCAGCGCTACAAAAATGGGACTTCAAGCCAATAGCGGAATTCTTGGGAATGGTAGCAGAAGACGTAAGGGCAGAAAGAAGTGAGCACTCTAAGTGGGCAGAAGAAAGCAAAACCCAAGCCATATGGAATTATTTACAAACTTCAGAAGCATACCGCAAAGCTGCGGGCCTATACACGGTTTTATTCCATTATTATTCACTGGAAAAACAAGACCTGAGCCATTTTATCAAACTACAAAAGGTAATAATGCACGTAAACGAAAAGAGCGAGGTAGACGGTTTAACGCTGATTGACGACACAACAGCCAAGGAGTGGCGTGAAAACAGCATACAAACTTGCTATGTAGACGGAGATTACAACACAGTTTTGGATATGATCAAGTTTCTTAAAAGCCACTGCCACGCTTTAGGCGTCAAAAGGATCTACGGATTCGCATGCAACCACCAACCGATAACCACAGCGTTACAAAAGTTAGGCTTCAAACCGCCAGAAGCGATAGACATTGTTTACGAGAAAAAAATCTAGAAGGAACATGTTAAACAATGGTCCATTGCGCCGCAAAGAATTTCTGGTGTGACACAAGAAACAGAGGAGTCTTCAGAGTAGGACAAATCAGACGAGCATTCATTCAACATAGTGCACTCAACCATATCTATCTCGTGTGAGAGTTTAAATTTTAGGATGGTTTAACATTGTAATCTACTGTTGTGGCGATGGCGGTTGGCTAGGCTCAAGGGATTTGAAAAGCTGACAAACGTAGACGAAGCAATGTCCCTTTTTCTCAAAGCACTTAAACCCAAGAAATTGAGTTCTGAAAGCGTTCCTATTGAAAAGTCTTTGAGAAGAGTCACCGCCAAAAACATTACAGCGCCAATCAATTTGCCCCCGTTCAACCGCTCAGCAGTCGATGGCTATGCCGTGAAAGCCCAAGACACCTTTGAAGCGTCACAGTTCAAGCCCAAAACCCTACAACTAATCATCAACGACAGCGTTGGTGAAGGTCAAGCCAAACAGGTGTGGACTGGAAATTCGTTGCCAAAGGGTACCGACGCCGTAATAATGTTGGAACGCACGAGAGCGGTGAAGACTCGAATTGAGGTTCTCTCAGCGTTGACGCCGGGGGAAAACGTTTCCAAAAGGGGCGAAGACGTCCGCAAAGGCGATGTTGCGGTTGAGTCTAGCACACGACTACAGGCGCATCATGTAGGTCTTTTGGCTTCCTTAGGCATATCTAAGGTTGATGTTGTGGAAAAGCCTAAAGTCGCCATATTATCAACTGGAAACGAATTGGTTGAGCTAGGCAAAAAGCCGCAAACGAATCAGATAATCGACTCTAACCGATACATAATTTCCGGTATGGTTACAGAGCTTGGCGCCCAACCCATGAATCAGGGAATAGCTAGAGACAACCAAGACGAGATAGGCGCCAAAATCTCACAAGGCCTCACTGAAGCAGACGTGGTCATCACAACGGGTGGAACGAGCGTCGGAGTGGCCGACCTAGTCCCAATAGTCATCAATAAACTCGGCAAGCCTGGCGTTGTGGTTCACGGAGTAGCCCTACGACCTGGTATGCCCACGGCTCTGGCTGTTCTGAAGAACAAGCCAGTCTTCGTCTTGTCAGGTTATCCAGTGGCAGCGACTGTCGGGTTTGAGGTATTTGCTCGCCCAGTTATTCTCGGGTTGTTGGGGATTGAACAGGAGCCTAGACCTGTGTTGAAGGCTGAACTAGCTAGACGAGTCAGCGGGGCTCTTGGTCGAAGAGTCTACCTCAGAGTCAACGTTTACCAGAAAGACAGTGACTTTCGCGCCGAACCGGTTCGCACGAAGGGTTCTGGCTTGCTTTCAACTATGACTAGGGCGAATGGGTACGTGATTATCCCGGAGGACAGAGAGGGACTCGACCAAGGCGAAACGGTTATGGTTCACCTCTTCGCTCCAATAGGAGGCGCCAAACACGTTTAGAAAACTTGTCTCTGTAGAAGAAGCCAAGCAGATTCTGGCTCAGAGTTTCACGCCCAAACCGGTTGGAAGAGAACGAGTTTTCCTCTTAGAAGCTCACAACCGAATTCTAGCGACCGATGTTAGATCCCCGTTGAACGTTCCACCCTTCGACCGTTCAACCGTTGACGGTTACGCCGTGAAATCCACTGACACGTTTGGCGCAGACGAAGACAAGCCTATCGCGTTAAAACTGTGTGGCCAGGTCAATGTTGGAGAAACTCCCAAGGTCCAGGTGCAGAAAGGCACTGCGGCTCAAATCGTTACAGGCGCGCCCATGCCTGAAGGCGCAGATTCAGTGGTCATGATCGAATATACTGTTCAAAAAGATCAGCGCATTTTAGTTCATAGTTCGGTCTCGAAGGGCGAAAACGTCATGAGGGCTGGTTCAGACATCCGCGAGGGCGAGACCTCGCTGAGAAGAGGAACGGTTTTGTCCTCTCACGAAATTGGGGTGTTAGCGGCTTTGGGCTTGGACAGAGTTGATGTGTTCAAACGACCCAGAGTTGCCATCATCTCCACGGGCGCAGAGGTAGTTGAGCCTGGAAAACCCTTGCCTTCAGGAAAAATCTACGACATCAACGCGCACACGTTAAGCGCTGCGGTCGCAGAGTGTGGCGGTGAACCATTGAACTTAGGCATTGTTCCAGACCAAACCGACCGGATGAAAGCTGCTCTGAAAAAGGCGCTTTCACAGGCGGATATTACCATAACTTCCGGCGGAGTTTCAGTTGGACCGACAGACATTATTCCCAAGGTGCTTAACACGCTGGGCAAACCAGGCGTTATTGTCTACGGAATAGTAATACGTCCAGGAAAACCCACAACTATGGCTGTAATTGATGGGAAACCCGTTTTTTCTCTACCTGGACACCCAACTTCTGTTCTCCTAATCTTTCACTTGTTCGTTCGCCCAATAGTGGCAAAGATGAGTGGAAAAGGCGTGGAACACCCAGTCATTGTTAGAGCCGCAACTTCTGAGCGGTTGTTTCCAGCTAAGGGTAGACGAACATTCGTCACGGTAACCTTAAAACGGGATAGGTCGGGTAAAATATTGGCTTCTCCAGTTCCAACAGGGTTGTCTGGAGCCATTACAACCTCGGCTAAGGCTGACGGCTTCACTGAAATACACGAAGACCAACAGTTTGTCGACGCTGGAGAAACTGTCACTGTGCAACTGTTCAAACCAGACAAATACTATAAATTAATCAAGGAGTAAAAGACTCATGAAAGTTGGCTTAGTCGGTTGCGGAAGAATCGCGACTCTGGTGCACCTGCCCTCGCTTCAGAAAATCCGTGGCTACGAACTTGTCGCGGCAGCAGATGTTAACGAGGCTCGGCTTCAAGAGGTCAAGGAAAAATTTGGCATAAACGATACCTACGATGATTATAGACGCATGCTGGTCAAGGCTGACATAGACACGGTTTTCGTTTGCACCTCACCAGAGCATCATTTCCGCATAGTTATGGACGCCCTCGAATGGGGCAAAAACGTCTTCTGCGAGAAGCCCGTAGCCACAACTTTAAACGAAGGTTTAGCCGTCAAAAAAGCTCTCATCATTCAACAGAAAACAGCGCCTGAACCACTTTATCTGATGCCGGCTCATAACTTCGTCTTCACACCCTGCTTCATCGAAGCCCTCAAACTAATCGAGAAGGGAGAGGTCGGAAAAATACAGAAAATCAACGGTTGCTCGGCAACCAATCTGCGTTTTTATGGGGCCAAAACCGACTTTCGAACTCAGGCCAAGTGCGGCGTGATTGAAGACCTGCTCCCACACTTGATCTACCTTGTTCACGAGGTAGGGGGTCCATTAGAAAAGGTCTCGTGTATCGAGCCTCACCTCAGAGGCGGCTTCATCAGTGATGTTAACGTCAGCCTCACGTTGGTAAACGGGGTGGAGGCAAACTTAAAGGCTCAGTGGACAGGTTTGGTGCCCACGTTAAGATTGGACCTGATAGGGGAAAGAGGCAAAATAAGAATGGACCTTCTACGGACGCCATACAACATAACTGTGGCTAAGAACGGTGAAGCCAAAACCACCTGCATGCAACGTAGACTGCGCCAATACATTGATGTCTTCAGATACAAGCATCCCTCCTACACAAACGAACACCTTCACTTCTTGAACTGCGTTGAAAACGCCGCCGAGCCCCAAGTCACAGTAGATGATGGAATCGAACTGGTCAGAACCTTAAACGAAGTCACGGAGTGCTTCCAAGGCAGAGCCTGCACATCCACACCTCAAGCCGAAACTGTTGCCGTACTGAGAGCTGGAGACAGCGTTGAGGCTACTGTTCAGAAGTCTATCGAAATGCTGGGGGGCATGAAAGACGTCCAAAAGAACGATCTGGTGGTCATCAAACCCAACGTCTGCTTTCCCAAAAACTTAGAAAACATGGTCACAACCGACCTCAGAGTGTTAGAAACGGTCATCCACGTGGCGAAACAGAAAGCCGAAAACGTATTGGTAGTAGAATCAGATTCCCACTCGGGCACCGCTGAAAAACGTGCCATTGGCGCAGGTGTCATGGATGTTGTCCAAAAGTGTGACGCCGAATTCCTCAACCTAAGCCGAGACGAAGTTGAAGAGCACAAAGTTGCGGATTTAACCATTCAGATCCCCAAAACAGTGTTAAGAGCCGATTACTTCATAAATCTGCCAAAGGTCAAGACGAACTCGTTTGTGCAGATTTCGGTTGCCATGAAAAACATGTTCGGCATTATAGCTAGCAAACGCAAGAGTCAGTTTCACAGCAGGCTCTCAGATGTTCTCGTTTACTTGAACCAAGCCGTTAGGCAGAATTTAATCATCGCCGACGGCGTTGTTGCCATGGAAGGCTTAGGCCCGATACACGGTAGACCAGTCAACTTAGGGCTGATAATTTCTGGCAAAAACCCGTTCACGGTTGACGCTGCCTGTTGCCACATCATGGGTTTCAATCCCTACTCTATAGAAGCCTTGTGGAAGGCTCATCAACAGGGAATGGGCGAAATCGACGCTCAAAAGATATGCTTCCTCGGTGAGGATGTCGAGAGCATCAAGTGTAAGTTCAGTCGTCCTTCTGTCTCGAAGCAAAATCTTGTCCAAGCCTTGAAGACAGAGCTTCGGATTCGTTTCCACAGATAGGCGTGCAGACTGAAAATGGTTAGGTTTTCGGTTGTGATTCCGACTTACAACGAGGGCAAGTACTTAGGCGTGACTCTTTGTGCTCTAAAGAACCAGTCGTTTAAGGATTTTGAGGTTATTGTGAAAGATGGGCAGAGCCGAGACGACACTGTGAGAATCGCTAAGAGGTTTACAAAGAAGGTTGTTTCCATTCGAGACTTTTCGGTGGGGGACGCTCGAAATCAAGGCGCACGCCACGCTGAAGGTGAAATCCTGGTTTTCATGGACGCCGACACTCTGTTACCGCCTGAAACGCTTGCTCGTTTTTGTGAACTAATGGGTGATGAAAGTGTGGTGGGTGCGAGTTGCCGCAAGATTCCGCAGAGCAATAGTGTTCTAGACCGCGTGTTGTATGAGTTCGTGAACTTATCCGTATTCGTCTCTGCCGCGATGGGCTTGGGTGGAGCTCACGGCAACTGCATGTTAATCAAGAGAACAGTGTTTGAACGGATTGGCGGTTTCAATCCTAACATAATTGTGGCTGAAGAGCAGGAGCTTGTGAGACGAGCGTTAAAATTTGGAAGGTACGTGTTTCTCCTCGACCACTACGTGGTTGAGAATCCCCGTCGGCTGCAGAAGTGGGGGCGGCTGAGGCTCTACAAGGCTTGGTTCATTGGCATGTTCAAGAGTTTCAAGGCTGGAAAAAAACAGGTGTACGAGAAAGTGAGGTAGAAGCTAGGCTCGCTGGAAGGTCTTTCTCTTTGCGGCTACGTAGGTAAACGATACGAAGGACAATATTATGAATGTGGCGAGGGCGATGTTGAGCAACATGAAGACTGTTTGCTGATAAGTTACGTAGCTTAGGACTGAGGCGTAGAGAGTTGCAGCGCCAAACACAAATTGTGGGAAGAATAGCCCAATTACTAGCCAGACTGACCACTTTTTATCTGTGAGCAAGCCGTAGGCGGCTATGAAACTGAGGAGGGCTAGGGCTCCGGACGTGAAGAGGGCGAAGTTTGAGAGTGCTAAGACAATCATTTCGGCTATGCCTACGATGGTGTAGAAAATCGCGAGTAGGAGTCCGTCTCGACGCTTCACCTTCAGCTTGGATGTCAACTTCGTTTGTGCTCCTTTTAAGACCTAATGGTAATAACAGCATTCTAATAAATCTGTTTCGCAGCACGCCTTTGGTTCTGTGTTCATCGTTGATGAACGAACATAGACGCCTCGTCTGATTTGTCCGACAAAGAAAATTCAATGTCCGACAATCAAGATGCGTCTAGTTCTGTGGCACAACAGAAAACCTTTGTGGCACCACAACTGAGGACATTTTTTGATGGTCGGCAAAATGACTTGTTTTGAACGTAAACTAAAAATGTTTAGTGGTTTGCTTTTTTGAGAAATCTCTTCTCGAATGTTTTCACTTTCTTCTTGTATTCCTCTTCTAGGTCCATGTTTAGAGCCATGCAACCCTGCATTAAATAAACGAACAAGTCCACGAGTTCTTTTTTAAGGGCTTGAACGTCAAACCTTTGCTTGTCTCTGAGAAATTCCTTTCTAGCTCTTGCTATTTCTCCGAGTTCTTCCACCATAACCAAAACAAAATGCTCCATGAAGGTGAGCGTGTCTTCTGGAGTCTGGCATTTCTCGTAAGTGTTCCAACCCATCTTGCGGTCGAAACTTCTCTGCATCTCAAACATTTGTTTAATATCCAAATTTGAGCACCTTCCACTAGACTTTTGCCTATTTTGCTTAGTTGTGTTCATTGCGCAAGTCTTAAAAGAAGAAGTAGTAGACACCTATAACACTTATTTATTTTTGATTTCCAGGGAGGTGATAGGTTGAGGTTTGGTGATGTCGTGATGGCTGTGGCATCTTTGACTGTGATTTATGTTCTGCTTGAGTCTGTGTTGTTAGCGGTGTTTGTTCAAGTGAATTCTTATTGGGGGGCTGATGTTGCGCTTATTCTCTCGATTCTGATGGCTTCGTTGATTGTTGGTTACATGTTTGCCGCTAAGATTCATGAGGAGTCGAGGAGAGGAGCAATTAGCAGGATTGTTGTTTTGTTTACGCTGGTGCTGACGTTCTACACAATGGCTTCTTTTGCCAATCCGTACTTCGACGTTTCGATGCAAGAGGGTCTGGAGAGCATGTTCTCTACGGGTGGGTGGACAACTATGGATTGGGTCTCTTATTCGGCATTCGTGATGGAAATATTGGTAGCGTTGTATGTTGTCTTTGCTTTGGTGTTTGGTTTCATCGGGCTCTACATAGGTTCGATGCTTAGGAAACCAGAAAAGAGCTGAGAGTAGCCAAAACATAATCATGCCCCTATTCACTTCCTTACTTGTGGGCGAAAAAGATTTAGAGTTTGCAGTCTCATACATGGCTATCATGAGTTATCGTGAACTCTACGTCTCTCCAACCCTGGTTTTCAGCGGTTTCCAGAGAACGTTTGAGGAAGCAGACTACGTTGTTTTAGGTGTTCCCTTCGACTTGACCAGCACGTATAGGACTGGCGCCAGATTTGCGCCCACAGCCGTTCGGGAAGCGTCTCTGAACATCGAAACTTACAGCTTCAGCTCAGGCGTTGACGTTGAAGACCTGCGTCTACACGATTTAGGCGACCTTCATGTCACAAGCGACACTAAAGAGACTCTGAAACGGTTGGAAGTAGTCACAAGAGAACTTCTGAAAGCGAAGAAAACTCCAGTCCTAATCGGCGGAGAACACACAATCACGTTGGGCGCAGCTAGGGCTGTCGGCAAAAATTGTGCTATCATAAGCTTTGACGCGCACCTCGACCTACGTGACGAGTACATGAACCTGAAAACGTCGCACACAACCTTCATGCGCAGAATCAACGAGCAAGTGCAACCCAAAAAGATAGTTGAGATAGGCACAAGAGCGGTCTGCAGAGAAGAGCTAGGCTACGCCAAAAAAGCCAGCATCACCTTCCTAACTGTTCAAGAGATAAGAAACGATGGTGTGGAGAAAGTAACTGAAAGAGTTGAAAAGCTGCTGAGCGGTGTTAAGCAGATTTACTTAACAATTGACATGGACGTGCTTGACCCAGCCTTTGTGCCAGCTGTTCAGAATCCCGAACCCGACGGATTGTGCACCCGCATGTTCTATGAGTTACTGAACGGCTTATGCGATAGACGAATGGTCGCCTTTGACGTGATTGAAGTTGCGCCACATTACGATAATGGAATCACAGCCATACAGGCTGCCAAGGTATTGTTTGAAGTGCTTTGCCACATGGAGAGAGCGAAGAAGAAGAGAGCATAAACACAGTTTACGCTTGTCTAACCAATTTTGCAATAAAAAATCCGTTACAATGATGAAAGTGTGGAAAAAGCCTCTGACATTGACTCTGTCCCCTAAACCCTGATACACCAATTCTCGGCGAGGTTTCAACCAAAGAGAAATCTGGGCGCCACTTCAGAAACTTTTCAATCAGCATCTCGTTTTCTTCCAGTGTGACGCTGCATGTGGAGTAGACTAGGAACCCGCTTTCTACTACAAGCTGAGCACAGTTGTTCAGCATGCTCCACTGAACCTCAGCCATGTGGGCTATAGAACGCTTAGTCAAACGCCACTTGGCAGAGGGCATCTTGCTGAAGGCACCTGTGCTCGTGCAAGGAGGGTCTAAAACCAATAGGTCAGCCTCCAACCTAAGAGGCAAGGGATTACACGCATCTGCCACAACAGGCGTCGCAATTTTAACACCCATTCTTTGTATTTCTCTCTTCCAAACGTTCATCCTCCGCCTCGAATAATCAACAGAAAAGATGTTGCCTCGGTCTTTCATCAACTGCGCCATATACGTGGTTTTGGCTCCAGGCGCAGCGCAGACGTCGAGCACGGTCATGCCAGCCCTTGGATTGGCAACTTCGGCAGCCAGGCAACTCGCCTTGTCTTGAATGTAGAACAGGCCTTCACGAAAACTCTGCATTCTAATAAGAGGCACCCTACTCCTCAGAAGCCTAAATGTGTGCTTAAGCCTCGGCACCTTCTCAACGGTTGCGCCTTCGCTTTCTATCTTTTTGAGTATGCTGTTCTCTGCGTCTTTGAGTGTGTTCAGGCGCAGATATGTGGGCAGAGTCTCTGTGCTGCTTTCTAAGAAGTTTATTGCCTCGCTCCTGCCCAGCATGCGGAAACAGTACCTCACAAACCAAGGCGGATTGTAGGTTTGCAACGCCACCCTCTCTTCATCACTCGCCCTCTTCACAATATCGTTGATTTGTGTGCTCAGAATTTTACCCAACGCCTCCTCAACTTCGTTGAGTTCACACCAACCCAAAATAGAGCGTCCAGTGCGCGCAATCAACGCCGCCGTTTCAGCATTGCCATTCTCAAACTTTACCTCATAAGTGAATAATCGAAGAAAAGCCTGTGGACCCATTTTGAAGTCGCTGAGCGACCGAGGCGCCAAAACCGTGTTTATGACCGAATCAATCAGGTTTTGTCTCCGCATGGTTTCGAAAACGAGTTTGTGGGCTAAACCCAGAGCCTTTGGGTCGTCTATTCCCAACTGTTTGGCTGCTCTTGCCAATGCGAGACGCTCGCCCAAGCGTTGCAACTCTATCCAACTCAGGGTTTCTATGGCAAGGGTCCAAGCGTCACGCAACAAATTTGAAGCCTCTGTGAAGGGCTGATTTTCGCTGAAACAAGATACAATACCGCGCGAGAACATATCATTTTCGCGCTTGCGCGTGCTATTTAGGAATATTTTTAGGTTGTTGACCCAATATTAGTTGGGACACGAGGAAAAATGGCGAGAAAGCAGCTTGACGATTTCTTTTCACCCGTTAAGCCTATGGTTGAGCCTGGGACTGATGAGGAAAAACCAGCCGAATCCTTCATGGAGACCGTGCTTCAAGAAAGGAAAGCTGGCGCACACGAGTTTGAGGCTCCCCCCAATCTGCCGCCTTCTTACTTCGTGTCCGCCACATACGACGGAGACAAAGCTTCGGCGCTCATCAAACTCTACGAGCCTAAATCAAAGCGGATCTATTTCTGGCACGACACAACTGGTCACAAGCCCTACTTGCTCACCAATCTCTCACCAATCGAACTCGAAAAAATGGACCGCGTGACAAGGCATCCCGGCTTTGACCACTTTGAAACCGTGGAGAAGTATGACCCACTCCAAGACCGAAACGTAACACTAACAAAGGTTGTGACCAAAGACCCCCTAGCAGTGGGCGGTCGACCAACGGGCTGCTTACGCGACATAATCCCTGAAGAGTGGGCAAAAATAGGCGGGGAACAACAAGCCAAGGTTTGGGAAGCAGCCATCAAATACTATCAATGCTACATTTACGACCGCCAAATCGCGCCCGGCATGATTTACAGAATCGAAAACGGCCAACTTGTGGCGGTCAAGCACGAACCCTCCGAAGAAACGATACAAAAGATTCAGGCGTTGTTTCTAGACGAGCCCAAAGAGTTTCTGCAACCCATTGAAACTTGGGCTAGGCTACTCGAGTATCCTGTGCCTGAGTTTCGCAGAGTCGCCCTCGACATCGAGGTGGAAACTCCTACAATTGAGATTGAGGGTAAACTAACATTTCGAGTGCCTGATCCTCGAT
>Ga0315308_1000581_pt1 | contig 20618 bp, 21 predicted proteins | sample TDP3_MG_FD_203078 | JGI IMG/M metagenome (GOLD analysis project Ga0315308, IMG submission 203078) | Freshwater sediment microbial communities from Lake Towuti, South Sulawesi, Indonesia - TDP3 | ecosystem: Environmental > Aquatic > Freshwater > Lake > Sediment | place: Indonesia: South Sulawesi... | reverse complement strand
GAAGCGGACCGGGGCGTGTGCCACATGATCCGCGGGGTGATGGCCGGCATGGCCGTCGGCATCTTCGGCGGCGACGTGGTCTCCGAGGAGACCTTGTGCGTGGCCAAGGGCGACGAGTGCTGCCGGTTCGAGATCAAGGGGTGAAGAACGTATGGCACTTTTCAGACGCATCTCGATATTATGGCATACATTTGCCGAAAGTTGACGAAAAGTACATTTTGGGTTATCATTATAGCCGATCTGTTCGACCTTTCACGAATTCTGAGCCAGGGGGAGAGGGGCTTCGCGCGTCGCTGAATCGAGGTGAAGCATGGGTGTCACCATTCACTACAGCTTCGTCAAGACCCAGTTCGCTCCCATTGAGGTGCGTGTCGCTATTTGTGAGCTGTTGCGTTTTGTCAAGGACAGCTACATGCCGGGTCTGAAGGTGACGGACGAGGGCTGGTACTGGGAGACAGGCGACCGCGAGAAGCTGGCCAGGCACCTGGGCTTCATCAATGAAAAGATGCGGGAACTGATGGGGACCAAGCTGAAGGAGTTTGAACAGTTTCTGGATGAAAAGTATGGGAGTGATAAGCCCCGAATCAAGATGGGCAAGAAGATAGAGGGTTGGGACCCTCTGTGGAAAGAAGGTCGGGGCCAGAGTACGGGGGAGAATTGAGTAGTTAGTGGAAGAAGACCAGATGAAAGGTATGTCTTACGGAAAAGGAGCGCATACAATGACGGTCAAAGAAATTACCATCCGTTTGCGAGAAGAGGTGCTGCACAATCTTGACGAGGTAGTAGAGCGAGAGCATATAGCGCGCGATGACTTGGTGGCCCGCCTTGTTGAGGAGTATCTCGATAAGAGACGTGAGGATGTGGGCAGTCGGATCGCGAAGATAACCGAGGCCTATCTGACAGGAACGTTGGAACGGCAGGGGTCTATTGAGGACATTCAGATTGACGCCGAGACAGTTGAGCAGGCTATTGTTGACGCTTATGGCATTGATGATCCTGTGAAGCTGGTAAACGCACTGAGAGACTCCAGATGGTAGGCATAGACACCGATGTGCTGTGTATCTATCACGTTTTCAAGAGGGATCCCAGGTACGAAGTAACGAGCAGCTTCATGCAGTGGAGCAGGGATATTGCAAGAGGGATCGCCATTTTTAGCCTTCTCGAATTGTGTGGGGTTATGGCCTCGGCCGGGCCAGTAGATGAGGCGCTGAAACTGTTCGAGGGGTATCATCTCAAAAGCGATGTGTCCGTACTTTACCCATCTGTTGCCTTTGCCATAGAGAAGGACTTTTGGCGGCAGTTAAATGTGGAGATATTGACTAGAATTGAACGGAAGATGAGATTGGGAGACGCGGCCATCCTATGGGCCTTTGAAGCCAATTCATGTACCACTGTGGTCACCTGGAATACCAGACACTTTGTGGGCAAGACGACGGCCAGCATACAAACGCCAGCAGAGTGGCTGCAAGAGCATGGCTCGTAGTAGTCAGGAGGGGCGCAGAAAGCATGGACAAGCTAACGAGGGCACGACCCGTGAGCGAAATGACCGTGGGTGAACTCAAAAAACTTGTGAGGGAAGCGGTGGTAGAGGTCGGGAAGCAGATCGCTGAAGCCAGGGTGGCCTATACGGGTGAGGTCGAACAACAGCAGCCAGGTTTGCCGGCAGAAGATCGGTCTGTGGGTGACATGACCGTAGGCGAATTGAGGGCGCTGATCAGAGAGATTTTGGAGGAGGAACGGCGCAAGGATTACTACATTGACGAAGAAGGGAGGCTGGTCTTCTTCAGTGAGGAAGCCTACGCCGATTATCTGGACAAGCAGGAGGGCAAACTGCCCAGTGAAGTTAACGCCTACTTCTTTGACGAACAGGGGTTCAAAGCCGTCTACTGCGATTACGTGCCCACCCCCGAGAAGGCCAGGCAGTTGGAGGAGGCCAGAAAGCAGATTGCAGAAGGCAACGTACAACGCCTGGAAGATGTGATTGAAAGGCTGGGGCTTAAAGTCGGCGATGTATGAAGTCGTGCTTTCTGACCTGGCAGAGGAAGGGCTGGACAAGCTTCCCAAACACATCGCCAATGACATCTTGAAGAAGATCTACTGGCTGGCCGAAAATGCGGAGGTGATCAGGCATGATCGCTTGAAAGGACACCGGGAATAAGTTTGCATTGTGGCCGGTACCGTATTTCGTATTCATTGGGCAGGGCGAACAGAGTGGTGTACATCGAGGACATTGACAAACACGACGAAGCTTACCGCCGGCTGAAGAGGCGATAGTTTGTGATGGCATTTTAGCATTGACGGACTGCGTAGGCTCAAGGCTGACACAGCCATTAACATAATCAAGTAAAGAAAGGAGTCGCACAAATGGGCATTGAATGGCTACCGAGAGAAGGAGGGATCAAGGATCACTTCCTCTGGGGGGAGGAACATTTCGGCACTGAGGCCCCCTGCGTAGTGTATGAGAAGAGGCCAATCATTGATCCGGAGGGCAACCCCGTTGAGGGATTGTACTCAGCCTGGGTCATTCTGAACAACCCAGTCCAGTACAATTCCTACACCACTGAGATGGTGAAGGGAGTGATCGCTGGCATGCATCGGGCCTCCATGGACCGCGAAGTGGTAGCAGTCGTGTTCACCGGCACAGGCCATATGGCCTTCTGCACCGGAGGCAACACCAAGGAGTACTCCGAGTATTACAGCCAGAGGCCCACGGAATACGCTCTCTACATGGACCTCTTTAATGGGATGGTAGACAGCATCCTGGGCTGCAAGAAGCCGGTCATCTGTCGGGTCAACGGCATGAGGGTAGCCGGTGGCCAGGAGATCGGCGGGGCTTGTGATCTCGCCATAGCCTCCGATTTGGCCATTTTCGGTCAGGCCGGGCCCAGGCACGGGTCGGCGCCCGTGGGAGGCTCTTCCGATTTTTTGCCCTGGTTCCTGAACATGGAAGACGCCATGTGGAACTGCATCTCCTGTGAGCTGTGGAGCGCCTACAAGATGTACAGGAAGGGCTATCTCAGCAAGGTCGTGCCCGTGATCAAGCAGGATGGCAAGTGGGTCAGGAATCCCCAGGTGATCACGGATAAATACGTTGAGGATGGGGAAATCGTCTATGGCGAGTTCAAGACCGGCGACAAGGCCAGGGAAGCTCGCGAGTTCGTGAAGAGCGCCACTGTTGATTTCGAGCTCCTGGACAAGACCGTCAATGACGTTCTGTGGACCTTCACCAATCTATTCCCGCACTGCTTGCAGATGTCCATTGACTCGGTCAAGGCCAAAAAGAGGTTCTTCTGGGATATGGGCAAGGACTATTACCGCCACTGGCTGGCTGCCAACATGTCCAGCGAGGCCTTTTTGGGATTCGGCGCCTTCAACACCAGGAAGATGACCGGCAAAGACACCATTGACTTTATCAAGTACCGGCGGCTTTTGGCCGAGGCGCGGCTGGTCAACGACGAGCTGTTCGCCGAGGTCCTGGCCAAGCCACAGAAGTAGGAGATAAGTCTGTGATCAGGGAATCAGGGGGGCTCACTCTGATTCCCTGATCTGGACTTGGCCTGCTGATGGAATAGCAGAACTTGTTCTGCGCCAGCCAAACGCGAAACGAGTTTTGCTACTCCGGAGGAAAACTCATATAGCATTGAATTGAAACAGGAGAGGTGACCAATGGCAAACGTACCTGATGTCATACAGACTTGGCAGATGGTCCAACCCTGGACCAAGAACAAGGAAACGGGTGAAAAGATACCCGGTAAACTGCAAAAGACCACCATCCCCATGCCGGAATTGCAACCGGGTGAGGTGCTGGTGGAAATCGCTGGCTGCGGGGTCTGCCATACTGACCTGGGTTACTTCTATTATGGGGTGCCCACCGTGAACAAGCCTCCTCTGACCCTGGGCCATGAGATCAGCGGCAGAGTCGTCGCCGGGGAAAAGAAATGGGTCGGGAAAGAAGTGATCGTCCCCGCCGTCATGCCCTGCAACAATTGTCCCATCTGCGCCGCCGGGCGAGGCAATCGCTGCCTGGCCCAGAAGATGCCGGGCAACAGCCTGGGCATCTATGGCGGATTCTCCAGCCACATTCCTGTCCCTGCGGCGGATCTATGCCCCGTCGAGGACCGGGGAAAGATGCCCCTGGAATGGCTGGCGGTGGTAGCCGACGCCGTGACTACACCTTATCAGGCAGCCGTGCGGGCTGATCTGAAAGAGGGGGATATGGTCATCATCACTGGGGTGACCGGGGGCGTAGGCGTTTACATGGCCCAGATGGCCAAGGCTTTCGGCGCCAAAGCAGTAGTGGGAATCGCCAGGAACCCGGAGAAGTTGAAGAGAGCCCTCGAGTATGGCGCTGACTTTGTGATCAGCTCCGCGGATAAGAGCCCTAAGGACATCCGTAGTGAATTCAGTGACCTGTGCAAGGCCAATGGTCTCCCGCACAACTATGGCTGGAAGATTTTCGAGGTAACGGGGTCCAAGGCTGCCCAGGAGATCGCCCTGACGTTGCTCTCCTTCATCGGGAAGTTGATCTGGATAGGGTTCTCAACAGACGTCAACGAGTACTCACTCTCCCGGCTGATGGCCTTCGACGCTGAGATCATTGGCACCTGGGGCTGCCTGCCCAAGTACTATCCCAAAGCCCTGGAAATGGTGCTCGGCAAGCAAATCGAGATAGAGCCCTTTGTGGAGACTCGCCCCATGAGCACTATCCAAGAGACGTTTGAGGAGGCTCATAGGGGCAAGCTGGTGAAGCGGATCGTTTTGACCCCCGATTTCTAAAGTTGCCTATCGCGTATCGCTTATCGCCCAGTGCGATAAGCGATACGCCCCCCCTCACAGACAGGCTCAGGCAAGAATGATGAGTGCCCTGTTGGACAGGAAATACCGGGCCCTGGATGATTTTGTGGCCCGGGTGAGAGAATCTGAGATCGGCGACAATATAGCCAAGTTGATCCTGCACGGCAGTGTGCTGCGAGGTGACGCCCACGAGGAGAGTGATATAGACGTCCTGGTCGTCGCTACCGGTGACCTGCAACAGGTGAACGAGACCTGTGGTGATATCGCCTTCGACGTGATGCTGGATCACAACGAACTTGTCTCGCCTATGGTTTATTGCATTGACGAATATCGCTCACCCCACTATTTTGTGTGGACGGTCAAGCGGGATGGGAAGGAGATATACAGCTTGGGAGAGGAAATGGTACGTCGCGAAGAGGCCACGGACCTTTTGAATCTGGCCCGAACCTATCTGGAGATGGCTCGTTCTTTCGAGATGTTGTTGGCAAATGTGCGCGGCATCATTGACTTGGCCTACAATGCTGCCGAGTTGTGTAGTAAGGGGTTACTTGTGCTGCACTGTGGCGATGTTCCGAGAACCCACAGCGGTCTGGTGCAACAGTTTAGCAAAGTCTTCGTGGTCGAGGAAAAGCTGGTCGCTCCCAGGATAGGAAGGGCTCTGCGGCTGGGTCTGGAGCTACGCAACAAGGCCCGCTACGATCCCCACGCTAGGCTGACGGAAAGCGAGGCAATAGAGGTCACAAGACTCGCGGAGGAAACGGTTGGCGTGTTGGAGAAAGAATTGTATCAATGAGCCATCAACTTTGAGGCAACGTACGACGGAAGGGGACATCCTTGAAGCTGATTGACCTCAGCCAGACCGTCGAACCGGGCATGTCCCGGTTCCAGGGCTTTGCCGATCCAGAGATAAAGCCAGTTTGGACCCACAAGCAGTCGGCTCGCTCCGGTCGCTACAAGGGTTGTACCTGCGAGGTCACTCAGGCCAAGTTCGTCACCAGCATCGGTACCTATCTGGATGCTCCCTATCACTTTGACCCCGAAGGCGAAGATATCAGCGGCCTGGCCCTGGAAGGCTGTGTGCTGGAAGGGATGTGCATTGACGTGCGACCCCTCAAGGCCGGGCAGCCCATCGGGATAGAAAGGCTGGCTCAGGTGGATTGTATGGGCAAGGCCGTCTTGCTTTGCACGGGCTGGAGCAAGCATTGGGGGACCGAAACCTACCAGCAACATCCTTTTCTATCCCGCACCGCCGTGGGGGTACTGCTCCGCAAAAAGCCCCGGCTGGTGGGCATTGATACCCTGGTTATGGATGACCCCACGGACCCGACGCGGCCGGCGCACGCCAACTTTCTCAAGCAGAAGATCCTGATCGTCGAGAACTTGACCAACCTGGAGTCGCTCATTGACCGAGAATTTACCTTTATCGCCGTGCCACCCAAGGTGAAAGGGGCTGCCGCTTTTCCAGTGCGGGCCTTTGCCATGCTACCTCTTGGGTAGGCGCGGATCCTTATTAACTACATGGAGGAGAGAATGTCCAAGAATACAAGAATCATCATCCTAGTGGTCGTTGCCCTGTTGACGGTCTGCCCCGGCTTTTTCTGCTGCCTTTTCAGCATTGGAACTCTTGCTGGCCAAGGCAAGCTCACCCTGGGCGAGGAAGTAGCCGAATTAGCCCCTCTGTGGGGACTGCCAATTGGTTTAGGGGCGTTGATCCTGTTCGCCATCCCGGTGGCTGTTTACTTCTTCTTCGTCAGGGGAAAAGGCGAGTGAGTCGTCCTGTTCTCATAACCTCATACCAACATATGGCGTTATGGCTTGCTGAAGCTGATGATCCCTGCGTGGGAACATCGTGCTGAGTTTGCTGTGATCGCAGATGCTTCTGGGAGGTAATACCATGGAAATCAAAAAAGTCGGCGTCGTCGGCTGCGGGCTGATGGGTTCAGGCATCGCTCAGGTCTACGCTCAGGCTGGCTACGAGACCACCGTGCGCGAGCCGACTCAGGAACTGCTGGACAAGGGCCTGGGACGCATCTTGTCTTTCCTCGACAAGGGGGTGGAAAAGGGAAAAATGCCCCAGGCCAAGCGGGATGAGACGTGGGCCCGCCTCAAGGGCACCACCGACCTGACCGATTTCGCTGATTGCGACCTGGTCATTGAGGTCATCTTTGAGGATCTGAAAGCCAAACGGGATTTATTTGCCGAACTGGACCAGGTGTGCAAGCCAGAGACCATCTTCGCTAGCAATACCTCATCGCTTCTGATCGCCGACATGGCTAGCGCTACGAAGCGGCCTGAACGGATGGCTGGCCTTCACTTCTTCTATCCCTCTGTCATCAACCAACTGCTGGAGGTGGTGGTGACCGAGGAAACTTCCCCGGAGGTGGCGGACTCGCTGATGGAGCTTTCGCGGTTGGTTGGCAAGCTACCCATCAAAGTCAAAGACGCCCCTGGCTTCGCTGTCAATCGCTTCTTCGTGCCCTGGCTCAACGAGGCCACCAGGATGCTGGATGAGGGTGTAGCCAGCACCCCCACCATTGACCAGGCGGCGATGGAAGCCTTTTCCATTGGCATGGGCCCCTTTGCCCTGATGAACGCCACCGGCGTCCCCATCGCCTATCATTCCTCCTCTTTCCTGGCTCGCAACCTGGGACCCTTCTACGAGCCGAGTGAGGCCCTGTGCCGGCAGTTCGAGGCTAGCCAGCAGTGGGGACTGGAAGGCGAAATTGAGGAGCAGGCCAAGGAGGTGGTGAAAGACAGATTCCTGGGCGTGGTCTTTGGTGTGGCGGCTCAACTGGTGGGTGAGGGCGTGGCCACCGCCGAAGACACCGACCTGGGAGCCACTGTGGGCCTGCGTTGGGCCAAGGGGCCCTTCGCCATGATGAATGAGGTGGGTATGGAACGAGCCCTGGCCCTGGTCGAAGCTTTAGCTGCTCAATCCAAGGGGACTTTTGCCGTGCCGGAGCTCTTGCGGGAGCAGGCGGCGCAGGGCCAGCCCTGGACCCTGCGCGAGGTGAAACTGGAAGTCGAGGGACCTATTGCTATTATCATCATGAACCGTCCGCAGGCCATGAACGCCCTCAACACCAAGGTCTGGGCTGAACTGAAGGAAGCCATAGCCAAGGTGCGGGAAGACGAGGCTGTGCGGGTGGTACTCATCACCGGAGCGGGGAACGCCTTCATCGCCGGGGCCGACATCCGCGAGATGCAAGCCAAGAACCTGGTAGAGATCCGTGAATTCACTTACTTTGGCCAGTCGGTCCTTAAAGACATCGAGACGATGGAGAAGCCGGTCATCGCTGTCATCAACGGCTTTGCTCTGGGTGGCGGACTGGAACTGGCCCTGGCCTGTGACATCCGCCTGGCTTCCAGCGAGGCGCGGATGGGCTTCCCCGAGGTGGGTCTGGGCATCTTCCCCGGTGTAGGAGGCACCCAGCGCAGTGCGCGTCTCATTGGCAAGGGCAGGGCCTGCGAATTGATTTTCACTGGCGACATGATCAGTGCAGAAGAAGCGGAACGCATGGGACTGGTCAACCGCGTCGTGCCTCCTAAGGAGTTGATGAAGACAGCCCGGGCCATGGCCGAGAAAATCGCCTCGCGAGCCCCCCTCGCTGTAGGCCGGGCCAAAACAGCCATTAACAAAACCCTGGAAACCCATCTTGATGCCGGTCTGGCCTTCGAGGTGGAATCTGTGTGTCTGCTCTTCAGCACTGAGGACAAGGAAGAAGGCATGGCCGCCTTCGTGGAGAGGCGAAAACCTGAGTTCAAGGGAAAATGAAGCTTATAGGCAGGGTACTGGCAGGCTTTGACCTTAAATTTGGGCTGAATATATTGCATTTTGGGTCACTATCGTGTATAATATGACCCATAAATGGGGTCCTGTTTTCTGGCGGTCTGTATTGGCCATAGCCTCTACATTTATCGCAGATAGAGACTTTCGCTAAAAGGGATGCAGAGCGTGTCTCAACGTATCAAGAGGGAGTTTAACATTTCCTGCGGGAATGCGGAGTGGATTGTATGTAGCCTATTTGAGGCCAATCTAATAAGTGATCCCGTCGGATGATGCGCTCCCTTTTTGTTTTTATGACCGTTGTCGCAGTCTGAGTGGTTGCTTTTTCTGGTGGGCTTGAGCTTTAGCAGGATCAATGTGAGTTACTGAAGCGCTGATATTACTTATGGGTGCGAAAAGGAGGTGCGCCAATGCTGGTCAAAGACAGGATGTCCAGACATCCCATCACTGTTACCACAGATGTCCACATTGACGAGGCCCTGAAAATGATGCGGGACAATAAAGTCCGACGCTTGCCCGTGGTAGACAAGGACGGTCGGCTGGTGGGTATTGTTTCGGAGATGGATCTTTTGTACGCCTCACCCTCGCCCGCCACCTCTCTCAGTGTGTACGAAATCCACTATCTGCTGGCCAGAATCACCGTGCAGGACGTGATGACCAAGGAGGTGATTTCTGTCGAGGAGGACACGCCACTGGAGGAAGCAGCTCGCATCATGGTGGACAACAAGGTTGGTGGCCTGCCAGTGGTACGCGATGGCAAGCTGGTGGGCATCATCACCGAGACTGACCTCTTCAAGATTTTCCTGGAGCTCCTGGGGGCCAGGGAGAAAGGCGTGCGGCTGACCCTCCAGGTGCCGAATAAGAAGGGTGTCCTGGCGTCCATCACCAGCCAGATTGCTCAGATGGGAGGCGATATCATCAGCCTGGGTACCTTTCTGGGAAAAGATCCCACTGAAGGTCTGATTACCGTAAAAGTGGCTGAGGTGCCTCAAGACCAATTGGTGGGAGCCCTGGAAACTCCAGAGATGAAGCTGGTGGACGTGCGAGAAAGCTGAAAGCGATTGGTACGAACCGGAGCACCGCGAGGTTCATCGCCGTCTATTTGCCATTTAAGGAGAGGGGGCAATCGTGGCTGACGAGAACCAGCCATTGCAAAGCCTTCACTACGGGTGGGTTATCCTGTTCATGAGCGTGGTGACGGTGTTGGGCTGCCTGGGGTTCGCCCGTTTCGGCTACACCATGATCCTACCTCACATGAAGGACGGGTTGGGGCTGACCAAGACCCAGGCTGGCAATCTGGCCACGGGCAACTTTGTGGGCTATCTGATCCTGGCCATCGTCGGTGGTTTTCTGGCCGCTCGCTGCGGGCCGCGAGTGGTCATCAGCCTTGCCATGCTTCTCATCGGCGTCACCATGTTTCTGACCGGCCTGGCCCCCAACTTTCAGATGGCCTTCGTGTGGCGCACCCTGACGGGAGTGGGCAGTGGAGGAAGCAACGTCCCAGTGATGGGGCTCGTGTCGGCCTGGTTTGGGAGCAAGCGCAGAGGGTTGGCTGCCGGCATCGCCGTAGGCGGTTCCAGCGTGGGTCTGGCCATCACCGGTCCTCTGATCCCCCGCATCATTGGTGCCTACGGTGCCGATGGCTGGCGCTACAGTTGGTACTACCTGGGGGCCATGACGGTCATCATAGCTGTCCTCTGCTTCGTACTTCTGAGGGACAGGCCGGAAGAGAAGGGTTTGATGGCTATCGGTTCCGATAAGGGTCCATCGCCATCTCCCCAAGACAAGCCCTTCGGCAGTGCTCAGGACAAGCCCTTCGGCAGTGCTCAGGACAAGCCCTTCGGCAGTGCTCAGGACAGGGCTTCGTCGTTGCAATGGGGCCTGGTCTACAAATCGAGGGCGGTGTGGCACCTGGCCCTGATCTACATCATGTTCGGCTTCTCCTATATCATCTATGCCACTTTCTTCGCCGATTACCTCACCGGAGAGGCGGGTTTTACTAAAGAGGCCGCTGGATGGCTGTGGATGCTGGCGGGTTTGGTCAGCTTTGTCAGCGGTTTCATCTGGGGCACGGTCTCTGACGTGATCGGCAGAAAATACGGGTTGGCCCTGGTCTATCTCTTGCAGGGCCTTTGCTTTACCATCTTTGGCTTGTGGAAGGCCCCCCCTGGTTACTACCTCTCCGTTCTCCTCTTCGCTCTCACTGCCTGGAGCATCCCGGCCATCATGGCCGCCACCTGTGGTGATTATCTAGGACCGAGGCTGGCCCCGGCTGCTTTGGGTTTTGTTACCGTCTTCTTTGGCACCGGTCAGGCCATCGGTCCCACTTTGGCTGGCTACATCGGTGATGTCACAGGGTCATACACCTGGGCTTTTATCATTGCTGGCTTGGCCGCTTTTGTGGGGGCCGGAGGGGCGCTCTCTTTGAGGCCGCCCAGGGAAGTGTGAGTGGGCGAGATAGCGTCTTACCCTACAAATTCCCCTGTTGGCAGCCGCGATGGGCTGACCGAAGCCATTGCGGAGAGTCCACTGCGTTAGCCAAGGCAGTTGTTGCTTACCACCATGAGACAAAGAGGTCTCACTCCATAAGCACAGGAAAGGAGGTGATGGACCTTTACAAAGTCTTTGGTGGTGTTTCTTTTTCTCGTCGAGGGATTCCTGACCCATTAAGAAACAAGGAGGAGGAAAAATATGAAAACTCAAAAAGCATCATTTGCCTGGTCAGTGTTGACCATCGTGATGGTTGTGTCGCTCGCCTTGGCTGCTTGTGGCCCGACGCCGACGGCAGCGCCTGCTCCGACCGAGGCCCCGACGGCAGCGCCTACTCCGACTGAGGCGCCGAAAGTGGGAACGCCCTACAAGATCGGCTTCAACTCCTCAGCAACCGGTACCTACGCTAGCTTGGGCTTGCCTGAGGCCAAGACAGCGGAGATCATCCAGGGGCAGATCAATGCGGCTGGTGGCGTGGTCGGGCCTGACGGAGTCCGACACGATGTGAAAATCATCATCTACGATGACGAGAACGAAGCAGACAAAGCTGTCAGCAACGTGACGCGGTTGATCCTGGAAGACGAGGTCATCGTTGTGGTCTCGACCACGGGGAGTGGCACCAGCATCGCCCATATACCGGTGTGTGAAGAGAATGAGACCGCGTGCATCTCCATGGCCTCGGCCAAGCCTATCACCACGAACCCGGAGACTGGTGAGGAGTACAAGTGGATGTTCAAGACTCCTCAGACCAACGGGCACGCCGGAGAGTGGCAAGCGGCCTACCTGAAAGCCATAGGCGTATCTAAGGTCTGCATCCTCTACACGGATGACGGCTATGGTAAAGACTGCCTGGCCGAGTTTAAGGGAGCGGCAGAGGCGGCAGGCTTGGAGGTTGTCTATGAAGCTGGCTATGCCAAGACGGACACCGAGTTCTCCGCGCAGGTGGCCGGTGCCGAGGCCAGCGGCTGCGAGGCAGTAGAGATAGGCTCCACGCCTGCAGTGGCTTCACTGGCTACCATCGCTGTGCGAACGGCTATGCCTGACATCCCTATCACCCTAGGCCATGGTGTTTGCAATCAGGCCCATATTGACACGGCTGGCGAAGCTGCGGAAGGGACCGTGTTCCCCTGCGGCAAGATCACTGTCCTCGACATATTGCCTGAGGACGATCCGCAGAAGCCGGTCCTCGAGAAGTACATAGAGGACTATACCGCCTTCACCGGAGGTGAGCCGGTCAGCACCTTCGGCGGCCATGCCTGGGATGGACTGGAGATGGCCATAGATGCCCTCGGCAGCTTGAATGAGGGGATGACTCTGGCGGAGCAGCGAGTCGCTGTCCGTGACTATCTGGAGAACAATATCAAGGACTGGCCAGGCATCAGTGGCGTATTCACCTTCAGCCCCACCGATCACAACGGCCTGACCAAGGAATCCCTGGTATTCGTCAAGGTAGTGGACGGCAAGTGGGTAGCGTTCCCTGAGTCGGAGTGGTAGGTCAGGCCAGCGGTATCAGGTTAGGGGCCGGGGCTGGCCCCGGCCCCTAATTCTATGTTTAACAATGGGAGAGTCCATGCCTCGAATAGTGCAAAGCAAATCAACAAGAATAACCCTGACTGTAGTCGTGGCTATTGTAATAATAGTCCTGGTCCTCTTTCTGGGTTCCCAGAAGAATCTTCAACCACGGCATTATATTCAACTAACTATAGACGGCGTTCGAGGTGGAAGCATCTATGCCTTGATGGCCCTGGGATTCGTGGCCGTCTACAGCGTGACCGGCATCATTAACTTTGCCCAAGGCGAATTTGTGATGTTGGGGGCGATGATCTGCCTTACCGTATACGACTTGGGACTGCCACTACCCCCAGTCATAAAACTAATCGTAGCTATCATAGCAGGGGTGTTCCTCACTACCCTGATAGGAATGATTATAGAGCGGGCAACAATTTATCCGGCCCGTCGCTCACCTGTCGTAACCCTGATTATTATTACGATCGGGGTCACCATCACCCTAAGGGCGGGTGCTCTTCTCGTATGGGGCGCGGACCCTTACGTCTTGCCGGCTTTCACCACCTTGGCTCTTGAAGACCATATCTTTCGCTTCGGTGGAATTACACTGCAAGCTCAGAGCCTTTGGATATGGGCGACCCTGGTGGTTGTGTTGGTTCTTCTCTACTTCTTTTTGGAGCGCACCATTATGGGCAAGGCCCTGCGAGCTTGTGCCATCAATCGGAGGGCGGCGCAGTTGATGGGCATCAACCCCAGTCGCATGTCCTTGCTTTCCTTCGTTATGGCCGCCACTTTAGGAGCCATCGGCGGCATCGTGTTGGGTCCTGTTACCAGACCTATTTACGACATGGGGCTTATGTTGGGCTTGAGGGGGTTTGTGGCGGCTATCATGGGGGGGCTAGTGAGTGCTCCCGGAGCAGTAATGGGAGGTATTATCCTGGGAGTAGTGGAGAATATTGCGGCGGGTGTCACCAACCCCACCTATAAAAGTGTGGTTTCCTTCATCATCTTGATTGTGATCCTTCTCTTCAGACCACAGGGGATCATAGGAGGTGGAGAGAGGGGTGTAGAGGAGTAAGAGAGGATTAAATCAAGGACGGTTTGAGCAATGAAGAACCTGCGCCAGCATCTAAATGTAATTGGGGTCGTCGTACTCACTGTGGTGATTGTTGCTTTGGGCGCTGTGGAAGTATTTAGACCCCTGGGCATACGTTTTAGCGATCTCACCGGCCGTATCGTGACCATGGACACCATGATCCGCATCGGCATTCTGACTATTGTGTTGGTCGGGCTTAATCTGTTGATGGGCTACGCAGGCCAGATATCGCTGGGCCAAGCTGGGTTTTATGCCTTGGGTGCATACGCCTCCGGCATTCTGTCCACTTTGGCGGTCCGATACAAGATCTTGATAGGTATAGCCGATAGCTGGTGGTGGCCTTGGCTGTCTATTATAGCAGGCATGGTCGTGACCGGGGTCTTTGCCTACCTCGTGGGCAAGCCCATCCTAAGGCTCAAGGGAAACTATTTGGCCATGGCTACCCTGGGGTTGGGTGTTATCATCTATATCCTGGGAGGACAATTTCCTGAGATCACTGGAGGATATGATGGTCTGACAGGGGTGCCGCGCTTGTCCATCGGGAGCTCCTTCACGCTATGGCCTATGGAGAGGTACTACTTTTTGGTCTGGGGCGTGGCCATCGTGGTGATTATCGTGGCCTTGAATATCGTGAACTCGCGGATAGGACGGGCCTTGCGAGCCATTCACACCAGCGAAGTCGCGGCGAACACCAGTGGGGTGGACACCGATAGCTACAAGGTACAGGCGTTGGTGGTCAGCGCCATGTTCGCCAGCCTGGCCGGTAGCCTCTACGCTCATTTCCAGAGTGCTGTCTCACCGAATCCCTTTAGTTTTCGGGCCTCTGTGGAATTGGTGGTGATGGCCGCAGTGGGTGGACTGTCAAGCATCTGGGGAGCCCCCTTCGGAGTAGGTATCATCTTCGTCATCAGGGACTTGATACGGTCCAGGCTGGAGGATATATTTCACGTCCGGGGTGGTGAATACGAGCTCATTATCTATGGGCTGATATTGGTGGTGATCATGATCTTCATGCCTGAGGGGCTGACGACGGGGTTGACGAAGGCCCTGCGCCGAACTGGTCGGCGCACTGTACAGCAGCTATCCAGGGCTGGGGCGGCTACCTCAGATTCCAGCCGAACTTCAGCTAGCTAATGCTGAAAGACTTTAATCTGCGCTATCACTCTTGAACGCTATCAACAACTTGGTTAGTGATCACTCTGCACATGGAGGAAGGGCATTGAATGAAGCCATCCTGAAAACTGTGGACTTGCGAAAGGAATTTGGGGGTGTGGTGGCTGTGATGGACGTCAGTTTTGAGGCGGAGAAAGAGGAAATCCTGGCCATCATCGGCCCTAACGGGGCAGGCAAGACTACCCTCTTCAACCTCATCTCCGGCGTTCATTCCCTGACCGGCGGTGAGGTTTACTTCAAGGGTCAGAGGCTTAACGGCCTCAAGCCTCATATCATCGCCTCTCTAGGTATCGCCCGCACTTTCCAGAACGTGCAACTCTTCGGCAACATGACTGTTCTGGAGAATGTGATGGTGGGCCGTCATCATCGCTCCAGTTATGGTCTGCTGGCTGCCGCCCTGCGTCTGCCCCGCGCCTGGGCTGAAGAGCAAGAGATCATGGCCAAAGCTCGGGAATATTTGAGCATGGTCGGCCTGGCCGGGCGGGCGGACCTGAACGCTCTGAGCCTGCCCTTCGGCCAGCAGCGGATGCTGGAGATCGCGCGGGCCATGGCCACGGAGCCCGAGATCCTTTTGTTGGATGAGCCTGGGGCAGGTTTGAACAGGCTGGAAAAGGAGGAACTGACCCGGCTGATTGAGCAGATTCGTCAGGGGAGCGTCACCGTATTGTTGGTGGAGCATGACATGGAGTTCGTGATGGGCATCGCCGATCGTATCATCGTGCTGGACTACGGAGAGAAGATTGCCGAGGGCACCCCGGCCGAGGTGCAAAACAACCCCCGCGTCATCGCTGCCTATCTGGGCGAGGAGGATGTCGCTTTCTTGCGCCCGTAAGGGTCTGTTCGGAGGGGAAAAATGTTGTTAGAAACCAGAAATGTGAGCACTTTTTATGGCCAGATTCAGGCTCTGAACAATGTCCATCTGCAAGTAGGTGAAGGGGAAATCGTGGCCATCATCGGGGCCAATGGGGCGGGCAAGACTACCCTTTTGAATACCCTCTGTGGGGTGCATCCCCCTAGAGAGGGAGAGGTCATTTTCTGTGGCCGAGACATCACTCACCTCCCTGCGGAGCGGATCGTCCGTCTGGGTATCAGCCATGTACCGGAGCGCAGGCAGGTCTTTGGCACCATGAGCACCCTGGACAACCTGATCTTGGGGGCCTATCACCGCTATGGCAAGGAAAAGAGAGGGGACATTGAGGCCGATATGGAGTATGTCTTCCGGCTCTTTCCTATTCTGAAGGAGAGACAGAAGCAGATGGCTGGCACTTTGAGCGGCGGTGAGCAGCAGATGTTGGCCATCGGACGGGGCCTGATGGCCAGGCCCCAACTCCTCTTGCTGGATGAACCCTCCCTGGGGTTGGCTCCTCTCCTGGTGCGGGAGATCTTCAGGGTGATGACCGATCTGCGAGAACACGGCACCACTATCTTGCTGGTGGAGCAGAACGCCAGGGCGGCTCTGAGGATAACCGACCGAGCTTATGTTCTGGAAACAGGCAAGGTGGCTCTGGAAGGAACGGCTGGAGAGTTACTAGCTGACGAACGGGTGCAAAGCGCTTACCTGGGGAAGGGGTACAAGTAAGGGCAACGGATAGGGGACCTGAATCTTAATCACAAACTCAAAGAGGAGGCAATCTTTAATGAAGGTACTTTTATCGGGCAACGAAGCTGTTGCCCGGGGAGCTTACGAGAGCGGGGTGCGAGTGGCCGCGGCCTATCCAGGTACTCCGAGCACAGAGATTCTGGAGACGCTGGCCCAGTACGACAAGGTCTACTCCGAATGGGCTCCTAACGAGAAGGTGGCCCTGGATGTGGCCATCGGTGCGGCCTACGCCGGTAGCCGGTCCATGGCCGTGATGAAGCACGTGGGACTCAACGTGGCCGCCGACGCCTTCTTCTACGCTTCGATGACGGGCCTGGAGGCGGGGCTGGTGGTCGTTTCAGCCGATGACCCTTTCATGCACTCGTCTCAAAATGAGCAGGACAACCGTCGCTATGCCAAGTTCGCTCGCGTCCCTTGCCTGGAGCCCAGCGATAGCCAGGAGGCCAAAGACCTGGTGGGTGTAGCCCTGGACATCAGCGAGCAGTTCGACGGCCCGGTGATGTTGCGCCTCACCACCCGCATTTCCCACTCCGATACCCTGGTCGAGCTGGGAGAGCGTCAGGCCGAGGAGCGCACGGAGCCGCCTGAATACCGGGTTGACCGCATCAAGTACGTCATGGTGCCCGGCAACGCCCGGCGGCGGCACCCGGTTATCGAGGAGCGCATCGAAAAGCTGAAAGAGTTCGCCGAGACCTTCCTTTACAACAAAGTGGAGATGGGCGATACCTCGTTGGGCATTGTTACCAACGGCGTGGCCTACCAGTACGCCAGGGAGGTCTTCCCCGAAGCGTCTTTCCTCAAATTGGGCATGACCTACCCCCTGCCTCCGAAAATGGTCCGTGACTTTGCTTCTAAGGTAGACCGGCTCATCGTCATTGAGGAACTGGATCCCTTCATCGAGGAGGAGATTCGCCTGATGGGCATTGCTGCGGAGGGCAAGAGCATTTTCCCCATGATCGGTGAGTTCGACCCCAGTGTGGTGCGCCAGTGCGCTATCGAGGCTGGGCTTCTGCCCCCCTCGGCTGCCGTAGAAGTCAGACAACCCGAACTGGAGACCCCTTTGCCTCTGCGCCCGCCCATCCTCTGCCCGGGCTGTCCGTACCGGGGTGTTTTCCTGATGACCAAAAAGCTCAAGATGGTGATCAGTGGCGACATCGGTTGCTACACCCTGGCCTTCCTGCCGCCCCTTTCGGCTCTGCACACCTGCGGTTGCATGGGGGCCAGCATCGGCCAGGCCCATGGGGTGAGCAAGGCCGGCATTGCCCAAAAGCACGCTGCCGTCATCGGCGATTCCACTTTCTTCCACACCGGCCTGCCAGCCCTGTTGAACGTCGCCTACAACAAAAGCGACACAGTGACCATTATCCTGGATAACCGGACCACGGCCATGACCGGCCACCAACAGCACCCCGGCACGGGGATGACACTGAAAGGAGAGCCGACCAAGGCCGTCGAGTTTGAGGACGTGGCCCGGGCCTTTGGCATCGAACGGGTGCACACCGTTGACCCCTACAATCTCAAAGAAATGGAGAAAGCCCTGCGAGATTGCTTGGAGGCCGAGGGGCCGGCTGTGATCGTCTCCCGCCGCGAGTGTGTCCTCCTGCCCGAGGCCAGGAAGCTGTGGATGGCTCTCAAGGTCAACGAGGACCGCTGCAACGGTTGCGGCCTCTGTTTCGAGGTGGGCTGTCCGGCCATCATCAAGAGCGACCGGTTGGACGCCAAGACCGGGCGGGCCAAGGCCTGGATAGACCCTCTGCTGTGCACGGGGTGCGAAATCTGCGCCCAGGTGTGTGCCAGGAAGGCCATCCTCTTCAGAGAAGCGATAGTTAAGGAAGGAGAGAGCGTATGAAAACAGTGAATTTCCTGATAGCTGGCGTTGGTGGCCAGGGCGCGCTTCTGGTCAGCAACGTCCTGGCCGATGTGGGGGTCAGGGCTGGCTACGACGTGAAAAAGTCAGAGGTGCACGGCATGGCTCAGCGTGGAGGGGATGTCACCACCACCGTGCGCTGGGGGGACAAGGTCTACTCACCCCTCATCGGTCCGGGGGAGGCGGATTATTTGCTGTCCCTGGAGAAGTTGGAGGCCCTGCGCTATGTGGGGATGCTGCGCCCCGGGGGGACAGCTATCGTGGGCGACCAGGGCATCCCTCCGCTCTCCGTCAGCTCTGGCAATGACGTTTACCCGGACGATGAAGAAATACGCCGGGTCTTGGGTCAAGTGACGGATGACTACCACCTCATACCTAGCGTTCGCCTGGCTGAGGAACTGGGCAACGCCCGGGTGCATAACGTCGTCCTGCTGGGGGCTTTTTCCACTTTCCTTGACGACGTCCCGCCAGACGTATGGCTACAGTCCGTTGAAGCACAGGTGCCCCCAAAGTTCCTCGAGTTGAACAGGCGGGCTTTCCAGGTGGGGAGAAAGGCTGTATCTTCTAAGTAGCAGCGTTTGAGAGGCTGCGATAGAAATTCTATTCATCTCAAAGAGGAGGAAGATGGCTAAGAAGAAAGTGCTGATATGGAACAAAGAGTTCGAGACCATGCCACGGCCCGAACTCCAGAAGGTGCAGGCCGAGCGACTCAAGAAGCAGGTGGCCTATGTGATGGAGAAGGTGCCCTTCTACAAAAAGCTCTACACTGATGCTGGGGTGTCAGCCGATGACATCAAGTCAATCGAGGACATCGCCAAGCTGCCCTTCACCGTCAAGCCGAACCTGCGCGATCACTACCCCTTTGGCATGTATGCCGTGCCGATGAGCGAGATCCGGCAGATCCACGCCACCAGCGGCACCACCGGCAAGATGACGGTGACCTGCTACACCGCGAACGACATGAAAGTCTGGGGCGAAGTCATGGCCCGGGTGTACACGGCCGCCGGAACGACGTCCAACGACATCGTTCACAATGCCTATGGCTATGGCCTCTTCACCGGGGGGCTAGGCTTTCACCTGGGGGCCCAAACAGTCGGGGCGGCGGTGGTGCCTGTCTCCGGCGGCCTGACCAAGCGGCAGATCACTATCATGCAGGACTTTGGATGCACCGTCCTCACTGCTACTCCTTCCTACACCCTGGTGATCGCCGAAGAGGCCAAGGAGATGGGAGTTGATCCCCGCAAGGATCTCAAGCTGCGAATTGGTATCTTAGGTGCTGAGCCCTGGACCCCCGAAATGCGGGAGGAGATTGAGGAGAAGCTGAACATAGAGGCTTTCGACATTTACGGCCTGGCGGAGATTATTGGCCCCGGCGTTTCGGTGGAGTGCCCCTATCACTGTGGCCTACACGTTGCTGAGGACCACTTCTTCCCGGAGATCATTGACCCCGATACTGGAGAGCCGCTGGGCTACGACACACCCGGCGAACTGGTCTTCACCACTCTCACCAAGGAGGGATTGCCTCTGATCCGCTTCCGCACCAGGGACAGGACGATCTTGCACGCTGAAAAGTGCGAATGTGGGCGCACCATGGTGCGCATGGAGAAGGTCAGGGGACGGACCGATGACATGCTGGTGGTACGTGGGGTGAACGTCTTCCCCTCCCAGATCGAACACGTCTTGCTGGGCTTTGAGGAGGTCGAGCCCCAGTACATGATCTACGTTGACCGGGAGAAGGACAAGCTGGACACCCTGGAGGTCCACGTGGAAGCCTCCGTCGAGCTTTTCGCTCAAGGGCCAGAGCGGATGCGTGAAGTTGAGAAAAAGATCGCCACAGAAATGCAGGACGTTCTGGTGGTCGGAGTCAATGTCAAAGTGGTGGAGCCCAAGAGCATCGAGCGCAGCATGGGCAAGGCACGCCGCATCATTGACAAGCGCGAAGTTGGGTTCTAATGTTTTGTCAAGGTCTTGTGATGACCTGTCATTCTGAGGAGTGAGCCGAAGCCCTGAGCCGTAGCCCTGAGCAAAGCGAGGGGTCAGCGAAGGGGAAGCGACGAAGAATTTCGTCTTTGGTAAGCAAGTATTCTGCTGTGCGAAGAACGAGATTCCCTTCGGCTAGGCCCTTCGACTGCGCTCAGGACAAGCTCAGGGCAGGCTTCGCCTCTGCGGAGTTTATCCTGAACGAAGTGAAGGGCTCCGGTTCAGAATGACAACAGATTGCTAGAGGAGGGACAGGACTATGGCAGTCTGGTTAAACGTGGGGGAAATGTTGAGGGTCAATACCACCAAGTTCCCCAACAAGATG
>Ga0315308_1000580_pt1 | contig 20635 bp, 23 predicted proteins | sample TDP3_MG_FD_203078 | JGI IMG/M metagenome (GOLD analysis project Ga0315308, IMG submission 203078) | Freshwater sediment microbial communities from Lake Towuti, South Sulawesi, Indonesia - TDP3 | ecosystem: Environmental > Aquatic > Freshwater > Lake > Sediment | place: Indonesia: South Sulawesi... | reverse complement strand
GCCTGGTACCGGAGAGACAATGTACTTAGTTAAGCAAGAGCCAGAAATCACCGGAGCAGCGTTGACGAATGCGAGGGTAAGAATTGGCGGGGAGTATAATATGCCTTATGTGGCTGTTGATTTGAATAAAGAAGGCGCCATAAAGTTTGCCAAAGTAACGGAAATGAACATTGAACGAAATCTAGCCATCGTTCTTGACGGGCGAGTCCAGTCGGCTCCCGTAATAAAAAGCAAGATCCCTGACGGCCATGCTATAATTGAAGGAAATTTCACCATGGAGGAAGCTAAGAACTTAGCTATCGTTTTGAGGGCAGGCGCACTCCCTGCACCGGTTACAGTCATAGAGAATAGAACGGTCGGGCCCACTCTGGGAAGGGACTCAATTCGCGCCGGGCTCATAGCAGGCGGGGTTGGTCTCACTTGTTCAATATTTTTCATGGTGCTCTATTATAGTTTGTCCGGGCTGGTTGCCAGTTTTGCGCTCGTTCTAAATTTGATTATACTTTTGGGGGTGATGGCTTATCTCAGGGCAACATTGACTATGCCTGGTATTGCTGGCGTCATCCTAAGCGTCGCTATGTCAGTAGATGCCAATGTCTTGATTTTTGAGAGGATTAAAGAGGAGTTAAAAGCAGGCAAAACCGTAAGAGTAGCGATAGATTTTGGATATCAGAAGGCATTTGGAACCATTCTCGATTCCAATCTAACTACGCTGATAGCAGCAGCTTTTCTTTTTCAGTTTGGTACAGGCCCGGTAAAGGGTTTTGCAGTGACACTTTTCTGGGGAATAATAATTAGCATGTTTACTGCCATAGTAGTTACACGGATGATTTTCGATATGGCCTCGGCTGGAAGAAAGATGGAGAGGCTCAGCATTTAGTCTACTGTTTGTTTGGATTATGTGCAATTTTTGTTACCTATTAATATGATAAGGAGCGACGCATGGAACTTTTGGGCAAGACAAATTTTAAGTTTATTGAAAGGAGAAAGATAGCTTTTTTCGTTTCGGGACTGGTTATTTTAGTCTCTGGCTATGCTATTTTTAAGAAAGGATTAAATCTGGGAATTGACTTTACTGGCGGCACAGTTGTACAAATAAATTTCTCCCAGGAAGTCACTGAAAGAGAAACGAGGGAAACTTTGGTTAGACATGAACTGCCGGGCGCCAGCATTCAGAAAGTTCCCAATACTAACATATTGATAATTAGAATTAGAAAACAAAATCTGGGCCCTTTTGAGATTGCCCAAAAGTTGACCTCCATTTTCAAGGAAGAATTTCCCGAAAATCAGTTTACGATCGAGAGAAATGAAGTAGTTGGTCCTGTTGTTGGTGAATATCTAAAAAAGCGGGGCATAATGGCTTTCTTATTTGCCTTCTCGGGTATCATTATCTACGTGGGATGGCGTTTTGCGGGTGGCATCTGGGGGCTCGCTGGAGTAGTGGCTTTAGTTCACGATGTGTTCATAACTCTCGGAGTATTAACATTATTGGGAAAAGAGATCACTCTTCAGATTGTTGCCGCGTTATTGACATTGGCCGGATATTCCATAAATGATACCATTGTTGTCTATGACAGAATAAGGGAGAGTATGAGACTCTACTATAAGAAGCCTTTGCTTGAAGTAATGGACTTGAGCATTAATGAAACATTATCCCGGACTCTGATGACTGGGGTGACCACTCTCTTAGCGTTGTTGGCGATTCTATTCTTTGGTGGGCCTGTTATTCGCGACTTTTCTCTTGCAATCTTTATAGGGATGTTCGTTGGGACATATTCTTCTATCTTTGTAGCCAGTCCGCTCGTGTATATATGGAGAAGAAAAAGGAGTAGATAAGAACATGAGATGCAAAGGAAGATAGTGGACTTCTATTTAGCCTGCATAGGAAACGAAAGAGGGAAAATCTTTTCTCTTTTTCGTTCTTTATTTTCTATCTTATCTGGATTCTACTATTTATTAGTTAAAATCCGCTGGTATCTCTACCGACTTGGAGTCATTCCTATTGCTAGACTGCGCTGTAGTGTCGTTAGCGTAGGCAACATCAGTTGGGGCGGAACGGGAAAGACTCCCGCTGTAATTATGATAAGCAAGCAACTAAAAGAAATGGGGAAAAGAGTTGCTATATTGTCCCGGGGATATAGAGGCGAAAGAGAAAAGAACGAAATTTCCATAGTATCTAGTGGAAATAGGACAATGCTCTCTTCTAAGGAGTCTGGCGATGAGCCTTATCTCCTTTCAAAAAATCTTGTCGGTGTTCCCATAATCGTGGGAAAAAATAGGATACGAAGTGGAATATGTGCGATAGAGAAATTTGGTGCTCAAGTATTGGTTTTAGACGATGGGTTCCAGTACTGGCCGTTGGATAGGGATATAGACATCGTAACTATAGATTCTTTAAATCCTTATGGCAATGGTTACTTAATTCCCCGAGGAGAATTAAGAGAGCCGATTTCGCATTTATCTCGGGCAGATATCTTTCTTTTGACTAGGACAGATTTTGTTTCCCGGATTGATTTGGACAGGATAGTTAGCGATTTAGAAAGACTCAATCCCGATTCCATAATTGTGGAAAGCGTTCATCGTCCAAAATACCTGGAAGATTTCTTTTCTGGCGAGAAGAAGACTTTAGATTTTATTGAGGGTAGAAGAGTTGTTAGTCTTTCCAGTATAGGGAGGCCCTACTCCTTTGAGAAGGCGTTAGAGACGCTCGGTGCAAAAATCGTAAGAAGTTTTCATTTTCCCGACCATTACAATTATAATCAGAAAGACTTACGTGAAATAGAACAGTTCTTGATAACTGAGAACCAAAGCGGAGATTTGATAACAGTTACCACGGAAAAGGATCAAGTACGACTTGAAAGAGCTATCTCGCCGGAAGCGAACAGGGTCTTCTGGCAACTTTGGATATTAAAGGTAGAACTTGAGATTGTAAGAGGAAAAGAAGAATGGCAAAGAAAAATAGAAGCGTATGTCTGATTATTACCCTGCTTATGATTTTCTATATTACCCAAAAAGAATGCTGGACAAATTCCTTACCTTGGCGTAAAGTCGAGAATAGAGCCTTCAAAAAAGGAGAGAAGCTGATCTTTGTAGTTAAGTGGAAAGGGTTCGCGGCCGGGACTTCTGTAATGGAAATAAAGGACATTGTTGAATTCTCCGGAAGGGATGCCTATTATGCGACTTTTTCCACTCGCTCATCGGGACTTTTTGATGTCTTTTTCAAAGTTAGAGATTTAGTGGAATCCTATTTTGATACAGAGGGCATATTTACCTGGAAACAGAGAAAAAGATTGAGCGGAGGAAAGTACCGTTCTGACAAGGAAACAATTTACGACCAGGTAAAACATGAGGCCTCCTATAAGGGAAAAACAATAAATATCCCTCTTTTTGTCCAGGATTCTCTTTCCTCTTTCTACTACCTTAGAACACAGAACCTAAAGGAAGGGAACTCGCTAATCATGGACGCCAATGATGACGGAAAGAACTATTTAGTGGAGGCCAAAGTTACGGGGATTGAGAAGGTGACTACGCCTTCTGGCGAGTTTAAAGCACTTAAGACCGAAGTAACATGGAGCCGCGAGGGAAAAATCTCTCAAGAAAGTTCTCGAATATGGCTGAGTGACGACGAAAGAAAAATTCCCGTAAAAATAGAAAAAGAAACCAAATCAGGAACCATTACCATGCTTCTGGAAAAAGCAATATTTTAAGAGGGCAGTCTATGAAATCCGAAATAAAGGACTTCAATTTTCTCTGGACTTTCTACGAGATTCTATTAGTTTTCCTATTCTTGGTATCTTGGCCATTTTTCATTCAAAAGATAAGGAAAGGACTAAGAGAGAGGCTCGGTTTTTTGAATGAGGGATTAATAAAAATAAGAGACGAAAAACTGATATGGGCTCATGCCGCCTCGGTGGGCGAAGTCGTAGCGATAGGGAATTTGATAAGAGCCCTTAGAAAAAGATGTCCTGGTTACAATTTTGTGGTTTCCACATTAACCAGCACCGGTCAGACGATGGCAAGAAAGGCAATTCCCGATGCTCGGGCGCTTGTCTACTTTCCTCTTGACTTCTCGTGTATAGTGAGGAGAGTTCTCGATACTATCAATCCGAAACTTTTCATAATAGCCGAAACGGAAATTTGGCCGAATCTTATAAGGGAGGCAAAAAATAGAAGAATTCCCATAATCGTAGCCAATGGAAGGATTTCCGTAGATTCTTTTAGAAAATATAAGATGGTGAAGTTTTTCATGAAGAGAATTCTCGAAAAAGTGGACCTGTTTATTATGCAGAGCCAGATGGATGCAGAGCGAATTATCTCATTAGGTGCCGATGCCTCAAAAGTTACTGTAACAGGGAATCTGAAGTTTGATGTAGAAGATGACATTCTTTTACGCGCCGGGGGCTTGGATCTAAAAATCAATAGACCGATCCTCGTTGCCGGTAGCACGCATAGAGGAGAGGAAGAGATTATCCTCGATGTCTATAGAGAAATCAGAAATCTTTATCCCGATATGCTCCTAATTCTTGCGCCCCGTCACCCAGAGAGAATAAGCGAAATAGAAAGGTTGTTAAATAATAAGAATTTCAAGTTCGCAAGAAGGACACAACTATCCAGCCAGTTTTCAGATGGTGAATTAGGAGAGGTTATTCTACTCGACACCGTGGGCGAGCTTGGCCGTTTCTATGTTCTGGCTAGAATTGTCTTTGTGGGTGGGAGCCTCGTCCCTGCTGGGGGACACAACATTCTGGAGCCGGCCAGTTTAGGAAAGGGAGTTCTCTTTGGTCCCTATATGGATAATTTTCAAGAGATATCTCAATGTTTTGTCTCTATGGGAGCCGCGAGAGTAGTATCGAATAAAGAAGAACTAATGAGTAGTATCCTCGAACTGCTAAAAAATCCTGAAAAGTTGGAAAAAATGGGAAGGATTGCCTTTGAAATAGTTAAGGGTCATAGAGGAGTTGCCGAAAAGAGTGCGATGTTAACAAAGAATCTGCTTACTCACGCTATTTCTTCTGGAAATGAAATCTAACGTCGGAACGGGAGGTCAGTAAAAGTGAAGAAAAGCAAATTCAGGAAGAAATTTGAGAAAGATGTTTCCTGGATTATGTTCTCAATTATGCGTGTCGTATTTACTTTTTTTCCTGCAAGGTGGTTTCCCTCTTTAGTCCACTATTTAGAGGTAATATCTCGCCCATTTAGCACGAGGTGGCGAAGAATAGCTTTAGAAAACCTCACTCTGAGTCTGGGAAAAGAGAAGACGAAGGAAGAAATTGGATACATTCATCGTGCCTGCTTTCGAGAAGCTGCCCTGAGCTTTTGTGAATTGGTTTCTGCAATGGTTTCCCTCTTTCGTAATCCTTCGGTTCTCGATCACTTGAGAGAGAAGTTCTTGTTAGAAGGAGAAGAGAATCTCAGGAAGGCGCTCTCTCAAGGAAAGGGAGTGATAGGGCTCTGTGCACATTTTGGCAATTTCACATTGATGGGTTCAGGACTTACTTCCCGGGGATACCCATTTGCATTAATTGTGAGGCCAACAGATGAATCGAGGGTGGAAAGGTACTTGCAGGAATGGAGAGATAAGATGGGCTACGAGTCAATCCCTGCTTTTCCAAGGCCGATGGCAGTGAGAAGGTCTCTCGTGGCTTTGCGTCAAAACAAGATACTCGCTCTATTTGCCGACCAGAATAAAGCAAAAGGCGGGATATTCGTCGACTTTTTTGGTCGCCCGGCGGGAACTGTTGCTGGGCCTGCGGTCATGGCCTTAAGGACAGGCGCACCTGTGGTTCCAATATTCAATGTACGTCAAGGAATAAATAAGCATAAAGTGATTATCGGTGCGCCACTCGAACTTAAAATATCCGGTAATCAAGAAAAAGATGTTCCCATAGTTACAGCCAAAATAACCGAAGTTATAGAAGAGTTTGTTAGGAAATATCCCACACATTGGTGGTGGTTTCATAACAGGTGGAAAAGTAAACCGAAGAGAGAAGAAGAGGCCGAAACGTCGGAATCTTCTAGTCCATTCCTCTAGAAAGTTGGAGGGTGGGACTTTACAGTCGGGGGATTGGAGACGGTCAATGTGATATATGGCGAAAGAACGAAAATGGCCAAAATTTTAGTCAAAGGCGTCAATTGGATTGGGGATTCAATATTTATGACCCCGGCTTTGGCTGCCTTAAGAGAAGGCTTTCCCAACTCTCACATAAGCCTTTTGATTAATCCTTGGGTAAGAGAAGTATTTGATGGCAACCCAAATATAGATGAAATCATCCTTTATGATGAGAGGGGCAAAGATAGGACTTTAGGTGGAAAGGTTAGATTCATTCAATCCTTAAGGGACAGAAATTTCGATACAGGAATAGTTATGCAATTTCGCTCCTATAAGGCTGCTCTTTTAGTATATTTGAGTGGGATTCCTGAGCGAATTGGCTATAGTCATTTATTGAGAAATCTTCTTCTAACCAGGAGAGTAAAGTTCCCCAGGAGGCCTATTCACGATATAGATATGTTTTTGAACATTATCATTTCTTTAGGAGTGCGCCCCCGAGAGAAAAAGCCTTATTTTCGCATAGGCCCACTGGCTGAAATTTGGGCTGACAGGTTTTTAAAAGATAAAGAAATTAAGCAGGGAGAGTTACTGATAGGTGTCAATCCGGGAGCATTCAAGCAATCGAAGAGGTGGCCAGCGCCGAGATATGCAGAGCTATCGGACATACTGGTCAAAGAATTTAGCGCAAGGGTTATCATTTTCCAGGGACCCGGGGAAGATGAAATTGTGGAAAAAGTATTAAGTTCAATGAGAGAAAAGGCTGTCGTGGCAAAACCGGGTATTAAAGAACTGGCTGCACTTTGCCGGAAGTGCAAGTTGTTTATTGGCAACGATACAGGTCCTATACATGTGGCTGCTGCCAGCGGGACTCCGGTAATTGCGCTATTTGGCCCGGCCGACCCGCAGCGTAGCCGTCCCTGGGGGAGAGAGCATATTGTAATAAAGAAGGACCTACCATGCAGTCCCTGTTCGAGGCTAGTCTGTAAAGAATTGGCCTGTATGAATTCGATCAGCGTAGCAGATGTACTTAAAGCCGTCCAAGTTCAGTTGGATAGATTGTCAGGTTAGATTGGGAACGTTTCGCGGTGGGAGGGGTCGAAGAAGAGTTTGGAGAAGAAGATTCTTTCACAGTTTGACAAAGTTATAAGAGGCGGAAGTACTTTACTGATAAGACAGGGGTATAGAGACTATATACTGGGTCAAGAAATGGCCTTCGCCACAAAAATACCATATCAATTCTACCCTGGAGTCAGTCTACTCAAGGGAAGGAACGTGATTCCCTGTGTTCCAATTGAGGGCTCCAGGGATAGGATGGTTATAAAACACTACGAACATGGGGGGCTCTTTCGTAAGATAACCAGAGACGCCTTCTTCGGAAACCCAAGACCTTTTCGGGAACTAGAAATACTAGATCAAGCCCACCAGAGAGGCGTTCCAGTACCGGAAGTTATTTTTGCCAGGACCGAAAGGATTTTTGGTCCCTTCTATAGGGGAGAGATATCTTACAAGGAAATTCCTGATAGCACCAACTTACTGGAATATCTGAACAGGATAAGCGAAATGCCGGTAGAAGAAAAGATAGCTCAAAAGAAGAAAATAATCGGGCCCCTGGCAGAAGCCATTAAGAAAATGCATTGCTCAGGGATATACCATGGTGATTTAAATATTAGGAATATTTTGCTCCAGAATGGTATAGAAGGAATACGCATTTACCTCATTGACTTTGATTACTCAAAGATTAAGGATAAGCTCGCTTTGAGAGAAAGAATTAAGAATCTGGCTCGTTTGAATAGGTCGTGCGAAAAGTGGAAAGCGCCCATAAGTTCCACAGATAAACTGAGGTTCTTTCTCTCTTATTTTAGAGGAGATAGACTGGTAGAATCGAATCTCAGAAAATATGTTCGACAGTGCTCACGTTTCCATTGGGGACACAGAATATACTGGAAGCTTTTCGGATAATTTGTCGTTTATCGAGGTTTTAGACCTCTCGGATGAATGGGAGCGTGGATGGTAAAAATATATGGGTAAACTTTCTGTAATTACTATAACCTATAACGAAGAAGAAAACATTAGAGATTGTTTGGAAAGTGTCAAGTGGTCAGATGAGATTGTCATTGTAGACTCTTTCAGTAGTGACAAGACTGTGGAAATTGCCTTAAGGTACACTCCCCGGGTATTTCAAAACAGATGGACGAATTTTTCTCAGCAAAAGAGCCTGGCTCTAAAAAAAGCAAGCAATGAGTGGGTCTTAAGTATAGATGCTGATGAAAGAGTTACCCCGGAATTGAAGGAGGAGATCCTTGGGATTCTCAACTCTCAGTCTCACCCATTCGACGGATACTACATAGGCCGAAGAAATCACTATCTGGGGAAATTCATCAGACACTGTGGTTGGTATCCAGACTACCAGTTAAGGCTCTTTCGAAAGGGGAAGGGGAGATTTAATGAGCGTAGCGTCCACGAGTCGGTCGTAATGGACGGTCAAAAAGGTTATCTTAAATTTTTTTTGAACCACTATTCATATAGAAGTTTATCCGACCATTTGAATAGAATTGATAGATTTACTTCCCTGGCCGCTGAGGAGATGTTTACGGATGGGAAAAGGGCGAGAACGTTTGATTTCCTATTCCGACCGCTCACGAGATTCGTCAGGATGTACTTAATAAAACGAGGTTACTTGGACGGTGTTTATGGGCTTATCGTTTCTATTATGGGTAGTTTCTATGTGTTTTTGAAGTATCTGAAACTCTGGGAACTCTCGAGGGGGAAAAGGGATTGAATATAGCCGCGATTCTTCCCCATTTGGAACTTTTTGGCGGGGTTAGAAGGTATATTGAGATAGGGAACATTTTCATAGAGAAAGGGCATACTTTCAGAATTTATCATTCGGATGGAAGTCGTCCCACCTGGCTTGAGTTTTTTGGCGAGACGAGACCTGTAGAATGGGTAACTTTAGAAGAGAACGAAATTGCCATATCGAGTGACTACTCGGTTTTACATTACTTGGAAAGAGCCAATTCTGTTAAGAAAATCTTCTATTGCCTCCTTGAGCACAAAAATAATAGGAAAGTATGTGCCAACAGGAAATTCCTCATTATGGGAAACTCTTCTGTTATATGTGAAATGGTGAGGCGTAAATATAAAAGGGAATGCATTGAGGGAATTGGGGGTGTAAATCCTGAATTATTCCACCCGTTAGAAACAAAGAGGGAAAGCCGCGACATAAGAATTCTTTGTTACGGGAGGATTTACAAGAAGAGAAAGGGAGTAGATAAAATTGTGAAGGCAATTGAGCTTTTGTATAAGAGATATCCCTCTATCAGGTTTCTATTATTTGATACTCCTGTTGGCAGTCCCAAGCTCGACGCCCTCAAGATGATAAAGACGAAGGTTCCACTTACTTTCTACACTGGTCTCCCTCAAGAAAAAATGGCAGAATTTTACTCTCAGGCAGACATTTTTGTTAGCGCTGAGAAGAGAGCTGGATGGAGTAATCCATGTGCTGAAGCCATGGCTTGCAAGGTTCCAGTAGTCTGTTCCTCTTCAGGGACGAGAGATTTCGCGATTGACGAAGATACTGCGCTCGTCTTCCGTTTCAGATACCCTTCCATAATCGCAAAAAAGATAAGGAAGTTAATCGAAAACAAGGAGTTAAGAAAATATATAGCAGAAAGAGGCTATAGAAAAATTCAAGAATATACATGGTCAAATCTCGTTGATAATTTAGAGAAGGAATTCACGAATCTTCTGAAAAAAGGGGACAGTGGCAATTTCAGGTACTGCCCTGAGTAGCGGAGCAAGGCTTCCCTCTACCAGTAAAGGCCGATGAGAGTTTGCTTTTTTGGCGGTTACAATCCGAAATATACTCGGAACATAATCATTAGGCAGGGCTTAATAAAAAATGGAATAGAAGTAATAGAATGCCATGCAAAATCGAAATTCAAGTTCTGGTTCAGATACCCAATCCTGTTCTTTCGTCATCTTAGATTTCTTCTTAAGAAATATGACATCATTTTTGTTCCCGCATTCCGGCACAAGGATGTTCCCCTGGCGAAGTTCATTGGGCTATTGACCAATAAGCCCGTGGTTTTTGACCCTTTTGTGTCGAGGTATGAGACGAAAGTCCTTGACCAGAAGAAAGTGCTGCCTTCCTCCTGGCAAGCAAGATATAATTTTAAGATAGACAGGATGTCTCTTAAACTTCCTGAAATAGTCTTGGTAGATACCTTTGCCCATGGAGATTATTATGCAAGAGAATTCGGCATAGATAGAGGAAAGTTAAGGCGAGTGCCGGTGGGAGTGGCTGACGAGTTATTTTCCATATCTAAAGCACGGAGCGAGGAGATGATAAGAAAAGATACTAATTTCCTGGTTCAATTTTTCGGCTCTTTTCTCCCTTTGCAAGGAATAGAATATATTGTAGAGGCAGCCAGAATATTGGGAACTATAGACAGTACTGTCAGTTTCGAATTGACCGGCTCGGGGCAGACTTTTCCAATGATTAAGAACCTGGCGGAGAAACTGAAATTAAGAAATATGACTTTTTTGAACCGGGTGTCCTTTGAGAAGTTACCAGGGTTAATTTCTCGTGCAGACATCTGCCTGGGAATTTTTGGGAATACAGATAAAGCGATGAGGGTGGTTCCCAACAAAGTCTTCCAGTGCCTCTCTTTGAAGAAGCCTGTAATTACTGGAAGAACCCCGGCTATTCTTGAATTCTTCGCCGATAGAGATAACATTTTGCTCTGCGAGCCAGCAAATGGGGACTCTTTAGCTAAGGCAATTATGCTATTGAAGGATGATGAAGAGTTAAGAAGAAAAATTGCCAAAAATGGTTATGAACTAATTCAGAGGAAATTTACGTCCGAATTAATCGGCAGGGAACTGAAAGAAATTCTAAATAGGACTTTGGTCTAAGAGTTTGAAAACGATATTACATATTGATTCAGCGGAAAACTGGCGAGGCGGTCAGCAACAGGTGCTTTATCTGGCGAAGGGGCTAAGAGATTATGATAACATAATTGCTTGTCCCCCTCAAAGCTCTCTCGCACATAAGGCGAGATGTACAGGGTTAAGAGTTTTCCCGGTCAAAATGTGTGGAGAATGGGACCTCTTAGCAGCATATAGGTTAAAAAAGATAATAGTAAATAATTCAGTCAGAATAGTTCATCTCCATTCTTCTCATGCACATGCATTGGGCCTTTTGGCAGCAAGAAGTGCCGGAAATTGCAAGGTGATTCTTTCCAGGCGGGTCGACTTTCACATTAGAAATAATATATTGAGTCGGGCTAAGTATCTAAATGTAGATAGGGTAATAGCAATTTCTGAGAGAGTTAAGCGGGTCTTAGTCTCTGACGGAGTGCCAGAGGAAAGAGTTGATGTTGTCTATAGCGGGGTGGACATAGAGAGATTTCAGAATGTCGAGGGAGAATACCTTGTTTCTGAATTCGGACTGGACAGAAATAACTTACGCATAGGGAATATAGCCGCTCTGGCCTGGCATAAAGACCACAGGACCCTTATTAAAGCGGCAAGAATTGTTATAGATAGATTTCCTCAAGCAATCTTCTTGATAGTGGGAGAGGGTTCTCTTCGTAGAGAGTTGGAGATTCTAATTAAAAAATCCAATCTTGAGAAAAATGTCAAATTATTAGGATTTCGACGGGATATCCCGGAAATTCTTTCCATTCTTGACCTCTTTGTGCTCTCATCCAGCTGGGAAGGATTGGGCACTTCTCTTCTGGATGCTTTCGCTTCCCGGATCCCGGTAGTGGCCACGAATGTGGGGGGAATCCCCGAGATTGTAAAGGATAGAGAGAACGGTATTTTGGTTCCTCCAGCGAATCCAGGCGCATTGGCGGAAGCAATCATTTTTTTCTTAAGAAATAGAGACCTTGCATGCGAAATGGCTAAGAAAGGTTTTCGATTGGTAAGAGAAAAGTTCAATATAGGCAAGATGGTTGAGGAGACAAGGAAGATTTATGACCGTATGACAGGGTAAAAAGCATGAACATATTTCACTATTATCCCAGGGTCTTGCCTGCGAGAAAGTACGGAGGAACACAGAGAATTGCTGTCAATTTGATGCGGGCGCAAGCAAAGATGGGGCATAATGTATATCTGCTTAGCCTGGCCAGGACAAATTTACCATTCATAAATGTAATGACAATAAATAAACCTGTTAGAAATTTTGAAACGTATGTCCCTGATGATGTAGACATTATTCAGTTGTATAGCACGCCTGAAGTGATTCCCTGTAAACCATATTTAGTGAGGATCGGGGGAAATGGCAGGCCGGGGGAAAGGTTTTTACCTAATACTGTATTTGTGAGCAGAAATCATGCTATCCGACACGGAAGTACCCATTACATTTATAGCGGAGTCAATCTTGGAGATTTTATTTATAGAGAGAAGAAAGAGGACTATTTTTTGTTTTTGGCAAAAGTTTCATGGAAAGTTAAGAATGTAGATTTGGCCATAAAATTAGCGAGGGAAATGGGATTCAAATTGATCATCGCCGGCGGCTGGAGACCTTCTTTTAGGAGGAACATTAAATTTGTGGGGGAAGTAGATGACAAAAAGAAGGCAGAGCTTCTGGCGGGAGCAAAGGCTCTAATTTTCCCGACAAACTGGGAGGAGCCTATTGGTAACGTGACTCTGGAAGCATTGGCCTCAGGTACACCTGTTATCACTACTAATAAAGGTGCAATGCCCGAAGTAGTCACTCCGGATGTCGGCATTCGCTGTAACACTTTTGAAGAATTTAAAGACGCTGTAAATAGAATCGGAGAAATCAGTCCCGAGAAATGTAGAGAGAGAGTGGAAAAGAATTTTACAGCTGAAATTATGGCACAAAATTATATAGAAGCATATGAAAGAATAATTCAAAGAGGAAGCCTGTAAAAAAGAGGAAGGAATTTGAAGATAAGTGGATTTACTTTCGTAAAAAACGCTGTGAAATTTTCATTTCCTGTGGTAGAATCAATTGAATCGATACTGCCCATATGCGATGAGTTCATAGTAAATGTGGGCAAGTCCGATGATGGTACTTTGGAATTGATTGATTCGATCAGGAATGGAAAGATTGAAATTATTGAATCTGAATGGGATCCTAGGCTTAAACATAAAGGCCGAATTCTGGCTGAGCAAACAGACATAGCGCTGGCAAAATGCACAGGCGACTGGTGCTTCTACTTACAAGCCGACGAGGTAGTTCATGAGCGGGACCTGAATAAAATATTAAGGTGTATGGAGAACGAACTTTCCGACCAGAGCGTAGAAGGTTTGATGTTCAACTGGATACATTTCTACGGAGATTACTCTACTTTCATTGACTCATACCATTGGTACAAGCAAGAGGTGAGGATAATTAGAAACTTTCAAGGCATATCTTCTTGGAGCAGTGCACAGGGCTTCAGGCTCTGCGGAAGAAAGTTGAGAGTAAAAGGTACCGGGGCTTATATATACCACTATGGTTGGGTGCGACATCCTAGAGTAATGGCAGAAAAGAAACGCTATCACGACTCTCTTCACCACGGGAATGGCTGGGAGAGGAGATATAACGAGGAGGAGTTCGACTATTATAAACATATCGACCCGAAGATGCTCAGGAGATACGATGGTAGCCATCCTAAGGTAATGGAGAAGAGAATCAAAAAATGGCAAACTAAATTTGATATTTCAGAGAGTACCCATAGACTGACGTTCAAAGATATGAGGAATAGAATTTCAGATTTCATTGCCAGGAAGACTGGCTGGAAAATCGGAGAGTACAAAAATTTTGTTCTTCTAAAGTGAATAGTAGAGAATAGAGTTCCCTCCTTTGTAGTTCCCGGTGGATATATCCTTGGCGGGAAAAGGAAAATATAGAAGTCTCATTTTTTGCTACATATGCTCGTTCGTTTTTTGTGTAGAGAAAACCAGAGACCCTATTCGTCTCTGGAAAAGCGTCGGTTTATGACTCAGGATAAGGAGGGTTGACTTGGCGGAGACACTGGGTAGTTTAGTTGATAAGTTAACAATCAAGGAAATCAGGCTTTACAATTTAAGAAAGATGCGACGGAAAGACAAAAAGAGGATACATATAGTGAAGTCACAGCGCCGGGATCTCGTTGATGAAATCAATCGATTTTTAGCCCAAGCATTGAAAGGAAAAGTGAAACTGAAAGATGAAAAGGTAAAACTATACAGACAACCGAAGTCGGGAGAAAGAATTTCTGGCACGCTGGGAGAGTTGGTGGATCGCCTGTGTGATAGGAATATCCAGCTCTGGCTTCTCGAGGATGAAGCGAGAAGGCCTGATGTGAACGATGCCTATATTGGCAGGATTAAGAGAAAGATAGACGCGGCCAATCAGAGTCGCAATGACCTCATTGACCGAATTGACGAATTATTAGAGAAGGAATTCAAAAACAGGAAATGATGTCACGCGAATTCCAGAGAATACTCATCATAAGGTTAAGCGGGATTGGCGATGTCGTGCATAGCCTTCCGCTTTTAGGGGCATTGCGGAAGAGGTTTCCCTTCGCTTATATTGCCTGGCTAGTTCAAAAAAAGGGGAAGGAGATTCTTCTCGGACACCCTTACCTGGATGAAGTGATTATATTTGACAGGGACCGGTGGTTCGGTGAATTGTGGCCGCTCATAAGGAAATTGAGAAAAAGAAAATTTGACCTTGTGGTAGACTGCCACGGACAATTTCGCAGTGGCTTATTTGCTTACATAACAGGAGCAGAGGTTAGACTTGGCTTCAATCCCAAAGATGGCAGGGAATTCAACTCACTATTCATTAATTTGAAGGCTCCGCCCGTTCCTGGTCATTGGCACGCAATTGATAGATGCCTTTTGTTAGCTGGCCTTTTAGGCGCCGAGACAGAGGGGAAAGAGTTTCTAATTCAAATTGGAGAATCGGAAAAGGAGTACGTGAACCGATTTCTAAAGAGAGAAAGCTTAGAAGAAGGGAGACTTCTTGTTGGATTGAATCCTGGTTCAAGCTGGAAGAGCAAAATCTGGCCGAGTAAGAACTATGCGAAATTGGCAGATATTCTGATAAAACGGCTTGGAGCAAAAGTAGTCCTTTTATGGGGACCCGGGGAAGAAAAATTGATTGCATCTATAGCGAGTCTGATGGAAGAAGAAACCCTTATTGCTCCAAAGACAGGCCTTAAGGAGTTGGCTTATCTCATTTCAAGGTGCACGCTGTTCATAGGTAGCGACAGCGCACCACTTCACATTGCTTCCGCGTTCTCGGTTCCTTCAATTGGACTATATGGTCCTACCGACCCCAAGAGAAACGGTCCTTATGGCTCAGGAAATATTGCGATCAAGAAAGACTTAAGGAGTCTCTTTTGTCCTGGAAAGGGCTGTAGGAGATGTAAAGGTCAGGATTGTATGGAACTCATAACAGTTGAGGAAGTTGTAGAAAAGGCGGAAAATAAAATAAAAGAATTGGAGTTTGCGGCTGGTAAAACATGGACGTAGAAGAGTATAGGAAAACCAGGTATAAAGGCATAGACCAGAAGATAATCTCAAGGAGAGAGCGAAATATAGTGGGGAAAATCCTTAAGCGTTTGAATGAAAAGTGTATATCAATATTGGATGTCCCATGTGGTTATGGACGCTTTTCTGAGTTGTTTCTGAAAAGGAGCCTGAGTTTGACCAGTATAGACATCTCTTTGCCGATGGTTTTGACCAACAGGGAACATTCTCCTCGCACGAGTTCCGGTCATCATTTCCTGGTAGGAGACATAAGGCACTTACCTTTAAAAGACGGTTCCTTTGATTGCATCGTAACTATAAGGTTATTTCAACATATTCACGAGCCCAGCATTCGCATTCAGATTTTAAAAGAAATCTATCGAGTCGCAAGAAGAATCGTCGTAGTATCTTTCTATCGCTACAATCTCTTACATAGTGCTGAAAGGTGGGTTAGGTGTTGGATCAGGAATGAGGGGAAGAAGATAAGTATGTTGCCTCTCAATGATTTTAGGAAAGAGGTAAATTCCGCTGGATTCAAAGTTCTAAATCTATTCCCTGTAATAAGGTGCTTTCACGCACAAAATATTTTTTTATTAAGAAAGTTTGATGCGTAATTTATGTTAGCAATTATTTCGATTATATGCTAAAATAGGGCTAAATTTTATTGAAGGTCTCCCTCTGGCGGAAGGCAGATTTAGGTCCTTCCGCTAGTTGGAATTTTGGTAAAGAATGAAAGTTATCGGAGTCATTCCCGCTCGTTACCATTCAAAGAGGTTCCCGGGCAAGGTTTTGGTTGACATCCTTGGCAAGCCATTAATTCAGAGAGTATATGAACAGGCAAGGAAGGCAAAACTTCTGGGCGAGGTAATTGTGGCTACAGATAACGATGAAATCTTGAATGTAGTTAAGAATTTTGGGGGCAAAGCAGTAATGACTTCTTCTGACTGCAGAAGCGGTAGTGACAGATTAGCTGAAGTAGCTATAGGCTTGGATGCAGATATAATAGTAAATATTCAAGGCGACGAACCGCTAATTTCCCCGGAAGTCATATCAGACGTCGCTCAGGAATTGATGAAAGATAAGACTATTAGCATGGCCACAGCTGCCCGAAAGATAACTACGAGAGAAGAACTCACTAATCCTAATGTAGTTAAAGTTGTAGTTGATAAGAACGGGTTTGCTCTCTATTTTTCTCGTGCACAGATTCCTTACATTAGCCATGTGGCAGAGCGGGAAAATGTTGGTCTCGTCGCGCACAAGCATATCGGTATTTATAGCTACAGGAGAGAGTTTCTTCTAAATTTTGGCCGGATGGAACAAGGCCCGTTAGAGAAAGTCGAGGACTTGGAACAGTTGAGAGCCTTAGAAAATGGATACAAAATAAAAGTGGTAATTACAGAGTGGGACTCCATTGGTGTGGACACGAAAGAAGACCTGAAGAAAGTAGTGGAAATATTGAAGAATTACTGATGAGGAGATTCTATGACAATTAGCAAAGAGCTATTAGATATCCTGGCCTGCCCCAAGTGCAAGGGTGACGTCCATTTGAGCGAGAAAGAGGACGGGATAGTCTGCGACAGCTGTAAACTGATGTATCCTATCAGGGACGACATTCCGATAATGTTGATTGACGAGGCTATTCCCATAAAGTAATTGGTAAAGAGAATTAGATGGTTAGGATAGTAAGAGTCGGGCATGTCAAAATAGGCGGAAATGGCCCTATTGTTCTGATTGCTGGTCCTTGTGTTATTGAGTCAGAAGATTTGGTTAGAAAGACAATAGAAGGATTAAAAGAGGTTGCGACCGAAATAGACATGCCATTTATTTTCAAGTCTTCCTATGATAAAGCGAATCGAAGTTCCATCAAGTCCTATCGCGGCCCGGGGTTGGAGAAAGGATTGGAGATTTTAGAGAAGGTTAAAGAAGAATTTGATATTCCCCTCCTGGTCGATGTTCATCAGATAGACGAAGTTGAATCGGTCAGCAAGGTGGCCGATGTATTACAGGTTCCCGCGTTCTTATGTCGGCAGACGGACCTTGTTATATCCATAGCGCGGGCAGGGAAACCCGTAAATGTGAAGAAAGGACAATTCCTTGCTCCCTGGGATATAAAGAATGTCATAGAAAAAATTGAATCAACTGGGAACAAAAACATCCTGTTGACCGAAAGGGGAAGCTGTTTTGGGTACAATAACCTGGTTGTGGATATGAAATCTCTTCCCATAATGAGGTCCTTTGGCTATCCTGTGGTTTTTGATGCCACCCACAGTGTTCAGAGGCCAGGAGGAGGTGGAACCACAACCAGCGGAGATGGAGAATTTGTACCTTTTCTCGCTCAAGCAGCAACAGCCACCTGCATTGATGGGCTTTTCTTAGAAGTTCACCCAAATCCGGAAAAAGCTATGAGCGACGGCCCGAATATGATTAGGTTGAATCGAGTAAAAGAGATACTTGAAAAGATAGTAGAAATAGATAAAGCAGTTAAGAAAATCCATAAGGAGTAGCACTCGGAGGAAGCATATATGCGTTGTCCCAAATGCGGGTATGAGAATAAGGAGGATGCCAGATTCTGTGCAAAATGCAAGACAGACCTCAGGTCTATTTTGATTGAAGGGCCGACTTGGAAATGGCATCTAAAAGTCTTAGCAATCATCTATGCTATTTTGGGCATTGCCTATATTTTGTTGCGGGTATTCCTGAAAGACTAATTAGAATTTTTCGGAGTGCATTTCCGAATTTTGTAGTTAATGAGTGGAACTTTTCAATCTAAGACGACTCAGGTCATAAATATTAGCGGAGGATTGCGTGGGGAGTATTGAGGAAGGGAAAAGAGTATTAAGAATTGAGGCTAAGGCCATAAATAACCTTGTCTCGACCATTGACCATAACTTTGAAAAAGCAGTTGAAATGGTAGCCTCCTGCAGGGGTAGAATTGTGGTTATGGGCATGGGAAAATCCGGATTGATAGGGAAAAAGATTGCTGCCACTTTAGCCTCTACAGGTACTCCCGCATTTTTTCTCCACCCGGCAGAAGGGATACTTGGCGACGTGGGGATGATGACCGAAGGAGACTTGGTCTTAGCTCTATCGCTTAGCGGGGAAACCGAGGAAATTGAAAAACTCCTGCCCGTAATAAAGAAAATGAAATTAAAGTTAATAGCCATGACTGGAAGGCCTAAATCGAAATTAGCGATGGAAAGTGATTTGACCATTAATGTGAAAGTAGAAGAGGAGGCCTGTCCTTTTAATCTTGTTCCTACTGCAAGCACAACAGCAATGTTGGCAATGGGCGATGCGTTGGCGATCTCGCTTTTGAAGAGAAAGAGATTCAAAAAAGAGGATTTTGCTCGTCTCCATCCTGGGGGAACTATTGGCAAGAAATTACTCCTCAGGGTTGGAGACATAATGAGAAAGGGTAAAGATAATCCTGTAATTCAACAGAAGAAGACCGTAAGAGAAGCTCTATTGGTGATGACTGAAACTCGGCTTGGCGCAACGAGCGTCATTGATAGATCTGGCAAATTGGTAGGGTTCTTTACTGACGGCGACCTCAGGCGGAGATTGCAGAAAGATGAAAAAATCCTGGACAAGAAAATTTATATGGTAATGACCAAAAATCCAAGGACTATTAGCCCGGATAAGTTGGCTATAGAGGCAGCAAAGATGATGCAGGAAGAGAAGTTCGACAATATGCCAGTAGTGGATGGAGAAGGATACCCAATAGGAATTGTGGATGAGAGGGACCTTCTTTCGGAAGGCATTCTTTAAAAAATCGGGGAAATGGACAAAAGAATCAAAGTTAAAGCCAAAAATATACAGATGATAGGAATGGACGTGGATGGTGTGCTTACCCCGGGCGATATTGTGATTATGGAATCTGGCGAGGAGATAAAAAGCTGGAACGTTAAGGATCGAATGGGATTCAATCTTGCTCGGCGTATAGGGAATCTGAAGTTTGCCTGGATATCAGGAAGAGGGTGCAGGCAGGTTGAAGAGAGAGCAGAAGAGTTAGGAATAGAGGCCGTTAGTCTAAAAAGGATGGATAAAATTCAGGCATTTAAGGAGATTTTGAGAAAATTTAACCTTAGAGAAGAGAACTTTGCCTATATTGGAGATGACCTTATAGACATACCGGTTCTCAAGGAGGCAGGTTTGTCTTTTTGCCCGAAAGACGCTCCAGAGGAAGTGAAGCAAATAGTAGATTATGTAACCAAAGCAGAAGGTGGTCGGGGCGTCTTGCGGGAAGTAGTTGAACTGATATTGAAATCGCAAGGGAAATGGAAAGAAACAATTCGGGACTACTATGATAATCCCCGTTAGAAATCTCATTTCTACGCATGGTTTGACAGAAGTCATAGCGTGCCCATTAAAGATTCATTCCCAAGTGCCGAAAATAGGACGAAATTTCTAACCGGGAAATAGAAAAACAATATAAGTATGGAAAAAGGGAATTTTTTCTGGATAGCCATATTTTTCATTGCCCTATGCTTCACTGGCTGCGGGAAAGAGAAAGGCGAGATTGCAAAAATTGCTGGCAGGGAATCTCCTCCCGAGCAGATTATAGAAAATTTTACTTTGACTCACACGACAGGTGGGGAAAAGGAGTGGGAGCTGGAAGCGGACAGGGCTGAAATTTTCAGGGAAGAAGGAAGGACAACTGTAAAGAAACTGAGACTCACTTTCTATAGTCAAGCGAAAATCGCATCTATTCTAACTGCCCGGGAAGGGGAACTCAATTCCCAATCTGGCGATATGGAAGTGAAGGGGGATGTTACAGTCACTTCAGAAGATGAAGGAACAACGTTAAAGACAGAAAGCCTTAGGTGGGATGCAAGACAAAAGAAAATAGTTACTGATGATTTAGTTCGCCAGGAAAAGGCTGATACAGTAATTACAGGAAAGGGTTTAGAGTCAGACCCGGGTCTCAGGAAACTTGTCATTAAAAAGAATGTAAGAGTAATTCGTATGAGTCGTTAGCTCCAGTTTGTGTACGTGCGGTAGGGATTCTATCGTCATCAGGTTGATAGCTTAGTGGCCTACGCCAGTCAGGCCTTTGTCGCTGGCGTTTTGCCATAGGAATTAAGTTTGTTGGCACCAGAAGACAGAGCC
>Ga0315308_1000578_pt1 | contig 20696 bp, 16 predicted proteins | sample TDP3_MG_FD_203078 | JGI IMG/M metagenome (GOLD analysis project Ga0315308, IMG submission 203078) | Freshwater sediment microbial communities from Lake Towuti, South Sulawesi, Indonesia - TDP3 | ecosystem: Environmental > Aquatic > Freshwater > Lake > Sediment | place: Indonesia: South Sulawesi... | reverse complement strand
TCAACTCGTAAGGGTTCATATTCGTGAAGAGAAGAACTCTCGACCCCGTTAAGGCTTCAGAGAATTTGGTGAAATTTGTTCTCTCCTTCTCCAACAGTTCAGCTGCTTTCTTAACAAGCGTATTCTTGGCTACGAGAATCTCAACCCTTCCTCGAAGTCTCTTCCTTATCTCTTGGATTTGAAATGAGCGAACTTTCTCCAAGTCGGCGACGGCGATGACATTGTACTTCTTCGTGAGCGCTACCAATCTATCGAGAACTTCAGTCTTCCACTTCTGAATCTTCTTGGTCGACATGCTTCATCATTCCTTCGCCATGGCGATCTTGATCGGCGCTCCCATAGCAGTTTTCAAAACAACGGAAGCTATGTTCCTGGCTCCTCTTTCCAACTTTGCCTCCACTCCGCCGATAACGGTTTGAATATTCTCGACGATTTTCTCGTCAGGCATATCTTCTGTACCAACACGGCACTGAATCATCGGATGATCTCTAACTCTAATCCTGACTAGCCTTCTGTGGCGCTTGATGATCTCCTCGATCGGTGCCGAAGGAGGTACTGGCGTTGGCATCTTTCCTCTTGGACCCAGAAACGCTCCGATCGTCTTTCCGATGAGAGGCATCAGAGGCGCCTCAGCTATGAAAAAATCATAGTTACTCGCGGTCTTCTTTGCAGTCTTCTTATCTCTACTCAGCCTGTCGAGATCCTCTCTACCCAGAACAAGCTCTGCGCCAGCGGCTTTAGCTCTGACCGCGAGGTCTCCAGTCGCTATTACACAGCCTTTAATAGGCTTCTCAACAGGATTCGGCAGCTCTATCGTCTCACTGATTCTGCTCTCAGATTTCTTCACGTCAATATCTCTAAGTCTCACAATCAGCTCTACCGATTGCTTGAAATTCCTCTTCGGCGAAGACTTCTTCATCTCCTCAACGGCTTTCATCACATTCTCTTTTGGCAGCGGCAACGGACGTATCTCTCCTCTATGAGCAGAACGCGCGGTCGACAGTTCGTCAGCTTTTTCATTCTCCAGAGTATGCTGAGCCGAGCTTATGTACTACCTTCGACATCTGCATGAATATGTCGAACGTCGTGCGTCTGCTGTTTCGCACACAAATACAGAAGGCGAATATATTAGTATTATGCGGTGGTCGCATACTGGACTTGTTTGTGAACGTCAAAGCTATAGCTGCCTGAACGCAGCTGAATGATAATGAGCCGCAGATCTGGCCTATCCCATTGGAAACGGCATACTTCGGCTTACTGAATGCCGAACATCCATCATGTTTGATCAATATGAAAAATGAGTTTATTAGCAGAAGTGTCTTTCATACGTTTCGCTATCTCATAACTGTTATATACCACCTCACAAGACAACCGTTCCTCGGTGAAAAATTCTTGGAGAAACCAATCTTCGTTCGAACTGCCTCAGGACTGACTAGACCTATATCGACTCTCTCTGCTTGGATGTTCAACGTCGGCGTAATCAACATCGGAGTCGGCGGAGCACAAATGTTCGGCTGGGCGCAAACACTTTTCCCAGGCGCCAATATTGCGCTCGCCTACACTTTCGCGGCAATTCCTCTTCTATTTCATGCCTTGCTATATTCGATGATGGCCGCAGCGATGCCAAGATCTGGAGGAGATTACGTTTGGGTGAGTCGAATTACTCATCCAGCCTTGGGATTCATCGCCAACTGGCTCTTTATCGCCTACTTGACCGTGGGCCTAGGCGCATGCATGTCATATTTCAGCTATATGGGATTGACGCAACTGTTCTTCATACTGGGTACTCTACTTGGTAGCCCATCGTTGGTTGCACTCGCAGAAGCTGCAGCAACCCCTATTTGGATGCTAGGCTTCGGCATTCTCCTCACAGCTGTCGTGGCAATTATACTGCAGTTTCCTACAAAACACGTCTTCAAGTTCCTATGGATCTGCTTCGTGATTGCAATGGCCGGATGGCTAACAATGATGGCAATGTTCGCTGTGTTCTCTCTATCTGACTTCCAAGCAGGTTTCCTCGATTACACAGGACTATCATATCAGAGCATCATTGATACAGCCAAGAGCGCAGGGTATGTGTGGCAACCCAGTTTAAGCGCCACGATAGCAGCTATGCCACTTGCATTCATGACGTACAGCGGATACGTGACAATAGCGTATGCTGCCGGCGAAGTCAAAGAAGTCAAAAAGAGCCTACTGTTCTCAATTCCGATAAGTCTACTCTACGGATGGCTTATCTACTCATCGACCGCGCTATTGCTTGACAAGACTGTTGGAATGGAGTTTCTAGGATCTCTTGGACACTTGGTCTTCGCGGCCGGACAGCAACCGTTCACTTATACTTACGTAACCTTCATAGCAAGCGTCTTGACCAAGAATGTGTTCCTGGCGTCCTGGGTATGCGTTGGATTCATCATGTGGATAGTCATTATCGGAGTAGTCAACATGTTCTACATCACGAGATGTATCTTTGCTTGGTCTTTTGACAGACTCATCCCGTCTAGACTTGCTCACGTTAGCACAAAGTACAAGACCCCAACATACGCCATAGTCGTCGCTGCTGTCGGATACGTTCTTGGGCTCTTCCTTACGATGTACACTCCAATTGGAGTCACAATGAACTTCAACCTAGGTATGTGCACATCGTTTGCCATAACTGGGGCGGTTTGCGCCGTTTACCCGTTTATCAAGAAAGCCTTGTATGAAACAGCGCCTCTCAAGGGACCAAGCATTGGACCAATACCGTTTGTCACCATATGCGGGGCTGTCACGGCGGCATTCTTTGCGATGTTGATATACATACTCATTACGAACCCAGCTTTGTCAGGTCCAATTGGAGCCGTTCAATGGTCCGTCGTGTTGATCAACGTAGTGTTCTGCATTGCGGTGTACTACATTTCGAGAGCATACAACAAGAAGAAAGGCATAGACATTGCGTTGGCATTCAAGGAGATTCCTCCCGAGTAGCAGCACCCACACCCTTCCTTTTTTTGTTTAGGCAAGGAATTCTTGCTTTCATCTATGCTTATTTCACATCGTAGGGCCCGATAGTCTTGAGGCGCTCAGCTACCGCCGGCAATTCATTGAAGTCTGACAAGCTTTTCTGAGGACATATTACACCTAATTCTTTCCCAATATATTACCAACGATCATCTAGCTCAAATAGAGTTTTTCGGTTGTACTTCGTTCCAACTCTATTCATTTGGACTATTCGTGCACAAACGGCCTTTTAGACTCGATCTTGCGCCCTCTTTTTATCTGTGGTTGTTGTCTCTCGCACGTAAATCTGCATCGCACAGAGAGTCTATCGCAAGGATAATATCTCTGATTCCGACCTTGGCTAAAGTTATAAATACTCTCGTCGCAAATCTTCGGGAGGCTCCTGTTTGTACAGCGGAGAATCAAGGTTGAACTTGAAAGATGAGGCTTTGAAAGTTGTTAGAATGGGAGAAGAACGTGGTATCAAGCTGAGATTGATGGGCGCATGTGCCATCCTTGTCCATTGTCCTAGGTACGCCTATCTTCAAGACATACTAGAGAGAGAACTTTCAGATATGGACTTCATGTCGTATTCAGAATTTGAACCTAAGATACAAGAACTGGCGGCTGAGCTAGGCTACAAACCTATCAAACGTGGACCAGCATTTTCTTTAATGAAAGGCAGGCAGATATTCAATCGCCAGAATTTCATAATAGATGTCTTTTTTGATGAACTTGAAATGTGCCATAAGATCAACTTCCGAGGGAGGTTAGAGCTAGATTATCCCACAATTACCTTGAGCGATATTCTTCTTGAGAAGATGCAGATAGTGCAACTAACAGAGAAGGATGTGAAGGATACTATTATTCTTATTCGAGAGCATGAGATTGGAGAAGATGACATGGAGAAGGTAAATGTGGATTACGTAACGAGAATCCTATCAGATGATTGGGGTTTTTACCATACTGTCGCAACAAATTTGAAAGCCGTAAAGGAAAGACTCGGTAAATATGAGAGTTTAACCCAAGAAGATCTATCTGAAGTAGCTACCAAGATTGATGGGTTGCTAAGTGCTATTGATGCACGACCGAAGTCTTTAAAGTGGAAGATGAGAGCTAAAATAGGGACAAGCAGGAAATGGTATCAAGAAGTTGAGGAAACCATAAGATAAAGAACCGTTGCGTGACTTCATACGGAAGTTTTGATCCTTGAACGCTCAGAAAATTGCATGTCTGTCTTGAATAGTGGGGCTTCGATATGACTACTCTTCGAATATTCTTCACAACAGATCTGCATGGATCTGACAAATGCTTTATGAAGTTCGTCAATGCCGGAGCCTTCTACCAAGCGGATGCCATTATGGTCGGGGGGGACATCACCGGGAAGGCCATAGTGCCCATCGTGGAGACATCAAAAGGCTTCTTCGAAGCGAAACTGTTTGGGTCTGTGAAGACTGCGAGGACATCTGAAGAAACAAGTGAGCTTGAGAAGAGTCTTCGTAATATGGGATACTACCCTTACGTCACAAGTCAAAATGAATTGGAAGAGTTGACCAGAAATGAGTTGAAGAAGGACCAACTATTCACACGACTTATGATTGAGCAGGTGGATCGTTGGATCAAAATAGCAGACGAACGCCTGAAGAAGACTGGAATAAGATGCGTGATGATGCCTGGCAATGATGATAGATTGGATATAGATCAAGTTTTCAGCAGATCTGATTTCGTGGTTAATCCGGAAGGCAAAGTTCTAAATCTCGACAAAGATCATGAGATGATAAGTTCTGGATATGCCAACATCACGCCTTGGAAGTGCCCAAGAGACATACCTGAAGAGAAGCTGGAGGAGAAGATAGAGGGCATGGTTTCTCAAGTGAAGAACATGGAGCGCTGTATCTTTAACTTCCATTGTCCCCCGTACGATTCAGGTTTGGATTCCGCGCCAAAACTTGATGACAAGTTTCAGCCGATCATGTCGTCAATGGGAATGGTCATGGTTCCCGCTGGCAGCACTGCAATACGCAAAGCCATAGAAAAGTTTCAGCCGATGCTTGGTCTACATGGGCACATCCACGAATCTCGAGGAATAGCATCGATCGGTCGTACTTTGTGCATTAACCCCGGAAGTGAGTACACAGAAGGTGTTCTTAGAGGTGCGATAATTGTTATTGAAGAGAAGAAGGTCAAGAACTACCTTCTCACCTCTGGGTAGATTTGAATCTGTTTCGGCTTGCCTCATAAAATGATCCGCGTTTTTCTCGCCCATATTATTAAATAATATTTGCATCTAGAAAATGAGATGAATCTTGAAATAGGTGTGTAACACATGACCAAAGAACCTCTCGTGAAAACGCACGTTCCAGGTCCCAAATCAGAGAGGATTCTGGAGAAGATTCTGAAGTATGAATCTCTAGGATACGGATTGAAGATCGGGCTGTTTGGCGCCGGTATCAAGCAACTTGCTCCTGTAATGAAGGAGTCTGAAGGAGTCTATCTCATAGATGTTGATGGAAACAAGTACATGGATCTCTGCGCTGGACTGGCTTGCGCAATTTTGGGATATCGACCGAAAAAAGTCCTCGAGGCAATTAAGAGGCAGTACGATATCTTGGCTCACGTACCAGACATGCCGAACATTCCTCGAGCAGAACTAGAGCAAGTGCTCGTTGAAGAAGTCGCTCCAGGTGCTCTAAAGAAAAAGTCGCGAATAATGTTCGATGTTGGCGGCGGACCCACGATGGATCTAGCGGTGCGGTTGGCATACTTCTACAACACGACAAGTCGAAAGTGTTCTAGGAATGCGATTCTGACATTCTTTGGAGCATATCAAGGCAGGACGATTGCTACGAATTGGCTCTGCGGATCAGCTAAACAAACTGAAAACATGCCTACAGGTCCATATGCTGTTAGAGTCCCGTATGCCTATTGCTACAGGTGTTTTTATGAACTTGAATACCCAAAGTGTAAGATGTACTGTGCCAAGTTCATAGAGAAGCTATTTGAGTCAGAACAGACAGGATGGTACAACTCGGAGTCGAAGATTAGCCAGATCACAATGCTAGTAAGCGAACCGATTCCATCGCATGCGGGAATAATAGTCCCGCCAGACGAATTCTACCCGCAACTCAGAAAGATCTGCGACAAGTACGGTCTGATATGGATAGATGATAACATCAACACCTTAGCCTATACCGGCAAATGGTTCTACTGTGAACACGTTGGTGTTACGCCGGACATAATCGGCATTGCAAAGGGTCTTACCGCTGGTACTTGGCCGCTGGGCGCGGTAATAGCCAGAGAGGAACTTTACGAAGAGTGGGATAAGGAGCCGGGTAGACATTTGTTCTCATATATGGGAAATCCTGTTGGATGTACAGCTGCTCTGGCATGCATTAGAACAATCCAGGAAGAAAAGATACTAAGTCACGCGGAGACTGTCGGGCAATACTTCTTGAAAGGGTTGAGAGAGTTACAGAATAATCACGATATTGTTGGTCATGTTAACGGCAAAGGTCTGCAGTTATCCTTAGAATATGTCAAGGACAGGGAGACGAAGGAACCTGCTATCGAAGAGAACGGAGAGATAACACGGCAAGCTCTGAAAAGAGGATTAATCATTCTAGGTGGACTGGGGTGGTTCGGGAATAGAAACACGATGCACCCACCTTTGACGATAACTAAAGAAGAGGTTGATACCTCTCTAGGGATCCTAGACGCATCAATTAGCGCAGCAGAGAAGAAAATGAGGAACTAAGAAGAAAGACTGTCTGTTGTTCCCAATCTTGCCGACCAGTTTCAACTGTACATATTGGGAACAAAGGCGCTCAACATACTAGTTATGCAACAGAGCACTGGTGGCCAAAAACTTATGAATAACAGCTTAGTTCTGGGAACGTGATCTTTATGGAGAAAAAGGATCCTTGGCAAGCCATAGTCGAAGCCTTAAAAGCCGAAAACGTTCAATACGTCTTCGGTATTCCTGGAAGTCCGGCCAACCTATACAACGCCCTTTACGATGCACCTGAGATAAAGCCGATACTGGTTAGGCATGAGCAATCCGCGGCGTTTATGGCGACAGCCTACGGAAGATTGACTGGGAAACCGGGAATATGCCATGGTACTCTTGGCCCAGGCTTTAGCAACCTATTGTCCGGGATCCTAGAAGCCTACACAGGATGTACACCTGTCATTGCCATCTGCCCTGCGGTGGCCCTAAAGCACGAGGGCATGGGCGCGCTTCAGGAGGCTGATCAACTGTCCATAGTTGCTCCGATGACCAAATGGAGAACGCGCATTTGCAGACCGGATAGGGCAACTTGGGCCATGAGGAGAGCTTTCTCAATAGCATCAAATGGGAAGCCAGGCCCTGTGCTTGTCGAAGTTCCGCAAGACGTAGGCCAAGAAAAAGTTGAGATGCCGGAATATGTACCCGCTGATGGCCCACTTAGAATCAGAGGAGATCCAGAGAAAATCGCGGAAGCGGCTAGACTGTTGTTGAAAGCTCAGAAGCCTGTATTGATCGCAGGCGGAGGCGCTTACTTGTCAAGAGCTTACGAAGAAGTCAGAAAACTGGCTGAACTGCTGTGTATCCCTGTTCTTACAACGGCCTCCGGTAGAGGCACTATATCTGAGGATCACCCAATGGCCGTGGGCTTGGTTGGCTTATATCGAACAAAGATCGGTAAGGAAGTGTACGAAAGCGCGGACCTGTTGATTAGCGTTGGGGCCCGAATGGAGGAACTAGAGTCAGGGCTCTGGAATTGGTTCCCTAGGAATGCGAAGTTTGTCCAAGTCGACATCGATGCCTTTGAAATAGGGCGGAATTGGATCCCTGACATCGCAATAGTGGGAGATGCGAAGTTAGTTTTGCGCGACCTGATCAGGATCTTGCGTACACACATCAAGACAAAGAGACTAGAAATGCCTCGAGTAAGAGAACTCATCAGGGCGAAAAAAGAGTACGAAGTAGAGGTGGAATCAGAATGCATGACGGACGCCATGCCTATTAGAACGAGACGCATAGTCAAAGCGATCAATAAGATTTTCGGCAGGAATACCATTCTTGTAAATGAAAACGGGTCTCTAGATTTATGGTCTTACTATTGGCCATATTACAAGGTGATAGATGTTGGAGACTGTGTTCCGCCAAGTGCTCAGACCTGTATGGGCTTTGGAGTGGCAGGAGCAATTGGCGCAAAACTGGCAAAACCTAGCAAGAAAGTTGTGTGCGTTACTGGCGACGGAGCGTTCCAAATGGCTATGAAGGAACTGCCTACTGCCGCACAGTATAAGGCGCCAGCGACTTGGGTTATCCTTAACAATTATAGCCTCGGCTGGCCAAAATACTTATCAAAGATATTTTATCAAGAGAGATATATTTCTGTAGATTATGAGATTCAGCCAGACTTTGCTGCGGTGGCTGAATCCAGCGGATGTTACGGGGAGAGGGTCGAGAAGCCCGACGCAGTTGAAAGAGCTTTGAACAACGCACTTAAAGCTAACAGCGAGGGCCTTCCAGCTGTTCTAGATTTTGTGGTCGAGCCCTTTGACTACAACGAATACTTCAAGGAATTCCACGCCCCATGGGGGGCTTTTTCGGAGAAGGTATAGTTAGACATGTGAGGATAAACTCCTTACTTGTGGACAGAGTAGACGTTTAGATCAGATCGCTGGTAAAGGTAAGAAAGGGAAATTCGGCATTTCCCAATTATTCCGTAGGCTTTCTTTTTGCTATCTCTGCCATAGTCGCGTATCATCTTACAGCATTTACCGCACATAGTTTCTCCTTAAAGAATTTGAGATCTCATACAGTGGGGATGTTTGCGAGATCGCATAAGTCAGTCAATTCCTTCTCGACTTCGCCGTGTACGGTTACGAACTGATGTCCTAATGTTTCTTTGATAAACTTTTCAGCATTGGGAACTTTGATGAGAGCTCTGGCCCAGATCTTTCCCGCACCCAAGTCCATCTTTCGCGGCTCGAGTATTTCACCTTGAGAAATCTGCATCGTGATATTCTTGCAGACCCCTCCTAGAATCGCGATGGTGGCGTTCCCGGCTTTAACCCAGAAGTCAAGCGTCACACCCCCCATCTGCCCTCCCTTTTCCACTGGAGCAGCGTACTGTTGCTTTAGAGTCACTTCAGAGGGATTCTTCGCTAATGAAGGGGCTCCGGCACCACAATGCCAAAGCAGCATAGTACTACCTTCAGTGTCCACCGCGGAAATCTCGTGGCAGAACGGAGGACTACCTGTAAGTTCACGTAGAATGAGCATGGTAACAGCCGTGTAGAGGTTGCCTTCACAAGCGCATGGAAGACCATCATCTATGAGTAGCGATGCTCCTATGCATCCGCAGGCACCGTAGATCTGGGAGAGGTCAGGATGACATTTAATCATTATTGCATCAAATTCGAACTTTTCGATCAGCCGCTTCAGGGCTAGGTAGATCTTGAACGACTTAACCATATGTTCTTTCCCCGCTTCGACTCTACCGACCCTGTTACTAGCCTTGCTAATGGCGGCTTCAACATCCGATTCCGGGATTTTATCCATCTCCTCAATTATACGGTATTGATCTAGATGTACCACATCGACTCCTAGCTTCTCTCGGAGTGCAACCAGATCATGAACAGCATCGTACATCCCGAAGGTTATTCCTCCTATGAATCCGATTTTGGCTCTCCTAAGCTTCTTCAATACCCTCGCGGCCTTAGCTCTTGTTACGATTTCTTCCACAGTCTTCTCGTCTCCGGGATCACCGTACACCGCTTTGAATTTTTCCTCCAAGTTCTTAAGGGAAGTGACTGCCTCTACCGCTCCCAACAGCGATTGTGTATTGAGATCGGAGCATCCCCAGACAATGTACGGCATACTAACCTCTTGCACTGCAGATATAACCACTGAGCTATCGATCCAGCAAGAAATAAAATAGATGACCACGTCAACATCTTCCGCGAAACAACTTCTAACTGCATTTCTCGCCTGCTGCGCGGTGAATACTGGATTCACCTTGAGCACATCTAGCTTCCGCGTATCTTTCAATTTCGAACAGGCTTTTTCTGAAAGTTCCGTCGCAGCTTGGTCTTCCTGTATGAATTGAATAGGAATAAATCCTACCTTAGGTAACTTCATCTAACCTAACACCACACTAGAGCTAATGTTACGTGTTTAATTGCATAAATATTTATTTTCGTCTCACAGATCTGAGTTTCGCGTTGACCGTTTAAAGTGTTTGAACAAAGAAGTTATTGTGATGTATCTTGCTCGGCGGTTACATGGGTAAGATCTTGCGAGTGGAGCTAACTAGGAATAAGATAGTGGAGGAACCCTTACAAGAGGAATTAGCTGAAAAGTTCATAGGAGGTCCTGGGATAGGCACTAGGATTTTGTATGATGAACTTCCTCCTTGGGCTGGAGCGTTCGATCCCCTTAACGTACTCATTTTCAGCACTGGACCTTTAACAGGCACAGCCGTACCTTCAACTGGGAGACACTTTGTGAATACAAAATCGCCTTTGACTGGTTATCTGGGTGAAGCAAACGCAGGCGGATTTTGGGGAGCAGAGTTGAAATTCGCCGGTTACGATCTAATAGTCGTTTCAGGGAGGGCTGGCAAACCAGTCTACCTCTATGTTGATAATGATCGTGTGGAAATTAGGGACGCCAAGCCTTACTGGGGGATGGATGCACGGGAAGCTGACAGGGCTATACATGAGGACATTGGAGACAAGAAAGTCAAGATCGTCGATATAGGACAAGCTGGGGAAAATCTGGTTCTTATTTCAGGAATTATGGGGGAAGACGCAAGCAGGGCTGCTGCTCGATGTGGTGTTGGAGCTGTTATGGGTTCGAAGAACCTCAAGGCGATAGCGGTTAAAGGAGACCGAAAAGTGCCTGTAGCCGACCGAGAAAGCCTGCAGAACTGTTTGAAGGAACTTGCAAATATTCTTTCGAAGGATCCTAATACAAGAAGCTTTCGCAAATATGGTACCGCAGGTTACTACGCCACTGGCGTGGAGTTGGGTGATTCTCCAATTCGAAATTGGACTCGGGGGATTTTCAAAGGCGCAGATAAGGTCTCGCTTCCAGGAGGCTACGAGTCAGTATACGTAGGCAATAGAGCCTGTTTCAACTGTATGATTGCATGCCGTAGAGTTGTGGAGGTGAACAAGGGCAGTTTTGCTACAGAGCCTGAAGTCGAGGGGCTAGAATATCAAAGCTTGGCCGCTCTAGGGGGAAACTGCTGCATCGACGATATTGAAGCGTTGGTGAAGGCGAACGACCTCTGTAATCTGTACGGTCTTGACACAATTTCCACTGGAAGCGTAATAGCCTTCGCCATGGAATGCTTTGAAAAAGGTATAATAGACAAGAATGACACTGATGGAATCGACCTCAAGTTCGGAAACAAATACGCCTTGATAGAATTGATTCATGAAATCGCAAGACGAGAGGGCGTAGGCAACCTCCTATCCTACGGCGTCGCCAGAGCCTCACAAATTCTCGGAAAAGAAGCATTCGATCTGGCTATACACGTCAAGCGTTTAGAGGTAGCTATGCATGACCCAAGAGCATTCCAAGCCTTAAGTCTGACCTACGCGTGCTCTCCAACAGGGGGTAGGCATATGGAGGGGGAGACTGTATTTGTAGAGCAACCCACGATACACTATCCTGAATTGGAGTTATCCGATCTCGATAGGTTATCTACCAAACGCAAAGCGGAGGCGGCCTTCAAAGTTCAGAATCTATGGAGTGCCTTAAGCTCATCAGGATACTGCCTACTGGCATGCGCTACCGGGACAACCGCTTACCCCATAAGCCTAAATGTTCGATTTCTCGAGGCAGTAACCGGCCGAAAGCTAGACTTCAAAGAGTTTGTGAAGATCGGGGAGAGAATATTCGATCTCAGGCGGGCATTCAGCATAAGACACGGCCTGAAAAGGAACGAAGATACTTTGCCTAAGCGACTGTTGAAAGAACCACCGAATGAAGGAGGCTCGAAGGGTTCAGCAGCTAGGCTAAATGAGATGATAGGTGATTACTATGAAATTCGAGGTTGGAATCCGATGACCGGCATTCCTACTAAAGAGAAACTCGTAGGATTGGAGCTAGACGAAGTCGCGGACGATTTCTATTGAGATAGAGATACGTTAGCAAGATGGAACGGTCGTCGCCACGCTTCAATACCGCAACCAATATAGAACAGAACACTACGCATCCATGTGACTAAGGCTGGTTGCTGCAATTGACGAAGATGTCATCACTGGAGAGAGTTCTAACAGCTGTAAAGGGGGAGGAGCCTGATATTGTTCCGATTTGCCCTGGCATATTCATGCATGCCGCAAGGGTATCCGGTATTAAACTTTCAGAGTTCTGCACTAACAGGCATGCCTTTGCACAGGGAAACCTAGTCGCCTACAAGAGATACGGGTACGACGGAATCTGGGCGGGGATAGATGCCTTCCGCCTGCCTGAAGTGATGGGATGCAAAGTTAAGGTGCCTGAGGACGGCATTCCATTTGTCGTGGAGCGCGTTGTCAAGGAAGTTAAGGATCTAGACCGCGTAAGGGTTCCCGACTTTGACAAGGACAGTAGGCTGAAGGAAGAATTGAAGGGCCTCGAGATTCTTTCGAAAGAGCTGAAAGATCAAGTAGCTATCGCTGCATTTACCGACTGTGGATTTGAAATAGCCGCGATGCTTATGGGCGAATATGAATTCTTGAAAAATCTCTACGTAAACCCAGACTTCATAATGGAAGCGATCAGCATAGCGTCCGCCGCGGCTCTGCAACACGGGAAGGCACTTGTAGACGCAGGCGTCCATGTTGTTATATGGGGTTCAGCTTTCACATCTCCAAATGTTATATCTCCCACCATTTTTGAAAAATTCGCTTACCCCAGCATTATGAAAGAGATCAAGGAAATGCACAGATATGGAGCTATAGTTTCACTACACATCTGCGGAAATGCCACACCAATCATCGAGAAGGAGGCGGAAATTTCTCCCGATATGATAGAATTCGACTCCCCAGTCAACTTGAGCTACGCTAAGAAAAAAGTGGGAGACAATGTATGCATATATGGAAATGTGGACAATTCACGCACTCTATTCCTAGGTTCACCTAGGGATGTGGAGAGGGAGTGTATGGAATGTATACGTAAGGCGGGTGAGGGGGGTGGATTCATCCTAGGATCAGGATGCGATGTTCCAATAGACGCTCCGCCGGAAAACATCGAGTCCATGATAAACACTGCCAGGAGATATGGAATATACTCATTGGAACTGGGTTGAGAAACATAATATGAGAGAAAACATTTTGAAAGACATCAAAAAGGCGGTAATATCACTAGATTTTGAACGTATAAAATCAATTACGGAAAATGCCCTCAAAGAGGGTATTCCTGCCTACGACATACTCATGTTAGGTTTCTATGAGGGTCTAAGGGAAGTGGGGAAGAGATACGAGGCAGGCGAATATTTCCTGAGCGAACTCGTAGCCGCTGGTGAGATTATGAAGCGAGGCAATGATATACTTAAACCCCATTTAGGAGGCACACTGCCAGATGCTGTACAAGGAACCATGGTGATAGGAACGGTAAGCGGGGACATCCATGACATCGGAAAGAACATCTTTACCATATTAGCTGAGAGCTCAGGATTCAGCATCTACGACCTTGGCGTAGATGTAGCTAAAGAAAAGTTTACTGAAAAGATTAGAAAGACCCAAGCAAACATCCTTGGAATGTCAGCACTCCTAACCTCAACCATGGTATATATGAAGGAGGTTATCTTCCTGTTGAAATCTGAAGGTTTACGTGACCGAGTCAAGGTCATAGTAGGCGGGGCGCCTATGTCACCTTCATTCGCTGAGAAGATTGAAGCCGACGCAGGTGTCAACGATGCCATTCAGGGCCTAAGGCTATGTAAAAAATGGGTGAAGCCCCAAATTTGGTTAGGACTCTGATAGGCTTAGCCACTCTTCTCGTATTGTCGGTTTTTGACAGCCCTTCTATATGACAGTTAATCAGCCAAAGTTCTTCTCGATGTTCAGAGGGAAATATCAGTATCCTACTAGTAACCATGCCAGTTCGCAGGTGATTAACAGCACAATCGATACAAATATGAAATCCCCTCTAGCTAACTTTCTTGTTCTCTTGTTTACTGACCATAAGGTCATTGTGACAAGCGCCCAGATTGCCAGGCCCACAAAATCCTTCAATAGGAAATCCATTTGCGTCACTCCTCCTAACATCTCGCTTTTGCATCGCATATATTTTTTCTGCGCTTTCCGCTTAGGTTTTTTTAGATAGAGAAAGGACATTCTGAAATAACACTACTTCGAATGTCAAAGATGAGTCGACTAGACGTAGATCTATGTCGAAATTCGCATATGGACAGATCTGAGCAAGTAACTTCAGATGAGTGACTTTTATAGCAGTGATTACACGACAAAATTTGATACTTCCCTTGATTGCCTCATTGAGATCTAGTTGCTGAATTTTGAGCCTTCAGCGAACCGTTCCCAATGTAAATGCTCTGACAAGATATTTCCTAACGGCAATGGCAAAGGCTATTGCCGGAATGATTGCGACAACCGACGCGGCGCTCATTTCTGACCATCTCATTCTGGGCGCCCCCACAAATGAGGGCATATGAACGGTGAAGGTTTTTGCCGCGTCGCTTGTAAGCACCATCGCATAGAAAAATTCATTCCAAGTTATTATGAAACAAAACACAGCCGTTGCGATTATGCCAGGCGTAGCGAGAGGCAAAGCAATTTTTAGGAACGTTTCTAGTCTTGAGCAACCATCTAACGTGGCGGCTTCCTCAACATCCAGTGGCACTTCTTGGAAGAATCCTCTCGTCATCCAGATCACGAAAGCAAGATTATAGAGAATGTATATCACTACCATCGCCAAGTACGAGTCGATTAAACGAAGCCCTGCCATAATAATGTAAAACGGTACAGCAAAAGCAACCGGTGGACCCATGCGTGTGGTAAGAATGAAGAAGAAAAAACTTTCTTTATGCGGGATCCTAAATCGCGCAAGGACGTAACCGGCCAAGCTTCCTATCAATACTACAAGCAATACGCTTGATGTAACTATTATCAAACTATTCAGGAGGAAGCGGGGATACGGGTCTTCTAAGAATATTATCCTAAAGTTGCGAAGAGTAGGTTCAAATATCCAACGTGGGGGCATGGAGAGAGAGTCCGCCGGCAGCTTTAGAGAGGTCATGATTATCCAGTAGAGGGGAAATAGGGCTATGAATGATGCTCCTACCAGAATAGAATACTTCAATATATTAGTAACTAGGGGCCCAGCTCGGAATCTATGTTTCACTTCTTCTCCTCTCCAAAGCTGATCGATTTGACATAGCTCCAGCCTATCACTGTAACTAGGAAAAGCAAGAGAAGCCCTAGAGCAGAAGCGTAGCCCATACGCCACCATGAAAATCCCACTTTCCAGTCATATAGACTCAGAGTCTCTGACGCTATGCCTGGCCCGCCTGCTGTCATTACGTATATCTTGTCAAAATCTCTCATCGCATCCATTGTTCTGATAAGAAGGGCAACCAATATCACCGGCTTTATCAAAGGCAACGTTATGTGTCTGAATATCTGCCATTCAGGCGCTCCATCTATTCTTGCTGCTTCAAACGGTTCCCTCGGCAGAGACTCAAGTCCAGCAAGCAAGACCAAGACCATAAAAGGCGTCCACTGCCAAATGTCAACAAGTATTATAGAATTTAGTGCAAGGGAGGGGTCTCCCAAGAACGCTTTCCTTGGAAGACCGAGAACACTCAGTAAGTAGTTGAGCACTCCAAGCTCATAATTGAACATAAATCTAAATCCAAATCCGACCACGATTGGAGTCATAACCATCGGTATCAGAAATATTGTTCTCAAGATGGATCTTCCCCTTACTATTCCGTTCATCAGTAGGGCTAATCCCAATCCAACGGAGAATGACGCGCTAACAGATAGGACTGTGTAGTACAACGTATTGCCCAAATCACTCCAGAAGCGAGGGTCATGCATAATCATTTTGTAGTTTTCCAGACCGACAAAGGGCTTCCCGGCTTCCGGATTCGTCATTAGCCAGTCGCGAAAGCTGGTCTCAAATGCGAATAACATCGGATAGATTACTATCGCTACCAAGAAAACGACAGAAGGTAGGAAAAAAAGATAGGGAAAGTACCGTTCATTCAAACGGGAGGTCCGCCGTCATGCTCATCCTAATGTGCTGGATTAGTAAAGCACATTCCCATGACCGATCAATAGCCGGCTTTTTCCGTAACTTCTCCGACTTTTGCTTGAGCTTCGTCCAATGCTTCCTTGACGCTCATCTTCCCAGCGACTGCGAGTGATACAGGCGTCTGAAATGCGTCAGAGATTTCAACGAACTCAGGGATCAGAGGCCAATACTCCACGGTCGCGGCGGCATGGCATTCTGGCAGCGCTTTCGTATACTCCTCCAATTTTAGTTCCTTGCTTATTTTATCGTACTCCGGCAAGGCGTAGATAGCCTTGTAAGGCATGTCAAGGCGCATCTTACCTTCTAACTCTTTCATGTACATGTCCATACTGACGCGCCACTGAATGAACAGCCAAGTTGCTTCTTTGTTCTTGGAGTCCTTGTTGATGCAAAAAGCATCGGTATATGTCCATTGAACCGGGAAGCCAGCGGGTCCCTTTGGCATGATAGCGTATCCAGTCTTGCCTACGGCTTTCGATTTTTCAGGGTCCTCAAAGAGAGGCCCCATATCACTTGTCTCATATTCCATCGCAAGTTTCGCTTCACACCATAACTCAGAGATCTCAGGCCACGACATTGCAGATTGGCCGGGCGCCCCATGCTCCTTTAGGAGATGAATGTAGTCTTCCATAGCCTTCAGCATTGTTGGAGTGTTACATGTCGGGTGGTGCTCTTCATCAAGACATTTGGTTCCGTACGCCCAAGCCCAGCCGATCGAGCTTCCGAACGAGTCAAATGACTTGCTTCCACGACCTGCGAAACCATAGACATCGGGCTCTAGCTTCTGAAGCTTGTGGCAGATATCATGCATCTCATCGATCGTCTTTGGTACCGCAAGGTTGTGCTTCTGGAATAGATCCTTTCTGTAGTATAGCATACCAGCAAGCAGGGTGAATGGCAGACCGTAGAGCTTGCCTCCTCTTGTAAAAGCATCTATTGTTCCTTTCGGTATCTCCCCTAAATTCAGCCACGGATCCGCCTTCGTTTTGACATAGTCATCCAGCGGCTCAAGCCAACCTGCTCTAATATATTCATCAAAATACCAGAATTGAACCATTAGCGCATCATAGCTGGCGGTATGTGATTGGAAATCTAGTATCATCTTCTCCCGCGCAGTAGGTTCATCGTAGACTTCGATCTCTACTTTTATGTCCGTCGCTTCCTCGAATAGGTTCTTCAATTTCAAAACCGGGTCAGTTTGATACCCAGCAGACATCACAGCTCTAATCTTCGTTCCTGCATACTTTCTCCGAATCTCCTCAATCGGTGTTGGCGTGGGCGTTGGTGTGGGAGTAGGCGTGGGTGTTGGCGTAGGTGTAGCTGTCGGGGTTGGAGTTGTTGGAGGCGGCTTCGTAGCTTCGTAGATACCGTAGCCAGCAGCTGCTACAACAGCAACGACGACAATGCCGCCCACGTACTTTACATAGCCTCGTCTAGAAACTTTTTCTTCAGTCAAGAGATTTTTCACCTTTTTCTCCAAAATGGAGCGATATATGTGATCGCTATTTAAGAGTTTACATTCAGTTGTTTCCTATGATTATGTCGGTGCTACCCTTTTTTGGCCATTTATCAACGATGGCTTTTCTGATTTTTCTTTACTGTTATTAAGCATTCTTCAAATATTTCGAATAGTTTCTCTATCTCCTCTTTCTTGATGCATAAGGGGAGATGCCAGTGCATAACATTACCATGATCACCCAGTCCGGTATAGCCGGTTGCACCTCTCTTTAACAGTTCATATCCGAATCTTATCGCTGTCTCCCTGTCGGGTTCCTTCGTCTTCTGGTTCTTCACGAACTCCATGGCCACCATGAAACCTTTTCCACGCACGTCTCCGACAATCTCGTATCTCTCCTTCAATTCTCCCAATCTTCTGAGTATCTGTTTTCCTTCAGCATAAACGTAGTTTAGAATATCCTTTTCCTTCACAGCCTTCAGATTAGCTAAGGCTGCAGCGCATGCAACTGGGTGGCCTTGGTACGTGGACATATACCAGAATTTATTTTCAACCAATGCCTCAGCAATTTCATCCTTGATTATAACAGCACCTAGGGGAGACATTCCTCCTGAAAAACCTTTAGCGATAATCATGACATCAGGAGTAGTATCATAGTGTTGACAGCAGAACCAGTATTTCCCGCTCCACATGAACCCGCATATCTCGTCGTCTATGAAGGTTATGTCATGTTCATTGCATATCTTTCTCAATCTAGGGTAAAACTCGTCTGGGGGAACAATCGTTCCTCCGTGGGATTGAAGAGGTTCAACTATCAATGATGTAACATCACATTTACCTGTTAACGGGCTGTAATATCCGTAGCTCGGAGTGGTCAAATATCTCTCAACAAAGTCAACGCAGTATAAATTGCACTCTGGATACTCCATTCTATGCGGGCAGCGGTAGCAGTAGGGATAAGGCACCCTTAAGACTTCTATATGATAGGGATAGTTGCCTCTAAACATCGGTATATCTGAGGCGAACATCCCCAGAGATCCATTGCCATGGTATCCACCCGTGAAAGCCATTAATGTATTTCTTCTATCCTTCTTCATGCAGGCGGAGAAATAAAGCGCCATCTTTAAACTGAGATCTATTGAGGCAGAGCCTCCTGTGTCAAACATAACCTTTGACCGGTTCTTTATAGCGTCAGGAACGCATTCCTCTACGAGCATCTTCGCAAGCTCAATTCTGGGTAGACTTGGGCCCATAGCTAGAACTGCGGGAAGAGTATCTAGCTGCCTCTTAGCCGCATCAATAGACTCCTTCGCTCTATAGCCTAACGTTATGCACGCCATCGCAGCATGCGTATCCATAAAAACGTTATCGTCCACGTCAGTGATGTGTATGGTTTCATCCACCTCTTTAAAGATCGGCATGTGTACACCAGTTCCCAAGAAGTCTGCGTACAGAGGCCCCGGCAATTCATACTTCTGAAGCTGCTTGATTATCTCCTTGGATCTAGGTCCGGGTAACTCAGTCGTTCTTATCCCCAGCGTCTTCCTAGACATGCTATTCCTCCAAACCAACTAGCATAGCAAATATGGTTTCGGGTTATGTCTATTATTAAAGAATTATGCGGTACCAAGAAAGTCCAGTGAATTCGCAGTCTTATTTTCTCTGAAAATCGTGGATGCATTTTGAGTCTCCTTTCATCATAGATTTCGAAATCGTCAGCTCAGTTTGAGATTCGAAGAGTTTTCGCTACGCCTTGATCGTGGTTGCAGATTATGCTACAAAGCTTTTTTGGGTGCGCCCAAGTTTTTCATAAGCTTGAATCAGCGGACAATAGCTGACTTGAATGACGAAGCTCTTGTCAGTCAATTCTAACCTCAATTGTGGAAACTTTTCGGCAATAGAAGAAAAGAACTTGGAACTTTTAGCTAAAGAGTTTCTCGTAGTCTCCTTTATCCAGTTCTTTCAAGATTTCCTTCGGCTCTTTACCTTCTACAGTGACGCCTAGGCTTATGCACGTCCCTAGAACTTCTTTAGCCGCTGCTTTGACCGTCTTTGAATAGCTGGCTGGGCTCTTCATCTGCGCTATCTTGACAATCTGCTCCATCGAAAGATTTCCTATCTTTTGAGCCTTGGGGGTTCCTGAGCCTTTTTCGACTCCAAGCTCCTTGACGATAAGGGCCGCGGTAGTTGGAGTTCCGATTTCAACTTCGAATTCTTTACTTTCTGTGTCGACAAATATCTTGACCGGGACCTTCATGCCTGAGTAAGCTTTTGTCAATTCGTTGATCTTGTTCACGATCTGCAGTACATTGACTCCGAGAGGGCCCAAGGCAGGTCCTAGTGGGGGGCCAGCTGTTGCTTGACCTCCATCGATCAGAGATTCAACTACCTTCTTCTCCGCCACTTTCTCGACCTCCAGTTCTCTCAACAAGCTTCACATAGTCGGCATGAACCGTTATCGGCAGTGTCGCGAACCCTTCTTCAAGTAACTCGATCGTGACCTCTTCCTTAACCTTGTCGATATGCGTTATCTTCGCTTTCAATCCTCGAAATGGTCCACCGACAATCTCAACGAGATTGTCAGTATCAAGTTCCTCAATCACAGGCTTCGTGATTATGAATCGTTCCACAGCCGACGCTGTTATCATGCCTCTCGTTCTGGCTCTAGCGTGTCTAACTCCTGAAATAGCTTCGTCGACGAAGTGCGGGCCAGCTGCTTCCACGAATATGTATCCTTTGATTACCTCTGGAGCCAGAACGGAAGATACCGGAAGCTTCTTGACTCCAGCTCTTGAAGCCACCATCTCAGCTACAGTCTTCTCTTGGCCGCTGGTTGTACGAACAGCAAAGATCAGAGTCTTATGTTTCTCTTCAGACAAACTGCTCCCCTCTATGGGCCGAGTCCGACTATCCAGAACAAGACTCGAACGATGTAACCGATCACGCCCACGATCGTTACCCCCAAAAGAGTAACCTTGACTAGCAGCCATAGCTCCTCTC
>Ga0315308_1000577_pt1 | contig 20698 bp, 20 predicted proteins | sample TDP3_MG_FD_203078 | JGI IMG/M metagenome (GOLD analysis project Ga0315308, IMG submission 203078) | Freshwater sediment microbial communities from Lake Towuti, South Sulawesi, Indonesia - TDP3 | ecosystem: Environmental > Aquatic > Freshwater > Lake > Sediment | place: Indonesia: South Sulawesi... | reverse complement strand
CAGGAAAACCGAGAGTGGCTGCCAAGTTGCTATCCGGGTCAGCATCTATGGCAATGACTCTCTTTCCCTCCTGAGCAAAAGCAAGAGCCAACCCTGCGACAAGAGTTGTCTTCCCTACTCCACCCTTTCCTGTTATCGCCAATTTCATCTTTCTACCCAACCTAACTGTTAAAAGATAGTTTGTGAAAAACTTTTGGAATTTTAGCCAAAAAACAAGGACAATCTTTTCCCTGGTGCGAAGGGATTTGGTGTAGCGAGCATTAGAATTTTTAGCCAAAAATCGAAGATTAGAGTTTAGTCCCGCAAGACGGGAGAAACTCCTGAGATTTTTGGCGGTGCTCGAAGAGCAAAAAATTATCAGCGAGCGAACCAAATCCCAAGCTACCTTTTGGCGTCAAGAAATTCCGCAGGAACGAACAAGCTATCTTTTAGTTGCTGTTTCTCTCCTCACCAGAGCCCGATATGCTCTATGGATTTTTTCTGTAATCGGTCCCGGCCTTCCGTTACCTATTCGCCGACCATCAATTTCTACCAGAGGCATAATCTCAATTAAAGAATTGGTAAGGAATGCCTCTTTTGCTCGCATCAGCTGACTTAAGGTAACTCTCATCTCATAAACCTTAAATCCCAAATTTGGAGCCAGCTCCAGGACGACCCCTCGCGTTATCCCGGGTAGCAATCCCGACTCTTCTAACGGTGTAATTATGGTGTCCTTATTTACTATGAAGATATTGCTTGTCGCAGCTTCGACAACTTCACCCAGAGTATTTAGCAAGATTCCTTCATCAACTCGCTTCGCCTCTGCTTCTCTTTTAGCCAATATGTTGTTCAGAAAGTTGAGTGACTTCAATCTGGATAGGGGAGATGACTGGTTCTGTCGGGTCTCAACTACTATAGCTTTCCATCCCGTCTCATATTCAGAAGGAGAAGGCGGCTTGAAATTTCTTGCCACTATCACCAGAGTGGGTGGCCCTTTGGATTTAGAAATCAGGCCAGGCTCAGAAACTCCTCGGGAAACGGTGAGTCTAATATAAGCCTCGGAGAGGCTGTTTATCTCTATTATTTTCCCGATTATGTTCTTGAGTTCTTCCCGGGTGTAGTCAAAAGAGAGTTCTATGCCCCTTGCTGAGCGAAACAGCCTATCCAGATGGTCCTCCAAGCGGAACACTTTGCCCGAGTAGGCGCGCATTGTCTCAAATAGGCCGTCCCCGTAAAGAAATCCTCTGTCGAAAACGGAAACTTTTGCCCGGGCAAGGCTAACAAAAGAATCGTTGATGAAGACCTTCGGGGGGGACAGGCTGCTTTTTCCCATTTCTCTTCCTGTTTCTTCTCGGGCTTTCCCTCTTTCTAAGGGTAGATTCGAGCCCAATTCTCTACTCGTCTCCATTTGCCTCATCCATATACCTTCGTGGAATTGGAAATTACTGTTACCGTGACGCCTCTCCAACTGGGGTTAATATTGACCAGTTCTGCTAAAATAAAAAAGTAGCCTGTCCCCTTTTTCCCTCGGTAAGAACCGCTTTCTCTTTCCTCCTACTCAGTGCTTCTATTAAAGCTCTGGCTTTGTGCAGTGTCTCTTCGTATTCTATCTCGGGATCGGAATCGGCTACAATTCCACCACCAGCGTGAAAGTATATTCTTCCACCGACGACTACCATTGTTCTAATTACTATATTGAGGTCAGTTTCGCCATTAAATCCTATATAGCCGATGGAACCAGTGTAAACACCCCTCTGATTCGGCTCCAGCTCATCAATTATCTCCATAGCCCTTATCTTTGGTGCGCCCGTTATGGACCCTCCGGGGAAACAGGCCCTCAGACAGTCGATGTGGTCTCTGTTTTTTTCGAGCAACCCTTCCACCGTGGAAACAAGGTGAAATACTGTAGGATGGGCCTCCAGGGTGATAAGTTGAGGCACTCTCACGGAGCCATACTCACATACTCTTCCCAGGTCATTTCTTTCCAAGTCCACGATCATTATCAACTCTGCTTTATCCTTCTCGCTCTCCAGGAGTTCCCTGGCCAATTTCTCATCCTCAAAGTGGTTTCTGCCGCGGGGGCGTGTGCCCTTGATGGGACGAGTCTGGACTTTTCTTCCCGATATGCGCAAAAACCTCTCGGGAGAAGCGCTCACTATACTGAGCTCGGGAAAACTTAGAAAACTGGCAAATGGCGCCGGACTAATGAGACGCAGCTTTTCATATATGGCAAAAGGGGGAGCCATCTGCGAACACACAAATCTCTGGGAGAGGTTAACCTGAAAAATGTCTCCAGCCCCGATATACTCCCTGGCTCTCTCTACAGCATTGAGATAGGCGGGACGGGAAAAATTCGAGCTTATCTCCGGAATGTTATAATAGTCATCTGTGACTGGATAATCTTCTTTAGATGCCTTGTTCAATATTTCCCGAGTCTCTTCCAGCCGCAGCTTTGCTTTTTTTCTTCTCTTGCCCGATTCTTCTTCCGGCAGGCCAGAGGAAAATATGAACAGCCTGTTGGTTAAGCGGTCAAAGCATACCACCCGGTCATAGAAGCCCAGATAGCAGTCAGGAAGCTCCAGATCACGGGCGCTCTTTCTGGGCAATTTCTCTACAAAGTGGCAGAGGTCGTAGCCAAAATAGCCCACTGCTCCGCCCACAAAAGGCACATTGCCAGAAGAGCCCAAGCTGTACCGCGAGAAGACCTTTTTGAGAATAGGGAAGGGGTTTCCGTAGAACTTCTCGCTCTCGCCCCCTGCGGAAATCTCAATCTGTTCTCCCTGGCTTTTAAACAGAAGAAAGGGCTCACTGCCAATGAACGAATACCTGCTGAAATCGCCTACAGGACCTCCGCTATCCAGCAAAAAACTGTATGGCCTATCCAGAAAGAATCGAAATAGTCTGTGCGGAGGGAGGAGAGGAGAAATTTCTCCGACCCAATGTAAAGGTGCCACTAACTCTTTCACTCACTCACCCCGGGAAATATCTGGCTTTAATCTTCTCGGAAACGCCTCTGGTCAATTTCATTACTCTCTCAGCAACCTCAATTGGTAGAGTTCCTGTCCCGCAGCTCGGAGTAATCAGTAAGTTTTTCAGAATCTTCCCTTCGTCTATGCCTTTATTTACCAGAATTCTCAATCCATTTTCGAACCTTTTAACTAAGCCCTCAATTTCTTCTTCCATTGCTCTAGCAGATGCAGGCACAATACCCCAGGCCAAATATCGGCCCTGAGTAAAGAATTCATTCAACTTTTCCGGATACAGACTGATAGTTTCTAGGTAATTGTAGGCATCGAAACTTATGATGTCCACTTTTGTATCCATAAGAATTGACCAATCCGTATTTCCACAACAGTGTATTCCCGCAATAGCATCCTCCGATTTAATTGAGTCAATAACCTGATTTAGATAATTCACCACTTCATCTCGTCCCAGCGAGACGAAAGCAGAACCGAAGGACGAAAGGTACGGTTCATCTATAAAAATAATAGTTTCGGGAAAAACATCCTTCATTCTTGTGATCTGCCAGCGAGCCTTCATTCCACAACTCTTCACTGCCGCCTCAGCAAGCTCCTCGTGGTAGATGATTGACTTCTTATTTTCGTCGGTAACAGTAAGCCCGAAACTAATAGGACCGATAAGCTGCCCCTTGAGCGCCAGTATGCCCGCTATTCCTTGTTCCTTTGATAATTTCCTTTTTAAACGCTCCATAAAGGAGTGGAAACCCGCTGCATAGTTTTGAGTGATTTTGAAATATTCTATCCTATCTTCTATTATGTTTTCATAGAACTTCTCTAACTGTCCTGTTATGTCATCTTTAGTCTGGAAGTAGACCGTCCCTTTCTTCTCATCTAAGATCAGGCAGGGCATGCCTTCGCTCACCTGTATATACATATTCTCCCGCAGATTGAGTCTGGGCAGTTGTGGCCAGGCCGGAATTTCCGGAAAACTCTCCAGGACTATATCACATGCTCTTTCCACGTCCTGGTGAGGCAGACTGCCAATTGCCGTGCAGGCTCCGTTGAACTTCATCACTTTTTCTCCCATTTCAAAAGTTCTGTGACTTTTCCCAGGGTTCCACCCTCTTTAATCTCCTTTCGAATCCTGTTCTCCCTTTCCAGTACATCCATTGCCCGATTAGTAATTTCAACTGCTCTCTTTTGAGGTATAACTACGACTCCATCATCGTCTCCAAAGACCCAGTCTCCGGGAAAGACCCTCACTCCACCAACTTCCACCGGCACTGCCATTTCACCAAATCCCTTGGGTTCCCCGGCTGTGGGCATAATAATTCGAGCAAAAGCTGGAAACTTTACCTTCCTGATCTCAGGCACGTCCCTAATCGCTCCATCAATTACCACTCCGGCTATCTTCTTCTCCACACAGCTATATGTAGCCAGTTCTCCCCATACTGCCGGCCCAACTCCTCCGGCATCGATCACAATGACGCTCTCCTCTGGTGCCTCGTCTATTGCTTCCACTGGCTTTGCCCAGTCTCCCGGATAAGTCCTCACTGTGAACGCCAGTCCGACCATCTTAACGCCAGAACATATTGGGCGAATGCCTTTCAGGTCTCCCTGGCGATGCATAGCATCAGAGATGTTTGGTGAAGAGACCTGGGAAAGCAACTCTCTTATATTCTTCTCAGAGACCCTTTTAAACAGTTCGCTTTTGATTTTAACCTTTTTCTCTATTGCCCTCTTAATTTCTGCAGTCGCCTTTTTAGCGTCCACGCTCTTGATAATCGCTCCTCCCACAATAATAATACTTGCACCTGCTTCCACCGCCTCATGTGCGTTTTCGGAATTAACCCCTCCCGCAACAGCAATCGGAATTCCTATCTTGCCTGCAATTGTCCTTACTCCTGCAAAAGATATTTTTCCTTCCATCTGCTCATCTATTGAAGTATGAAGACCTATGTAATCGGCACCCATCTTCTCCATCTCTTTTGCTCTTTCCAGGAGTGCTTCAACCTCTAAGAGGTCAACCATTATCTTTGCTCCGTAATGTCTCCCCGCTTCCACACATTCCCTTATCGTAGAGTCAGAGGCCAACCCGAGCACGATTACCACGTCAGCTCCTGCTTTAGCCGCACTTTCCACCTCGATTCTCCCCACATCCATAGTCTTCATATCAGCCACCAGCGTGACCTTGGGAAACCTCTTCCTCAGTTCCCGCACCGCATCCAGCCCGTGGCTTTTGATGAGAGGTGTCCCGGCTTCAATCCAATCTGTCCCACCCTGTAAAGCATCTTCGGCAAGTTTTAATGCTCTGGGCAGGTCGAGAAAATCCAATGCTACCTGAAGTATAGGTTTCATCATCATTCACCAATTATTTGTAGAATCACTTCCCGTTTCCTGGGTCGATTGTCAAAATCAACAAAAACAATCTGTTGCCATCTCCCCAATATCAACTCACCCTTCTCAAAAGGGACTGTTAGAGAGGCTCCCAGAAGGGATGCCCTGAGATGTGAATGGGCATTCCTGTCGAGATGGGTCTCATCATGCAGATACCTTTTGTCTTTTGGAACAAGCTGCTCAATAACCGTAGGAAAATCTTCCACCAGTCCCGGTTCGTACTCCATGGTGGTTATGCCAGCCGTTGCTCCGGGGACAAAGATATTGACTACCCCTCTTACGAAACCAGTCTCTTCCAGATTTCTACTTATCCGCTCCGTAAGGTTAACAATGTCGACATTCCCTTGTGTGGAGAATCCGACCTTTCTAGAGATTACTCTCATCATTCTTTCTCCCTTTGCCACTTGAAAGCATTCACTGTGTTCCTTAACAACATTAGCACTGTAAGGGGACCAACTCCGCCAGGCACCGGGGTAATATAGGAAGCCTTCTCTACTGCTTCTTCAAAAACAACATCTCCTACTATCTTCATCCTGGTTTTTCCATCAATATCCACCACAGGCTTTCCGTTTTCACCCAGAACCGGAACCCGATTTATCCCCACATCGATGACAATCGCCCCATCTTTAATCATATCTCCCTTTATCAGTCCAGCCTTTCCTACAGCCACAATTAGAATCTCGGCATTTCTGGTATGGGAAGCCAAATCCCTCGTGGCAATATGGCAGACAGTGGGAGTGGCAGATTCCAGAACTGAGGAGAGGAGAAATAGGGCTATCGGTTTCCCCACAATCTCGCTATGGCCTACAACGGTTACTTCTTTACCCTTTATGTCCACGCCGGTACTCTTTAGTAACTCCATAGCGGCCATCGCCGTACAGGGAGCGAGCCTGGGGCTTCCATAGACGAGCATGCCCATATTGGAAGGGCTCATACCTTCCACATCCTTGGCCGGAGTAATCGACATCTGCACCCGGCGAGCATTAATATGTTGAGGAAGAGGCATTTCGAGAATAATACCACTCACTTTACCATTTCTATTCAGCTTCTCCAAGAATCTGAGCAGTTCCTCCTCATTGGTCTTTTCTGGCAGTTCGTGGAGCTGATATTCTATCCCCACCTCTTCGCAGCTTTTTCTCTGACTGCTGACGTAGACTCTTGAGGCAGGATTCTCACCGACCTGTATTGCTGCCAGAAGCGGCGCCATCCCATATCGGTGTTTTAAATTTTCAACTTCCTTCCCTATCTCTTGTCTAAACTTTACCGCCAGAGATTTTCCGTCAATTATCTTTGCCCCCATATTGTCCCCCTCACCCCTGGCCATGGCTCGTGCCAGGCACGGGCATCCCTGACCCTTGTATATTAACTGGGTGTTCTTTGAGTATATATTATACAGTAAATAATGATGACAACTACTGACTAAGAAATTGGTTATGCTCAGATAGAAAATTGACTTTGTTTTCTGCACACAGTAAAATAACCTCGGGCAGTTGGAGGCGTAACGGGCACCTGACCCTGAGGGTCACTCTAAGTGACGCCTCTTGGGAGAGATTGTGCTGCTCCCTGCACCGGGTTGTCCTGACGTTATGTCAGGATGAGACTCTATTAAGGAAATTGGTGATTCTCCAATCCTATCGGAGAAGTCCCTTATGAACCACAAGGATGAGCCTCGTGCAGAAAGCCAGAGTCCTCCAAATCCAAAGCCCAAAAGGAGGTAAAAATCATGTCTTACAGAAATGTTGGTATTGACCTGAGCGTAACCGCTAAGCACGAGGCACAAGTAAGAGATGAGCAAGGAAACAAAATTGTTTCCAATTTCTCTTTTTACCTATCAAAAGATAGACTTGATGCCTTATCTCAGGAAGCACTTAAAGGTGCTTGTCAAGGAACTAAACTACGGTTCATGTGTGAACCGGCAGAAATGTCATGGTTCCCTTTAGCAATTTATGCTAAAAACAATAACCATGAAATTGTCCGGGTTAAATCGCACAAAACACACGACTTGCGTAAATATTTTACCCGGCATAAGAAAAATGACAAACTTGACGCAAATGTATTAACTGTGATGCCAATGATCGACTCAAAAGCAATTGAAGAGATTTATCTACCCGATGCTCAAATTTTCGCACTGGAAAGACGTAATCGGCAGAAAGAAACGATTACTAGCCAAATTACTGCGATCAAGAATCGTCTCTCCTCCCTTTATCATTGGGTGATGCCTGGACTACTTGATTGCTTCGAGAACCATTTTGATTCACGCGCACGTGAATTTTATCGCCATTTTAGCAATCCCTTCACTGCAAAGGATGCTGGTGTCTGTGGAATCAGAAAAGTTCTCCAGCCCGCTGGTAGACAAAAAATGAAAAACGATTTACCTGAAAAACTTTATTCCGTTGCCTGCTCTGCTTGTGAACTTTATTCCAGGGCCTCTGACCACGTTGATTTTACAGAAATTCAAGATGAGGTGCACATTGAACTTCAGCTTTTGGAAGCACAAGAGGAAGCTCTGGTATATGTCAAAGAGCGTATTGAATCATTATATGAAAGAGTTCATCCATCGAAGAACATCGAGTCATTAAAAGGTATCAGCGAAAATCTCGGACCATCACTTATCGGAATAATTGGAGACCCGAACCGTTTCTCTTCGCAGAGCAAACTCCGTTGTTTCAGCGGAATGATACCAAAACAAGATGACTCAGGTGAAACTAACAAAAAGGGATTATCAATGACTCAAGAAGGTCCTTCACGACTTCGCCGTGACTTATTTTTAGCCGGCGATGTAGCCAGACAATGGGATCCACAATTAGCAAAAATCTATTATGAAGAGATGGTCAACAAAGGACACTGCCACACCCAAGCAGTTTGTGCCGTGGGAACCCATCTTCTCAACCGAGTCCTCTGTGTGCTAAAAGAGAATCGTCCCTATGAGTTACGTGACCCAAAAGGTAATCCCATTTCGCCCAGAGAAGCAAAACAAATGATTAAAGAACAATTTACGGTACCAGAAGAAATCAGACAGCGCACACGCTCAAAAAGAAACAGAAAGAACAGAAAAAACAAAAAGGAGGAACGTATACGTAATTTGTTTAAGAGGCAGCTTAACGCTCCTCAAAATTCGTATAACATTCCTCCCAGAAATATGTTACAAAATTTTGAGAAGTTTTTCAAGAGCATCTCTTAAACATACGGAACCAAGGACCTTTGGGCTTTAGATGTGAGCATAACCATATTTGTCAAAGAACAAAAATACCTTTTAAAAAACATTTGACCTGACTTAGGAAATCTCTCCCCCAAGAGGAGAGGGAATCAAGTGATATTTTTCATTTTATCTTCGGTTTTCTTCAATATCTCGTCCCTTATCGTTGTTATGTTTCTTGAAAGAGAATCTATAGCCTTCCTTTTCTCTTCCACAAACTTCGTGTCTTTAATCCGCTTTAGATTAATCTTTACATTGAGTTCTGCTCCCTTCAAAGCAGCCTCCAATAATCCTGCAGCAACACCGACATCGCTTACCAGCCTCACGTTCCCTATCTCCACAAGACGTCTTGCCAAATCGAGACCCTGCCGGCAACAGCCCGCTACTTGTAAAGGAACGGTTAGTGCCTGCTTACAGGCGTCTTCCATTGTTTTAGAACGCATTTCTTTCTCTTTACCAGTTGAACCAGGCAATCTGTAGGCACGAGAAACCTCGGCATAGACCTGGACATCTTCATCCACCAGTTCGGTCAATTTCTTACGCAATTCTTCGCTCTGTTTCAAAATCTTTTCTATCTCTTCTTGATTTTCTCTGTAATTCTCTTTCCCGAGCGTGAAATTGGAAACCATACTCAGAAGCCCGGCTCCCAGTGCAGCGACCAGAGCCACTACACTGCCCCCGCCAGGAGTCGGTAGCTTTGCCGCCAAATCATCAAGATACTTCTCTAAGCTTTCCCTTCTATAACTTCCCATCATACCATCCTTGAAAGAGATTTTAAAGATAGTTTGTCAGGAGCTTTTGGAATCTTAGCCAAAAAACAACGTCTCATTACCCTTATGTGAGGGAATTGGGTATAGCGAACATTCCTTCATAGACCGGCTGCGTCCAAGACTTTGGGAACCTTATCTCCCCAGCCCAGGGGCATAATGTGCACACCCTGGCAGAAACTTTTGAGTTCTCTAATCAGCCTGGCAGCAATTTCTACGCTCTTCTCTCCCCTTTTCTCTTTTTCTACTTTATCCATCTCTTCAATCATTGACTCCGGAACATGGACTCCGCTCACATTCTTATTCATATATCTCGCCATTCCCGCGGATTTCAAAAGAACAATTCCCACCAGGATGGGCACGCCAAAACCCTTAACCTTCTCCATAAACCGGGCAAACTTCTCGGGCTCATAGACTGCCTGGGTCTGAAAGAATTGCGCTCCGGCTTCTATTTTCTTTTCCATTTTTATTATTTGCGGCTCTATAGGGTCAGAACCTGGATTTACCACTGCTCCGACAAAGAACTTCGGTGGGTCTCCTTCCAGTCTATTTCCTGCCATATCCTCCCCTTGCTGCAACTTCTTTACTGCTTCGAGAAGCTGTACCGAATCCAAATCAAAAACCGGCTTTGCTCCGGGGTGGTCGCCCAGCTTAGGATGGTCTCCGGTGAGAATCAAGAGATTCCTGATTCCCAGAACGTAAGCACTCAGGATATCCGATTGCAGGGCAAGCCGGTTTCGGTCCCGACAGGTTACCTGGAAGACTGGTTCAAGGCCAAGATCAATCAATAGATGGCAGGTAGCTAAAGAACCTAACTTCATGACCGAACTCTGCAGGTCAGTAACATTCACAGCCTCCACTCTACCTTTAAAGAATCTGGCCTCAGAAAGGATTTCTTTAGAGTCTATGCCTTTAGGCGGCCCTATCTCCGAAGTCACCACAAATTTGCCCGACTGTAAAGCCTCGGAAAGCATTCTCTACCTCCCAGAGAATTGAGAAAAATAAGAACACATCATAAAACTATTGACAGGTCTTAGACCGGCGGATAAACCGGCGAGAAAATTCGCTTGCCTTGTATGAACTGCGCACGAATGGTCCTGACGCCACAAATTGGAAACCCATATTTTCCGCCAGACCCTTGTACTCCTCAAATTTGCTTGGAGGAATAAATCTATCAATTTCCAAATGGGAACTGCCCGGCTGGAGATACTGCCCCATAGTGAGAATATCACAATCTATTTCCCTTAAGTCTTCCATTACACTCAGAATTTCCTTTTCCTCTTCTCCCAATCCGAGCATCAGGCTTGACTTAGTACGGATATCAGGGTCTAAAATCTTTACCAGCTTAAGCAAGCCGAGAGACCTTGCGTATGATGCGCCAAGCCTAACCTTTCCATATAGAGAAGGTACCGTTTCCAGGTTATGGCCAACAATGTCCGGGCTTGCCTCCACTACATGTTCAATCGCTTTCCTTCTTCCCCGAAAATCCGGGACCAGCAATTCAATAACCGTCTCAGGACCAACCGTGCGAACCTCCCTAACCGCCGAAAAAAACTGGCAAGCTCCCCCATCTGCCAAATCGTCACGCGTAACCGAAGTAATTACCACATGCTTCAAACCTAACTTCTTGACCGCCATAGCTAACCTTTTGGGTTCTGTCTCGTCAATGGGCCGAGGCCTCCCCTTTACCACAGAGCAGAAGCGGCAGTTCCTGGTACAGATGTTGCCCAGAATCATAAAAGTGGCCATAGGCTCGGTGAAACATTCCCAGAGATTGGGGCAATGGGCTGCCTCGCAAACAGTATTCAAATCTAGTCTCCGAAGTAGATTTTTCAGCCTATATAACTGATTTAACCCCTTACTCTTGCCAGAAGAAGCGAGAGGCAATCTCTTTACCATCCAGGCCGGAAATTTCTTTACCATCTTTCTCCATTCGGAGATTGAACACTTCTCCGAAATTCTCAATTAAATGGTGGCGGGCGCCTGTGATGTCAATGGGTCTCCCCAGTATCTGGCGGATGGAGGTTACTATTTTACCATCAAATCCACAAGGCCTAATTAAGGAAAAATAGGAAAGGTCGGAATTTATGTTGAGGGCAAACCCATGTAGGCTAATCCAGTCTCTTACACCAATTCCGATTGAGGCAACCTTTCTACCTTCAACCCAGACTCCGGGGAATTTTTCCCTCCTTCCCCCATCTATTCCGTAAATTTTCAATACCCGAATGATTACTTCCTCGAGACTTCTCAAATACCTGTATATATTCTTGCCGTGAAATCTTAGGTCAATAATCGGATACCCCACAATCTGCCCCGGACAATGGAGAGTAACATCACCTCCCCGGTCAGTCTCGAAAACCTTAATTCCTTCGGTTTCCAGAAACTCTTGTGAAACTAAGATATTTTCTTTCTTACCCATTCTTCCAATAGTAATTACTGGCTCATGCTCCAACAAAATCAAAATGTCGTCTATTATTTCTTCTCTCCTGAATCTATGCAATTTCTTCTGCAGAACATACGCCTGCTCATAACCTACTAAACCCAGATTCAATACTTGACATTTGGCCATACTCGTTTCACCTTCCTGTCCATTACTTCTTCCTTAAGTCAATGGCCTCGCCGTGGACATCGTGAGCTGCTTCAAATATTCCCTCACTCAAGGTGGGGTGAGCGTGGATAATCCTTTCCAAGTCTTTGGTGGTAAGTCTTGCCTTCATAGCCACGCAGGCCTCGCCTATCAATTCAGTAGCATCCAGGCCGATTATATGCACGCCCAATATCTCATCTGTTTTCCTATCTGCCAATATCTTAACCAATCCCACTCTCTCCCCCAGAATGGTTGCCCGGGCATTGGCCAGGAAGGGGAACCTTCCCACATTAACCTGGTAACCCATCTCTTTTGCCCTCTCCTCACTGAGACCAACGCTGGCAACCTCGGGAATCGAATAGATGCAGTTCGGAATAACTCTATAGTCAATTTTCGCTTGGCAACCCATCGCATTTTCACTAGCCACGATACCCTCTCCTGAAGCGACATGGGCAAGAAGAACACCTCCCACTACATCTCCAATACCAAATATTCCTGGAAGATTCGTCTCCATCCTCTCATTTACCAGTATTCCTCCTTTTCCCAATCCAATTCCTGTCTTCTCCAGGCCGAGTCCTTCTGTATAAGGCTTCCTTCCTGTAGCAACCAGTACCTTCTGGGCAACTCTTTCCTCCCTCCCTTGCTGCGTATCCATTATAACTTTGCGCTTGCCATTACCGGGTAAGGCCTCCTGCACTTTTACTCCTGTATTTACTTCTATCCCAGACCTGACCAAGAATTTCTTAAGCTCTTCCGATATTTCTCCGTCTTCGGTAGGAATAATTCTCTCTAACAGTTCGACAATTGTCACCTTGCTTCCCAGGCTGTTAAATATGGAAGCAAATTCGACTCCGATAACTCCGCCTCCTATAATAAGGAGAGATGAGGGAACTTCCTCAAGTTCTAGCGCCTGGTCGCTGGTAATTACTTCCCGTTTATCCACAGGAATTCCAGGAATCTGGGCAGGCGTTGAACCCGTGGCAATAATTAACTTATTAGCCGTGACCCTTTCCACCGAGCCATCATCTTTCTCCACCTCTATCTCGGTCACCTTATCCCCAATTTTTTCGGTTAATCTTCCTTTTCCTCTTACCAAGACAATTCCATAGCTTTTAAATAATTGGGCTATTCCACTAACAAATTGTTTTACTATCCTCTCCTTCCTCTTAATTATAGTAGAGAAATCCACGCTGAATTCTCCTGATTTGATTCCAAATTCGGCTCCCTTCTTAATTGAATTGAGAAGGCGAGCGCTTGACAGAAGCGCCTTTGTTGGGACACAACCCCGATTCACACAGGTTCCTCCCAATTCCTCCTTTTCAATCACCGCCACCCTGCCTCCCAGTTGGGAAGCCCTAACCGCTGCCACATAGCCTCCTGGTCCGGCACCAATTATAGCGATGTCGTAATTCTCATTTGAGCCCATTTATTTTTCCTCTTAGCTGCCCAGTATGAAAGTACGAGGCTTTATGAGCTTTGAATAGTCTTTTGCTGGTTGCATTACTCTCATTGTATCAAGCTTTCCTCTTTTTTTCAACTCCTCATAAATAAGTGCCCAGCCACAGTCCCGTTCCGGATCGACCTCACATTTCCCTTCAGAACTCCCCCCGCAAGGGCCGTTGAGAAGCCCCTTTGAGCAGCGGGTAAAAGGACAGATCCCGCCCGTTACTTCCAGGAGACAATCTCCGCAAAGACTACACTTCTCCTCAAAATAGCCTGCCCTTACCACCTCTCCCAGGAAAAGAGAATTACATCCAGGATGGACAGGTTTTGCTATCTTTATCCTCTCTGCACTTTCCTTTACAGACTGTACTCCGTTACCACAAGCCATTACCAAAATGGCATCGCTTGTGGCAATCTTATCTTTATTGGCCTGGAAACTCTTCTTTACCTCGATACTCTGGCAGGCTGGATCTATAACTACCCAACCACTCACTTTCTTGCCCTGGCTTTCCAACTTTTCTTTCATTGCCTTGACTTCTTCTTCTCCACCAACTTTACACACAGTCGCGCACTGTGCGCAACCCACAATAAATATGGACTTTTCATCCTTCAAGAATGAAAGAATCTCCTCTAAGGGTTTCTGTTCCATTATCACCATTTCTTACTCCTTTCCCGGCCAAAGTTGTCTTTCCTACAAACTATTTGAAAGATAGTTTTCGAAGAACTTTAGGAATTTTTAGCCAAAAAACGACGACGGCCGATTCTCTTTCCAGCAAATCACTGTTTGACGAGCGAAGCGAGGAGTTTTGATTTGCGCCCTGCGCAGTCTGAAGTTTTTTGGGCCAAAAAATTCCCCGGCGATCAGCAATCTATCTTTCGAATCCTTATTCCGAGCGACTCCGAAAACTATCCCTTCATCCTCTCTTATCTATTCTTCTTCAATAATTCCCAGAACTTGTCCAGATTTGACCACTTCGCCTTCGGCAGCAGAAATTTTTTTCAAGATTCCAGTAGCCGGGGCTGCAACTTGAAAGCTGGCTTTCTCAGTTGTAATCTCTACTAAATCTTCCCCTTCCGTTACCCTGTCTCCCTCTTCATGGTGCCAGAAAGAGACTGTTGCTTCCTCTACCTCCTCACCCATGTCGGGCAAAATAACCTCTTTCATTACCACCCCTCCAATGAGCAATTTCTCCTAGCGGGATACTTTACAATAGTTATGATTTCCCAAGAAATCACTCAGAAAAGTCCTACTGTCTTTCCCGTCTCATCAATGTCGATTTTGGTAGCAGCTGGAATTGAGGGAAGCCCAGGCATAGTACTCATAGCGCCTAAGAGAGGATATAGGAATCCTGCTCCCACTGACGCCCGGATATCGCGAATGGGTATTCGGAAGTGGCGAGGCACATTTTTCAGATTCGGGTCGTGGGAAAGAGACAGATGGGTTTTAGCCATGTTGATGGGCATCCTACTGTAACCTAACCTGGTGTAGAGCCCGATCTTCTCTTCGGCCAGAGGAGCATAATCTACCCCATCTGCCCCGTATATTTTCGTAGCTATTATTTCAATTTTTTCTTTAATCGATGCATCATCCGGATAGAGGAAGCGCATCCGGTGTGGTCTATCGATTGCCTTTACCGCCGATTCAGCCAATTTAACCGCCCCCTTGCCCCCTTCAGCCCAGCAGTCTACAGGGACAGCGTCTTCTGCTCCTGCTTCCAGAGCCTTCTTCCGCACCAGTTCTATCTCCTTATCCGTATCTGAAGTAAACCTATTAATAGCCACTACTGCAGGAAGTCCATGGATGTGGACGTTCTCTACCTGTTTAGCAAGATTTTCACACCCCTTCTCCAGAGCCTCCATATTCTCCCTGGCAACCAGCTTATCGTCCAGGGCCACTCCTGGTCGCACTTGAAATGCACCGCCGTGCATTTTTAATGCTCTTATGGAAGCAACCACCACAGCACAATCCACCGTCAAACCGCTCTGCCGGCATTTAACATTGACCAATTTCTCAAAGCCACAGTCCACACCAAAGCCACTTTCCGTAACCACATAGTCGGCCAGTTTGAGAGCCACCATATCAGCAAGTGCCGAGTTATTCCCATGGGCAACATTTGCAAAAGGCCCACCGTGGTCGAAAACAGGAGTGTTCTCCGTTGTCTGCACAAGATTGGGCTTGATGGCATCCTTCATTAACACGGTCATCGCTCCGGCAATTTTAAGACCTTCAGCAGTTACCGGCTTGCCATCGTAAGTATAACCGACCACTATTCTACCCAACCTCTTTCTCAGGTCAAAGAGCCCTGTGGTCAGTGCAAGAATAGCCATGGTCTCGGTTGCCACTGTGATATCATAACCTGTCTCCCGTGGATACCCGTTATCCTTACCGCCGAGTCCAATAACTATTTGTCGCAGTGCCCTGTCACTGACATCAACACACCTGCGCCAGGTGATACTGAGAGGATTTATGCTCAATTTATTTCCATGAAGAATGCTGGCATCTACCGCAGCAGCCAAGAGATTATGAGCCGTTTCTACAGCATGTGCATCTCCAGTGAAGTGAAGGTTAATGTTTTCCATAGGAAGAACCTGAGAGTAGCCACCGCCAGTTGCGCCGCCCTTAATGCCAAAGGTAGGTCCCTTTGAAGGTTGGCGACAGGTGTTACAGACTCGCTTTCCTATCCTGGCTAACGCCATCCCCAACCCAAAGGCAGTAACTGTCTTCCCTTCTCCCAAAGGAGTGGGAGTAATCGCTGTCACCGTAATGAATTTACCATTTGGTCTATCCTTCAACCTATCCAGAATCCCCAGGGAAACTTTAGCCATATACCTCCCATAAGGTTCAATCTCATCTTCTTTAATCCCCAGAGCCTCTGCAATTTCCACAATGGGCTTCATCTTCGCCCTCTGGGCAATTTCTAAATCAGTTAACATATTCTCGCCTCCCTTCTAAGAATTTGACTAGATTCCAAACAGCTCTATTCAGCGGTGTTGATATCCCTATTTTCTCAGCTTCAGAAACTATTGCTCCATTGATAAAATCTATCTCGGTTCTCCTCTTTCTCAATATATCCTGCAACATAGAAGAAATATTGTCTCGAGAAGCATAACAGGACTCTTCCACTTTCTCAAATACTGCCTGGTAAGGGAGCTGAATTCCTTTCTTTAGAGGTACCGGCACAGCCTCTTCAACTATAACTCTCATTGTCTGTCTCAGATAGGGAGATTCCAACAATTGACCATTTCTTACCCTGGTAATGGCCGTCAAAGGATTTATTGCCGCATTAATCAGTAGTTTCCCCCACAAGAAACCCTCAATGTTCTCGGAAATTTCTGTATCTATGCCGGCACCATTGAAAATTTCTGAAATGGATTTGATTCTTTCGCTCTCCGCGCCCCCAATCTCTCCGATCACCGTCTTCCCATATCCAGCATGCCTTATTCTTGCCACATCCAATACGGTAGAACCCTGATAGGTTATACCACCAATCACCCTCGTCTCACCAACGATTCTGCCTATTCTTTCCATATTACCCAGTCCATTTTGAAGAGTAAGCCAGACTGTCTTACTCCCGCCAAGAGGCAGGGAATTTCTGGTGGCTTCTTCAGTATCGTAAGCCTTGACGAAGAGAATAACCAAGTCGCAAGAGCCCACCTCGCGTGGCTCTGTCGTTGCCCTTATTTTTATTATCTCCTTTTTAGGTTGTATGGCCTCAAGAGTTTCACTTGCTTCTATGACAAGTCCTTCTCTATTTATCTTTTCCGCCCTATCTTTATGATTGTCAATGAGCCACACATCCTGTCCCACTCTGGCAAGCAAGCCGCCAAATAACCCACCCATTGCCCCGGGACCCACAATTCCTATCTTCATTTTCTAAACCCTGATTGAATGATTCGCAGAAAATTTTTGTGAAAATTTTCACAAATTCTTCCTTAAAAAAATAAAAAAACACTTAAGGAATTTTATAAAATTAATTTTTTTATTGTCAAGTAAATTACGAATGATAGAATCGTATGGTGACATCGCCTTACAACCATCACTTTGGCCTGATAATTTTCTCCGGAAGCGTAAATTCTTTGCCTCCCACATGGAGTAGCGGCCTCGCCTTTAAAGGACTGTACTTCCCCTTTACTAAAAATTCACTTTTCACTTCCACATCCACTACTCTTCCTATTACAGTTATGTGGTCTCCTGTTTCGTACAATGCCTCCAGTTTACATTCCAATTGAGCCAGGGACTCAGCGACTTTCGGCGACTTTATCTTTTTCGATTTCTGTTCAGTAAGGCGGGCTTTTTCAAATTCGCTGACCCCTTTGGGAAAATCTTTACCACAGGTCCACAGTTGGTCGAGTATGTCCACACCAGGGATATTGACTGCAAAATCTCCTGTCTCCTTGATATTGAATATAGTGTGATGTTCCGGGTCAGAAGCAAATGCCACCATTGGTGGGTCTACTGAAACAGGCATTACGAAGCTAAAGGGAGCAGCATTGGAGATACCCTCGCGGCTCACCGTGGAAATCAGGACAAGAGCTCTGGGAGACAGCAACTTATACCAGGATGTGAGTTCTACCTTCATAAATTCCTCCAAAAAGGTGACAGGGACTTTCTTGTTTCTCTCTTCTCTTCTTTGGCCTTCACTTTTATTTAGCAGGTCAAATGCAGCGCAGCTATAGTCTTACCTGACTGGAAAAGCCGATTATATGCCTCACAAGCTTCCTTAGTCTTATCTACGACCAGTTTAATTCCTCTGGAAGTTATACGACTTTCTACATCTTTAGGCACCAGCATCAATCCAGAAGCTCCGGTACCAATGACTAAGGTCTCCGGTTTTTCTTCAATTGCTTTCTCGATATCAACTAAGTGTAGCCGGTGGCCTTCCTTTCTCCACCAGCTACTGTCAACATGGTCAGGATAGATTATCACATCAGAGGTGTACTCTTTCCCATCGATAATTATTCTGCCAAAACTGTAGTCTTCTATCATCTATCTCCCTAAAAAGGAAAAAGGTGACAGGTACATTTTATTTCATTACCCTATAGTAAATGTTGCTTTGTATGACATTACCTTCGAAAAAGTACGTGTCACTTTTTTCTATGTAATTCCTTCAATACAGGTGTCATCTTAATAGCTTCAGGCCGCGTGCCAAAGATACCGATTACCGTCTTCGTATAAAACCTGTTTAAAGAAAAAATTCTTCTCCAAGCTTTATGTGGAGTACAGCATTTATCGTGATCTTCAGGAAGAGAAGCTTCTGCGCTAGCTAAACTCATGCAGAGCTTTAGTCCGTGGGAAAAAGTACCTGTCACCTTTTCGCTTAGGAGGTTACCATCTAAATTCTACCGCCTGTCATTCCTTTTTCAGTCTTTCGCTATACAAGGGAAATTTTTTGGTGAGTTTACCTACTTCCTTTCTCAAGTTAGCCAGATAGTCCTCGTCATCGCGATGCTCTAGGGCTTCTGTCATAAGCTCGGCAATTTTTTCCATATCTTCTTCTTTCATCCCCCTGGTAGTGAGAGCTGGTGTACCCAAGCGAATTCCGCTGGTCACAAATGGCTTTTCCGGGTCGTGTGGAATACTATTCTTATTAACTGTTATTCCTGCCTGGTCCAAAACTTTTTCCGCCACATCTCCAGTCAATCTCTTGTTTCTCAAGTCTACCAACATCAGATGTGTATCTGTACCTCCAGAAACAATCTTGAAGCCCCTCCTCATCAAGCCTGCCGCCAGGGCTCTGGCATTCTTCACTATTTGAGCCTGATATTCCTTAAATTCGGGCGTAAGGGCCTCTTTGAAGGCTACAGCTTTAGCAGCAATGACATGCATAAGGGGCCCTCCCTGTATGCCAGGAAATATATTTCTGTCTATGAGCGAAGCATACTTCTTTTTGCACATAATCATTCCGCCCCTCGGCCCGCGAAGGGTCTTATGAGTTGTAGTGGTCACAAAGTCCGCATAAGGAATCGGCGAAGGATGGAGGCCAGCGGCGATGAGTCCAGCTATATGAGCAACGTCAGCCATCAGAAAGGCACCCACCTTATCGCAGACCTCTCGAAACTTCTTAAAATCTATAATCCGGGAATAGGCGGAGGCGCCGGCCACAATTAGCTTCGGCCGATGTTTGATGGCAAGCCTTCGCATTTCTTGATAATCTATACGTCCTGTTCTCTTTGACACGCCAATGGGCACAGTCTTGAAATATTTTCCTGAGAAACTTGTAGGATGTCCATGAGAAAGATGTCCCCCATGCAGCAAGTGCATTCCCATAATTGTATCTCCTGGCTCAAGAACGGCAAAGTAGACTGCCATATTTGCTTGAGTCCCGGAATGGGCTTGAACGTTCACGTGCTCAGCATGAAACAACTTCTTCGCCCGCTCAATAGCCAAACTCTCAACGACATCATAGTATTTACATCCGCCATAGAATCTATGGCTGGGATAACCCTCGGCATACTTGTTGGTCATCACTGACCCCTGAACTTCCAAGACCGCTTCGGATACGAAGTTTTCGGAAGCAATCAACTCAAGATTTTCCGCTTGTCTTTTAGTTTCCAGGTAGATTGCTCTGTACACTTCAGGATCAAACTGTCTCAAACTTGACATTTTCTCTCTCCTTGAGATTATTATTTGGACTTGTCTCTAACCTTATCCAGTATTTTCAGCAAATATTGCTTAATTTCCAGGAGCCGTTTTCGATATACGTCCTCGGGCTGACCAATGGGGTCGGAGATATCTAAATTCTCTGTTTCACCAGCGAACTCTTTCAATAGAAACACCCTATCTTTGACTTCTGGCGCCATCTCCAAAATAGCCTCTTTGTGTCGCCTCTCCATGACCAAAATTAGATCGCTATCTCTTACAATATCTACAGTAATCTGAATTGGTCTATGATTTGAAATTTCTATACCCTCTTCTGTTAATATCTTTTCCAGCACACCATAAATACCATAAGAAGGAAGAGCGGCGATTCCAGCAGAACGCACCTCCACATTCTCTATTCCCTCTTCCTTTAGTATCTTTTGTAATAGGCCTTGCGCCATAACGCTACGGCAGGTGTTACCAGTACAGACAAAAAGGATTTTCTTAAACATTTCGGGCTTTAGTCTCGATGAACCTTCTCAGTTCGACCTTTTTTATGCATCCTTCTCTAACTACTCTGAATGGATATTTAGTCACATCCAGAACAGTAGAGACCCTTCCCAGGGGAGTCTTGCCACCGTCGATACTCAAATCTACCTTTTCCAAAAGTTTTCTTCCCACTCCGTTGAGTACTACACTCTCTTTTCTTCCAGAAAGATTAGCGCTGGTTGCGGCCAACGGCCCCGCTTTTCTAATCAGTCCAAGAGCTATCCTATGGTCTGGCATTCT
>Ga0315308_1000575_pt1 | contig 20704 bp, 18 predicted proteins | sample TDP3_MG_FD_203078 | JGI IMG/M metagenome (GOLD analysis project Ga0315308, IMG submission 203078) | Freshwater sediment microbial communities from Lake Towuti, South Sulawesi, Indonesia - TDP3 | ecosystem: Environmental > Aquatic > Freshwater > Lake > Sediment | place: Indonesia: South Sulawesi... | reverse complement strand
GGGCAGAAGGGGTAATCAAACTAAAGTCCAAGGAAATTGATAAGAAAAGAATTGGAGCGGACCGTTATGGTCCTTTGAACAAATTCATCTGGCGGGCTCAAACAGATCTAGTTTTAGAGCAGATATTCACGGGACACCCTTATCCTATCAAGGGTATGTGGATACAGGCATGCAATCTTATAGGTGGCATAGGTTTAGACCCCAAGAGATGGGTAGATGCTCTTAAGAAACTTGAGTTTATAGTTGCTGTCGACCTGTTTCATACCCCCACTACTCAGCTTGCCGATGTCGTTCTGCCAGCGGCAAGCTTCCTCGAAAAAGATGGAGTCAGGAGCTGGTGGGTGCCACTTCAAATCATCAGCAAAATAATAACCGTAGACGAATGTAAACCAGATGTAGAGATTAACTTTGAGTTAGCTAAGAGATTTGACCCGGATTTTCGTTGGGATACAATCCATGATCTATTTGATGAAATTCTAAAGCCCTCAGGTATGACTTTTCGTGAATTACAAGAGAGAGGCGGCTGGGCTCTGCCGCCTGAAGGTCATCCTAGCGCGCCCTATCACAGATTCGAGAAGGGGTTACTGCGGAAAGATAAGAAACCTGGATTTCAAACTCCCTCTGGGAAGATTGAGTTATACTCGTCTCTCCGTGAAGAATGGGGGCTGGAGCCTCTCCCCCACTATGAGGAACCGCCATTCACATCAATCAGTCAACCAGAGCTGGCGAAAAAGTATCCTCTGATCTTGTCCACTGGAAGGAGGTCTCCGGTCTATTTCCACTCGGAACACAGGAACATCCCTTGGTTGAGGCAGATTCATCCCCATCCTATAATTGAAATCCACCCCGATACCGCAAAGTCATTGGATATCAGCAACGGGGAGTGGGTCTGGGTCGAGAATTGGCTTGGTAGATGCATGTTCAAGGCAAAAGTCACTCCTGTAGTGCCAGAATGGATGGTGATGGCAGAGCACGGCTGGTGGTTCCCTGAGAAGAAAGGAACGGAGCCATCTCTCTTCGATGTCTGGAAATCGAATGTCAATCAGCTTATCCCCATGGGATACCAGGGAAAAGACGGTCTCGGCGCTCCCATAAAGCACATGCTTTGTAAAGTCTACAAGGCTTGAGTGGAGGATGGCGAATATGAAGAACAGAACCAAGTATGGCCTCTTGATAGATTACGAATATTGCACGGGTTGCTATACATGTCAAGTTGCCTGTGCCCAAGAATACCGGAGGCCTGCGGGGATGGTAGGAATGCAAGTAATCGAAACGGTTCAACAGTTGCCATCTGGTAAAGCGTATCTCGCCTTCATACCGGTTCCCACAGAACTCTGTACCCTATGCGCACACCGCACCAACAAAGGGCTCGAGCCAGCGTGTGTAAAGCATTGTATGGCAAGATGCATCAAATGTGGACCTGTTGAAGATTTGGTCAAAGAAATGACAAAGAAAGGGAGAATGGTGCTCTGGGCACCACGTTAATCTTTTGCGACTTGAAGGTCGGGTGGAAAACTTGAAGGTGATAGCTGACCTCCATATTCATAGCAGGTATAGCCGTGCCACCAGCCAAAAAATGAACATAGATGAAATCACCCGTTTTGCCCGAATCAAGGGCTTGAACCTCGTGGGCACAGGAGACTTCACTCATCCCAAGTGGCTCAAAGAGTTGGGCGAAGAGCTTGTTGAAATTTCTGGCACAAACCTGTACGGAACAGCCAAGCATCCGGATTCTCCCGTACGCTACATGATAACGGGCGAGGTTAGCACAATCTTCACCTTTGGAGGCAGCGTCAAGAAAGTCCATCATGTTGTTTTGACTCCAAGCCTTGAAATCGCGGTTCAGATTAATGAAAGATTGGCGCGGTATGGCGACCTCAGCATCGATGGCAGACCAACTCTGGACATGACTGCGCCGCAACTCGTGGAGGAGGTCATGCAAGTTTCAGACGAAAACGTCGTCATACCCGCCCACGCTTGGACTCCATGGTTCAGCATTTTCGGCGCCTTCAGCGGTTTTGACCGAGTAGAAGATTGTTACCAAGACATGACTAAACACATTCCCGCCTTGGAAACAGGCCTCTCCTCTGACCCTCCCATGAACTGGAGGCTAAGCGCCCTAGACAAGTTTGCCCTAGTTTCAAACAGCGACAGCCACAGCAGTTGGCCTTGGAGGATAGGGAGGGAAGCCAACGTCTTTGAGTTGGAACGCTTAACGTACCAGGAAGTGGTTGACGCCATCCGCAAGAAGGATCCCCAACGCTTCAAATTCACTATTGAGACCGATCCAGCTTACGGCAAGTATCATTGGACTGGACACAGAAACTGCAATGTCTCTCTTTCTCCTCAGGAGGCCATAAAGTTTGGAAATCGCTGTCCGGTTTGTCGCAGAAAACTAACGAAGGGCGTTGAGCAACGCGTAGAAGAACTGGCAGATCGACCCGCAGACTTCAAGCCCCAAGAGGCAATAGGCTGCATGCATCTGTTGCCCCTCTCCGAAATCATCTCAACCATTTTGGGAGCCAAACATCCCGGCACCCAAAAAGTGTGGGACATCTACAATCCGCTTGTCGCGAAGTTTGGCGATGAATACACCGTGCTCATAGACGCGTCTAAGGAAGAAATGTCCCGGATCGTTGACCCAAGGATCGCTGAAACCATCGTTCGGGTTAGAGAAGGCAAAGTGAAGGTTATACCTGGATACGACGGCGTTTACGGCCAGCTCGTCATCTTTGGGGAAGAAGAAAAGGGCGGGGTGGAGCCAGAAAAGCCAAAGCAACGAAGCCTAGCGGACTTTATGTGAAACCGCTGCTGTTGCAAATATAAAATACATTACACTATTTCATTAAACTGGAGGAAGAACATCGTATTGAGGGGGAGCCCTTGAAGCTGAGTGTAGCCTTGGTTCAATTTAGTCGAGGTGAGAATAAGTCTAAAAATGTTGACCGTATGCTTTCAACCCTTTCGGAGATAAGGAATGTAGATGTTGTTTGCTTGCCCGAAGCTTGGACTGGTAGAGGACTTTTCTTAGAAGAGAAAGAACGCGAATCCCTTATCTCATCGTTATGTCAACTCGCCGCCAAAAACGGCTATAATCTCTTAACTGGCGGATTGTTTAATCGTCGGGGAGAGAAAATCTTCGACACATGTCACGTAATTAACCGGGAGGGAAAGGTAATCGGTTTTTACGATAAGCGTTTTCCGTCCGCGGCATTCAACGAAAGAGAATTCATTAGCCCCGGGAATGCTTCTCCAGTTTTCAAAGTTAACAGCGTCAATATCGGCGTATTGATTTGTGTTGATGCCCTCTACCCAGAACTCGCCAGAACCCTGTCTCTAAACGACGCCTTTATCATTTTCAATCCATCAAACATACCCCAAAATCGAAGCGAGCTGTGGAAGCACGTGTCAGTAACTAGAGCCGCGGAAAACACGGTTTTCTATGTTTTCGTCAACAACACTAACACGCTTTATCCAGATGGACGCATGGTGAAAGGCAACAGCATTGTTGCGGCGCCAGACGGAGAGGTGATTCTGGAAGCAGGCGAAGAGGAAAAAGTATTCCAAGTCGAGCTTGACCTTAACCAAATAGAAAGAATTAGAAAACGCTGGCAATACCTAAACGACATACGCCAACTATAAGCAGTACAACAACCACTTTATTAAATTGGAGCCAATAGAAAATAGTGGTGCAAAGTTTGCCTGAAACCCACCCCTCAAAAGACATCATAGGAACCAAGTCGCGCCTATTGAAGGGACGCAAAATCGCCCTCTGCATCACCGGCAGCGTAGCCGCCGCCAAATGCCCCGAAATTGCCCGTGAACTCATGCGACAAGGCGCAGAAGTTTACACGGTCATGTCTGCTATGGCTCAGAAGATGATTCATCCATACCTTATGGAGTGGGCGACTGGGAACCATGTTGTGACAGAGCTAACTGGAAAGATTGAACATGTGATGCTAGTTGGCGAGGGAGCCAATAAGGCTGACTTGGTTTTGGTTGCTCCAGCCACAGCGAACACCATCAGCAAAATCGCCTGCGGAATAGACGACACCCCAGTCACCACGCTGGTTTCAACGGCCTTCGGCTCCGGCACACACATCATGATTGTACCAGCGATGCATGAATCTATGTATCGCCACCCGGTCGTAACAGAGAACATTAAGAAGCTTCAGTCCCTAGGCGTCGAGTTCGTTGGACCCAGAGTTGAGGAAGGAAAGGCAAAGATGGCTGAAACCAAAGAAATCGTAGAGGCAGTTATCCGTAGACTCACGGTTAAGAAGGACCTAACCAAAAAAAAGGTCATAGTAACAGCTGGCCCAACTTTAGAGTACATAGACCCTGTTAGGATTATCATGAACAAAAGCTCAGGAAAGATGGGCGTAGCGGTAGCCGAGGAAGCACTGTCACGAGGAGCCGAAGTAACCCTAATTTATGGTCCTGGAACATCTATACCTCCTATTGATGCCAAGAAAATCCCCGTTGAAACCAGTAAAGAAATGTATGAAGCGGTGATCTCTGAGTTAAAGTCAAAGAAGTACGACATTGCGATCGCTACTGCAGCAGTGGCTGACTGGGCGCCAGAGGAACACTTTGAATACAAAGTCCCAACGAGCACAACACCAGAGCTGACAGTAAAATTGAAACCAACCCCAAAAATCATCGATGCCATAAAGAAGATTAACCCAGACACATTTCTTGTCGCGTTCCGGGCGGAGTACAATCTATCTGATGAGGAACTTGTTCAAAGCGCATACGAAAGACTGAAGAAAGCAAAGGCGGACCTAATTGCCGCAAATGACATCGGAAGAAAGGAAGTCGGTTTCGGGTACGACACCAACGAGATTTTTATCGTCGACGCAAACAAAAAAGTCGTCCATGTTCCTCTCGCCGCAAAAAGAGAAGTCGCAAAACGCCTCTTCGATGTGATCATCAATAAAATCAAGCAGAGCAAGACATAACTTAATAGAATTCTGTTAAGACAGAACCAACGCGAACCAACCATCCCCCTATAGGAAGAATTGCCTTGAAAGAAGACTTGGTAAAAGCCGTGGATTACGGGCAGAAACTTGGCGCCCACTATGTTGAGGTCCGGGCGCAGAGACTCTTCAAAACTCTCCTCACGACAAAAGATGGCGAGGTTGAAGCAGCTAAGGAGGGGGTTGAAAACGGGGTAGGCATCAGGGTTTTGGCAAAGGGCGCCTGGGGCTTCGCAACCCTTGGAACGCTAAATCCAAAGCTGCTGAAACAAGGTGTTGAAGAAGCCTTCAAAATGGCGAAAGCAGCGAGTTTCAAGGTGAAAAAGCCCGTAAAGCTTGCTGAGACAAAGGCTGTGGAAGACAGGGTGGTGGCTAAGCCAGGGAAGGATCCGAGGGAAATTCCAATCAAGAGAAAGATTGATGCTGCTTTAGCAATGGACAAAACGATTTTTGATTACGACCGCCGCGTAAAGAGTTGCACCATCGACTATCTGGATCTAACAGGAACGAACTACTTCATCAACAGTGATGGAAGCTACATTGAACAAGACAAACTTTACGTCTGGTCTAGAATTCTCGCCTCAGCTAGGGAAGCCGACGTTTTCACGTCGGGAAGAGAAGAAATAGGGTCCACAGCTGGCTTTGAAGTTTTTGACGAGGAAACGCCGGAAATCGTGGGAACAAGAATTGCCAAACGCATAGTTGATCAGCTGAAGGCCAAGGCGCCTAAGGGCGGAACTTTCCCCGCTGTAGTTGGCACTAACGTGGTTGGCGTTTTCATTCATGAGGCTTTTGGGCACCTGGCAGAAGCAGACCTCACTTTGTCTGGATCCGTGTTGTCTGACAAGCTTGGGAAGAAAATTGCATCAGAGGTTGTCACCGTTTATGATGACGGCACGGTTGATGGCGCCTTTGGATCTTTCAAATACGATGACGAAGGAGTTCCAACCCAAAAAACTCTCCTAGTCAGAAACGGCGAAGTGATTGGGCTTATGCACAACCGTGAAACCGCCTTCAAATTTAATATGGAACCAACAGGAAACGCTCGGGCTGAAGACTTCAGATTTGAACCCATCATTAGGATGAGGAACACCTACCTCGCCTCGGGTGAATACACCTTCGAGGAACTTCTAGAGGACATCAGTTTCGGTTATTACCTCAAAAGCTTTAGAGGAGGCCAAGCGAACCTAGACGGAACCTTTCAGGTTGGCATACAGGAGGCCTACGAGATCGTTAAGGGACAGTTAGGCTCACCCGTCAGGAACGCCTCAATAAGTGGAAACACCCTTGAAACCCTACACAAGGTGGATGCCGTTAGTGGAGACTTTAAACTGTGGCCCGGAAGATGCGGGAAAGGCCAAACAGCCTTCATCTGCGATGGAGGACCACACATTCGGGTGAGAGAGGTGATCGTCGGTGGCGGAGCTTAAACCAGAAGAATTAATCAACATTGGAGAGAAAGCCGTCAACATCGCAGCTAGGAAAGGCGCTGAAGAGGCTGAGGCATTTCTGAGCATAGGTTCCAGCATTTCGGTGGGGATTGAAAGGGGACAAATCGTTAGAAGCGTCAAGAGGACGGATCGAGGCTTGGGAATAAGAGTTGTCTACAAAAAGGCTGTGGGTTTCTCCTACACAAACATATTAACCGACAAAACTATCCAAGACGCCACTATCAAGGCTTTCCATTCAGCTAAAGCCAGCAAACCAGACGAAAACTGGGTAAGCCTACCCAGCCCCAGAAAACCCAGCGCAACGAAGAACACATACGACAAAAAGTTGATCGTCATCCCACCTGACGAATTAGTTGAGGCAGCGTCAGTCGCATTGGATGCAGCGGAAGGCTACGACAAGCGAGTTTTCCCCATAGAGGGAGGAGTTGGAACCTTCCTAGCATCTAAAGCCATCATGAACTCACATGGGGTGGAGGCTTACGACGAAGGCACAGGCATTGAATGCTTCATCGAAACAATAGCGAGAGAAGCTGGCGAGGTTACTCCCGTATGTTTCGAATTTAACGCAGAGAGGATTTACAAAATCAATCCCGAATGGGTGGGAAGAGAAGCGGCTAGGCAAGCAATTTATTCCCTCAAAGCCAAGAAAATCGAATCGGGAAACCTTCCCGTAATATTCACTCAACAAACGTTTCACGACCTTCTTTACTATACCTTGATAAACGCCGTGAAAGCGGACTACGTTCAAAGGGAGCGATCTGCCCTTAAAGGAAAAATCGGGCAGAAAATTGCCTCGGATCTTGTGACGGTTCACGATGACGGATTGCTTGAAGGGGGTCTTCAAACATGGAAATTTGACGACGAAGGTGTTTCTAGCCAAAAAACCTTGGTCATCGAGAAGGGTGTCCTGAAGCATTACCTTTACGACAACTATACGGCGAAAAAAACTGGCGTCGAGAGCACTGGAAACGCCTTCAGGGGAGACTTAGCTTCATACGCGTCCACGCCAGTTTTGGAAGCAACGAACTTCGCCTTTTCTCTGGGAAACAAATCTCCCGAAAATCTCATCAACGAAATTGACGACGGACTCGTAGTTTACGGTGTGCAAGGCGCCCACAGCAGCAACCCTGAAAGCGGGGAATTTTCAGTGGTGGCCACTCCGGCGTGGAAAATTGAAAAAGGTAACATAACTTATGCTGTGAAGGGAGCGATGCTGGCGGGTACGATCTTCGATATTTTGAAGAATATATCAGCGGTTGGCAACAATGTGAGGAAGACAGGACGTTTAGTTGCGCCATGGGTTCGGGTAGAAAACGTTAAAGTCATTGGAAGGTGATGAAAGCTTTTTATGGCACATAAGCTCACTTGACAGCCAAAATCGAGCGGGAGGAACAGCGAAGGAATTGACCGGAGCCAAGGAGGCAGTATTTCGCGTTAAGAGAGCAGTTTTCAGAATAGAGACTGCAAGAAAAATCACGCAGTTTCTTTCTTTTGTATTGTTCGGTGCAGTCATTTTTGGCTTAGGGCCTTGGCCAATTGTCCTCCCAGTTGTCTATAGTTTAGGAATTCATCAAAAAGCCATGGGCGACGCCTTTGCAATGTTACAGTGGATGCTTCACGACCTCGTTTTTCCTTGGCTTCCCCTAGCCTCCTTCCTCTTGGTAGCGGTTTTTCTAGGCAGAGCCCTCTGCGGCTGGGTATGTCCATTCGGCTTTGTTCAGGATTTGTTGGGGTTCATTAAGAGAGAGCATACAGAGTTTTCTTTGAGAACTCACGAGGGAATGATCAGGGTTAAGTATGTGGTTTTGGCGGTTACCCTATTTATTAGTGGAACTCTAGCCCTATCGCTGGCCGCAGGAATGGGTGAAAGCTACGAAGCAGCCCTCGGCGTGTTTGCTCCAGCACCGTTCAACGCGTTAAGTCCAGCCGACACGCTCTTCGCCATTCTGCCAAGAATGGTTCTAGACGTTCGTTATGCCAACCCTAGTAATTTAGTAGCCGAAATCTTTGTGGTGCGACCGCTCCTGTGGGCTCGCCTCGCCATAATGGCAATGGTTCTAGTCTTAGCCGCGTACGTTCCGAGAAGTTGGTGTCAATACCTTTGTCCCCATGCAGCGGCACTAGCCCTTCTTAGTCGATTCAGCTTTTTGGGCTTGAAGAGAGACCCCTTGAGGTGCACGAAGGCTGGGTGCCGCACATGCGTGGAGGTTTGTCCAATGAAGATTCGCATTTTGGAATTGCCTTGGGAAAAGTTCAGTGACCCAGAATGCATATACTGCCTAAAATGCGTTGAAGCCTGCACAACAAAAGCCATAAAACCAAAATTCCCATAGGACTGGACGCATGGCAAGCTTTTCATGAGGCTCCGCTTGGACGCTTGGCTTCAATCAAAACTATCCTTTCAAAAGGAAATTTAGCTTCAGCGACAACTCTGGCTTTTAAACCCGTCTCATCAAACCTCTCCAAAGTTTTATCTATGTTTGAAAGGGAAGACTGAACAAGCAAGATTCGACCGTCGCATGTCAAAAATTTTGGGGCATCCTTTATGAAACGATCAATCACTTTTCTTCCACTGGGACCTCCAGCCCAAGCCCTTTCAGTCCAGCCTCTTTCTTCATAGGGTTCAGAAGGCAGGTATGGCGCATTGAAAAGGATTAGGCTAAAAGTTTCATCTGGCCTCATTGGCTGGAAAAGGTCTCCTAAACGGAACTCTATTTTCTCTTCCACACTGTTCATTTTTGCGTTTTTCTTGGCGCAGTTAATTGCATAGGGATTTATGTCAGCGGCTACAACTTTTTTGGCTTTTTTGGCTGCAAGCACCGCTAAGATGCCACAGCCAGTTCCCACATCCAAAACAACTTCTCTTTCTTCAACTTTCAAGTTTTCAGCCAAGAGGAACGTGTCTTCAGCAGGTTCGTAAACTTTTTCGTCAACGAGGAAAACATAGCCTTTAACAGACAGTTTTTTGGGATATTTCATTTACCTGTTCTCCATCTTCTGGGCCGATTTTTCCTCTCCCCCATGAAAGGGCAGTGCAACTGCAAGTTTTAAGGCTTCATGCTTTTCTAGTCTCTGTTCTCTAAAATAAAGCACAACCACGTTTTTCACTTTCTTGTTTCGCTGAGTGAAAAGGAACCCTAACAACATGCGCACGCTTGAATACATCAGCTTTCAATCTCGAAGAATCCATCAAGTCTTCGTAATGTAGACACGCACCACCCCCCTAAACTGCGCACGCAACTTTTTGGATGTAGAAGTATGTTATAGAAGCTTCTTCCGGCAATTTTAAATGTCATCACCTATAAACAACATGAGCGTGCGCATAAAATATTTAACGCGCATATGTGAAGTTGAGGAAAATGTCGAGAAATAAAGTACCTTTGGTTTTGACCGCCATAATCGCTCTATCCTTGGTTGCTATTCAGGTGCAGGCTGCCAAACCAGAGCATCCGCTGCTTAAAGGAGCTTATCGTATTGACAAGGAAGGCTGGATTTATGTGCATCTGGAAGGAAAACCCTTCCAAATAGGCTATCAACACGGCTACTTAGTGGCAGACAACTTAAACACCTCTTGGAGTGCCGCAATTCACGTCTACTGGAGCGAAGAAGAGTTCGGTGACTTGTGGTACGTTGCTCGCGATATTTCAAGAATTTACATATGGCAAAAACTTCCTGCCGAGCAGAAGGTTGAGATTGAAGGAATTGCTGCTGGGGTAAGAGCGGCTGGTTATGACTGGGACAAGTGGGACATTACTGCATTTAACGCGTGGGCAGATATTGACGCTTACTGGGACGCCTACTTCGAGAGGGAGCCTCCAACTGGACATATTCCCCTACACCACTGGGAAAAGGGTTGTAGCGCTTTCATCGCCACGGGCAATGCCACAGCTAACGGAGAAATCGTTATCGCCCATAACACATGGGCTGGTTACGCTGGCGACGGATATTGGAATGTCATATTCGACATTGAACCGGATAAAGGATATAGAATGATCTACCAGAGTACAGGAGGGTGTATCTGGAGCGGCCAAGACTGGATCTACAATGAAGCTGGCCTAATGGTATGCGAGACTACTGGTGTACCTCGTGAACTCGAGGGCTACAACATCGAAGGTATACCACTATTCGCCCGAGAGAGATACGCCATGCAACACACGGACAACATAGACGACTGGCTTGCCGTGATGACTTATAAAGGCAACGGTGCTTACGCAAATGAATGGTTGATCGGAGACGCAAAGACACAGGAAATATGTCGTCTACAGCTAGGCCTTAAATGGAACATCACACGCACGTTCAACGGCTTTATCGGTTCATGTAACCAAGCGAAATGGCGCACTATAAGATGGGAACAACTCCGTGAACAACATTATGGGAATATAACCGTTGAGCTTGGTAAAACTATGATAGCTGACCACTACGACACACAAAAAGGCGTAGAGGCGCCTAGCCGCAATACAATATGTGGTCATGGCGAGGCGGTAGGGAGGCCTTCTGGAGCCTACGACGGTAAAGTCACCAGCAGCTCTTTAGTGATGAATGAAATGGGAATGTGGGGCCGATGGGGCCATCCATGTGGGACACCATTCATCGCGGCAGACTTTCTAGCTTTGTATCCCCAATATGAATGGCAACTTCCCTACTTGCGAGATCTTCCACCCACGCCGGTAGATTGGACATACTTCACCAAGGATATGACACCGTAAAAGGCGAACCAATACGATCATCCTCTTTTTTTTGCACGCAAGGCTAGCGCACGCATTAACATAGCACTATTCTGCAGGACGAAACCATTATGAACAACCAAAACTCCATGATGAAACAGATCAATAAGCCTCTCATAAACTTTTGATTAGGATGGATGGAATTGATCAAAAAAGAAGTTCCATGCGCCATGACGATAGCTGGCTCAGACAGCGGCGGAGGCGCTGGCGTAGAAGCTGACCTTAAAACCTTTGCAGCCTTAGAAGTTTTCGGAACCTGCGCCGTCACCGCCATAACAGCTCAGAACACCAAGGGAGTTTATGACATATTTCCCATACCTCCACGCATGGTTGAGAAACAAATAGAAGCTGTCCTTGAGGACATTTCAGTTAAAGCGGCCAAAACAGGGATGCTTTACTCTAAGGAGATTATGAACGTGGTTGCTGAAGCCATCGATCGCCATAAACTGCGGGTTGTTGTTGACCCGGTTTTCAGGGCAGGAACAGGAGACCTTCTCATTCGTGAAGAGGATAAAGAGGCTTTAGTCGAGGCTGTTATTCCTCGGTCTTTTGTTGTCACCCCGAACAAGCATGAAGCTGAAGATATTGCTCAATTGAAAATAAAGACGATTGACGACATGAAGAAGGCGGCTTCAGGAATTGCGAAGCTGGGCGCGAAAGCAGTGGTTGTGAAGGGCGGTCACTTAGGAGGAGCAAATGTCATAGACGTTTTACACTATGATGGCAAGTTCAAGACTTTCACGAAACCTCGAGTTGAAATAGAGGCCCATGGAGGAGGATGCACCTTTTCCGCAGCCATAGCCGCCTACCTAGCCCTCGACCATGATGTGGTGGAAGCCGTTACCAAAGCCGAAGAGTTCATGCAGAACGCCATTACGTATGGTTTAGTCGTTGGGAAGGGCAGGGTCCCAGTGAACCCCTTGGCAACATTGTTCAATGAAGCCGAAAAGCATCGAGTTTTGGAGAACGTTTCCAAAGCAGCTGAGACAATTGAAGATCATCCGGAATTCTTGCCATACTTGGCTGAGGTTGGAATGCAGGTTGCTATGGCCCTGCCTTACGCTTCCACAAAGTGGCATGTTGCGGCTGTGGAGGGAAGAATCGTTAGGTTCGGCGAAAAGGCGAAGGCAGTTGGCTGCGTCAAGTTTGGGGCGTCTGACCATGTCGCCCGCATCGTCCTAACAGCCATGAAGCATGACCCTTCAAAGAGGGCTGCGCTAAACCTCCGCTACGATCGGGATTTGGTGGAAGCCTTTAAGAAGCTTGGACAAGTGGTTTCAACCTTTGATAGAAGGCTTGAGCCTCCGGAAGTGAAGGCTATGGAGGGCGGAACCCTCGTCTGGGGGGTGGAAGAGGCGATAAAGGCTGCTGGAAGAGTTCCAGACATTGTTTACGATCTAGGCGAGGTTGGAAAGGAACCCATGATTCGAGTGTTGGGAAACTCGGCGATTGACATGGTAGAAAAGGCGCTGGCTTCCATAAAGCTGCGAAAACATGGGATCTGCTAGTGTAAAAGCCTACTATGAAATAAAATAAAAAGAGGGGGTTTAAGCGTAGGGGGAGGGTTTCCTAGTCAACTTTTTGGTTGACCAAATGGTTTTTCCAAGCAAGACCGCGGCTAGGGTGGCAATCATGAATAGTGGAAGGATTAGGGCTGGTGGAAATTCCGGTATTATGTCAATGATCACTATTTCCATCTTTATCCAGGAAGTGGGACCTTCCACCGGTTGAATTAACTCATAAATGGATATTTCAGCTAACATTCCTGTTGCCCTGTACCAGTAGTAGCTTATAGACATGGTCACGGTATAATATCCGGGGTAGGTATAGCTAGTCGTCATGTTTAGGTGGTTTACCTCCACACTTTCGCCTAGATACGTCCGGAAGATTGTTTCGTTTATCGTCGCGCCTTCAAAAGATATTCCAAAGGGTCCCCCCGAAGGTGGGGGAGAAGTGTATATGAGGTCGTCTTCGTAGAGATTCTTCGCAATAAAGAAACCAGTACCATTGCCTTGTCCCGTGTCCACATCTAGAACATAGGTTTCCGTCTCTTCTGTACCGTTAGCATAATGTACTCGAAATTCAGACGTGATGTTTGTGTCGGAAATTTCTTGAACAGTAATCTTTACCAAGGTTATGTTCATCTCGGGTGGCATTGTTGCATTTCCAGAAGGGGTAACATCGTACAGAGCCCAGTCGCCCTCACTGACGCCAGGTTCTCGAGGTTGTGCTGCAGCAGCAACTATCAATTGAGTCCCAATCACTGCCGACAGCATGAAGACAGACGCTAAAGCCAACAAGACAATTTTCTTATTCATTTTAACCGACATACGTTAGCATATTAATGGCTAAATAAAACCTTTGGTTATCACTAACGCTTGCCTTCTCTTTAACATCAATAAACCCGAACCTCAACGCCTCCAATGAGACCACATACCTTCCAGTCATATAATAAACCGTTCACGTAACCTTTGGCTTTGGGTTGCCGTGCCTTAACGGATATTTTTATATTTCCGTTTTAGTCACATGCATTTGTTAATTTTCTCTCTGGAGGAAGTTGTTCATGGCCACTATTAGGGAAGTTCCGGGCAAGGTTAGCCGTTTTGAAAGAATTGGCGCCCACACCCACATAAAGGGACTGGGCCTCGACGAAAATCTAAACGCGATTAGGGTAAAAGACGGGATGGTGGGGCAGGAAAAGGCTAGGGAAGCGGCTGGTCTAGTTGTGAAGATGATAAAGGAGGGGAAACTCAGCGGTAAATGCGTAATTTTTGCTGGTCCTCCTGGAACCGGCAAAACAGCCATAGCGGTGGGAATTTCTAGGGAGTTGGGTGCCAACGTTCCCTTCATTCAGATGAGTGGAAGCGAAATCTATAGCAGCGAAAGGAAGAAGACGGAGGTGTTGATTGAGGCTATTCGGAAGTGCATAGGCGTGGAAGTCCACGAGATGCGGAAAGTCTACGAGGGGGAGGTTACCAACGTCGACATAGTGTCGGCTCCTCATCCATACAACCCCTACCAAAAGGTTCCTGAAAGCATTCGACTGACGCTGAAAACTAAGAAGCAGGAGAAAACCATTGAGGCTGGGGCAACCATAGCTCAACAAATAATACAGCAGAACATTTCAGAGGGAAACGTTGTGCAGATCGACGCTGAAACCGGTAGAGTTGTCAATCTCGGCTTGAGTCTGGAGAGTGCAAAGGGCAAGAAGTATGATGTGGACACCCGTCTTAAGGTGCCTCGTCCCGACGGCGAAGTGTTGAAGGAAAAGGAGTTTGTCTATACGCTTACAGTGGCTGATATCGACGAACTTAACGCCAGAAGTCGAGCTGGAGGAGGTTTCTTCTCCATGTTTTTCGGAGCGGCTGAAACAAAGGAAATTGACACAGAAACACGCTCAGCCGTGGATGAACAGGTGAAGAAACTGGTTGACGAGGGTAAAGCCTTCATCCATCCGGGCGTACTATTCATAGATGACTCCCATCTCCTAGACTTAGAAGCCTTTAGTTTTCTAGGGCGAGCCATGGAAAGCGAACTCGTGCCCATCGTCATTCTCGCCACAAACAGGGGTGTAGCACGAATCAGAGGAACCGACGTCAAGAGTCCATTAGGCTTCCCGTTAGACCTCATCGATAGGGCTGTAATCATCGCAACCCACGAGTACGACCGAGAAAGCATCAAGGAAATACTGCGCATACGTTCCGCGGAGGAGAAAGTCAAGATAGACAAAGAAGCCCTAGAAAAACTGACAGAGGTTGGAGCAAAAAGCTCCCTCAGATATTCTGTTCAGCTACTCAGCCTAGCAGCTCAAAACGCCAAAGCTAGGAAACGAGAAAAAGTGAACGTTGAAGATGTGGAAAGGGTTGACAAGCTCTTCATGGATGTCGGAGAAGCTGCGGAGCACCTTAAAAAATACGAAGAAAAAATGATGCTACATTAGGTTAAACAGGTCATAATCGGTTAGCAAGGCATGTTGAAAAGTGGTTTATCTTCTTTCATAGATAAACCTAAAAGCATTGCCGCTGTAACTGATCTTTATCGTAGCGATCCTATACCTTACATACGTATGATTTTAAACGACACTAGGTTGACGAAAATGGGAAGACCAAGCGGATTCCTGCGGTTAATCAGACCGTTAAACTGCGTGATGATGGGTTTTGCAGTGATTGTGGGGGCTTCGCTGGTTCCCGCCTTTAGCTTTTCAATCAAACTTCTCTTGGGATTTGTAACCTCGTTTACGTTGACTGGGGCTTCCATGGCGATAAACGATTACTATGATAGGGACATTGACGCCATAAACGAGCCGAACCGTCCAATTCCGAGCGGCGCGGTTAGCCCGAAAGAGGCGCTGTATTTCGCCCTTGTTTTGAGCATAATAGGGTTCGTAGCAGCCTTTGGAACCAATGTGCCATCTCTCCTAGTTGCAGCAGTCGCGTGGATGGTATCCGTAACCTACATTACTAAGGGAAAACGCACCGGACTTCCCGGAAACTTCTTAGTCAGCGCCTGTGTTGCGATTCCCTTCATTTACGGGGGTTTCGTGGTGGAGAAACTTGAGTTGCCCATTGTGATATTTGCGGCTATAGTCTTTCTCTCAAACACTGGCAGGGAGATCACGAAAGGAATAGTGGACGTTATGGGTGACACCTATCGAAATGTTAGAACGATTGCGGTGTTCTATGGAGAAGAAGATGCTGCTTTCGCGTCGTCAATTTTCTTTTTTTCGGCGGTGAGTTTAACTCCCTTTCCATGGTTGTGGGGACTCGTTTCCAACTGGTTTCTTCTCCTAGTCATTCTAACCGATATTGGACTAGTCACTTCTTCTATTTCGCTCATACGGGACTCTTCTAGAGATAACGCCAGAAGAGTGAAGAACCTAAGCTTGGTGTGGTTTATAACAGGACTATTAGCTTTCCTTGCAGGGACTATTGGCTGAAGAACCGAATGCGAAGTAGTCTTATCTGATCCTGCTTCCTACCTCGATATCCTTCTCAGGCTTTATCAAAATGACGTTGCCCTTATCGTCTTCGGCGGCGAGGATCATGCACTGGGATTCCACGCCCATAAATTTTCTTCTTTGCAGATTCAAGACGAAGGCGAATTTCTTGTCCAGCAACTCTTCTGGCTTGTAGTATTGTAGCAGTCCTGCCACAGACTGCCTCTTTTCGGAACCAAAATCAACCATCATCTTTATGAGGTTTCTTGATCCAGCGATTTGTTGGGCTTCAACGACTTTGCCAACCCTCATGTCAAGTTTTAGAAACTCATCAAACGGTATTTCCATTCATGATCACCAACGACTATTTTCCTTCCCATGCCTCCAACATTTTTAAGCTTTGCGTACGAAGCAATGGGTTCCTAGGTAACTCGACGCGTGTAGATAGACGCGAATTTTTGGAAGGACCTGTCGTAGGTTTTTTCGATTTCTGGCGGAAACACGCAGCCTGGAAGCTCCCTTCTTTCCAAGTGATAGCGTATGCATTCGCAGCATTTTCCCTTCTTGTCGCATGGCACGTAGGTGCATCCGCAGTCCTCAGAGTTGACCTCCACGTTGGGACAAGGCTTTCTCTCAACCATCTCGAAAACCACACTAGTTTTTTCAGTCTTGAAGAGAAGTATATATCATTAATGGCACTTAAAACGCGGTTAGTCGTTACAGCATGAGAGTACTGGTTTTGGGCGCGAGAGAGAAGACATCTAATCAAAGCCATGAAGTTTCAGAGGTTGCAGGTGACCTAGAGTTAAGTGAATGAAATAACGAAAGCGCATTTTCAACAAAGGTGACCGCAAGTGGCAGAAAGAATGTTGATAGTATATATACTGGTCTAGATAGGGGGTCTATCAGATAGAAGTAGAGACACCTTCATTTCCCATATAGACATAGAAAACTACCTGAAACCTTGAAGTTCAAGCTCATTTGTCGCATAGGTTAAATATCTGAGTTTTATGTAAACTTAAAGGCTAACGGTTCAGAGGCTGTGCTGAATGCTAGACATAAAGCTGATTCGAGAACACCCAGAAACCGTGAGAAACGACCTAAAGAAGAGAGGAGACCTTGAAAAACTCAAAATGCTCGACGACCTAATCGAATACGACAAGCAATGGAGAAAATTACTAACCAAAGTAAACGAGTTGAGACACAGACGAAAGGTCGTAACCACCGAAATTGCAAGGCTAAAGAAAAAGGGAGAAGACACCAGCAAACAAATCGAAGAGGCAAAAAAGATACCGCAAGAAATAAAGAAACTGGAAAAGCAAGCCGAGGAATACAAAGAGAAGGCAGACCATATTCTGCTAAGGCTCCCTAACATTCTACACGAGTCTGTTCCCATCGGCAAGGATGAAAGCGAAAACGTCATTGTGAAAGTTTTTGGCAAACCACCAAAATTTGATTTCGAACCAAATAGTCACGTAGAAATCGCTTTGAATTTAGGTTTGATAGATTTTGACAGAGCTGCTAAGGTTGCTGGTCACGGTTTCTATTATTTAAAAGGGGACCTAGCTCGACTGGACTATGCAATCATGAACTATACAATAGACTTCCTCAGAAACAGAGGCTATACACTGATAGAACCACCCTTCATGATGGGTAAGAAACCCTACTTGGGAGTCACAGACCTAGACTTCTTCGGAGACCAGCTTTACAAGCTGGAGGGTGAAGACCTATACCTAATAGCCACAAGCGAGCATCCCATGGCCGCAACCTTCATGGACGAAGTAATCAACAAAGAAGACCTACCAATAAAATTCGTCGGGGTCAGCCCCTGCTTCAGAAAAGAAGTCGGCGCCCACGGCAAATATACAAAGGGTTTGTTCAGAGTGCACCAATTCAACAAAGTTGAACAATTCATCTTCTGTCTGCCAGAAGATTCATGGAAGTTCCATGAAGAACTCCAGAAAAACTCTGAAGACCTCTACCAAGGCTTAGGACTACACTTCAGGGTTGTCAACGTCTGCACCGGAGACATTGGAATAATAGCGGCGAAGAAATACGACATAGAAATTTGGATGGCCGACGGCACCTACAGGGAGGCTGGCTCCAACTCCAATTGCACAGATTACCAAGCAAGAAGGCTGAACATAAGGTACAGAGAAAAGGAAGGACAGGCTCCAGCCGGCTTTGTACACACTTTAAACAACACAGCCCTAGCCACAAGCCGAACCATAATAGCCATTTTAGAGCAATATCAACAAAAGGACGGCTCCATCATAATTCCTGAAGCCCTAAGACCGCTAATGGGCGGAATTGAAAGACTCGAATAACTTCTAAAACGCTAAAGCTTTTAATACTTCCATGCGAAAACTCTCCAGTCGCAATGAGGGCCCACGGTGTCAAAGAAGAAGCGTGTGAAGGATAAATGGCGCGGCAAGGATTGGTACACGGTGATGTCTCCTCCATACTTCGGCGGAGTTGAGTTAGGAGCCTTGCCCGCTGATGACTCCTCGAAAATTGTTGGGAGGGTTGTAGACTCCACCCTCTACGACATCACCAACGACTTTGCTCACCAGTATCTAAAAATGTATTTTAAGGTTACAGAAGTTGAAGGAAAAACCGCTCGCACAATCTTTAAGGGACACGAATACTCCCGAGACTATCTGAGAAGCCTTGTTCGAAGAAGAACAACGCGAGTAGACGGAATCTTCAACGTCACGACAGCGGATGGCTACGAACTGAGACTAGCCGTTTGCGTTTTCACTCTTACGCGCATCAAGACCTCCCAAGAACAGGCGATGCGCACCCTCATGAAAAAAATCGTTGAAGAAAAAGCGGGCGCCCTCACCTTCGACCAATTCGTCCAAGAGCTTGTCCTAGGAAAAATCGCCTCCGACATCTACAACGAAGCCAAAAAGATAGCCCCTCTGCGTCACGTAGGTATCCGAAAGTCAAAGCTCATCCTTCAACCAGCAGGCGCCGCGTAGCAACATTCTACCTTAGGGAAAAATCTTGGAAGCCAACAGGCTAACGGATTTAAGGAAGCGAGCTGCCCGAGAAGCCGCCATTCTACTCTACACATCCCAAGAGAAGGAGTACAAGCAGGCGAAGAAACGAGCAGCGAAAACGCTGGGGATTCGAATTCTTCCAAGCAACCTTGAGGTTGCAGAGGAACTTGACAAAATCGCTGAAGAAAAGGAGGGGCCTTCAAGAAGAGAACGACTTTTCCAAATGCGAAAAGAAGCCCTCCAAATAATGGAGTCACTGAGGGACTTCAATCCAAGACTTGTTGGAAGCGTTTGGAGAGGAACAGCTCACCAAAACAGTGACATTGACATCCTCGTATATTCCCAAGACCCAAAATCTGTGCTTGGTCAACTTCAGGAAAAGAAGTACAAAATTACGGGTTCTGAGTGGCGCTCAGTGACAAAAAGAGGCAAAAAAGAGTCATCGTTTCACATCCATGTTGTTCTCTCCTCAGGTTACGAGGTGGAAGTTGTAGTTCGGGACCTTGAGAAAAGGGGAAGGTCAGAAAAATGTGAAATATATGGAGATGCTGTAACCGGTCTGAGCCACCCTCAGCTTCAGAAAGTTCTCAAGGAAAAACCGCTTCAAAAGTTTGTGCCAACATAGATGAACCTCATTTTCAGTCAGCTTAAATAGCCCTTACAACATAGAAAAAACTGAACACGCAAGGAAACGATAGTCTCAACCAAGCGATGCAAGCGACATGGAGTGTACCAGCCAAAATGAAAATCGACAAAGAAAGGTTCAGAAAAATGTTTCCACACTTAGCCCAAGAAATGGAGGGCAAAGAATACAAAATAACCATAACCTCGGTTAGATCCGATCTTCCAACAGGAGAGAAAGCATCTTCGAAGAAGTTTGCTAATTACCTGCCGGACGTAATCGATTTCATTCGTAGATGCGACAACGAGGAACAAGCAGAAGAAATAATCGACTATCTTGAGAAAAGAAGAGAAATCAGCAGCGACTATGCTAAAAGGCTTAGGAAACAGCTGAAAGAGAAAGGCGTCAGAAGCTTCGGATCGAAAAAAGAAGACGACTATTATCTTAAACAATGAGAACTCTAGTTCAATCAGCCTAGAAGCCACGTAAACTTTTAGCGACCTACAACTTATCGTCTAATATTGAAAAAGAATATTTTCGCAAACCTTATAATCGATTATAGCTGAGAAAAGAAGGGAGTGGATAAGAATGCAGAAGAAAATGGGCTTAGTTTTAGCTTTAACTCTTAGTCTAATGCTTACGGCTTTTCCAGCTATGATGCCCATGACTCACGCTTCCCCGATAACGCTTTATCCAATAGCTGACTCTTGGGTGGAGAGCAAGTACCCGACCGTGAACCATGGTGGGGATCCCATTTTACATTGCAGAAGCGACACGTCCCCGTTATCGGGAAACATAACCAAAAGGTCTTATCTCAAGTTCGATCTAACCGGAATAGATCCTAACGCGATACACAGCGCAACGCTGTATCTGTACTGCACCGAGGCTACAATCCCACCGGACAACATGAGTGTGGATGCGCACAAGACTGGAGACAATTGGATAGAGGGACCGGCTGTCGGCGATATAGACTGGAATAACGCGCCG
>Ga0315308_1000571_pt1 | contig 20743 bp, 21 predicted proteins | sample TDP3_MG_FD_203078 | JGI IMG/M metagenome (GOLD analysis project Ga0315308, IMG submission 203078) | Freshwater sediment microbial communities from Lake Towuti, South Sulawesi, Indonesia - TDP3 | ecosystem: Environmental > Aquatic > Freshwater > Lake > Sediment | place: Indonesia: South Sulawesi... | reverse complement strand
CACTAGGTTTTGGGCTAGTAAAAGAACCCTCTTTTTCTCTTTCTGGCTTGGAGTGACCCTCTTCAGAACTGTAGTGGAGACTTTTTCGAGAGTCGAAGTCATAATGGTCTTCAACCACATGTCTTTCTAATGACAAACCTCTCTCAGAGTCGAATACATGGGTCCCCGCGGCGTCAGAACGCTCTTCTTTAACCTCAAACAGTCTGCCCTTACAACACCGAAATCGTAGTCGGTTAAGTCTTGAACGCAACGGGCAAGTTCAGCCTTGTTGCGCCCAGTTTTCACGCGTGCAAGCGTCAGGTGGGGACTGAACCCTTTAGGGTCAGGTCGGAATGCCAACTGCAGAAGATTGGGTTCCAATTGATTAAAGATGGTCTTCAATTCATCCGCTCCCTTTCTTATGCCTGCCCAAACCACCCTGGCGTAGCGCAAATCCGGGAAAGCGCCTAAACCTCGAATTTCACAGTCAAAGGCAGAGAACAAAACCTTCTTCATGGCTTCGTGAACAGAGTCAACCATGGTAGGCTTGATGTCGCCCAAAAAGCGCATGGTAATGTGAATGTTCTGTGGTTCAACCAGCTTCAAGTCCGCACCTGTTTTAACGAGTTTGTCTTGAACCTCCCGGAAACGCTGAAGCATGGCTTCGTTGTTGAGGTCGAACGCTAAGAAACTGCGAATCATCTCATACATGAACAAGCCTTCACAACGCTAAATTCCTTCAACTTCATGTCTTAAAGGTTTCCACGCTAACAAACTGCAAGTGGCTTTAAATTCTAAGCGTAACTATCTTTCACCTAAAACGGATGGTACACCATGAAGCAGAAAATGGTTGTCGGCGTGGCTGGAATGCCAGGTTCCGGAAAGGCTGAAATCTCAAAGGTGGCAAAGCAGAAAGGATACGCCATCGTGGCAATGGGCGACGAGATTAGAGAAGAGACCAAACGCAGGGGATTGGAGCCAACGCCCGAGAACATCGGCAAAATCATGCTGAAGCTCAGGGAGGAAGAAGGCTCAACCGTGGTGGCTAAAAAGTGCATTCCAAAAATTGCCAACACTAGCGCAGACACTGTTTTGGTCGACGGCATCCGCAGTCTGCACGAGGTCTACGAGTTTGAGAAAAATTTTCCACGATTTGTTCTCGTAGCTGTTCATTCGTCGCCTGAGACAAGGTTTGGGCGCCTTTTCCGAAGAAGGCGAAGCGACGACCCTAAGGGATGGGAAGTATTCCTAGAACGTGACTTGAGAGAACTGAGTGTAGGTCAGGGCAGCGTGATAGCCATGGCTGACTACATGATTGTGAACGAGGGAACGTTTGAAGAATTCAAAGCCAAGATTCGAGAGGTTTTGGAGGCTGTGACCGCAAGGTGGACGAAATAAGTGTTCAAGTTGAGGCCGACATAAATCCGACAGAAAGCGAGGAGAAGGTGAAACGCGCAGTTGAAAACATGTTCAGCAGCTTGGAGTGGGAAGTCAAGTCTCAAAAACAGGGAAGCCTACTCATTGGCCGAGGAAGAGGCATGGACACACTGACCAAACTCTACAATTTGCTTCGCAGAGAGAGGATTCGCGACGCCGCCCGGGGTGCCCTATACGAAGGCTTGAGTGGAAAATCCATAATTTTCTATCTAAACAAGCAAGTAGCCTACGTGGGACACGTCTCTTTCTCAAAACCAGTGGCAGAATCGCCACTTGGACCCATCAAAGTGGAAATTCAATGCGATAACCCTCGAGAGTTGATTGATTGGCTAGCACCGAGAACGACTTAAAATCTTATTCAGCATGGACCTGTTGGAGGAAAAGCAGATGAAAATTCTGGTTTTGGGCGGCGCCGGTGCCATGGGAATTGTGACGGTTAGAGACTTGACGGAAAGCCCAAAGGTTTCTGAGGTTGTTGCCGCCGACGCGTCCCAAGAGAGGTTAGAGCAACTTGTCAGATTGGTTAAAAGCAAAAAACTGTCTATCAGGCAGGTTTGCGCATCGAACCCCAAACGTCTATTTGAAGTTATGAAAAACGTTGACGCTGTGGCAAACGCGCTGCCTTACCACTTAAACGTGCAAGTTATGAAGGCGGCTATGAAAGCTGGAAAAAATCTCACTGACTTAGGCGGCGTTTATCACACAACTCGCAAGGAGTTGAAACTTGACAAAGCGGTTAAGAAAGCAGGTATCACGGTCATCTTAGGATGCGGATTGGCACCTGGAACAACAGACGTATTAGCCGTTTACGGAGCCAGCAAATTAGACCGTGTGGACGAGGTTCACATTCGGTATGCAGACAGAAACCTTGAGCCAGCCCGATACAAGTGGGCTTTTAGAACCGTTCTTGAAGAATACACTAAGGGTCCGGTGGTTTACCGAAACGGCAGGTTTGAGCAGTTACCTCCCTTCTCGGGAAAGCAAGCGTACGAGTTTCCTGAACCCTTGGGCAAATGCACCTGCTGTTACGGATTGTATTCAGGCGTGGCAACCCTTCCCTCAACCATAAGCAAAGGAGTAAAGACTGTGGACTGTGTCATGTCGTGCACGGAAGAAGACGAACAGAGAATCAAAGTGTTAACAGACATGGGTTTAACCGACACCAAACCCATCGATATTGAAGGCGCAACAATTTCACCGCGAGAGTTTCTAGTGCGTGTTGCTCCGCCGCCAGACGCCAGAGTTAGAGACATCGCAGGGGTTGTTGTAGAGATATCAGGGGAGAAAAGGAACGTAAAAGCGAAGTTGACTTACAGCATTGTTCATCAGTATCATGCACGGTTTGGAGTAAGCGCCATCGCCTATCTCACCGGGGTTCCACTCTCCATCGCAAGTCAGATGCTGGCGAAGGGAGAAATCACATCGAAGGGCGTTTTACCTCCGGAAACAGCTATTCCAACAAGACCGTTTTTCACAGAGTTGACGAAGAGAGGAATTGAAATCCACGAAACCATTCAAACAACTAAAATCATCAGAAAATAATAGATGGCAAGGGTTTGTTTTATGGAGTTGTTTCAACGATGAACATTGGTTTGTCGATGCTCTTCTGCTTGGGCGAGCCTTTTCAATCACTTCTAAAACGCTTGAAAGAGGTTGACGTGAACTGCGTGGAACTTGTAGACGAAAGTCAGCACGCATTGAACAGTAAACGTGTGCAAGCTCTCAAACGTATAGCGAACGCGAAAGATCTCGACTTCACTGTTCACGCGCCGTTCGTCGACATAAACATAGCCTCACCAAATCCCACGCTACGCAGAGTGATGTTGAAACGCCTAGAAAAGTCCATAGCCTACGCTCGTCAGCTCAGGAGCCGGCAGTGGGTTTTTCACTCAGGCTGGAAGACAGGAGTCAGCGAGTTCTATCCCAACGTTGATTGGCAACTGAATCTAAGGTCCATACGAACTCTTCTGACAATTTCAAGAAAGCAGAACGTCGAAATATCTGTGGAAAACACGCCTGAACCCTTTCCATTTCTGCTCAAAACCATGCAGGACTTCGCTTCGTTTTTCAGTGAACTGGGCAGCGACATAGGCATGACCTTAGATGTGGCACACGCCCACACGAGTCATCAGGTATTGGAACTCATCGAAAGGTTTTCAGACAAAATTGTTCATGTGCATGTGAGTGACAATGAGGGAAAATACGATTCTCATCGCGGAATTGGACATGGAAACATTGACTGGGATGCCATCGCTGAGGCGTTGAAGCACATCCGATATAAGGGTTGGATAATGCTGGAGTCAACTGAAAACGTTGAAGAAAGTCTTCAAACCATGCGCCAGATCTTCACTTAATATTTAACTGTCTAAAAGCGGAACTTCGATTTTCATAAAATCTTCTGCAACATCCACGTTTGAAAAGATTTTTCTAGCTTGTTCCAGCAGTGGCTGCGCATTCTTGTATCTAGAACTCAGGTGGGTTAGAATTAACCTCTTAACTTTCGCCTTCTTGGCTGTCTCTGCAGCTTGACTGGGCGTTGAGTGTCCATCCTCTATAGCCTTATCTAATAACTCATCGTCGAATGTGGCTTCATGAATGAGCAAATCGGCGCCTTCAGCAAGCCTCAAAAGGCTTTCTATAGGTCTTGTGTCTCCAGAATACACTATTTTTCTCCCAGGACGAGGCGCACCCACAACTTGCTCGGGTTTCACAACATGCCCGCCGGGTGTCTTCACCTTTTCACCACGTTGTAACCTCGACCACAACGGTCCCTCGGGCACGCCAAACGCCTCAGCCTTTTTTGGGTCGAACCTGCCGGGTCGAGGCTTCTCTATCAAGGCGTAGGCGACGCTGGGAATCACATGGTCTGTTCGAGCTGCCTTGATCTCATATTCCTTTTCCTTGCAAATCACGCCTTCGTCCCTTACCTCATGGATTTCTATGGGAAACGTGAGCACGAATTGAACAGTGTCTCGAATTGCCTCAACAAACGCCTTGATTCCAACTGGTCCATAAACATCAAGTTTATGTTGCCTGTCAAGCAGCGACATGGTTTGGAGCAAGCCTGGCAAGCCCAGAACGTGGTCTCCGTGCATGTGGGAAATAAAAACCTTCATTTTGCGGTGGAAGCTCACGCTGGCCCTTATCATCTGTCTTTGCACGCCTTCTCCGCAGTCGAACATCAAAACCTCGCTTTTTCTTTTCACAACCACGCTTGGTAAGGCTCGCGCAATTGTGGGAATGCTGGCTGCAGTGCCTAAAAAGACAACGTGTAAACTCATGGTTAAGTTCGCTCCAAGACAGCAATTTCTCTCGTCAAGCTGCGATGCACATAAACAGAATGCGACTCCACGTGCTTAAAGCCTAATTCTCTGCCAAGCTTCCCTATGTTAATCGACCTTGGAGAAGCGATGCAGATACGTCGCCCCTTTTGAATGTGATCATCAACCCTTGACAGAAAATCCTTCACTATTTGCCCTGTCTCTCTACCCATTGTGGTTGAAGACCGTCCGTATGGTGGGTCTGTCACGATACAGTCGACCCTAGCGATTGGGAGATTCTGAGCGTCGGCGACGGCTAAGCCTTCTGGCTCAACGCCGTAATGAACGAGGTTGCGCAAGCTTCCTCTAACCATGCGTCTCTGTGCATCGAATCCGACCACTCTACAGCCTATTAATCCGGCTTCTATGAGCATGCTGGCGGTTCCGCAGAACGGGTCCAAAACGAGTTCATCAGCCTTAGGTTGAGTCAAATTTACCATGCACCTGGCGAGTTTAGGCGGCATAGCGGAAGGGTGAAAGAAAGGACGCTTTCGTGGACGCCGCTCAACAAAAGGTTTAGGAAAAATCTCGGCGAGTCTCAGCCCTAAAACGAACTTGTTGTCTGTGAGGACTCCAAAGAAGGTTTTGTCAGGATTTACCAAGTGCACCTTCGCACCTTTAACTCTGCCCAACATTACAGCGCCTAATTTTTGTTCGAGTTCGCTGCCGACCAACTGGGGTGAGCTTTCTCCTATTCTGCGCACGCGAACCACAAAGGTCTCGCCTTTTTTGAGAAAGTCTTCGAGAGGAGCGGAGCGCACCTTTTCAAAAATCTCTTCTGCGACAGCGTTGCAGTACATTAGCTCAGTGTTGCAGACACGGGTCATAGCCGTCCGATGGACTATCGATTTTACGCTTTCAACGTCTGCTTCAACCCGCATTAATTGTTTAAGCTTTCCGATAATCTTGTACCTAAACCCCTCAGCCTCTAAGACTGCTTTCAACTCTGAAAAGGGCAAAGTTGGATGCTCGCCCGACAGAAGAAAGAAGAGTTTAGTCACGCCGGAACAGCTCGCCCCTTGAGGGCTTCGGCAATCAGAGGCGCAACTGAAACCTCACTGACACTGTTGGGAACGCTGTCTGTGCCCACAACTCCTTCGGCGCCTGCTTTCAGAATCTTGTCTCTTGTGTCACCGATCAATAGCGGGTGGACGCAGGCAGCGTAGACTCTCCTTGCCCCTTGTTCTTTAACTAAACCTACAGCCTTGATCATGGTTCCACCGCTGCTTATGATGTCGTCGAAAATTATTGCGTCTCTGTTCTTAACCGGCAGTATCTTCTTTTCAATCGTAACGTTTCCGGTCACTCTGTCTCGCTGAGTTGGAATGTAATCAGATCCGCCTCTCAGAACTCTATTTGCTTCTGCTGCTGTTTCCATTCCTTTCTTACCTAAAGACACAGAGAATGCGCCATTGAAACCCTTCTTCATGAAGTGTTGGGCTAGGAGGGTTATCGCCGAAAGGTCCTCTATCGGTATGGGCATAGTTTTCAGTATGACTGGGTTGTGCGAGTTCACCGTGATTATTCTACTCACGCCGCACGTCTTTAACAAAGTCACAATGGTTTTCACACTCAACGCTTCACCTGGTCTGAAGCGGCTGTCTTGGCGGGCGTAGGCGAAGTAGGGCACAACCGCTGTGATGTTCTTAGCTCCCATGTCTTTGGCGTTGTCCGCCATCAAAAAGAGTTGAACAAGGTTCTCGTTTTGGGACGGACCTGCTGTTTGAACGACGATTACGTCTTCGTTTTCAACATTGTCCTCAAATCGAATGTAGGATTCTCCGTCTGGAAAACGCTTGTACTCCACTGGCACAACCTTTGCTTTCAATAACTCTGCGATTTTTCGTCCTAATTCTATAGACGCTGGACCGGGAACGACTATCAAACCTATTCCCCTTTTTCCTCAGCCTTTCACATCTACGAGTAGCCCTAAGACTTTGTTATAATTTTCCCTTAGCCTTATACTCCTCAATGAGTTCTTTTGCCCTGTCCAATCGAATCTTGCGCTCTTCCACCATACGTTCTACAATGAGGTCGATGAGGTCGCCGGTTGCGCCAGCCGATATGGCAACGTTTCTCGCGTGCAACGACATGTGCCCTCTTTGGATGCCCTCGTGGGCTAAGGCTCTCAACGCGCCCAAGTTTTGAGCCAGACCAACCGCTGCCAAAACTTCGCTCAATTCGGTGGCTGTTTTAACGCCCAGAATCTTCAAGGCTATCTTGGCGATAGGATGCACTCGAGTGGCGCCGCCGACGATTCCGACAGCCATGGGCAACTCAATCGACCCGACTAGATCGCCGTTTTCGTTTTTCTCCCACGTCGAAAGTGGGCCATAATGGCCGTTGCGAGCGGCATAGGCGTGTGCACCCGCCTCAACAGCCCTATGGTCGTTGCATGTGGCAATCACAACCCCTATAATGCCGTTTAGTATGCCCTTGTTGTGTGTGGCAGCACGGTAGGGGTCGGCTGCGGCGAAGGCATAAGCCTCAACGATGCCGTCTACCACTTCTTCTCCACCCAAAGATTTTTTGGGCACCACCGCCCATGCTCTTGCCAAACGCTTTGTTGCTAGGTTAGATATAATTCGCAGATAGACGTGTCCATGGGTTATCCTTTCGATTAATGGCGCCACGGCCTCAGCCATTGTGTCGACTGCATTGGAACCCAGTGCGTCTCGGCAGTCGACGTGCAACTCGGTTATTACCATTGGTCCGGTGTGCGTGTTGATTACTTTGACATCGAGGTCTTTGGCACCGCCGCCCAGAGAAACCAGCATAGGGTCTTGCTCATTCGCTTTCTTGAGAATTTCATCTTTGGCGGCTAAAATAGCCATTTTTGCTCCATGCGGGTCTTTTATGCGCACGGTCTGAATCTGCCCGATCATAACTGGACCCGTGCTGTTTGTGAAGAAGCCGCCTCCGTCTCGAGCCATCTTGGCAGCGTAACTTGCCGCCGCTACCACTGAAGGCTCTTCAATTGCCATGGGAATCAAGTAGTCACGTTTGTTTATGAGAAAGTTCACAGCTATTCCGAGTGGAACTGGAAAGGCTCCGACCACGTTTTCTATCATGCGGTTGGCTAAGTCCAAGTCTAATGAGCCTGTTGACTGCAGAAGGTTGACTTCCTCATCGGTTAAGCCTGCAAACTCTTTTAGCAATTGAGCTCTCTCTTTTGGGTTAAGCTTGTAAAAGCCTGATAACTGCGACGTTTTCTCTCCCATTTTCTCGACCCTTTGCATTTTTAACCTCATTTTAATACCATTCAAACGCATAATAACTTAACTAAATTCCACGAGCCAATAAAATATGTTTTTCCTATTATTTTTCTAATAAAAAACTTTAACAGCAGCCGAGGTTAAACTCATTAGAGGAAGGCCAACAATGGGAAAAAACGTTGTTGTTTTGGGCGGTGGAGTTGGCGGACTTGTTGCGGTTAACAGGTTGAGAAAGAAACTCAACAAAGAACATTCAGTTATCATGGTTGATAGAAAAACCCAGTACGAGTTCACACCGTCGTATCCCTGGCTCATGCTAGGGTGGAGAGAACCGCGCCAAATAACACGAGACTTGAATCGAGTGAGCAGAAAGGGAATAGAATACATTAATGCAGAGGTAACAGGTATAGCCCCTGAGAACCGACGCGTAATGACCCCTTCCAAAGACCTAAACTACGACTATCTCGTCGTCTCTTTGGGCGCGGAGCTGACGCCCGACGCTTTACCCGGATTCTCTGAAAGCGCCTACAATCTGTATGAAATGAATCAAGCTCAGAAACTGCGAGATGCCCTGAACAAGTTTTCAAGCGGAGCCTTAACTGTTTTGATATCGAGCCTTCCCTTCAAGTGCCCAGCCGCTCCCTATGAGGCTGCTTTTCTCGCCGATTACCATTTCAGAAAAAAGGGAGTTCGAAGCCAAGTGGATTTGCAAGTGTACACTCCAGAAGTCTTGCCCATGCCTGTAGCTGGACCAATCATTGGAAACGCTATAAAACAACTGCTTGAGCAACGAAACATAGGCTTCAACCCAACCGTGAAAGCCATTTCAGTGGACAAAGAGAAAAAAGAGATAACCTTTGAGAAGGGTGAAAAGGCTCAGTTTGACCTCATCATTGGCATCCCAACCCACAAGAGCCCGACCGTTGTGAGAGAAGCGGAGTTAACCGATCAGACTGGTTGGGTGCCAGTAGATAAAGGAAAATTGACAACTCGTTTTGACGACCTCTACTCTATCGGAGACGTGACCGCAATAAAACTGCCCTCCGGAATGATGTTGCCAAAAGCAGGAGTGTTCGCTCACCATGAAGCAGAGGTTGTCGCACACAACATAGTTGCTGATATAGAGAGGACTGGAACAAAGAAGGAGTACGATGGAAATGGCTACTGCTTCCTCGAGACAGGCTATGGCAAGGCAGGCTTCGCCACCGGGAACTTCTACGCTGACCCCAAACCGGACATAAAAATGCGAACCCCACGGTGGTTCTGGCACTGGGGCAAAATCCTATTCGAGAAATACTGGCTGTGGCGCTGGTTTTAATCACCAGAGATTTGAATTCTTCTTACAAGAGTCGGAAGCGTGAAAGGAAGTCCTAGCCATCGAAGATTCTCTCTGATAGACATCGGGTTTCTGAGCAAGGACTTGATTCCCTTGACATGGGCTGCTCCAACCAGCGCAAGAATGTTTGGATTCCTTTCAGCCTTCAAACTTTCGGTTGTTATCCAAGCCAATCTCGCCGCCATGAGGGTGTCTCGCTCGTCAGTTAAAACTCGCCACACTGAAGCCTGAGACGCTAACATGTGTGTTCGTTGCGCAAATTGGCGTCTTGACATGTCTATGAGCCAGATGTTGGCGTCCACGTTTCCCAGAGCTTCTGCCGCGCCGATAAACTCACACTTGTTTGTGCATTCCTTGCTTTCTGGGCATGAAGCGCAGTTGGTGTTGAGCGTTTGAAAACGCTCTAAATCGAGTTCGATGGCGAGGTCGGTGGGTTTCAGTTTATTAACCGCTCGATGTGCGTCGAAGAGACTGCGCCGAGAGAAGTGCGTTGTACCCAAAATGTGGACGAATTGGTTGTAATCTATATTGCAGATTTCTGCCTGCACAGTAGAACCCCCTTATTCTTACTCAATTTTTATGGTTCGTTTTTGTTCCTCTGCACAGACTTTTTCATTTTAGGGATGGTGACTTCTAGCACGCCGTTCTTGTAATTGGCAACCGCGTTGTTGAGTTCCACGTCTTTTGTTGGCAAGTCCACTGTCTTGCAGAAGTTTTTAGCTTTGACCTCAGCGTGTCCGTCTGTGACGTTGAGTTGGACGTCGTCTTTTTCAACGCCGGGCAACTCCATATAGAGTTTGACGTTGTCCTTGTCTTCGAAAACGTCTGTTAATGGTTCACGAACCTCATCCTTGGTTTGTTTGGGCAGTTTCAAGGGTTGTGACTTACCTAGTTGGAAGCGTCCACGGGCAACGTATCCCTTCACGCCTGGTTCTTCGATTGGTTTGATGTCCCACTCGCCCTCAAGTTTTCCGCCTCGAAGGGCTTCCTCGATGTCTTCCATTTCCTTGAACATTTTCTTGGTTAATTTCTTGTAGAAGTCGTCCACGTCGTGGAATATGTCTTCAAAATCATCTGGCATCTCTGTTTTTCACCTCCTACAACTCATCCATGGCCTTAAGCAAGCGTCTCAACGCGAGGCTGAGCATGAGAAACTCCGCCACAGCAGGGTCTGAGGGTCGATACTTGCCATCAGTAGACTTAGTTAAAAGACCGCCTTCCCGCAGTTTACGGGTGCCTTCCCACACTATTTTGGGGTTGAGGTCGAGGTCTCTCATGAATTCGGCGAAGCTGAGGGTTCGGTCATCCTCTTCGCAGAGGCGGGTCATCATTCTGATGCGGGTCTCGTGAGACAAGGCGTCGAAAAGCCTCGTGAATCTGCCGAGTTCTCGTTCAAACGAGTCAAACTCGCTTTCTAGGCGGTCTCTTGACCACTCCTCCATGGATAATGGCATTTCGAAGACTACTTTGCCGTTTTTAAGTAACTGTAGCTTGAGTTTCATAACGCTTGCCTCACGCCACATACACTTACCTAATGGTAAGTGATTACCAAACGGTAATATATACTTTTTGTCAGAAAAATCCAGTAGCCTTAAATATATTCTGATATTATCATATGAAAATAGTGAAAAACATGCGCAAAAAAGAGTTAAACGGACACAAGGTTGGAGAAGCCATAAGCGACTCAACTAGAACACAGATTCTCAAACAACTTATCAGAGCCTATCCAAATTCTATGACCATGAGTAACATTGAAAAGACACTGTCTAAACCCGTGAGCCCAACAACAATTTCGTTTCACCTGCACAAGCTTCGCGAAGCCGGATTAGTCACGTCAGACGGGCACAAAAAGGGTTTCCGCGCCTTGAGCCAAGCCTTCAACATAGTCGTTGACAACGACGGTGTGCATGCGGAGAAGGTGAAGAAATAATGTCACTGTCGCAGCCGCTGCACGAAGCAATGTTGTACAAGCAGTTGCCGGAGAAGAGAGTAAAATGTTTCCTCTGCGCCCGACTGTGCACCATACCCGACGGAAAAGTGGGCTTCTGCCTAGTCCGAAAGAACGAAGGCGGCAAACTATACGCTTTGGCTTATGGAAAAGCCTGCTCGGTGGCTGTTGATCCCATTACAAAGAAGCCTTTGGCGCATTTTCACCCCGGCGCCCTAGTTCTTTCCATAGCCACCGGAGGCTGCAACTTTCGATGCGAGTTCTGTGACAACTGGATGATAAGTCAAGAGAAAGGTGTCACCGGAACAGAGTTTTCACCCGAAGAGGTTGTTAGGGCAACGAGGAACAACGGGTGTCATGGGATTAGTTACACTTACACTGAGCCAACCATATTCTTGGAGTACGCCTACGACACCGCAACGTTAGCCAAAAAAGTCGGGTTCTTCAACACCTTCGTTACCAACGGCTACATGACAACTGAAGCGGTTAAGACCATAGCACCCGTCCTGGACGCAGCAACAGTAGACTTTAAAGGCGGCGCAGACCCAGAGTTCTACAAGAAGTTTTCCGCCGTCCCCTCAGTTGAGCCCATCTTTGAATCGTTGAAGGAAATGAAACGACACGACATCCACGTTGAAATCACCAACTTAGTCGTGCCTAAGATGGGCGACTCGCTGGAGAGAATTCAAGAACTTGCCACATGGATAAGAGACAACATGGGCAAGGACACACCGTTTCACCTGTTGCGTTTTCACCCAGACTACAAGCTGACCGAAATTCCTTCAACGCCTATAGCAATTCTGGAAAAAGCCTGCGACGTATCTCGTGAAGCTGGGCTCAATTATGTTTACATAGGAAATGTCCCGGGTCACCCGTATGAGAACACTTATTGCCCCAACTGTCACGAACTAGTGGTCAAACGGTTCAGCTTCGAAATCGTCAAGTGGAACCTAACCAAAAACATGCGCTGCCCAAAATGTAGCTACAACATAGCGATAAAGGGACAGTTTGAACCTGCTGGTTTCTCTCACCCTTACTCCTTGATTTAGCAGTTTTCAGCCTTAACCAAGCCTTTAGATGGTTCTTTTGTGAACGATTCTCTTATTTGAGAGAATTTTGAAATAGAATAAAGAAGAGCTGGTCCTTATGTCCGACAGAACCTCACGAATTGCTGAGGCACTGGTCCGTTCTGGTGCTCTGAAGTTTGGAACGTTTACGCTCAGGTCAGGCCTTTCCAGCCCTTATTACATTGACCTCACATGGTTGCTTTCGTCTCCAAGAGATTTCGAATGTGTCGTAGACGCTGTAGCCGATGAGATAAAACAACTTCAATCACACATAACCGTGGATAAGCTTGCTTCAGTAGAGTTGAAGGGCGCCCTGCTCCTACCAAGCGTCGCCAACAAATTGAACCTGCCCTGTCTGGTTGTGAGGAAAGAAAAGAAAGAGTACGGCGTGACTGGTAGAATAGCGGGCGGAGGGGTGAAGAAGAGAGAGAACATACTGTTCTTTGACGACGTGGTCACGGATGGAAGATCAAAGCTGGAAGGGATAAAGCCACTTCAAGAGTTAGGAGCAGAGGTTGGAACAGTTCTCGTTGTTATAGACCGAGAACAGGGCGGTAAAGAAAAGCTTGAAAAGCTGGGCTTCAAATTTCGAGCAGTTGCAACGCTCTCAGAACTCGTAAATGCTCTCTCAAAGTCTCACAGAATCACTGAGGAACAGGCAAATGTGATTCTGAACTACATCCGAGAAACGAGTTGAATAATCAGAGTATTGTTTGTGCATGGACTGTATGAGAACTCTTTTATTGTTCAGCTGAGTTCTGGAATCTGCTTTCACCCTCGAAGAGGATTGTGAATGGACTACGCTAGGAACATCCTGCTGTTGTGTGCTATATTTATGTTGAGTTCCCTAGCCACCAATCTCATCGGTCCCTTTCTATCCCTCTACATTGTTTCGTTAGGTGCATCGGTGACAGAGCTAGGTTTAGTCATTGCCATATCGGATGCCGTGACGGCTTTGTTGCTCATTCCTAGTGGACTGCTTTCAGACAAGTATGGGCGGAAAAAGCTACACGCACTTGGAACCCTCATCGCAGTTTTTCCACCATTGTTGTATACCTTTGCGATTCAATGGTTTGAAGTTGTTCCTTGGGTGACTCTCTCAGGTGTGGCTCTTGGTCTCTACATGCCCATTCGGTGGTCTATTCCAGCAGACATTTCCACGGTGGAAAATCTTGCTACTGCATACAGTTGGACAAACGTTGCTCTTCTAACTGGATCAACCGCTGGCCCATTGCTAGGCGGTCTCATCGCCCAGGCTTTCAACATAAAAACCCCTTTTCTCGTTTGCTTCTCACTTCTGTGCGTATCGTTTTTGCTGACCTTGACGCTTCAAGAAACGGGAAAGAGAAAAGAACCAGTCCAAATCATGCAGAAAGATGATGAACCGCAAAGGGCGATGCGCTTTTCTGTTGTGATTGTTCTCTTCTCGCTGATCAACATACTGCAGGGCGCCGGCGTGGGGTTGTTCTTTACCCCTCTTTCGGTCTTCGTTGTAGAAAGATTTTTCGTTAGCGATGCAGTTGTCGGTCTATTGTACGCCGTGGGTTTTGGTCTAGCCTCCATAGTTGTGCAACTGCCGGGTGGAAGGTTGGCTAATCGATATGATCGAAAGCGACTCATGCTGATAACGTTCGTGGTTTCGGCTCCATTCTACGGGCTGTTTGCCTTGTCTCAGGGACTCGTGGAGCTTTTCTTGTTCATGTTCTTGTCAAACGCCCTCTTAAACCTCTGTTGGCCTGCTTTTCAGGCGTTGATGATGGAGTTGACGCCATCTTCCAAATGGGGTCTCATGAATGGGATATCTGGGACAACGTTTTGGATTGGGCTGATGGTAGGCTCGGCAGCCAGTGGCATTCTCTGGGATTCTTTCAGCATGTTTGTCCCATTCTACGTGTCGGCGGTTGCATTTTTCCTAGCTGTGGTTCCAGCGCTTTTTTTGAAAGAAACAAGGTCTTTCAGAACTTGAATCTGGCAAATTTTCTTCTGTAGTTTCTCTAATCCCTACTCCATGGTTTGAGGCAGAATTTTTTTCCAGTCTTCGGGTTTGGAAATTACTCTGTTCTCAAGCATTTTTGCCACAATTCTCTCTCTTGCAACAATCTCACTCGTGGACTCGGCTTTTTTAAGCAGTCCTCTGGGCATCCAGCGTTCTGTGAGGTCGTATATGTGGGTCATTTTGGGCGGCTTTTCTCTGTTGACGATGGCTAGAGCAAATGCCATCTGCAGTTGATCTATAGCCTTCACGAATTCGTTCTTGTTTTCTTTTCCCCAGAGGTTTAGGCTTTTTCTTAGAATGGTTGTAGATGTGGGTCCATGTTGTTTAATGAAATCTAGAATTTTTTGGGCTGTCTCGTTCAGTTGGCTGTTTCGATAGAGTTTGTAGAAGTGGGGAAACATTTCAAGGGAAAAGAGCGTGACTTGTTTGTGAACCATTTTTCCGTAGTGTATCTGTTTTTTGTAGGCCAGATCATCAGCCCACTTCCAAGCTTTTTCGAATTTTTCTTCCTTACTTTTCCCAGCAGTGAAACCATAAAGACTCAGGAAACTTGTTTTTCTCACTGGGAACAATGTGGCGAATCCGTGTTTTTCTATGAAGGCCAATGCTTCTTTTTCAGTGTGGATCATTTTTTCTGCCATTCCAATTCCTTTCTTGTTATCCGCTGGGTTCAGTTTTTCATTAATAAAATAATTATTTATAATTAGCGTTATATGTTAAAAAGGAAGAGTTTGTTGATTATAGGGCGGGAAAGTTCATGTTCAATAATATTCTAGTGGCTGTTGACGGTTCTGAACATTCTAAGAAAGCGTTGAATTATGCTTTAGAACTGGCTGGAAAGTTTGATGGAAAAATCACGCTTATCCACGTTTATTCAACCGTGGTGCCTTTAGTTCCCTCTGTGCTAGAGACGCCCTCAACGCCCACCTTGCCCCTGCCAACCTCAAGCGCTATAGCAGCCAAAATAACCGAGGATGCGAAGCAAAAGGGCAAACAGATTCTCAATGAGGCAGAACGGGTTGCGAAGGAACGCCTGATTTCGGTGAAGACGGTTTTGAGGGAGGGAGACGCCGTGAGGGAGATTGTGGCTGTAGCCCAAGAGGGAAAATTCGACCTCATAGTTATTGGGCACAGAGGTTTGAGTAAGCTGAAGGAATTATTTCTAGGAGCGGTTAGCGAGGGCGTGAGCCATAAAGCCCCATGTCCCGTTCTAATAGTGAAATAGTGTCCCTTTTACACAGCGACTAGTCTTTAGAGAGCATTGATGAGTTTGGAGAATGCTTAAACTAACTGTATAAAAGGATGATTGCGTTGTCTTTTATTTGAGACGAAGCTGTTATGTGGTCGATTTGGAGACCTGACGCCTTATCTGTGTTAAACGACAAGAGGGCTAGAATGGGCTTACCTCGATACTTCGACGTCATGCAAGACGAGAAACCAGCCAAGTTTATGATAGCCAAAAAACTGGCTGCAAATTTTAGCCCACACGACCCTCTTGAGCGCCTCTGGATTCTCCACGACAATCTCACGTGGAACTATTACAACTTAGAAAAACAGATCGACGCTAGGATAAAAAGCCTAGACGAACTTGACGATTCTGAAAAATCATATCTAGACTTAAAAGCCGAAATCGTTAGGCGCATCATGGAAAAATGCCACTTGTGCACGCGGCGCTGCGGCTTCAACCGATTGGCAGGCGAGTTGGGACTCTGGTGTAAATGTGGGACTCAGATTACGGTTTCAACCATGTTCGAGCACATGGGCGAGGAGCCTGAACTAGTTCCGTCTGGAACCATATTTACGTTGGGCTGCACAATGCGGTGTAGGCACTGTCAAAACTGGACGATTTCTCAATGGTTTGAGCAGGGCGAGATTTACACGCCAGAGCGATTGGCGAAAGCGGTTGAACACCTGCGCAGGAGTGGTTGTCGAAATGCTAATTTGGTTGGAGGTGAGCCCACGCCTTGGCTTGAGCAATGGCTGCAAACCTTTAGGCATGTTGACGTAAACGTGCCAGTGGTTTGGAACTCCAATTCTTATTATAGTGAAGAGACAGCTCGACTGTTGGCTGGTTTTGTGGATGTTTACCTCTTAGACTTCAAATACGGTAACAACGAATGTGCCACACGGATCTCAGAAGCGCCCCAATATTGGGAGGCATGCACGCGCAACCACTTGCACGGCGGAAAATACGGTGAACTCCTCACCCGAGTGTTAGTTTTGCCAGAACATCTAGAATGCTGCACTAAAACAATTTTAAACTGGATAGCCCAGAACGTAGGAACGTGGGTGCGTACAAACGTAATGTTTCAGTACCGCCCAGAGTGGCGAGCCCACGAAATCCCAGAGTTAAGGCGAAGACTGACAAGAAACGAAATGGAAATAGCTGTTCAATTAGCCAAAGAAGCTGGACTAACAAACTTCATCACATGATTCTTCGGCGTCGGATCTGCTTTTTCACTTTCTATTCTGAATAGCATTATCCTGCGACTTTCGTGTAGATCTTTTTCTTGTTTGAAATACTAAAAAATATAGAAAAAAAGGGTTATGGGGTTTCTTTGATTTTCCATATGCGCACTCGCACGTAGTTCCAGTAGGCATCGGTCGCACCTCTATACAGAGTGATGCTGTTGTTCGTGGAATCAGTCCAAACGAGGCCAAAAAGCCAGCTTTCCGTCTTAACCAACCAGAAATCACCGTTGCCAGCACCAAAAGAAGATGTGGAGCCTGTTAAGACGTATCCGCCGTCATTCGTCTGAACCACAGACCACGCCACATCAGAGCCTGTTCCTCCGTATGTTCTGTTCCACTGCATATTTCCAACTGAGTCGGTCTTAACCAACCAGAAATCCCAGCTGCCAGCACCAAAAGACCCTGTGTAGCCGGCTAAGGCGTATCCGCCGTCGCTTGTCTGAACCACAGACTTGGCTACGTCATCGTTTGTTCCTCCATATGTTCGGTTCCAAAGGATATTTCCAACTGAGTCGGTCTTAACTAGCCAGCAATCAGAGTTGCCAGTACCAAAAGACGCTGTTTCGCCTGCTATGACGTATCCGCCATCATTCGCCTGAACCACAGACCACGCCCAATCCCCGCTTGTTCCTCCATATGTTCGGTTCCAAAGCATGTTTCCAGACGGATTGGTCTTAACCAGCCAGAAATCGTGGCTGCCAGCACCAAAAGAATATGTGTAGCCCGCTATGGCGTATCCTCCGTCGCTTGCCTGAATCACAGACCACGCCTCATCCGCACTTGTTCCTCCGTATGTTCTGTTCCACTGCGTATTTCCAACTGAGTCTGTCTTAACTAGCCAGCAATCCCAGCTGCCAGCACCAAAAGAATTCGTAAATCCTGATAATGCATATCCGCCATCATTCGTCTGAACCATAGACCACGCCCCCTCCCTGCCTGTTCCTCCGTATGTTCTATTCCACTGCGTATTTCCAATTGAATCTGTCTTAACTAGCCAGAAATCATCGTTGCCAGCACCAAAAGAATATGTGTAGCCCGCTATGGCGTATCCTCCGTCGCTTGCCTGAATCACAGACCATGCCCTATCATAGCTTGTTCCTCCGTATGTCTTGTTCCACTGTACAGTTCCAATTAAGTCGGTCTTAACTAGCCAGAAATCATAGCTGCCAGCACCAAAAGACGCTGTTTCGCCTGCTATGACGTATCCGCCATCATTCGCCTGAACCATAGACCACGCCACATCATCGCCTGTTCCTCCATATGTCTTGTTCCATCCCGGTGCGTAGCCTGTTCCGCCAAGGTTTCTTTGGTGTACTCCACCATCAATTGTTGCTCTTCCCGTTATGTCCACAATTACATCTGTGCTGTTTAAATTGTGAACTACAGTGAAGCATTGTCCAGCCTTATCAGTGATGTTAAGCCATCCGCTATCATATTCCAACCCAGCTTTAGCAACAAAAGGGTTTCCTCGCGCTCCAAAATTCTTGGCTTCCCCTGCAATATCCTTTCCATCAATTTTTCCATCATCGTTTATGTCTAACCAAGGATCATACATTCCCACTTGACCAGACAACGGAATGAAAGCAACAGTCAATAGAGCCACAGCAATCAAACTAGCCATCGCTAAACGTTTTCCATTCATAAACCTATCACCTCCTCTCTCTTGATCAGCCTACTATCTCATTCAAAGTTGCATTAAAGATTTAAGGAAAAATGTTCTATAAAATAGAAGATGGGCGTGCAAAAAAGAATTACATTTTAGAGAATTTGTCGAAGATGTCTCCGTAAGCGAAAACCTTCTCCTTTTCCAAACTTTCACCCATATCAAGAATTATGCTATGCCTCTGCAATCCAACTTTAATTTTTGGTAAGCTTGAAAATCCACCAAATTACTTAAGCAACTTACGATGAAAATGATACTTAAAGGCGATTTTATGGTGAAGAAAGTTGTTTCGTCTGGTCTTTTGGCTTTCATTTTAACTTTGGCAGCTATCTCAGCCATTTTGACGACTGCTTTACCGTGGAGCAACGGTGGCTACAGCGCTGACCCCTCTAACCCAGACTACGGAACACACGACTGGATTGCTCAGCACGCTTTGGATTGGTTGCTACCCAGCGAGAAGCAGTACATTTTGGGTAATCTCGCAGCTTACCTGTACGGAACAGAGCTGCCGGACAATGGAGCAGCGCCAGACGGGATAGGCGACACGGCGAAGCATCATATTTACTACTGGTCTAACGGAAGCCTCCAAGATGACGCCGCAGCAGTGCGAGCTTCTGAAGAATACAATAACACTCTAAGCTTTCTTAAGGCTAAGGACTATGCGAAGGCTGCAAAAAACGCTGGAATAATGAGCCACTACATTGTCGACATGGCGGTTTTCGGTCACGTTATGGGTTCGAGCACAGACTGGGGAGCAGAAGTGCACCACAGCGATTACGAAACATACGTTAACGGGAGAACCTCAAACTATAGCGCAGAGTTTAACTCCTACCTCTCCTTTGATGGCAAGCTTTCAACGATCTCTGCTTATGACGCCACAAAGAACCTCGCCTACGACACTACATTTGATGTTGATGGAGGTTTGACTTGTGTCTGGATGGACCAAAACTACGACTGGAACAACTCAACCTTCAGAGCCCGATCTGGAGAATCGCTTAACCTAGCTGTCAACTATCTCACAGACGTCTTGCATACACTTTATCAGGCGAGCGTCGCTGAGGCTTACATTTCCGTGCCGTATCATGCCCAGATTAATAACTATTATTGTGGACCTGCTGCGCTCGAGATGGTCTTTGACTTTTATGGTCCCGATATACCCCAACTCGAGATAGCTGACGTGGCAAGAACGGCTCCGGATGGGACATACACCAGTGAGATGGTTAGAGCGACTCATTTCAGCAACCTCAGCACTTCGGTTGGCAGAGAAATGCTTGGAAACATCACAGGGTACACAGCCCGCCAGTTAGGGTACGCAGCCTCCGAATACACGGGCATGACCATAGATCAGCTTAAGTCCCTCATAGCCGCGGGTTATCCAATAATCGTGTTGACTACTTGGCACTACCGAGTTGCTGTGGGGTACAATAGCACTCACATCACGTTTCAAGACTCCTACTATGGCGAAATGTTCAATATGACATACGAAGAATTCGACCTGGATTGGGATTATTCAAGCCATTGGGGGCTCTTCGTCAGTCCTTGGAATATTGAGGTTTCTTTTCCCCATAATGTTTCGCTGGGGAGTGTTTTCAACGTAACAGCAAGCATCACTTATCCGTTGCCTCCCCCTTTTCCCACCGCCCAATATCCCGCTTCATTATCAAACGCCACAGTGATGCTACCCGCTGGGCTGAGTCTAGTTTCGGGGGAGACAGCCAAGAAAACGATAGGCACAGGAAGTTTAGCCGCTGGAGCCTCAGCTAATGTAACATGGATTGTTCAGGCAGAGAGTCTTGGAAATCATACCATATGGGTAGAGGCGGAAGGAAAAGTGGTAGGATTTGTCCCGCCTCTTCCATCTTATCCAGAGTTTTATAGTTACGAGGATAGAATCGGAGGATTTTGCCAAAGTGTTGTACCTGTAATCTTGAGTCCAGATGAAATTCCACCAACCACATTTGACGATTACAACGGTTTATGGCACACCACAGACTTCACAGTAACCTTAACAGCTACCGATTACATGAGCGGCGTAGCAGAAACATACTACAAAATCAACGACAGCCCAACCAAATCAGTCAATGTTGATGGACAGCCACTTATAACCACACAGAGTGCCAACATCAAGTTGGAATACTGGAGTGTAGACAATGCTGGTAACGAGGAGAGCCATCATATTTTAACGGGAATCAAGTTAGATAAAACTGCTCCCACAGGCTCCATAACAATCAATGACGGAGCAACCTATACAAACTCATCATCAATAACACTCACACTTTCGACAGAAGATGCCACTTCCGATGTTGCTCA
>Ga0315308_1000569_pt1 | contig 20795 bp, 18 predicted proteins | sample TDP3_MG_FD_203078 | JGI IMG/M metagenome (GOLD analysis project Ga0315308, IMG submission 203078) | Freshwater sediment microbial communities from Lake Towuti, South Sulawesi, Indonesia - TDP3 | ecosystem: Environmental > Aquatic > Freshwater > Lake > Sediment | place: Indonesia: South Sulawesi... | reverse complement strand
TCGGACAAAAGGCCGCTCCCCTCCATTGTGCTCGTGATTGTTGTTTGCATTTTCTGGAGGAATTGCCCCACCTCCATGGACTCCTTGAGATCCACCTTGTCCCTGCATGCCCCAAGAAGAAGGCATGCGCATGAAAACAAGGCAAGATTGATTTTCATGATAATCCAGCATAAATTGTAACCCTGAGCCGGTCAACCCCATTAGAAAGTCGGTGCTTGCTTTCAAGCGGGGTAACGGTATAATCGGGAAAAGAAAGGGGGTAGATCACAATGGCCAGCCAGGACTTTTTCAATCTTGCGTATCAATCAGCGCTCGGGAGCGACAAGGAAAAAAGCGAATCCCGCGACACAATCCGTAAACTCTGCTCCGAGCAGGGCATCTTTCCCGCCTCGATACTTCCACTTTACAAGGCAATGAGCAGGGGCGAGGCAGGCGGGTTCACTGTGCCGGCTATAAACATCCGCACATTGACCTATAACACTGCCAGGGCAGCGCTCCGCGCTGCAAAGTCCAGGGACGCGGGCGCGATAATCTTTGAGATCGCCCGCACCGAGATCGGATACACTGACCAGCCTCCTGATGAATACTCAACGGTCATCATGGCTGCAGCCCTGAAAGAGAACTGGCGAGGTCCCCTTTTCATCCAGGGAGACCATTTCCAGGCCAGCGCCAAGGTGTGGCGCACAGACCCAAAAAAGGAGACCGGCGCACTCGAGGACCTTATCAAGAAGGCAATTGCAGCCGGCTTTTACAACATTGACATTGATGCCTCAACCCTGGTTGACCTCTCCCAACCAACCGTTGAAAAGCAGCAGGATCCAAATGTCCAGGCAACAGTGCATTTTATCCGTCTCATTCAAGGTATCAAATCTTCCGGCGTTGGGATTTCCATCGGTGGAGAGATCGGCGAGGTAGGAGGAAAGAACTCCACCGAAGAAGAGCTCGATGCATTCCTGGACGGAGTTGAACGAGAGTTAGGAAAAGGGGCACTGAGCAAGATCAGCGTCCAGACAGGCACGGCCCATGGTGGCGTCGTGCTGCCTGACGGCTCCCTTGCCAAGGTAAGCATTGATTTCGACACGCTCAAACGCATGTCAATAAAAGCCAGGCAGCGGGGGCTTGCGGGTGCTGTCCAGCATGGGGCCTCAACGCTTCCAGAGGACGCCTTCCACCATTTCCCAGAGGCGGAATGCGCAGAGATCCACCTGGCAACGGGTTTCCAGAATTTCATCCTCGACCACCCTGCCCTCTCTGGCCTATCAGGCAAGATCCGCGACACCGTGCAGGAACGATTCTCTAAAGACCGCGGCAAAGAGGAGACCGATGCCCAGTTCCTCTATAAGACCCGGAAGAAGGTCTGCGGCCCGCTCAAAAAGACCTTTTGGGACCTGCCATCGGATACGAGAGAGGAAGTCGGAAAGGGTTTGGAGGGAAGATTCGGGCTCATCTTCGACAAGCTTAGAATAAAGGGAACACGGAAGGAGACTGACAAATGGGTGAAGGCATAAAAACCATAGGTATTCTGGTTGGAGGGGGACCTGCCCCGGGAATCAACGGGGTCATTTCTGCTGCAACCATAGAGGCAGTGAACAGGGGGTGGACGGTGCTTGGGATTATGGACGGGTTCAAGTGGCTGAGCCGGGGTGACACACGATACGCCGAGGAGCTCACCATTCATGGCGTGTCCCGCATCCACTGGGAGGGCGGCTCAATACTGCGGACCTCGAGGGAGAACCCGACAAAGGACCCGAGCAAGATGGAAAATGTCGTGCGCTCCCTCAGCAACCTTCACATAGACGCCCTGATCACAATTGGCGGCGACGACACAGCATATTCTTCAAGCTGTGTGGAGAAGGAATTGGGAGGCAAAGTCCGCGTCGTTCATGTCCCAAAAACAATTGACAGCGACCTTCCTTTGCCAGGCGGTGTGCCGACATTCGGCTTTGAGACGGCACGAACAATAGGTGTGCAGCTCGTCATGAACCTCATGGAAGACGCGCGCACATCAAACCGCTGGTATATCGTCGTGACAATGGGCCGCAGGGCCGGTCACCTGGCATTGGGCATAGGAAAGGCTGCAGGCGCCACCCTTACGATCATCCCTGAGGGATTCAGGGGAAATCCCATCACCCTTGGGGCAGTATGCGACATCATAGAGGGCGCCATAATAAAGCGGCTGAGCATGGGCAGGGAGGACGGCGTTGCTGTCCTTGCCGAGGGGCTGGGCGAGTTCCTTACCCCTGAGGAGCTGGACACCATCGGCGCGATAAGCAAGGATGAACACGGACACATCCGTCTCGGCGATCTCGAACTCGGGGCAGAGGTGCGAAACGTCCTCAAGACAAGGCTTGAAGAGAGAGGGCTCAAGGTTGGATTTGTGGATATGAACATCGGCTATGAGCTTCGCAGCGCAGCCCCAATCCCGTTTGACATTGAATACACCCGTGACCTGGGTTTCGGGGCCGTTGAGTTCCTTTCCAAGGGAGGAACCAGCGCCATGATCAGCGTCCAGGAGGGGAAGCTCGTCCCCATCCCGTTTGCTGAGATCATGGACCCGAAAACAGGAAGGACAAAGGTCAGGATGATAGATGTTGACAGCATGACCTACAGGGTTGCGCGCCACTACATGATTCGCCTGGATAATGAGGACATCACGGACCCGGAGCGCATCGAGACCCTTGCCAGGGCCGGAAAGCTCAGCCCGGAGGAGTTCAAGAAGAAATTCTCCTCAGTGGTTATATAAATTTAGTCCTTGCCTCGCATTCATCAACAATATACTTGCTGAACGAAAATGAGCTTGTGAAGGCAGGGGATACGGCATTAAGAATATGTGTTGAATGTTCTTTATGTTCTACGACGAAATCCATCACCAGCATCATCTTCTCCTTGTCCAGCAGCTGCGCCCTGATCCCGGGCTCTAAAAACCTGCCGAACATATTGAAGTCTATATCTTTCACCAGAAGAGATGCCTGTCCCTTGAGATAACGCTTGTAATATTTTCTAACCTCTTCAAAAACGAGCCTCCTGAAATTAAAAGAATTGCGGATAAAAAGCTCTGATTCATAAAACAAAACCTCCATAAGCTCATTGAGATCGAAATTTGATATTCCGCTGTAATTTTCCCTCCACAGGGCCGGAATCGCTGTCGGGCCTATTTTTACATTGCCGTCCACCGTCTTCGTAAAATGGACCCCCAGGAAGGGATTCTGCAGATCAGGAACAGGGTAGATGTGTCTGTTGATTAAATTATCGTCTTTATACCTCATGTATAATCCCTTGAAAGGAATAAGCGTATATCTCATTCCTGCTCCAAATTGATGCGCCACTGTGTCAGCATAAAGGCCAGCAGCGTTGAAAAGATATTTATATTGAATTCTCAGGTTCGTGGTGCTGACAATGCAATCGTCCTCCCTTTTCTCAAACGCCTCATTCAACAAGATATCCGCCTTGCCCTTGAGCCCTGCTGCAATGTGCTCAACGACCTCTTTTGGATTCAAGGTGGAGGTTGATGGAGAATGAAGGGCCTGCCTGTATGTCTTTGCATTGGGCTCCAGCTTTTCCAACTGCTTTTCATCCAGCATGTGGAGGACAACGCCATTTTTATCGCCCCTCCTCTTCAGCTCATTCAGGGAATCAAGCTCCTTTTCATTTTTTGCCACGACAACCTTGCCGCACCGGTTGATCTGAAGGCAATGCTTCAGGCAATAGTCGGTCAGAAGCTTGTTGCCCTGGGCAGTGAACCTTGCCTTCAGACTGTCAGGCGTATAATAAAAGCCCGCGTGAATGACCCCGCTGTTCCTCCCGCTTGCGTGGCATGCCAACGATGGCTCCTTTTCCAGGATTGTAATCTTTAATTTCGGAAACCTGCTGCTCATTTCCCTTGCAACAGCAAGGCCCATTATCCCTGCCCCAACGATTACGATGTCAGTATTTATTGATCTTTTCATTTCCACATTCTTCTTGTTTTCCGAATATATTATTATATGCTGAAAATATAAAATAAGCGTTGTCGTGAAGGGAAGAAATATAATATTACTTGCCTTGTTTATTGCATTGGCCCTTGCTTCTCCTGCGCCGGCACATCAGCCGCAGATTGTCGGAAAGGACTCGATTGTCATAAAAGATCCGGAGATTTCACGCGCCTTTTATGATTCCTTGATTGGCAAGCCGCGCACCTATCAAATTGAATCAACCAAAGAGTTTGAATTGTATGTGAACATCCTTGTCCCAAGGAGTTCAAACCCTGAGGGCCGTTACTCGGCCGAGGTCTATCTCATCGAAGGCAGTCGGCGCAAACCTGTCGGGACACTCAAGCAGGATTCGGTGAAATGGAAGGAATTTTATGAACCCTATGCAGGCGATTATTACATTATGGGCCCTGAGCTTAAGCGCCGTGTGCCGGCCGGCCATTACGAAATCGTTGTCTTCAGTGGACAAAACCGCGGGAAATATGTTCTGGCTGTCGGCGAAAAGGAAGAATGGGATCTCAAAGCAACCGTTAAAGCCCTTGTCGTCCTTCCAAAACTTAAGATCGACTTTTTTAAAACCTCAGTCCTTACCTTGCTGCCCACACTTATGGGCCTTCTCTATCTGCTTGTCCTGCTCATTCTCATTGCGTTGATACTTGCGGCCTGGCGACTCGGGCGCTTGCTTCATTGACTGGCCTAAGGAGTATCGGAATTTTTTACCTGGTCCAACAGTTTTGTAATATGTTTCATGATTAAATGATACAGGGGGAAGAAGTGGTGCTTGAGAAAATACGCAACTTTGATGTCAAAGGAGGTGATGACGAGGAACTTTTTCTTCTCAATGGCATTGATGATCAGCCATGCCACCTTTTCCGGCTTGACTGCATGGCTTAGGAACCTTTCCTTGGCTTTTAAAAACTTTTCGCTTTTCCGATCAACGCCGAGCATCTCAGTTGTGTCCTGGAGCGGCGTGTCCACTGCGCCGGGGCATACGACTGTAACATTTATATTGTGCTTCATAAGGTCGTAGCGAAGGACCTCTGACAATCCCACCACTCCAAACTTGGCGCTTGAATAGGCAGCGTGCAAAGGAGGACCGATGATCCCGGCAGTTGATGAAACATTAACGATGTGCCCTTTCTTCGCGCGGATCATCTCCGGCACAAAGCTTTCAATCCCATGGATCGGCCCCCAGAGATCAACGTTGATCAATTTCTGCCAGTGAGCATGGGTCATGACATCAACGGTTGCAAACAGGGCAATGCCCGCATTGTTGATTATGATGTCCATTGGGCCAAACTTGCTGTGGATCTCATCGGCAAATGCCTTCACTGCCTCGAATTTGGATATATCAAATGCCTGGTATTTTCCTACATCTCCTCCGGCTTTTTTGATCATCTGCACTGTCTCTTCCAGGCCTTGCCCATTGATGTCTGTTAAAAACATGCGGCAGCCAAGCCCTGCCATGGCTATTGCAGTTGCGCGGCCAATCCCTGATGCAGCGCCGGTGATGAAAACCTTGTTCCCTTTTTGTATCTTCATTTTATCGTCCCTCCATCTGGCTCAGGCTATCCAATCCTATTTGGCATTAAAAAAGGGACATGCCGATAAAGAGCTTGTAGCCCTTGCGCCTTGCCTCCAAAAGCGTATGCAGTGTGGGCATAAAGAAGGGATCAGGCACATGTATCCCCAGCCCGGGCAGCGGCTTTGTGAACCCATATTTCCTTCCCTGGAACATGTACCGGAGGATGGGGAACTTGAATTGGTAGTCGTAATCCAGCCTTCCCCTGCCAACAATGCTCACAAAATTCGAAACGGTTTCAGGGTCCCTGGTGACGCCCTTGATGTTTGGGTGCTTGGTCCTCCATTTCTCCACTGCGTCTTCCGAGCTGAAAAAGCTGTTGTAGTCACACCAACCCACTGCATCATCCGGCATATACCGCAAGGGAATGCCGAAATGCACCCTCAGGGTTTTGGGGGAATAATCAAGCAGCACGCCGTCCTTGCCAACCAGCACAATGGGCTCCCTGGTATAACGGCAGATTGATCTAACCACCACCTCTTTTCCGGGAAACATGGAGGAGATACCGCATACCTCAACCGCGCACTCGCCAAACCATTTCTGTTTGCCATCCACCTCGATTTTATAGTGGTTATTGAAGGTGGCGAAGGGACGTGCATAGAAAACCTCGCCCACCTCCGGGACCGGCTCCTCCAGCTTCTCCTCCTGGAAATATTTAATTCCTGCGTGAGATTTGTTCTGCACAGCCACAACAACAGCAGCCTCAAGGTCCCTGAGAATCCGCGCAAGCTCGTCCTTTGTCAAAGACAGCGCCTGGGAGATCTCTTCGTTCTTGGGGACCGTGCCATCTGCAACAACCTGATCCATGATCATCTTTCTTACCTGTTTTGCTTTCTCATACAATCTTGGCATTTCATCATCTCCTTTTTCCAATTTTATCGCAGAACTCCTTTATCATCTCCTTCCCATATTGGCTTTCCATGTGAAATGATTTGAGCGGCCGGTTGAATTTAATCCGGCTTGCCAGCTTCATCAAGGGCAACACATAAAACTCGTGATACCCGCTGGACAGCCCCAGTGTTGCCTCGACCCTTCCGCCCAACTTCTCTATGCGGTCGCTCATTGGCGTAAACAGCAATTCAAGCTCAAACACCCTGAGTGGCGGGCCGGCAAAGGTGCCAAAAATTCCCACCTTCTTATCTTTCAGGCCCTTTATCTCTTTCAAGTACCTGGCAATGGGATAAGAGATCTCAGCCCACTTTGGCCCGCCGATACATACGCAGTCAAACCCCGACACATCCGGGTATGAAAGGGGCTTGATGCCTTCTTCCATCTGTGGATAGTGCCGGATCCACCACCTGCGAAAGGATGAGCTGGCCAATGCCAGGGCGATGAGCGGATAAGTGTATATCTGCCGAGCGAGTAAAATCCATTTGCTCCGCCTCTTTTTCACCTCTATCCGTTCTCTTACAACCGTGTGCCCCAGGGACCTCAGTCCCTCTATAATCAACTCAGCCAGCTTCTCCGTATGCCCGCTCCGTGAAAAATATGCGACCAAGATCTCCATATTAAAATCTTCTCATTATACGCACGGCATCATCCAATCTGTCAAAGGCAGCCTATCGATCTCTTTAAACCTCTTCTTCATTGTCATTGCGAGGAATCCGCCGCAGGCGGATGACGAAGCAATCCCTCTGCAATATCTAACATATTGACTTTTCTGAACGCAGGGGTTTTTAAGAAACCTCCTCCTCAAATGTTGACACCATCTTAGGAAGTGGTAAAACAAAAGTGACAAGCGGAGGTGCAAAATGGCAGACACGATAATGATGATCCATGGAATGTGGGGCGGCAAATGATACTGGGAGAATTACAGAAAGTTCTTTGAAGGAAAGGGATACTCATGCGTCATCCCTACCCTGAGATATCATGATGTGGACCCCAAGGCAGCCCCGCATCCGAATTTGGGTGTAACAAGCCTTCTGGATTATGCTGAAGACCTTGAAAAGGAGATAAAAAAGCTCCCTTCCAGGCCAATCCTCATGGGTCACTCAATGGGCGGCCTCCTTTCGCAGATGCTCGCAGCCAGAGGGCTCGCAAAGGCGATTGTTCTCCTGACCCCTGCGGCTCCCCGCGGAATCCTGGCATTGAGGCCCTCCGTGATAAAAAGCTTTTGGAGCGCAATGATAAGATGGGCGTTCTGGAAAAAGCCTATGCGCCAGACCTTTGACGAGGCTGTCTATTCAATGCTGCACCTCCTGCCCCCTGAAGAGCAGAAGAGCGCATATCAAAAATTCGTTTATGAATCCGGCAGGGCAGCGTTTGAGATAGGACTCTGGATACTTGACAGGAAAAAGGCAGCCATGGTTGACGAGACAAAGGTAACCTGCCCTGTTCTTGTCATTTCAGGCAAGGAGGACAGGATCACGCCTGCGCCTGTTGTGAAAAATGTCGCTAAAAAATACGGGGCGACATACAAGGAATTCGAGAACCACGCACATTGGGTCGTCTCAGAACCGGGCTGGCAGGACATCACCTCCTTCATCTTTGACTGGCTGAAAAAAGAGATCAGGTCTTGAAATATAAGAATTAATGCCGCAAAGGAAAATAGATTTTAGAGAATTAAAAAGTCTAAAAACATTGATTACCCATTTTATGGTGGATGAAAGCCAAGAGCATAAGACATTTTATCAGTTAGTTAATATATTCAATTCGTGTTTCCAAACCTATACCCCAGAAAATGACATCTCAAATGATTTAAGGATCCTGTCTTATATAGAAGACATGAAAAATAGCAGATGGAAAAATCCAATATATATTACATATAAAAATGGAGAAGTTATTGATGGTATTCATAGGGGAATAGCATATCTAAAATGTATTAATGACGGGATATCCCCGGAGATACTCCCTGATATCTTTCTGGAAGAATGATAGAACATTTCTTCCCTAATTTTTCTTCACAATTATTTCGGAATTATATATTTTGATACCCTCCTTATTTGGCCACAGCCTTTAACTGGTTGTACATTTATTTGATCCCATTGTCCGGTCCATCGAACCTTCAATTTCATTGTGTCGCTACCGGCATCCTCTGAGATCGTATCAATAGTCAGGCGGTAAAAACCAATTCTTTGAAATAAATCGACGTTCGCAATCCATTCTTCGGGCCATTTTATAAGTATCTTGTTATATTTTGGATCAACTGAAAACACATCAACGAGTCGTCTTTCTAAATGGGAAATATCTCGCGGATCGTATAGATTCATTTCTTCCTCTGCCCATCGTAGCTTCTGCGATTGGCCAAATCCGACTTGCTGAAATTTTCTACCATCTGGAGAATACTCAACTCCAGAGATAAACACTCGACAACCATGGGCAATTTTGGATTTGGATGTATTTTGAATCTGGACCCTTATCCACCGTGATGGTTTCTCAACTTTTATATTACAATCGTAGAAATATGGAAGTTCTTTAAACCATGGCTCCTGAAATTCAAATGAAATTAAAAGTTTTGGCTTTTTATAATTTTGATAAATCCAATCGATGATCCACATTAGGCTCAGTAAACTAATTGTGCAAATTGTAATCCACATAAATGTCTTCGGGCTTTTCACAAATAACTGCTTATAATAAATAGTAAATACTGCCCCCAAGGAAATTAACAAAATAGATATTATTCCTTTTATTAGATTCCGCATATGTCCCTTGCAAGGATATCATGAAATCCCGATGAGGGAAATTGTTCAATTTTCATCTTCTGGGTTAACAAATATAAGGACTAAGAATTGGGGTCAGGTCTTGAAATACAATTCTTACTCATGAACATATGCCCAATCTCCAATCCTTTCCACGCTCCCTCCATATATGTAGTTAGGATAATTTTTCGATGGCCAATAAAAGAACACATCCCAATTTAATCCTCCAGACGGGCAAGGGACTCTTAATTCCCATTTAGAGTCTCTTAAAATTCTTTGCCCATCAGGTTTTCCCAACAATGCAATGAGTTCGTCCGATGATTTCCCTTCGAGTTTTTTAGTCTTTATAAGCGAGCAAATCATTTCTATTCGCAACTTATTCTGTCTCCAAAGGTCAATATTGAACGGTATTTGCTCGTATTTTTCGGGCATCCCATCTACATCAGCTTTTATCACTTTATTTTTAGAATTAATACTAAAGGTTACAATAGCATTCCCTGATTTGCCTTCCGGGTATTTCCATAGTCCATATAATTTCCGTGTTTTTCTCTTTCCCAGATCATACCAAACAAGAATACATTGTGATTCAGGAAAGACTTCATATTCGTATGCAGGATACGCTCCCATTCCCGTTTTGGAAATCGCATTGATGAATTCTGGGATAAGGGCCTCAAGTTTTTTAGGAGGAATACCATGCACTTTCTCGTATTCATGGATCGCACTGACTAAAGTAGTACTACGGTCTGCAAGTTTCTTGAAAGCATTCATTCGAACCCAACCACCAATTCTGACGCACATTATAAAAGTTAAGATATATGATAATGCGGCAAGAATAACGATTGCCGCATTATGACGGGTTTTACGAAACACAAGGAATGGAATAGAAACAACCGTGAGAATGGCCCCGAGTAAAGGTGGTATTATTAACATCATTGAGGTGTATAGAATATCCTCGGATCCATCTGGAGCAACACAGCGATATTGGGCATAAATATCAAAGCTATTTATTAAAAAGGAAATGATAAAAGAAATGAATATAACCAGAAAAGCCTGATTAATGTGCTTCTTCATCTTTTCAAACAATATTATATAATCTAATCAGGCAGTAGCAAAATGTGCCAAAAATATGGTTAGATCTTGAAATATAAGATCTACGCCGAGGAACTACCCTCACTTGCCCTTAGGCAATCTTCAATTCTTTTTTAATCTTTTCCGTGAGCCACTGCCTGATTACTGTTTGATAGGGGATGCCCTTTAATGTCCCAATTTTCTTGATGGACTGAAGATACAAAGGGTCTATTTTTATCGTGATGTTTCTGAGGTTTCTTTTCCTTTTCCCTGTCAAGATGTCTTCCCTTAATGCATCATCAAGGCTCAAAATGACATCTTGTTCAACAATATCTTTTGTCACGCCATGAGCATCATAATATTCTTCATTAGTCAGGTTTTTTTTGATTGTTTTTTCTTTCATTAAACGAACCCCCTCCCTTATCTTCTCTCTTTGTGGCCGCGCCAATATCTTATCGCTGTACTGTCCATATCCCATCCAGTTATGACCCTTGCCAAACCACCCTCTTTCAACTCAAAAACAATGATGAGATACCTGCCTTCCATTGTTGGTCCCATTGCCACATAATGGTCCTTTCTGGTCTTGCGAAACAACGGTTTTACCGCAAAGACCTCCTCTGCCTCTTCCGGTTTAATACCATGACCGAGTTCAATATGGAGAGTGTTGCCTTCATCCCACTCGAATTCCTTTATTTTCAAGACCTCAACCCCTTTTTTCTGTCATGTAATACATTATATTACTTTTACGATAATTGTCAAATCCACCCTTTCCGCGTAATTAAGTTGTAGGGAGAATGACAAATGTTATTTTGGGAAGTCCCATTGAGCCATAGGCTCATCAGCCCCTGGCTGAGAATGGGACAACTACAGTGCAATGACAATTTAAACGACAAATAAGAGCAGGAAAAAGACAGAGAAGAAGAACATGGTCCAGTGCAGGATGGAGGGCTTGACCTGGAAACGAAGGAGTGGGGTGAAGACGCCGGCGTTCGTGTGGATAATGGCACGGGCCGGGTAGATGCGGCCTGGCTTGAATCCAGAGGGATTGACCTCAATGAGTGTGCTCGTTGAGCCCTCAATGAATCTTGGAGGGCGGGCAGCGATCCATTTTTGATCGAACCGGATCTCTCCCTTGAGCGTGGCGCACCCAAGGTCTTTCAAACTCATATCAAAGAGGCGGGGTGATATCCGTCGCCTTATGAATGACAGGGGGCCAGTGGGAATTGTGTTCAGCGGCAGGACCTGCTGCGGCCCAGTGCGGGTGAGCGCCCGCGTTGTCCTGAAGATGAATGAGTCGTTCCTGTTCATGTCGAGGCCCATGAGGGCATCGTAGAGAGCAGCCTTCATCTCCGAGGCGCTCTGAAAACGGTCTTCTCTATGCGGGCTCAGGGCCTTCATGACAACGGCAGAGGTCTTCCGGCTCACATGCGGGTTGAGCTCGAGCACAGGGCGGAAATGGAATGGAGAGGTCGGAGGTGGATGCCCTGTGAGCATGTGATGGAGCGTGGCCCCCAGGGAGAAGATGTCCGATCTCTGGTCGGTCTGGCCTGAGCCGTATTGCTCCGGAGAGGCATACCCCGGTGTGCCGAACACAAAGGTGTCCTGGGGCTTGGCCTCCTTGATAAACCGCGCGATCCCGAAGTCCACGAGCTTCACACGGCCGGAGGGCGTGATCATGATGTTGGAGGGCTTGAGGTCTCTGAAGACGATGGGCCGCGGCTTCTGGAGCCCGAGGTAATGGACAACGCGGCAGAGCTGGATTCCATAGACAAGGGCTTTTTTTTCCTCCAATGGGCGGCCCTGACGGCAGGCAAGAACATCCTCAAGATTCTGTCCATCTACGAACTCCATAACCAGGTAGTGCGCAGCGCCTGAGGAGAAGTAATCCAGGACCCGGGGAAGGTTGGGATGGTTCAGGATGGAGAGGATCGCCCCTTCTTTTTTGAACTGGGCCAGGATCTGCTCCTGTTCCTCCGCGTCCATATCAGCGGTGCGAAGCACCTTGAGCGCGACTATGCGCGGCTCTCCCCGGCCGGCCTTCAAGTCCCGGGCCCGGTATACGGTGGTCATCCCCCCGCCTATTTCTCTCAGGATCCTGTATCGCCCCTTAAGTGCCTTCACCCCCAGCCTTTGCCTGGGGGGAGAATGGGACTTTTGCCGGGTCATTTTTTTATCTTTTCTCCGCAGCCCGGACAGAACCTGGCCTTTGCCCTGACCTCGGCCCCGCACGATGGACAGAGTTTGTCATGCTCTATCTTCCTCAATCCCACGACACCGAGTAGAATGGCCGTCAGGATTATCAGGCTTATCGGATAGAAGATTCCCATCCGCGCAGCAGATGCAGCCCCGAACAGGGAGGAGGACGGCTGGAAATACGGCCTCTCAGCCTCTGCCTTCATTCCGCCCTTACCGGACGAACGGAGCGCCACCTTCAGTGTCCGGACATATTCGCCTGTGTCAGGCGCACGATACCCAAGGATATACTCCCCTTTGATCTCCTTGCTTATGGATTCATAGATCCCTTTAAGCTCTTGCGGGGAAGGGGTGAAAAAGTAGCGCCCGCCAGAGGACTGGGCGATCTTCTCAAGCCTCTCTGTCCTCACATCCTCGCCGAGGCCAATGATGTAGATGGATGTGTTCTCCTGGACGCCTTTCTTTATGGCATCGCCGATGTCGTATCGGCCGCGGTTGGCCTTCCCATCGGTCAGCACGATGACCGTGCGCCGTCCGGGACGCGCCTTTATTTTCTCCACGCCTGTGATAATGGCGTCAAATAATGCCGTGTGGCCATCTGCACGAATGCCGGCAAGCGCGCGGAGCAGACCCTCCCTGTCCCCTGTCAGGTCCCCTGATGCGTCCACCCTATCGGAGAATGGGATCAGGACGGCCTGGTCTCCGGGCTCCATGAGCTTGAGAAATGTCTCTACTGAGTCCCTGGCCTTCTGTATCTTCTCTCCTTCCATGCTGCCGCTCTTGTCAAGGACAAGTGCTGCGCAGAACCGGCCCTTCTCCTCGATCGCAGGGATAAACTCCTCGATACTGAGGCTGCGGCCGTTCTCCTGGAGGGAAATTTCCGGGGCCGTCACGCCGCGGACCAATGACCCGTCAGGGGCCTGGATGGAAAGGTAGGCCCTCGTGTGTGGATAGCCGCTGAGGTCAAACTGGGTGATCCTCATCGTTGTCCCATCGGCACTGGACGGCATGGGCCATATCAATCCCATTGCAAGAATGGCCGCTGCCGCAGCAGAAGCACGGCTGGGCGATTGTGAAGCGCCCTTTTTCACCTCGAGAAGCACGCTTCCGACCCGGATGAGGTCGCCGTCCGTAACAACGGCCCTCTTTTTCCGGACATCGTTCACATAGATCCCGATCTCAGGGCTCATGTCCTCGATGACTATTGCCGATCCGTCTCTCTTCAGCCGGGCGTGAAACAGGGAGACCCCCTCGCATCCGGAGAGGCACACATCGCAACGGTCGTCGCGTCCAATGGTCGCAATTGGCCTGTATATGGGATACTCCCTTCCCTCGTGCCTGCCCTTCTTGACGCGGATGACCAGCCCCACGAGCAGGTCCTCAACCAGGGCGATGCCCATGCCAATGGCTCCTCCCAGGAGGGCGAGCCCCATGCACACGGCCAAAGGGGTCTGCCGGCTGTAAAGGGCGTGGAAGGCAATGCCCCCCAATGCCCCCCCTGCCGCTCCTCCTATGAGACCGTGCATGGCCCTCTTCGGGGAGCGGATGAGCAGCCCGCTGCTTGCACCCAGGCTTGCCCCGAGGATGAGCCACCCCAAAGACAGGCCCAGGGAGACCTCGCTGTGTGCCGCGGCCGGAAAGATGTCCACAAGGAAACCTGCCACGCCCCTGAACAAAGTTCCACCGCAGATGACGCCGATGGCCCCGCCTGCGATGCCGCTCAATCCAAAAACTGCGGCACCCCACAGGGCTCGCGCCAGCTCATGGTTGGCGATCCCTTCAACGGCGCCGAGGTATATGCCCAGGCAGGCCCCGATGAGGGCCCCCTGGAAAGCGTCCCTTGCCACGACTGTTGCCTGGATGTCAGGAGCCAGGAGCCAGAGGAGACTGACAAGCCCCCCGGCCGCGGCCCCACCGAGGAGACCGGCATAAAGGAGATAGGCGATTCGCGATCTGGTTGTCATGGGCGCCTCCTTGTGATGGTGCGCATTTCGATCCCGCGCGGTTTTTTCACTGCCCTGTTACGCTGCACTCTTATAGATCAGGACAACTTTGCCGAGCCTGATCTCGTCGCCGTCAGAAAGCGGATGCGGCGTGTTCGGCGCAAGCCTCTTCTTGTTGACGAAGGTCGCATTGGTGGACTTCATGTCCTCTATGACCACGCCGCTTGCGTTCTTCACAATGCGGCAGTGGAGCCTGGACACCCCTCCCTCGTCTCCGCCGTAAGGGGTAAGGTCCACATCGGGAAAGACCTCGCTGATTGGGTCTTCCCTGCCAATGGTGATCTCGTCCTTCTCAGGAAGCGCGATCTCCTTTCCTGATTCCTTCAGGACGATCGCACGCTTCCCCTGCTCCTCCGCCGCAGGAGCGGCCTCGGGTGTCGCGGCTGCTTCGGGCTGCACCCCGGCTTCCTGTACAGGGGGAGCGGACTGGGCCTGCTCCATCTTTGTCCCGCACTCCTCACAGAAGAGTGCTCCCTCAACGATTTCTGCATTGCATGTCGGGCATTTCATGGTGTCCTCCTTTCTTTCATTTTTGATTCACTTTTTTTCCTGTATCTCTTCTTCAATCTTCTGGGTAAGCTTCCGTGTCCCATAGGCGAGCTTCTTCGTTCCCTTGCCAGTCAGCTTGCCTGTGGATGTAAGTGTCCTGGCCTCCTCCCTTGCTGTTTCAGCCAGGTCCTTTTCCCCGATGTCGAGCAGGCGCGTAGCAGCAGCCTCGAGCTTTTTCGTGGCCGCAAGGACATTGCCAAGCTCGGCCTCCTTCAAGGCCCGGGTCTGGAGCTTGAATGCGCCGATCTTCTCAACAAGGTTCATCACATGCGGGTTTACCTTCGCTGTGAGCGCAGCGTCCGTGGTGAATTCAACCTGGATGTCTGCCTTCTCAGTGACCCTGCCCGTGCCTTTGGATGTAGAGGGCTGATAGCTGACCTCCACCTGTCCGACACGATAGGGCCCCGCGTCCCTGGCTGGAACAAGGAGCTCGAAGAGCAGGCTCTGACCCTTGAGTGCGTTGATCTCTCCAAGGGAGAAGGTGTGGCTGAATCCCCCCCGGAGGATGGTCATCTCGGAGATCATCGGCTGTGTCCTGTGGGCGTGTGTCAGGCCTACATCAGGAGAGAGCTTCAGGATCGCCTCGGCTGAGGAGGCGAGGACCGCACGCATCCCGGCCATCTCGCCCAAGAAGCACGATGCGATCTCTTCGGGCTTCTGGATCCAATGGGAATCCCCGTGGCTGCGTTCGGCGATTCCCAGGAGGAGGTTTTCATTCCACTCCTCCCCGATCCCTGCCGTGGTAATGGCTGTCCCTTTTCCATCGGCCTCCCGGGCGATAGCCAGGCATTCGCCCTCGTCCCCCCATGTTTCCCCATCGGTGAGGAGGAGAATGCGGTTAACCAGGTCAGGCGAAGCGGTCTTGTCAACCTCTTCCATGCCCTTCTTCAAGGCCTGGCCGATCTGGGTCCCGCCCCTGGGGATGATGGCTGCCACCTTCTCCATGATCTTCTTCGGATCGGTCACAGCCTGGCTTGGGACGAGGACTTCAACCTCATCATCAAAGATAACAATTGAGACCCTGTCTTTTTGGGTCATCTGGGCAAGGGCCTCCTCCACGGCCTTCTTGAGATTATCCATCTTGGCCCCCTCCATGGAGCCGCTCCTGTCCAGGACGAGGCAGAAATTTGCCGGGGCCCTGGGGCCGTTGCCACCTGCCGGTGTCATCTCCACAAGGGAGTAGACGATCTGGGTTTTCCCTGATGCAGCAACATAATCCCTTCCGCAGAGAACGCTGATCTTGATTGGGTTTTTCATGGCTTTTCCTCCCTTTCTCTTGTGTCCTCACGGACCCTTGCTATAACGACGCTGATATTGTCGTGTCCCCCGTGGTCATTGGCTGCCTGGACAAGCCGCTCGCAGGCCGCTGCCATAGGGCCAGAGGTCATGACGATGTCCCTGATCTCATCGTCCTCAAGCTCGTTCCATAATCCATCAGAGCAGAGGAGGAGAATGTCTCCGGGAGCGCATAACTCCGTAAAGATGTCCGGCTCGCATTTGTCCGCGCCCACAACGCGATAGAGGACATTGACCTGTGGATGGGAACGGACCTCGCTCGGCTTAATCCTGCCGAGCTCTGCGAGCTTTGCGGCCACGCTGTGGTCCCTTGTGATCTGGCGGATCCCCTCGCCGGATATAAGGTATGCCCGGCTGTCCCCCACGCTTGCCACCTCGACAAAGGGGTTGCCGATATCCATGTTCAGGAGCGCAGCCGTGAGGGTAGTTCCCATTTCACTTTCTGTGAATGACGCCCCCTTGAGGACGATCTCGTTGGCATGAGCAATGGCTTTTTTAAGTGCCTCCGAGCCCTGGAGGTTGTCCTTCGTAAGGTATTCTTCCATCTGGGCGGCGAGCGTATTCACTGCGATCCAGCTCGCAACATCTCCCAGGGTGTGGCCTCCCATGCCGTCCGCAACTGCGATGAGCGTTTTACCCTCTTTGAACTGGCGGGAGAGGACAGAGTCCTCATTGACCGGCCTGAGGAGCCCGGGGTCTGAGACCATTGCAACCTCGTTTGAAGAATCATTTTCTTCCGGGATGAAATCTGCGAATAAGTTATTTTCGGAGCAGCTCATATCTGCTCTTGATAAAAAGCAAGAGCTGTGCCAGCAAGATAAAATGTTATACCTGTTGAAAATACAGAGGATTTTAAGGGAGTGAGATTTGAAAGGGCTTATGCCCTATTCGAAAATCGGATACCCCCTCCTATTTCCGAAGAATATTCTTACTCCAGAAGGCTATTGAAAGACAAATGTTGTCATTCCGAGCGAAGCGAGGAATCTCGTATTTAGAGATTGCTTCGCCCACCCATGGTGGGCTCGCAATGACAATCGAAACCCTATTCCTCGCAATGACGATGGATAGGACCTTCTGGGATTTCATAATAAATATGGTATAGTATTTTTTATCTTCTGGATGACGACATGAATGGATACGAAGCACTTGCATTTTATCTGAAGGCAGCAGGTGTTAATTTCTGCGTGCTTGCCCAGAATGAGGGGCTGGAGCCCCTGGCAAGGGCCCTTTCTGAGAAGGGTATAGATTTTCTCGTCCCGATCAGCGAGACTGCCTCTGCCGTGATCGCTGACGGATATGCAAGGGCGAGCGGAAAACCGGCAATTTTGATCGGGCGAGTAGAGATATTGAAGCTCATCACAGGCACGGTCAGTGCATGGGCTGACAAGACCCCCTTGCTCCTCATATCAATTGAGCCTGCCAATGACATGGAGGAAATTGACCTTGCACAGGTCTTCAAGAATGTTACCCGCTTTCAAGCACGGGCCAATGCCGCAGAAGATGTTCCAGAGATTTTAATCAAGGCGTTCCGTGCAGCGGTGTCGCTTAGGGGCGGGCCCGTGTTTATCGAAATTCCAGAGTCTGTCCTTAAGGAAGAAGTCAAGACGAGCAAAGAGCAATTCAACAGGATCGGGCAGCGCCTGAAAAACGCCCCAATGCCTGTGAGGACAATGTGCGAGTTGGATCGAATCCCCAGGGCGCTTGCCATGCTCTCCCAATCGCAGAAGCCCTTGATCTTTTCCGGAGCAGGGGTAATTAGTTCAGACGCCTGCATTGAGCTCAATCAACTCGCCCAACTCATGCAGATCCCCATCATCAGCTCTTTGGGGGGAATGGGATCGGTTTTCCCGGACAATCCGATGCATGTCGGCCCTCCCAGTTATCTGGCAGGCGAGGCATTCCATACTGCGATCAAAGAGACAGATGTTGTCCTGGCAGTGGGCTGCGTTTTTTCCGGGCTGGACGGATTTGGAATCCCCCCGCTCTGGTCAGGAAAAATAAAATTCATCCAGGTCAATATAGACCCGGAGCATATCGCATTTAATCCATCGGCCGAGCTGCCCATGGTGGGCGATGCCAAGTTGATCATTTCCCAAATGCTTGAGCAGGCCAGGAATTATCCCATACCCACCCAGAGAACGAGCTGGCTTGACAAGCTCAAGCGTCTTTCCCAGGAGCACCGCCAGAGGGTGATAGATGAATCAAGCCGTCCCTGGAAACGAATCCACCCTGCCAGCGTCGCCCTTGAGCTGACACGCCTTTTCATGGGAGAGAAGGATGTGCGCGTCGTTTTGGATGGAGGCAACACATGCCTCTGGGCCGGCATGCTCACTGACATCCCGGGACCCCGCCGCGGATTTTTCCCAACCGGAATGGGCACCCTAGGGAGCGGCGTGCCAATGGCCATAGGTGTTAAAAAAGCAATTGGAGATGCCAGGGTGGTCCTTATCTGCGGCGACGGTACTTTTCTCTATAACATCCAGGAATTCGAGACATTGAGGAGACATAAAATCCCGCTCCTTGTCGTCGTGTTCAACGATTCGGCATGGAACATGATACGCGCCGGGCAGGTAAGCTCCACGGGCGAGGTGTTCGGCACCGATTTGCCTGATACTGATTACGGGCGGGTTGCAGAGAGCTTTGGCTGCTTCGGGACAAAGGTTAGAAAGAAGGAGGAAATTGAAGGGGCAGTTAAAAAGGCACTCGCCTCCGGCCTGCCGGCTGTAATAGACATTGAGATCGACACTGACACAATTCCTGATTCCTTGATCAGCTTTGGTAGGGTTGAGTTTGAGGGCGCCAAGATGAGCACGAAGGGGACGCTCCGCTCCATCCTCACAGGCAAGCAGAAGCTGGACATACGGCTCTGGAACCAGATCAAATACATCTTCAGGAGCTTTTAATGGCAAACAAGCTTTCACTTACCGGCAGCGATCTTCTTGTCAAAGCCCTTGAGTCCGAGGGGGCAGACAGGGTCTTTTCCATCCCTGGCGGACAAATGCTCGGGGTTTACGAAGCAATCCGGACGAGTCCGAAGATAGACCTTGTTGTTCCCAGGCAGGAAGGTGCAGGCGCTCTCATGGCATGCGGGCATGCCCTGGCAAGCGGGAAGCCCGGTGTGGTGATGTCCACTGTCGGCGCAGGGGTCATCTACGAGATCCCCGGGCTGGCTTATGCCTGGCTGGAACGGATTCCTGTGATCTCAATCGCACCGCAGGTCCAAAGCTGGCGGATCAAGCCGATACAGGAGAACCTCCAGGCCCTTGACCAGGACGAGCTTTATTCGCCGATCACAAAGTTCCATTCCATTGCCTATCATGCCCGCCGGATCCCGCAGTTGGTGAGCAAGGGGTTCAAGGTTGCGACGATGCCCGAGCCTGGCCCTGTACACATTGATATCCCGGTGGATATCGCCTTTGAGAAAAAATCCTTCACGCCTCAACAGATTGAGAAATTGATGCCGGGCGCAGAGAAGACCCGTTACATGGGAAGGGTTGGGGCCGATCCCTCTGAGCTTGAAAAGGCACGAAGACTGATCGCGGGGTCGAAAAGGCCGATCGCATTAGTTGGGAGGATGGCTGCAAGGCCCTCCTGCGTGAATGCGCTTAACATGTTTTTAAACCGGGACCGGATCCCGGCCCTTAGTTCCATTGCAGGGTTTTCTGCGCTTCCCCGAAAAATCAGGCTGTATCTCTCCACCTGCGACCTATTCAGAAACGAGGAATCCTGCAGCGTCTTTTATGAGTCCGACCTCCTTATCTTCATAGAACCTGATGAAGAGATTGCAAGATCAGCCCAAACGATTGCTGCCCGATCCGGAGCCGGGGCAACAATCCAGATCTCGAGCCATCCAGGGCTTCTCCACAGCTTCACTCCGATCACGGCTGCTCTTGCCGGGAGCCCGGAAATGGTCCTTGAAGAGCTTGCAAGGGACATTAAGCCGAAAGAGGACGATGAAAAAAGGCAGTGGGTGGAAAAACTCTTGCAGAACTGTTCCAGGGCATTTGAACAGGCACGGGCCGCTTTTGACAGGCCCAGGCGCCGATCCCTGCCCTATGTTGTCAGGATGCTCGACCGGTTCATCAAGGAAGATGATTTTGTCGTGTGTGAGGGAAAGGACGCCGTGCTTGCGGCAAGGCTCGATCTCGAGAATTATTCTGCGGGCCGCGTGATCCTGATCCCGGAAAATGCGCCAAGAGGCTCGGGCTTCCCCCTTGCGCTCGGAATGAGGTCCGGGGCACGCGCAGGGAGGGTTTTCCTCCTCACGGACCGGAGGAATTTCAAGTATCACTGCCGTGAGCTTCAGACCGCATCCAGATACGGCCTCGGAATTTGCTCGCTCGTCTTTCCAGATGCGGCGCCCGACCAAAAACCTCTTTCGGACACAGAGCCTGATTTCGCCCGGCTTGCCGAGAGCCTTGGGGTCAAAGGTTTTTCCATCAAGGACCCGGAAGAGGCCTTTAATGAAAGGCTCCTTGATGAGGCATGCAAGGAGAAA
>Ga0315308_1000568_pt1 | contig 20801 bp, 21 predicted proteins | sample TDP3_MG_FD_203078 | JGI IMG/M metagenome (GOLD analysis project Ga0315308, IMG submission 203078) | Freshwater sediment microbial communities from Lake Towuti, South Sulawesi, Indonesia - TDP3 | ecosystem: Environmental > Aquatic > Freshwater > Lake > Sediment | place: Indonesia: South Sulawesi... | reverse complement strand
AACAAATCTGCCATTTAGAGATAATTCTGTAGATGCGGTTTTTACACGCCGCTGCATTCAGCGTGTTAAAGATCATGAGAAATCAATTAGGGAAATTTGGCGTGTTCTAAAATACAATTCGATGGCAGAAATAACGGTTGCAAGATATAGAGGTTGGTTTTACTATCATTTGAAGAACATTAGACAAAAACCCTATTCAACATTTCACTTATATACTGACGCTTCTTTGGAGAGAATGTTGAAGAAAGCAGACTTCTATCTTGTTGAAAAACGCCATGTTAAAACTAGAAAATTAGGCTATGACATTTCTGTTGTTGTCAAAAAGAAAAGCTAACGCAACACTTTTGCAATAATCAAAAATATTTCCGCATAGATTGGCATACATAGCGTTCACAGCAATCCTCTTGCTGCGCCTCTGTAGACTTTTAGGTCATACGCGCTGAATAATACGAATTCTACTTTGTCAACTTTGTCTTCCTTTTCTAAGAACTCCTTTACAGTGGTTAAGGCTACTCTGCTTGCCTTTTCGATAGGGTAGCCATAGGCACCCGTGCTTATGGATGGAAAAGCTATAGTTTTCAATCTCCTAGAAACTGCTAAGTTCAAGCTGTTGCGGTAGGCTTCTGCCAAAAGTTCCGGTTCTCCGCGGTTGCCCCCGTGCCAGACGGGACCAACGGTATGTATAACGTATTTGGCTTTTAGGTTGCCTCCAGAAGTTATTACCGCCTTTCCAGTTGGAAGTCCGTCGGGCCATTCTGCAGCTCTTATTCTTTTGCATTCTTCAAGAACTTTTGGTCCGCCCACACGATGAATCGCTCCATCTACTCCGCCGCCTCCCATAAGCGTCGAGTTGGCCGCGTTCACTATGGCGTCCGTTTCAATTTCGGTTATGTCACCTTTAACCAAACAGATTTTTCCTCTACCAACCTGAAATTCGTCACCAATCAATTCTTTCACACGCCTAGGTTAATACGGGTATATCACTCGCAGCGCTGAGAAAATAAACCATGCTCCAAATCCCACCAAAATGGCGAAGCAAAACAAGGTTATGGCATCATAAACCCTTTTAGTCCAGAACTGCTGCGACTTAAAAACTACCATGGCAACGAGGGTGTACCATGCAAAATCGCAAAGCCAATGGACAACCGCGAATACGGGAAAGCTGACATACCCAAAGAGTTTGGAGTTCATTATCAAGGCGGTGCCTATTGTCAGCCACCATATTATGAAATAGGGGTTGGCGCCTGTTGCGAGAACTCCCGCGGTTAAAGAACCATGTTTTGAGTTTTTATATTCTTGGATGGGTTTATTCCTAGTCCTAACCGTCTGAATGCCCAAGTACACCATTATTAAACCACCTATCAATCCCACACCCACTTGGGCGACTTCTGGAGCCAAAAGTTGGGTGAAACCAAAGTAAATGAGAAACATTAAGGGGAACTCTATTATTCCATGCCCAAAGGCTATTAGAACACCGGAAATTTTGCTTTTGGACGCTTTTTCAATTGTTATAGCAAGCAGTGGACCTGGAGTCATGACGCCCGATAGGGATATGAAAATCACAGACAGCATGAACAAATAGAAATCCGTAATAGGTTCCATGATGGTCACGTGCCTATATTCTTAATTTGGCCATTCGTCAATCTTCTCAAATCATCAGTGCTTATCTCAAGGAGCACGTTGATTTCTCCACCGCCCCCGATAACCTTGTCAAATGTTACAACTTTTTCGTCGATAAAAGTTCTTATCTGTCTTTTATGATTTACGGGTGAAACAGCGCCAACCTCGTATCCTGTAAATTTCTTCACCTCTGCAGGATTTGCTCTTGCAACTTTTCTGGCTCCACAGGCAATTGCAAGTTTCTTTTCATCTACTTTTTTATCTCCAGTTACTATAGCTAAGATAGGCCGGCCCCAGTCGTCAATGAAAAGAATACTTTTAATTATTTTCTCACGGTTAATACCTAAACGACCAGCCGCCGCGTCCACCGTCATTGTATGCCCTTCAAACCTGAGAAATCTCGCATTAACACCAAGTCCTTCAAGGTATCTCTTCAAGTTCTTTGAGGACACGTTTGCTGCATTCCTCATTCCTTTTTTATATTCCCAATAAAACTGTTTTGCAGCCTTACTATATCAGCGCTGTCCTTGGCATTTGCATAGCTTTCAAGCATTTCATAGTTTATTTCAATAAATGTGTGCCCCCACTTGAAGACAGAGAGCAACGTATTAGCCTCGTCCTTAAATCCAGCAATATAAAGGGCTGCAGCTAAGGCCTCTGCCGTAGTAAGCTTAGTTGGCTTACCGAAATTAACAGGGTTTCCCGCAGTCAAAACGGGTAAACATCTGGAGGTTCCCCTCACATGTTTCAGCAACACCTTTTCAGCGTGTTCCCAGCTACAATCCAAAGCAACTAGCCCATAGTCTGAAATTCGCTGTTTGTCAGAAGGAGAAAAAGCAATCTTCGAAAAAGGATTAAGCACAATGGCCCTTTTCGGCAGAAACCTTATTTGCCGCACCAGTCGCGCTAACCCACGACGCTTAAGCTTTAGACCACTGCATTTTTTTGGGTCACACTGTCCCGCATGGTAAACGACGATTTTAGGCAGTTTTTGCACTTGATTTTCGCACCTTCACGTGGCTCATTGGGTCATTCAAGACATTTGGAATCCAGTCAATGAGGTCGGTTGCAACCATGTGATACCCTGTTTCTTCAAAAACAAAATCTCCAGCAGCACCGTTAACAAAAGCTCCTGCAACCGCAGCTTCAAAGGGGTCAATCTTCTGAGCCAAAAAGGCACCGACAATTCCAGAAAGCACGTCTCCAGTGCCCCCAACAGTCATGCCTGGGTTGCCAGTGAAATTGAGCTTAAGCCTTCTTCCATCTGAAATCACGTCTATCGGACCCTTCAACAATATTACCGCAGATAACTCTGCCGCTGTCTTTTGCACGTCGGACGTCCTCTCGTTAAAGTCCTCGGGCAACTTTGCGCCAGTAAGCAGAGCATATTCACCCCCATGCGGCGTGAGCACCAAAGGCACCTTCAAGGGCCTTTTGAACTCCGCAAAGGCTTTCAGACCGTCCGCATCTAAAAGCAACGGCTTACCGACCCTTTCAACCGCCTCAATAATGCCCTTAACAAATTCTTTTGTTTCCGAATGCAAACCTAGACCTGGACCCAAGACAACCGCGTCGACAGTTTTCAAGTATGTCCTCAAAGCTGGCACGTTGCGCAGATTTAGATGATCACCCTCAAGTTTCAAAGTTATCAAATCTGGTGACATAGAAGAAATAGCGTACGCTGTCTTCGCTGGAGCCGCAAGGTATGCTATGTCTACGCCTGTGCGGAAAGCGGCCAGAGAGACCAGAGTTGGAGCGCCTGAGAACGTTTCGCTTCCGCCTATAACGAGTAAACGTCCAAAATCGCCCTTATGAGATTCTGATGGTCGAGATTTTGTGACAAGCGTGACGTCCCCTGGCCCAGAATATTTTTCGAATTCTCTGGGTAAGCCAATATCTTTTACAATGAGCTCACCCACATAGTCTTTCGCGTTATCGAGGCCCTCCTTTGTCTTATGAAATGTCACCGTTATGTTGGCTTTAACCGCGTCACCTAAAACCTCTCCAGCGTCAGAATCTATTCCCGTTGGCACATCAACAGCCACTTTGAAGGCGTTGAGTGCATTGATTTTTTCAACTAGCTGCAAAATTGGCGGCTTCAGTTTCCCTTTGGTACCTGTTCCAAGAAGGGCGTCAACAATTATTTCCGCGTTCACGTCTGGTATGAGTGCGCTGTCGGCAATTTCATGAATTGAAACGCTTTCCCTTAGAAACTGCAAGGCATTCCAGTTTTCCAAGGCCGCTTTATGAACTATTTCCTTGCCGTTTCCAGCAAGAATAACTGTAACTTTGAAGCCAATCGATGCCAAGTGTCTTGCCACCACAAAACCATCCCCGCCGTTTCCACCCAAACCACAGAAAATAGCCACTGATTGGTCAGGCTTGAACCTTGAAGAAACCTCAAGGGCTACATTGCGCCCAGCGTTCTCCATAAGCTGAAGCAAGGAGACTCCAAAATATTCCGCGTTGATCTCCAACGCCCGCATTTCCCGGCTCGATATGCATTCTTTTACTTCTTCCACTTGCATACTTGAAGCCCTCAATAGTTAATGCCTATAAACAGAAAATAAGCCTATCCATAGCTATATTAGCCTTTAAAATAGGCGGTACTTTCGCCGATTTCTGTGTTTTAGAAAAAGATTTTAATTCACAAAAGACAACATTAATTGAGGAATTTGAATGCCCACAGCATTTGTGCTTATAAACACGGAAATAGGTTCAGAAGCAGATGTGCTGAAGGATTTGAAGAAAGTTGAAGGCGTGGATGAGGCCTTCGCTGTTTACGGAGTCTATGATATAGTTGCAAGGGTTAAAGCAGACACTATGGATAGGTTAAAAGAGATAGTTACATGGCGCATTAGAAGACTTGACAAAGTCAGGTCAACATTAACAATGATAGTTGTGGAAGAAACCAAATAACACGCTTTCCCCTTTTTTATCGTGCCTAAGAACCTTTTTTTATCCCTAGTAGTCTAATCTCTAAATCCGTTGAGGAATAGCATTAATAATGACCAAAAAAACGCTACACATAGGCCTGGATGATACAGATTCGACAAGAAGAGGATGCACAACACACATTGCAGCCATCCTCGTGGAAAAACTACTAAAACTCAACGTTAATTTCATAGACTACCCAAACTTGATTAGATTGAACCCTAACGTGCCTTGGAAAACGAGGGGAAACGGTGCACTGTGTCTAAGATTCCAATACGACGAAAACGTGGAAGACAAAATAAAAAATGTCGTAACAAATACGGTTGAAGAACACTCAGATTTAGAGTTTAAAGGAACAGACCCGGGAATAGTTTTCTTCAAGAAAACAAAAATTCCAAAAGAAGTCAAAGCTTTCGCTGAAAGAACGATAACTGGAGTTGTAAACCTAAAAGAGGCATTAAAGCTTATACGAAAATTTGGAGCTGAGGCACTGGGCTTCAACAGTTGTAGAGGAATAATTGGCGGTTTAGCGGCGACTGGCGAAACCCTTCAAGGAGATCACTCGTATGAGATTATTGCGTATCGCGTTCCGGAAAATTACGGGTTGAAGAGGAAAGTAGATGAGGTTTCAATCTTTAAGATGGAAAAGGTTACAGAGCCCTACACTTTTAACAATGTTGACTTAGAAAAAGGCAGAGTTATCATCACGCCGAGGGGGCCGGATCCTATTCTCTTCGGCATCAGGGGAGAGACGCCTGAAATTGTGAAAAAAGCCTTTGGAATAGTTAAAACCCTTGAGCCTATTGAACGATGGGTTATCTTCCGCACGAACCAAGGGACAGACGCTCACCTAAGACCTATTTGTAGTCTAGACCAGATAGCGCCCTACAACCCTGTCATTGCAAGGGGTATTGTATCAAAAAACCCTTGGATGGTTCCGCTTAGACATACGTTTTTCTCGATTAAAGATGAAACCGGAGAAGTAGACTGTGCAGCCTACGAACCCACAGGTGCTCTTCGCAAGGCTGCAAGCAAGCTTATCCTTGGAGACTATGTTGAGGCCTATGGCGGGGTGCGTAAACCTTCCGCAAGTAACCCTCTGACGATAAACCTTGAAAAGATTCGTTTGCTAAAACTTGCACCAAGAGTAGTTTACCGGAATCCAATTTGTCCAAAATGCGGCAGACGTTTGAAGTCTACGGGGAAGAGCAAGGGCTTCAAATGTGAAAAATGCGGCAAAAAATATCTTAATCTTGAAAAGGTTATGGTTTCAGTGAAACGAGAATTAAGAAAAGACCTTTACATGACTTCAACCAGATCTCAGAGGCATTTGACTAAGCCCTTTAGGCGTTATGGACTAGAAAAGCGTAGGATAAGAATTGAAAAACTGATTGAAAATTGGCATTTCCCCTAAGCGCGCCTTCCTAGTTTAAGCCAACTTCCTTTGCAATTTTTCTTATCGCATCAATTGAAACCTGCATGAATTCATCAAGAGAAATCCCAGTTTTCTCACACTCGAGGATTATATCACGATTCACGCCAGCTGCAAATTTCTTGTCTTTGAACTTCTTTTTCAAGCCAGAAACATCCATACTGCTCACTTTTCTACCGCGCATTAGGGCATACGCATGAATCAACCCAGTCATAGTCTCAGCCGCAGCGAGAGCATGCTCAATTTTTCTTTCTCGTTTCTTTTCTTTCAAGCCAGCACAATCCCATCCATACCCATGAGACAATACGGTTTGAATAAAGTCATCGTCAAAACCTGCATGCTTTAAAATTCCAGGGGCCTTTGTTAAATGCTCTCTTGAATATTGTTTCGTTGTGCCCCAATCAATATCATGCAACAAACCGAGCATACCCCAATATTCCACATCCTCTCCTAATCTCGTCGCCAATTCCCGCATAATTGCCTCTGATTCAAGGAAATGAATCATGTCCTGACTGTCTTTGTTATGTTCCACAATGACCTTCAATGCCTCTTCTCTTGATATTGGCAACATCTCAACTACACAACTTCTCCCTATTTTATTTCAATTTTAGATATGTCTTTATTTCTAATCTTAGCGTGCGCCAGATTAGGTTCATCGCGCGCGCGTTAGCTGCATTCATAATCGGTCTTCCCTAAGTTTTCTTTTTGTCCACATTAAAGATTTCACATAACATGTGGTAAAGTTCTTCGCCGCCTTCGGTCTTTGCAAATAGGTCTTTTTCAGCTTTGAGGATGCGCCCCATAGTTTGATACGTCTGTTTCCATTCTAGCTCTCTCCACATCATGCGATAATTCTTCAGTTCAATCCAAGCACGGAAAATTAGAACTGTGAACATTCCAAGGGTGAGAATGAGATTTAACAGGTATATGTCAAGTAATTCCGTAGCTCTTCACCTCCAACTTCTGACTTGTTTGTTTCATATTTTATGAGCAAAACACATTTAAACCAAACTGGTTATAGCATAGGCGAAAGTGGAGGTTTCAGATGAGCGAAATCATATCACCCCTTGTCTATCAGTTAGGCGTGGGCGCGGTAGGCGGCTTTGTAGTTGGTTTTGCAATTAAGAAGATAAGTAAGCTCTTTATAGTTTTGCTAGGCATATTCATAATTGCACTTCTTTATCTTGGCGTAAGCGGAATAATTAGTATAAACTATGAGGCTCTCTGGAGTGCTTTGGCAGGCGGCCTCGGCTTTTTAGGTGTAGCCGGTTCATGGCTCATCGGCTTGGTGTCTCTCATACCATTCATGGGGAGCTTTATTGCTGGCTTTTTACTTGGTTTCAAAATTGGATAGCGTAATAGCTTAAATTCGTGTACATCATTAACCCCTCTAAGCATTAGAGAGCAATCTGCTGATGGAGCGTTTGTGTGTTGAGGCGATTTCCAGCTGAGGAGTATGCGCTTCCCTTCTTCAAAGACGAAGGCTACGTTAGGAAACTCTGCCCAAAATGTGGCGAGTATTTTTGGACCCAGAACGCAGAGCAAGAAACGTGTGGCGAGGCAACTTCAGAGGAGTGCGCCTTTTACACATTCATAAATAATCCTCCAACGAAAAGAAGCTACAGTCTACCGGAAATGCGAGAGCTTTTCTTATCATTTTTCGAAAAGCATGGCCATGCTCGAATAAAACCTTATCCAGTTGTAGCAAGATGGCGGGACGACATTTACTTGACTCACGCGAGCATAATTGACTTTCAACCTTATGTGACTGATGGTATTGCCCCGCCTCCAGCCAACCCTCTTGTTATCGCTCAACCGTGCATTCGTCTGGTGGACATAGCAAATACGGGACCGACCTTTGGCAGGCACCTCACAATTTTTGAAATGGGAGGGCATCATGCTTTCAACTATCCAGACAAGGAAGTCTACTGGAAAGACCAAACAGTGCGGTACCATCACGAGTTAGTCACCAAAGTGCTGGGCGTAAAGTCTGAAGAGGTTATTTACAAAGAAGACATCTGGGTAGGCGGCGGGAACGCAGGACCAGATGTTGAAAGTATAATTCGCGGATTAGAGGTTGCAACCCTCGTTTTTATGCAGTACAAAGTTGTTAATGACGAGTTTGTCAAGTTGCCGATAAGAACAGTGGACACGGGTTACGGAATAGACCGCTACGCATGGCTCTCTCAAGGGGCCCCAAGCTGTTTTCACACGGTTTACGAAAATGTGCTTGACAAAATCTTCAAAATGGCTGGAATAACAAAAGTTGATAACAGGTTCTTATCGGAAGTGGCCAAATATTCGGGCTTAGTCAGCGTAGATAAGACGGCGAACAGGCTGGAAGCGCGCAGAAGAGTTGCAGAACTGTTAAGGATGGACGTCAACGAGTTAGACAAATTGCTTGTTCCAATCGAAAATGCTTTCGCTGTTGCGGACCACACGAAATGTTTAAGCTTCATACTTTCAGAGGGCGTTGTCCCATCAAACATTCACGAAGGATACTTGGCTAGGCTGCTCTTCCGCAAAATCTACCGGTTGCTAAGAATGTTAGGGATAAGCGAAAGGCTTTATGATATAACGGATATGCAAATTGACTTCTGGTCAAGGGATTATCCGCAACTGGGGGAAATGCGGAACGAGATAATGGACACGCTCAAGGTTGAAGAGGACAAGTTTGAGGAGACCATAAAGAGAGGGGAAGGACTGGTTAAAAGAATCGCCAATGACCTAAAAACAAGAAATATGAGCAAGATTCCAGAAGAAACTCTGACAGAGCTTTATGATTCCCACGGGCTTCCACCTGAAATTGTCAAGCAAACCGCAGAAAATGAAAGCTTGAAGGTGGAGATTCCAGAAAACTTCTATGCCTTGATCGCCAAAAGGCACATGCAGGTCTCGAAACCAGTTGAGGAGATAGCAGAGGCTGAAGAGCGCCTTGAGGCCGCTGTGGCAAACCTCCCACAAACAGAGCAACTATATTATAAAGACCAGTACATGAAAGAGTTCGAAGCTAGAATCTTACAGGTGATAGATAACGAGTATGTTGTTCTGGACAAGACTTGCTTCTTTCCGGAAGGCGGGGGGCAACCTGGAGATAAGGGTTATCTGATTCTTGGCGCTTCCAAGGTCGAGGTCGTTGACACCCAGAAGATTGGAAAAATAATCGTCCACAAAGTGAAAGATGCAGGTGGTGCAAAAGAGAACAGCAGGATCAAAGGAGTTATTGATTGGGATAAACGTTACAGTCTAATGAAAAGTCACACGGCAACACACTTGGTTAATGGTGCAGCAAGGCGGGTTCTTGGACAACACGTCTGGCAGTTTGGAACACAAAAAGGCATAGAAAGCTCCAGACTGGACATTTCGCATTATCGAAGACTAACGCCTGAAGAGGTGCAGAAGATAGAGGTACTGGCGAATCAAGCAGTTCTACAGAATATGCCTGTTGAAACTACATGGATGCCTAGGAGTGAAGCGGAAGGCCTTTATGGCTTTAGACTGTATCAAGGCGGGGCGGTTCCAGGCAAAGAGATTCGGGTTGTAAAAACTGGGGAATGGGACATTGAAGCGTGTGCTGGCACCCACCTCAAAAACACAGGCGAAACCGGGTTCATCAAAATCATATATACAGAAAGGGTTCAAGACGGCGTGGAAAGACTCGCATATTCCACTGGAATTTCAGCTCTGAAGGCTGTGCAGAGCAATGAAAAGCTACTTTGGACGCTTTCAGAAATTTTGAATGCGCCACTGGAGAAGCTAGATAAAACAGCGGAAAAACTTGTCAAAGAATTGAAGGAAGCAAACGCGGAGAGGAGAAAGCTTATCAAAGAGTTGGCAGCCCGCGAAAGCGTGGGTCTTGAAACAAAGACACCTGAAGCAATAGAGGAGATAAACGGCGTAAGACTTGTGAAACGCGACTTTCAGATGGAGATTGATGTCACTCGTATGGTTCAGACGGCAAACGAGATAATGAAAAGAGATGAATCGACGGTTGCAATATTTTACGGAGCGGACGGAAAAAATGCCAGAATAATGGTCATGGCTGGAAAAGCAGCGCTTGAGAAAGGTGTAGACGCGAACGACATAGTCAGACAAGCGTCGCCAATTATAGGAGGCGGAGGAGGGGGAAAGCTAAACTTTGCTCAAGGCGGAGGCACTCGGACTGAAAAACTGCAAGAAGCGATTGAAAAAGCTGAAGAAGCTTTAAGGAAACAGCTAAAACATTGACGTTTGGTTTTTTCTGAAGAATCAGCTTTTTTCATCTTCCATCAAAAATCTAGAACCAAGCAAGCTTTTGGAATAAAGGGCAAGGTTAAATTGCGAGATGTTACACCAGTCATATCTATGAAAATCCTAACAGTCTTGGGCGCCATTGCGGTTGTGGTTCTTTTCTTTTTTGGCATTATATTCGCTGTAGCTTCAGTTTACGAAACCACAAGGTTAATCGTTGCCGCAATGTTATTTGTTGCTGGCTTCGGGATAGCCTACTACATAACGCGAAAGCCAAAGACCGTGATCCAAAGGTTAGAAGTTTCTGGACAGATGAAGGCAGTTGGGCTCAAATGCCCGAACTGTTCAGCTTCGATTGATGCTAACCAAATCAAGATTGTATCTGGCGTGCCGTATGCAACTTGTACATATTGCGGAAACACGTTTGAGGTAGCTGAGGAACCAAAATGGTGAAAAAGCGGCCTCTGCTGGTCACGATATTTGCGATACTCATTCTTATTTGGCTTACAACTAGCGTTACCGCGGCAGAAAGACAGTATCACCTTGATCATCAATGGGTAAAAATTTGGATAAACCAGAACGGAACAATTGATCTGTTTTACGACATAAGTATGACGCTTGATTCCGGTCCCAACATAAACTATGTTTTGGTTGGTCAGCCTCAAAGCGACTTCACGATAGGCGAAGCCATGGATCAGTATGGTCACGTTCTGTCAGCGTCGGACGCAAGTTCCGGGAGCGATTATAAAGTTCGGGTTAACCTTTACGAGCCCCTGACAGCTGGACAAACGGTCAGTTTCAACCTCACGACGAACGTTGCCCATATGATATGGGAAGATACTCAAAATGAGGGTAACGTCGGGATGCAGTTCATTCCAACTTGGTGGGAGCAAGCAAGTGTTTATGATCTTCGCATTTTGATTGTCATGCCACCTGGCATTACTCAGGACATGGTGAAAACAACATCTGTATATTGGAATAATGCATTCTTTGAAGATGATAGATTAGCAGTTTATTGGGAGAAACAGAACCTTGCCCCTAATGAACAATATCCTATCGGCGTTTCTTTTCCAAAGGAGTACGTGCAAAATTATGAGAAGCAGCCCAGTGGCGTGATTGCCTTTTTCCAGCGGTACGGACTGGGGCTTTTCGTATCTGGATTCTTTATAGTTGTAATAGGCGCTGTTGTCTTAGCCGTTCGCAAACGCCAATACTTAGCGCCCAAAGTCAGTATGGAAACCCTTGGAATAAGACGCGGCTTGACAGCCGTGGAGGCATCTTATCTATTAGAAATGAAGCCCACTCAGATAGTTACGGAAATCCTCTACAGCCTCCTGCAAAAAAGGGCCGTCTGGGTTGAATCCACAAACCCTGCACTTAAGTTGAAGATGATGCCGGCTTTTCAAAACAAAACTGGAACAGTGGAAACGCCGTTAAGATACTATGAAATTGACTTTCTCAAGGCGATAAAGGACGACGGAACCCTTGAAGAAGAGAAACTGGCGCAAACAGTGATGTTCCTTCGAGACACCTTGGAAGAAAAACTCCGGGGATACTGCAGACGCGACACCGTCGACTATTACAAGAAAATTGTGGCAAAAGCATGGGAACAAGTAGAGCAAGCTGGCACCCCTGAGTTGGCCTCAAAGGCTTATGACGAAGAATTGCTGTGGCTTCTGCTTGATCCCAACTATCAGTCGCGTACGCAAACGGCGTTTCGTGACAGAGCTTTTGAGCCAAGTCCATTCTGGTTCTGGTACTGGTACGGTTACCAGCACTACCACCCTCATCCAACTTATAAGCCAAATGTGGAAACGCCTGTCCAATCGGGCAAACCGCCGACAATTCCAGGGGCAGACTTCGCCAACAACATTGCAACTGCTGTGGAGAAGACTTCAGGCAACATCGTGGCCAAACTGGAAAAATTTGCCAACGCAATCCTTCCAATGCCAGCTGCAAAGGCCTCGACAAAACCAGCACATCACGAGGCCAAGTGCGTCTGTGCGTGTGCAGCGTGCGCCTGTGCTTGTGCGTGCGTATCATGCGCTTGTGCTTGTGCAGGTGGAGGTGTGGGCTAAAACATGAGCTTTCTGAGCAGGTTTTTACGGCCGCCTCCGATTCCTCATGGACGTTTCACTTATCGTGGAAAGGGCGAATTTGCAGGTTTAGCCCTTCAGCTCCGCGCTGAACCAGACGGCCGAGGAGTCATGGTGATAAACGCCAATACAGTTCTTCATCTCAATGAGACGGCAACTGCTTACGCATACTTTTTCATGCAGGGGCTGCCTGAGGACGCGGTTTTGAACAGGATTCGCCGCATGTACCGGGTAAACCATAAGAAAGCAGAGGAAGATTACGAGAAACTTGTTTACACCATCAGCACGCTGGCACAAACAGAGAAGGTTTGTCCAGTATCCTTTCTAGATGTTGAGAGCGTTGAACCTTTCACTCAACAGTTTTCGTCGCCATTACGGATGGATATGGCCCTCACTTTTAGATGCCAAAACAATTGTGTTCATTGCTACGCTGGCGGACCCCACGAAACGGAGGAGCTGACCACGGAAAGATGGAGAGAGGTCATAGACCGTCTCGGTCAAATCGGCGTCTTCATCTTAACCTTCACCGGCGGCGAACCTACATTGCGCGATGACTTGCCAGAACTTTTGCTTTACGCGCAGAATAGAGGCATGGTCACCGGCTTAGTCACCAACGGCAGAAAATTGAAGGATAAAGCCTATGTTGAAGCCTTGGAAAAAGTCGGATTGGACTTTGCCCAAATAACACTTGAGTCGCACAAGCCTAGAATTCACGATATAATGACAGCGGCAAAAGGAAGCTGGAAAGAAACAATTGCGGGAATAAAAAATGCTGTTAAGACGCAAATCTACGTATCCACAAACACGACACTCAGCAAGTATAACGCTTCAGAATTCTTGGAAACCATGGACCTTTTGAAAGAACTGGGCATTGCAGCTTTCGGATGCAACAGCCTAATATACTCTGGAAAAGCCAGCGCAGTCAGCGAAGAATTTGCCCTACCAATTGAAACGTTAAATGAGCTGTTGCCCAAGATCCGCGACAAAGCCAGCCAGATTGGCCTGAAGTTTCTCTGGTACACGCCAACTCAATACTGCCGCCTTGACCCTGTCAAACTTGGCTTAGGCGTCAAATCCTGCACAGCCGCCATGATAAACATGTGTGTCGGGCCAAACGGCGACGTTTACCCATGCCAAAGCTACTTCCAAAGCCTAGGAAACATACTCAAGGATGAATGGCAAAAAATCTGGAACCATCCGCTCGCCTTAGAAATAAGAAAGCGAGGCTACGCGGAGCTAAAATGCAAAGACTGCCCACAACTGCAAATCTGCGGCGGAGGATGCCCTCTAGAGTTACAAAACAAAAACTACATCTGCGCCGAAACTCAGTGAATCAAGGCGCGCTTAAAGTAAACCGGACGCGCCCAATGTTGTACGAATAGACTAGGAAAGCAAACCAAAATGTTACCCTAAAGCTTTGCCAACGCCTTTTCGTAGCCGACAACTATGTAGTTCCTGCCTCTCTGAATCACTTTGTGGCCTTCCTTTTCCAAGAGCTTCTTCTGGGCTTCAGCTCCACCCGGATATTTCTCGTTGATCACGCCGCCAGCTTTTAGCGTGCGCCAGTAAGGAGTAATGTCTTTCTCGCCTTTCTGTCTCTTTTCTTGAGCGGCGTTGGCAGCGATCCAAGCAAAAATTCCCGTGGTTATTGGACAACCAATAGTCGCGCCGTGTTTTCCGGCCAAAGCTGCCCGGATTTCGTTGATTGTGACGAGTTTTCCTTCAGGCACCTTCTGCATTATTTCATTAACTTCCATTGGCGCTGGAATAACCACAGTGCCCGAACCCCATCTTTTACTCATTTTCTCGGTAATTTCTTCCACTTTTGGCAGACCCTTGCTGTCCTCCAGTTTTTCACACCAACTCTTCCTTTTCGCCACGAAAATTCCCTCTTTGAATTTTAGAGTTTATCATTTCCAGTTTCTGAAGGTGATTCAGCCTTTTAATCTTTCTCTCTTCTCTCATGGCCTCTGGCCTCGAATTGAATCTTTCAACGTAAGCAAGCTTGAGCGGCTTATGCATCCTTGTGTACCTAGCGCCTTTACCATTCATATGAAGCTTCAAACGCAAGTCCAAATCTTTAGTATACCCTGTATAAAAACTGCCGCCTCTACACCGAATGACATAGACATAGTAGGGCATTAGTCATCAGCTCCATGATGGAATCATGCGCGCTTCTAAATCATTCTTGCAAAGTGGACTATGCCGTTAATTAGTGCTTCACATATAATTGTGTTTGCAGCGTTTTCTGCGGTCGGCCGAAAATCTGCGTCATTGAAGATGGTTTCATAAAGCGCGTGCGAGTTTTTAAGAGCATTCTTTTTATGTTGAGGCACGCTTGAAGTAGGCTTCTGGGTCAACTTCTTGCACGTTCGTTTGGTCTACATCGATGATGTAGATGTCGTGTATGCGAGCGTTCTTTATTTCTTCATAGGTTACAGGCGGGTTGTGATAATACAGGTCGCAGAGGCTTTTGATAGCTTCTACGTCTTTAATTGTTCTCTCTCTCGGCGTCAAGATTAAGGCTTGGGGAAAGGGCAAAATGTAGTGCGGAGGCATGCCTAATGCGAATTTTTCAGCATAACTGCTGTATCTGATTATTTTGCTGGCTATACGGGCTGAAGTGTAAGTTAACGGATCTAAAGCGTGTTCAGGTGGAATAAAACCTGTCTCTATCTCCACTATGAGGCTTCCATAGCCTTTCACGGCGTATAAATCACATGTCAATGATTCGCTGAGGGAATGCTCCACCAGCACTTCGTAACCTTTCAAAATGAGGTACTTAGCGCAGACAAGCTCCATTACGGAGTGATTTATCTTCACAACATTTTCTTTATGAAGCTGAATAAGATGATTCTTCAATGCACTAAGCTTCTCTTCTGCCTCTTTCTTCACATTCTGGCTTAACTTTGAAACCAAGAAAACTAGGTCTTCCTCGAACTTCTCCCTATTCATGCCCGTCTCCTTGCCGCGCCACTCAAACCTAACAACACTCTCTTTGAATTCTAAAGATTACGTTTAAGCTTTTAGCCAAAATATAAAGCAAAGACAAGAAAGAAGAACATTAGGCTGCGATACGGAAAGCCTGACGAGCTTAAATAGTCAACGTATCCGCAACTTCCGAAACTAAACCAACATAGCCGAGTTTCACTAATTCTGTCAAAAAACTACTCACGCTTCAGAATAGTTAAAGATGCGGCTGTACAGGTACGTTTATATAGAATCCTTGCCACTAGTGTCTTTACCCAAGTTGAGAAGCACGCTTGAGCGACTTGGCAAAGAACAGTTGGCGCAGCGGCTAACTGCTGAGAGTAGTCTCAAGAGATAACATCAAATGAGGCAAATCTTCGCGGTCAGTTCACGACTAACTGGGCAATGCTGAATCGTTCGGGCTTAGACTCAACTTGGGTTTTTGATTTTATATAAAACAACTGAACTTTCCGCGCGCGTAGGGACCTTCGCGTCTTCTTAAGAATTGAGACCATAGTCAGGATGCGACTGCAAGTGTCATCCACCTAAAAATGTGACAAAGAAATTTTTCGGGGTTTCATTAAATGGACTAAAGAGAGGGCAATAATGCACAAAAGGCGACCTAATTTGAATATCAAAACCAGTTTTTCAGTAGGCCATCAATTGCTACTTAACGTCTTTCAAGTCTATTTGTTCTCTCAATATGCTGTAGTATGTTCTTATGTATTCCTTTCCTTTCTTTGTTATAGTATAAACTCTCCTTGCTCTACCTGCCTGCTCTTGTTTCTCACTCCTCAAAAAGCCTCTTTGCTCCAAGGAATTCAGCAATGGATATAGAACCCCATGCCTAAGTTTCACGTTAAATTTTGTCTCCATTTCCCTTTTTATTTTGTAGCCCCACAATGGCCGCGCGTGGATTAACCTTAGTAGTTGAATGCCGAGCAAGTTTTTGGTTATGTGTTGAACAATTTCCTTTTTGTAACTTTCTGACACTTTTTCGCGCCTCTCGGTGTGCTACCTTTGAACCTCTGTATGTTTCAGCTTATTTAAATTGTGAAAGAATGGTATGCTCTGTTATGCTTCTTTATGCTTGCAATACGCATGAACCTTTATATCCAGGTTTGCGGTATATAAAGTCTTGCGATATGTCATAAAAGAGACATATTGTACACAAGTCTAACAAAACAACTGTTGAACAAAAATACAGAAGGAGAAAAAAATGGTTAACGCACAAAAAGAAGTTCAAGTCAAATTGATGAAGGGTCTCCTGGACCTGATAGTTCTGCAGTTCTTAAGCACTCAACCTATGCACGGGTACCAGATAATCACAAAAATCCGCAAGTCCTTTGGAGTCTACTTTGGCCCAAGCACCATCTACCCACTTCTGAACGCCTTGGAAAAGAGAAACCACGTCAAAAGCGAATGGAATATGTGTAACGATCGCCCCAGAAAAGTGTACAAATTAACCACTGAAGGACAAAGCCTGCTAAACTTTACAGAGGATTCGCTTAGCTTAATATGCAGAAAAATAGGTACACCAATGCCGCTAAGAGAAGAATTATCGATTGCGACAGTCAAAGAACCAGCACTGCACCCATTCACAAAAAGAATTGGACAACCAGGACCCACATTCTAGAACTCTAAGTCTCCCATTTTTCGAGTTTTCAATCATGAAGAGGATGACGGGCGAGTATCTCTCTATCACCCATTCAGAACAGTTTTTATTTTTACTTCACCATCATAAAGAAGGGCGAACCATGGAAAAGGCGGATATTCTAATTCAAGGCTGTCTCATTTTGCCGATGAGCCATGCAAGTTTCATTGAGGACGGCGGATTAGCCATAAAGGGCCAAAAAATAAGGTTTGTCGGCAAACGTTCAGCTACCGCAAATATAACTGCTGAAATAAAGTTAAACGCAAAAGGAATGGTGGCCATCCCAGGATTAATCAATTGTCATACACATGTGCCTATGACTCTCTTTCGAGGAATAGCCGAAGATCAGCCTTTAAACACATGGTTGGAAAACACAATATGGCCACTGGAAGCCAAGTTAAAAACGGATGACATATACGCCGGAGCTCTTTTAGGCTGCTTAGAAATGATAAAAAGTGGCACAACATGTTTTGCAGACATGTATTTTCATGAAAGTATGGTTGCAAAGGCAGTTGAGAAAAGCGGCTTAAGAGGCGTTTTGGCAGAGGGCATAATTGAATTCGAAAAGGCACAAGGCGAAAAAATGCTGAAGGCAAGTGTGAGTTTTGCCAAAACCTTTCATGGACATGCTAATGGTAGGATAACAGCTTTCCTTGGCCCTCATGCAGCCTATAGTTGCAGTCCTGAATTGCTTGAGAAGATTAGAGAAAACGCCTCAGAGCTTGGAATCGGAGCGCACATTCATTTATCAGAGTCGGAAGAAATGTTTAGCAAACTTGAAAACAAACATGGCTCAACCGAAGTTGAATTTCTGGAGAGAATAGGCTTCTTTAAAGGGCACACCCTGGCTGCCCATTGCATTCATCTGTCAGAGAAAGATAGGCGCATCCTTTCCAAACATAGGGTCCACGTAGCTCATAACCCCGTGGCCAATGCAAAACTCGGCCTCGGAATAGCAAAAGTGAAGGAGCTCTTTGATCTTGGCATTAATGTGGGTTTAGGAACAGATGGCCCAGCCACCAACAATACGCTTGACATGTTTGAAACCATGAAGTTCGCAGCGCTACTCCAAAAGCACCTCTACTTGGATCCAAAATCTCTATCAGCCTATGAAACCTTAAAAATGGCGACAATCAACGCGGCTAAGGCATTGAAACTTGAAGAAAGTATCGGATCTTTGGAAGTCGGCAAAAAAGCTGACGTCATACTGGTTGATCTTTTGAAACCGCACCTGAGACCTATGCATAACATCTATGCAAACCTAGTTCATTCCGCGCGCGGAAGCGACGTGGACACAGTTATTGTTGACGGAAAAATCGTCATGGCTAACAGGCAGGTGAAAACTTTAGACGAACAAGCTGTGATGGAAAACGCTGAAAAAACCGCCTTAAGCCTTAATTGATTGAGCGATTGTTGGTATCTGGTCTTGCTCGCGCACCATTGGGTTGCCAGCTGAACATAAATGGAAGCTTCATCTACAACGGTATTAATGAAAGTACTTTGGAGGCTTTTTCGGATATTTACCCAGTTTCTTGAGTAACGCACTTGTCTGTGGGTAGCGTGTTAGGTCTGCGTAGGGCAAAGCACTTGAGTTGAAGAATTCTATTTGAAAATTGGGTTCTGCCGCAAGTTCCACATACTTTACCTTGCTTGAGATTTCCTCAGTAATTTTTCTGGCCGCCTTAGAAGCCAGAGCCATCCTCGCTCCAGTTCCCGCGGCGTTACCCACAACTTTAACCTTTTCTAGCACCACTTCAGGGTACATGCCGATTATTCTTGCGTTCTCCGGATCTACGTAAGAGCCGAAGGCTCCAGCTATGAAGAGGATGTCTATATCTTTTTCAACTATGCCCTTCTTTTTCATCAATGTCATAGCTCCTGTGTGCATTGCTGCTTTCGCTAACTGAATTTCTCTGATGTCCTTTTGTGTGAAGGCAATGTCTTCTCCGGTTGAGGTTTCCTTTGCCCATGCTAGCACAAACTCCAGTCCACTTTCACCGGTACGCAATCTAGGTGAGGAGGCCAGATCATTCTTCATTGTTCCTGCTACGTCAATTATGCCAGTTTTTAACATCTCAGAGGAGATATCCACCATGGCTGAGCCACAAATTCCACAAGGTTTAGCATCATCTATAGTCCAATACTTAATCTCAAGCGTATTCGGGTCTATTCTCACCTTCTCAATTGCGCCTGTTGCGGCTCTCATTCCCTGCTTTATGTGAGCACCTTCCAGTGCTGGGCCGGACGCGCAAGAACATGCCAGTATCTCGTCTTTATTCCCCAAAACAACCTCAGTGTTCGTTCCAATATCTAATGCCATGCAAAGCTCATCCTTCTTATAGATTTCAGTTGCCAACATCACTGCAACGGCATCTGCCCCAACAAATCCCGCAATTACGGGGAGGACGTGAATACTGCCATTTGGATTGATGTCAACTCCAACATTTTCTGCATGAACATTTATCCCTCTTCTTACAACAGGCGGGTATGGCGATAAGGCCACATACTTTGGGCAGATGTTCAGAAAGAGATGGTGCATGGCGGTGTTTCCGACAGCGGTCATTTCATACACTTCCTCAGAGCTAACTCCCGTCTTTTCTAATAGGCGTTGAAAGATTTGATTTATACCAGTGGCAACGACTTTCTGGAGTTCTTTTTGCTCCTTGAACCCTCTCATTGCATAAGTTATTCTTGTTATCACATCTTCACCGTAGGGTATTTGTGGGTTCATTATGGAGTCTACTGCCATCACCTTTCCTGTGTTTAGGTCTAGGAGGTACCCAGCGAGTTTAGTTGTGCCTATGTCCACGGCGTATCCGAAGATTCTGTGGGTTGTGTCCCCAGACTCCGCGTCAATGATTGTGGCGTTGTTCCACACGACGACGGTTACCTCCCATTCGCTGTCCCTTAAGATGAGGGGCAGGCATCGGAGGAGGCTATAGCTTACTTTTAGATTCTCAAGGCCATACTGAGCCCATAACTCGTCAAGCAGTCTGTCAACATCAGATCTGGAATCTCGAAGGGTTGGACTTGGCAATTTAACGAAGTATTTGTTAATGAGAGGTTCCAGCGTAACAGGGGTTTCTATTCCTTCAACTTGAAGCCTCTGCTGTCCAGTCCTGCTTTCCTCCGGTATCTTGACGACGACGTGGTCATTAACTGATGTGCAGCAAGCTAGCCTGTAGCCTGCAGATATTTCCGTCGGTGATAGGAACGCTTTCTCTGCTTTGGTTATAGGCCCTACGTTTTTTCTTTCTTTTTCAACTATTACCCGACATTTTCCACATTTACCTTTGCCGCCACATATTGAGGTTAGATCAGCTCCTACAAGTTTTGCCACCTCTAAAACAGTAGTGCCAGATTCAATTCGTGCACGTTTTCCTTCTGGCTGAAAAATTACTTCTACTTCCGTAGTCATCTAAACCCCTTCATCTTAAGCCTTTATCTACATTAGTTACTTTAAACACTCTCATGAATTCTCATTAATGTATTCTAACGACGCAATTCTGTATAGGTAAAGTCCATCTTAAGCCTTCCTCACGGTTATGCTACCATCCGCATTCTTCTCAACCTTCAAAGCCATGCCCTTGTGCCAGTTTAAGTCTTCGAGCCATCGGGTTTTGAAATGTAGAAAGCCATAATCGTTTATCCGTGCGTCAGTGGGGAAAGCATTTACCGCTTCACTTGTTTTCTTTATTCGTGGTTTCCTCTCTTTTTTCACCTTAGGTAGAGCCTGAACTTCGTATTTTTCTGTCACGCTTTTCACCTCTTTCTTTTTTCTCACTTTCAGTGGCATCATATCGCCGCTAGGCAGACGCGCCTCCCAACTTTCCGTTAGGCTTCCGGATTTTTCATTTGTGGGAAC
>Ga0315308_1000566_pt1 | contig 20810 bp, 16 predicted proteins | sample TDP3_MG_FD_203078 | JGI IMG/M metagenome (GOLD analysis project Ga0315308, IMG submission 203078) | Freshwater sediment microbial communities from Lake Towuti, South Sulawesi, Indonesia - TDP3 | ecosystem: Environmental > Aquatic > Freshwater > Lake > Sediment | place: Indonesia: South Sulawesi... | reverse complement strand
GGAGGCAGGGAGCAGCTTGCCATAGAGGCCTTCTCAGAGGCGATCGAGATTATTCCACGAACGCTGGCAGAGAACGCAGGACTCGACCCCATAGACATCATGGTATCCCTTCGTAGTGCTCATGAGAAGTCTGACGGTTCAAGCAAAGGCGTCAATGTCTATAGCGGTAAGATAGTTGACATGTGGGAACAAGGCATCATCGAGCCATTGAAGGTCAAGAGGCAGGCAATCCGATCTGCAACAGAAGCAGCCACGATGATTCTCAGGATCGACGACGTCATAGCGGCAGCTAAACCCCCGCCTGAGAAGAAGGGACCACCAAGCCCCGAAGAGATGGGCGAGTACTAGCCTCCCTCACCTTTTTTGAAACCTTCTGCAACCTTTTATCGTCCACCTCCGGATAACACGGGGATCTATTGAGCTTTCTTGTAATCCGCCTCTCGAATTGAAAAGACTCGACCCGATGACACCAGCTTCGTAGCATCTCGTTCGTGCTAATCCGAAAAAGGATAATATAACACTCCTTTATCCTCTAATTGTGCTCCGGACGCTCCGGTAGAAGAGTTTCTCCGCTCTCTGCCGAATATAGCCCGGTCATCCATCTGCCGAGAGTATTCTGGCCTCTCGAGCCAGGGGCCCGGGTTCAAATCCCGGCCGGAGCACCAACTCACTCTTGCCCATGAATGGGTCTTTCGTCATACTCAACTGGGAGGCTCGGTAAGGGCTATGACCTATACACCTATTAGACGCACTGGATTCCGGGTAGGACTGTTCTTGCGCCGCCTCGTAACAAGGTCGGAGATCTATGGAGTTTGCAGTTGAGGTAAACGAACTTGTCAAAGTCTATGATAGAAGCGTAAGAGCTCTAGACGGTATTGACTTGAATGTCGAGGCGGGCAGAGTCTTCGCTCTGCTCGGCCCCAATGGCGCGGGCAAGACGACTTTGATGAGAATTCTGACAACACAGATTGATCCGAGTTCTGGAGAAGCCTACGTCTTCGGTCTGAACGTCGTCAGGCAAGGCGATCGTGTAAGGAAGCTCGTCAGCTATGTCCCACAGGAGATGAGCGTCTGGACCGACATAAGCGGCTACGAGAACCTTCTCATCTACGCCAAGATCTACGGCATTCCTCCTCATCAAAGAAGCGAAATCATACACGATGCTCTGGGTAGAATGGGTCTTATGGAAGTTGCAGACAACATTGTGAGAACTTACTCAGGCGGCATGATTAGAAGGCTTGAGATCGCTTGCGTCATGCTCATCGAGCCCAAGATCCTCTTTCTAGATGAACCCACAATCGGCTTAGATCCCTCTGCTCGAAAGATTGTCTGGGAGAAGCTCGAAAATTTCAAGAAAGACCATGGCACGACCGTATTCTTCAACACCCACTACATGGACGAGGCAGACCTGTACGCGAATGAGATAGCCATAGTCAATAGGGGAAGGATCGTCGCAAGGGGTACACCCGCGCAACTGAAGCATTCAGTCGGCGGAGAGATCGTCCAATTCGCAGTGTACAATGGCAATTTTCGTCAAGATTCTCTTGCCAAGATCAGGCAGTTGGATTTGGTAACTGACATTATCGCGGATGATCTTGGGTTAGCTGTCGTCGTTAAGGACGCCGAGACAGCACTACCGAGCATAATGGAGGTTCTGAGAGCGGAGCAGCTCTCGATAGAGAGGGTGTCCATCACTAAACCCACTCTAGACGATGTTTTCTTGAAGTATGCTGGGACCAGACTCGAGTCAGGCGGCCGAATCAGTGAAGTCAGGCAGACTAGGAGCATGATCAGAAGAGGGTGAGAGTGATGAGTGCTTTGAAGAATATGCTTGTTATGGTGGAGCTTGAGCTTAGGAGATTAAGGCATGACAGGACTGAACTCTACACGAGAGCCGTTCAGCCGATCCTTTGGATAGCGGTATTCGGCCCCATCATGAGTAGCGTCAGAGCAATCCCCACAGGTGGAATACCATATACAGATTACATTACGCCGGGGGTGCTGATACAATCCACCGTCTTCGTCTCTATCTTCTATGGCCTGACAATTGTTTGGGAACGAGAGTCGGGCATTCTCAAGAAACTTCTCGTCACGCCGGTTTCCAAGTACTCGACGGTGGTGGGTAGATCGATGGCATCTGGCATCAGAGCAGTATTTCAGGCCTTGGTTATCATTCCAGTCGCATTGCTTGTCGGGGTCAGGTTTGTTCCAAATCCCTTATGGCTCGGCCTTTCGTTGCTGATCATCTTCTTCTCTTCAGGTGGATTCGCTGCCATTTCAATTCTAATAGCCTCATTCATGAAGACTAGGGAGAGGTTCATGGGGATAGGTCAAGCGATAATCCTGCCATTATTCTTTGCTAGCAACGCACTGTATCCGGTCCAGATGATGCCCTTGATCTTGCAGTACTTTGCGCATGTTAATCCCATGAGCTACGTGGTCGATGCTGTAAGGGGCTTGATGGTCAGTGGAGATCTGAGTGGCCTACCTCTGGATATTGGCGCCATCGCCCTCTTTGACGTGGCTATGTTTGCTGCTGCCTCAGCCAGCTTCAGGCGTATCATTGAGTAGAGGGCACAACGGCCGCAAAACGGTGCCGTCGCATCGCTAGACCGAAGCAAAGAATGGTTTTCGGTTCAAGAAATGGAAATGCGATGCCCATCTCATGGAGGGCTTGGCTCTAAGGGAATTCACTCTATGCTATGCCAGCTGTCTCATGAAGCGAGTCCTGTTTTGACTATCCGCTATTCTATGACTTGTAGCGATCGAACTACTCCAGTTGGGTTCGGGTCGCCATGGCTGCAAACTCGGGAGTCCTCCAACTCAATGGTTGGGGTGGCGTGTTCTGGACGAGGTAATCATTTGTTCAGGTACCTCCATGAGAGGAGTATCCCAACGACCGTGAAAATCGCGGCAAAAGCGCCCAAGTAGGCAAAGTCGAAAATCAACTGAGGCACGTCTATAGGATAGAGTACGAGCTGCCTGATTGCATCGGTTGCGTATGTTATCGGGTTGATCTGCGTCACAGGCTGCAGCCAGCTTGGCATCAAGGTTGTGGGAAACAATGCATTGCTTGCAAAAAGTAGTGGCAAGTTCACCAGATTCATGACAGCCATCTGAGTTTCCCACCTAGTTGACCGCACAGCGATTGATATGAAGAAAGACGACAGTCCCAGGCCTATTAGAAAGAGGGATGCGAAGACTCCAAGGAGATTTATCGGGCTGAAGTCTGGTCCTAGTGTCAATCCCAGCAGGAAGGCAAAGCCTAGGACGATGGCGGCTTGAAGGAGCGAACGTACCACCGCAGAGAATACTTTCGACATGAGTATTGAGGCTCGAGCCACGGGCGTGCTGAGAACCTTGTTCAGGAAACCTAGGCGCCGATCCCATACTATCGACATGCCGCTGGACATCGTTGTGAAGAGAACTACGAAGGAGAGCATTCCCATTGACATGAATGAGAAGTAGTCCGTGGTTCCGAATGTCTTGGTCAACATCTGTTTTGAAAAATCTGAGATCATCTGTTGAATTGCTTCTTGGTATTGCGGTGGGATTCCGGGAGGGAGTGTGAATGAGACGTTGGTGAATACGGCTGCAATGTTCATGGCTTTGCCGAAAAGTCCCATCCAAATCATCGGCTGAACTACAGTCATAAGAAATAGGAAGGGGTTCTTGTACCACTTCTTCAGCTCTCTGTTGGTCAGCGCCCATAAGCCGTGCAGAGGACTCTTGGAGTTGTTGATTCGAGTCATCTCTACCTGCTCCTCGCTCTTCGCATGGCCATTCGCTGACTGAAGAAGTTCTCCTTGCCTTCCTCGACCTCTCGCATGGATCTACCCGTGTATTCCAAATACACTTCGTCTAAGGTCGGTCTTGAAAGGGAAAGCCTTGTCACTTTGTGCCCTTCTGTTCTAATGGCCTCTATGATGGAGGGCGCGGTTTCCTCGCCGTCCATCACCTTGATTCTATACTCGCTATCCTGTTTGCGTACCTCTTTGACCCTCGGGATCTTCTCGATAATGCTGGAGATGTCTGCCTCTCCGTCTTGGATGCCTACCGTTATTATGTCTCCTCCGAGACCTTCCTTTAGCTCACTTGGAGCGCCGACCGCCACTATCTTTCCGTGGTCGATGATTGCAATGCGGTCGCAGAGCATGTCGGCCTCTTCCAGATAATGGGTGGTCATGAACACCGTCATGTGGTATTCCTTCTTGAGAAGCTTGATGTACTCCCACGTCGCTGCTCTGGTTTGAACGTCGAGGCCTAGAGTTGGTTCGTCGAGGAAGAAGACGTGAGGTCTGTTTATGAGACCGCATGCAAGTTCGAGTCTCCTTCTCATCCCGCCCGAGTAGTTCGCGACCTGCTTGTCTTTGAACTTCGTCAACTCGACCAGTTCGAGGAGTTCCTCGGCACGTTCTTGAGAGATCTCCCTTGGAATACCGTAGAGGTCTGCGCAGAGGATGATGTTCTCATGTCCCGTCAAGTCTTCGTCTGCGGTGTATTCTTGCGGTACAACTCCGATGCAGTTTCTGACCTCGCTGGGTTGCCTTGATGTGTCGTATCCGCAGACTGCTGCCTTTCCCTCCGTGGGCTTTAGCACGGTGATGAGCATGTTGATTGTTGTCGTTTTGCCAGCGCCGTTGGGTCCGAGAAAGCCGAAGATCTCCCCTTCTCGAACGATGAAGCTGATATGGTCCACGGCAACCAAGCTTTTGTTGAAGACTTTCGTCAGTCCTTCAACCACCAAGGCATCGCCGGGCATGTCTTTCACTCCTTCAGCTTCTTCGAGATCTCTTCGATTCTTTTGGCCGCTTCCTCTATCGCCTTCTTCGCCTCTTCAGCAGCCCCCTGTGAGTATTCCCGTCTGAGTTGGTCGTGGAGATTCCATACCGCTATGGCGAGGTGTTTTGTTGCTCTACGCAGGCCTTCGGCCTTTTCTGGGAAGAATTCGAACCACATAGGCCCCATGAAGCCAGGGCCTGGCCCAAGATGTCTGAACCGTCTGCGCAGTTCTTCATGCGTCTTGGCGTGCTCTTCGAGGGCTTTTCTGCCCTGATCTGTCAGGGTATATCGCTTTATTCCAGCCTCTTGCTGGGCGACTTCCTTGACGTAGCCCTTGTCTTGCAGCCATGCAAGCAAGGGGTAGATTGATCCTGGGCTGGGCTTCCAGCGTCCGCCTGTCTCCTTTTCCATCTCGTTCATTATTTCCGAGCCGGACATTGGCTTCTCGCCGAGGAGTCCGAGGACACGATAGCGCAGGAAGCCCTTGGGAACCATGGCTGTGTGCCTGAACGGAAACATAGATTGGTCGCATCCAATATCAAATTTGATATCAACGTCGACATGGCAAGCCTGCTCTTAAACTCTTCGATCCATACCTGAGACTTTCCAGACAGCCGATCATCGGGGAAGGATGGAAATCGCCAGTCCCTTTGCTGACTCAACTGGATTAACGCGCAATCTCTCATGAAGCAAATGCCGGTTAGGGAAGGACCTCTGGCAGGCCTTATTGAAGCAAGGTGGAGTGTCGGCTCTAGCCTCAACCAGTTCCAACATGTTAGAAACGGACTAACCAGATACAATGAGCAGTCTACGGAAAAATGTCCGTCGGCCATGGCTAGCATTGATTTCGTCGCGTGGACTGCTGAGCGTCCGTCACAGTCCGAAGGGGGTTGCCCACCTCATGATGTCTCTGACGGATCGATTCACATAGTCGGCACAGTGAAGCGCTATGTCTCGTGCTGTGAGTACGCCGTAGATGATCCCGTTCTTGATCACTGGCAATCTTCGAATGTTGTTCTTCTGCATCAATTCTGATGCTTTGAGAAGGTCTTCGTCGGGATCGACACTTATGATGGGCGAAGACATTATCTCACCCACCGCCATGGTTGCAGGGCTTGCTTCTCTGGCGATGATTTTGTTGACAAAGTCTCGTTCCGTGACTATCCCTGCTGGACGCGCATCTTTGAGGACTATGAGAAAGCCTGTGCCCAATTCGCTCATTGTCTTGGCTGCCTGGGCTACAGAGGCTCGATGCTCGATGGTGGGAACCTCTTTCCTCATGTAGTGCTTCACGAGATACGACATCTTTTCACCACGAAGTAGGATAATTGCTTGTCTTGTTCAAGTCCCATTTGGACCCGTAGTTTGGTCTATCTCACTCTCGTCCCGGGCGGCACTTCCTTCTCGACAGTCAACCAGATCGGCCTTCCTCCGAGATCAGCGGCCAGGAGCATTCCACGCGATTCTACGCCAGCGATCCTCTTGGGTTCAAGGTTGACGATCGCAACCGTCAGCTTGCCCGCGAAGTACTCTGGAGGGTCTGTGTCACCGCCTCCCAAGATCATCTCTCTTGTCTCCCCTCCAACGTCAACCTTTGCCCGGAGAAGTTTCTTCATTCCAGGAATCCTCTCTGCTGAGATCACCTTTGCCACTCGAAGGTCAAGCTTCTCGAAGTCCTTCATCGTCACTAAGCTCATATGCATGCCTCCATATAGCTCGGTTCTACCTTGTTCCACTATCGTTCTCCGCAGCCCCATATTACTGGTCGGAGAATCGAGGCTACCGCCTCTCTCCTGCTGCCACAATTCTGATGACGTCGCGATCCTTAAGCACATATTCCTTGGGAAGCCTGAGACCTGACCTCGCGTCCTGTGCGTAAATCATCGTCTTTGCAAGCTCTGTGTGGATCTCGTTGGCAAGGTCGTACGCTGTGTAGTTGTAAGGAACCAGAAGAACATCTGGCAACACGTTTCCGCTCTTGTCTGCGAGTGTTTGAACATCCTCGACGGGGTAGACGGAGTTCATCTTCAGCAACTTGAAGATTGCAACGTTCAGGGAGAACTGAACTCCAGTCCGGATCCATTTGGAGAGTACCTTCTGCTGCACATACTTGAGCGCCCATCTTTGCCTATCTGTTAGTCTGCTCTCGGCAAGTACGCTGAACTTTTCCTCACCCGGGACGTATTGGACCAGTCCCTTTTGCTCAGCTCTTCTCAGGACAAGTTCGGCCTCGCTGCAGCATGGTATGACGAATGAACCCTTCAGCTCCTCGGTGAGTCTGACGTAGTTCTCTTCTGCGTGGTTCAAGTCCATCTTGTTCGCGAGGACTATGGTGGGTTTGGATCTCTCTCTCAACTCATAAGAGAATTCTTTCAGTTCGTCATCGCTCCAAGATTCGAACGTCTTTTCTGCTAGCTTGAGGGCCTGAAGTGCTGCAGCTACGTGGTTTTCCCTGATTCCGATGCCTGAGAGCACTCTGTCCATTGCAGCTTCAAGAGGTAGTTTACCGGCTCCCATCTCTCGGGTTATCCTTTGCTTGTTCTTTTCAATGATTTTGAAGAGCCACATCGCGAGCTCTTCCTCTATGTCCAAGATATCGGCCAGTGGGTCGCCGGTCCCAGGGCGGGCAATTCGGCCTTCTGCGTCCACACTCCCAGACGCGTCGACGATATGGAGAAGTGCGTGTGCTTGGGCTGCTACACTGAGAAACTGGTTGCCAAGTCCCTTTCCTACCCATGCTCCTTTGATGAGGCCGGGCAGATCGATCAGCTCAACGGGAACGAAGCGCCAGCCGCTAATGCACTGCGAGTTTCTCGGGTTATCTTTGACTTTGAGCTCCTGACAGACGCAGAGCGTCTGGACGTTGGCGGTTCCAACGTTCGGTCTCTTGGTGGTGAACGGGTAAGTTGAGACCTCGGCAGACTGCAGCGTTGCAGCGTTGAAGAAGGTTGTCTTGCCCGTATTGGTCTTGCCAATAAGCCCGATTCTTATCATGCGACCTCGCCCATGCCTAGCTTCAAACAGGTTCTTTAATTGAATTGTGCCAAGTAGAAGACGCCAAGCGCTCGCATACTGAAACGGTATTTAGCCTTGGCTATGCGAGTGCCTATCGAATCCATTGTGTATCTACGGTCTTACCTCCGCCTGCAGATAGGCGGACTGAAAACCCTCTGAACTTCCACTTTCCCGCCACATCTATTACCGCTTTTCTCTTTCCCCTGTAATGGCTTGCTTCCATGGACTCATAGACGGAGATTCCCTGAAGCTCCTCGATCTTCCTGTAGTCTTCTATCGGTCCTCTGTCGCCTCTCAAGGTCGCCCTGAGGGCGACGGCACATCAACTGATTCTCTGCAGGAATACGTAGATTGCTGGATTTTTGACTTCCGTCGTCCTCTCTTTGACAAATTCCAGTGCAGGATCCGTGATCTCGAACGACATGATGGAGTCAGGTACGCAGCCACAGTCGATCCATAAAGAGATTGCGCTTTGGCAGTCGTCAGAAGCTCTTCGATCTGCTGATTGAGATGGTCAGGAATATACCGAAGGTGTAGATCAGTAGCGCCGAGAAGTAGAGGGCCTGGAATCCAGCCAGATCAACGACGAGTCCGAGAATTATTGGTCCAAGGGTTCCTCCGAAGAAGTTCATCGAATTGTAGAGGCCCAAGAAAGCTCCACGAATACTCGGGGATATCCTGTTCGTGACAAGCGTTATGGACGCCGTCCACCAAATACCACCCAGGAAACCCCAGACCGAGAACAGCGGAATGAGCTGAAAGCTCTCTGTCAAGGCTGGAAGCAGAGATGAAACTGCGCACATCGTGATCATGGCGATCAGCGTCGGCCGCGCGAAACCGAATCGATCGGAGAGATATCCGCTGAAGGGTGCAGAAAATATTCCGAAAAGAGGGCTTACAAGCGATAGCAGCGAGGCCAGTGAGACGCTCAGCTGTTTCGCGTTGACTAGATATTCTGGCGTGAAGGTTGTCAGGCCCCATTCTGCCACGGAAATCAACAGGTTGAAGAGAAAGATGGTGATGACGACACGGCTCTTCATCAAGTCCACGAGTTGGGGGATTGTCGTTGAAAACACGCTGCGGGCGGATCTTTCCGCGAGATTGCCTGAGTTCCCTTCATCGATTAATATTAGAGCGACCGGTCCAGCGATGAGCCCTGGAATGGACGATATCAGATAGAACGGACGCCATCCTTGAAGAACTGAGACCAGCAGGCCCACAAAGAGATAGATCACCGTTCTAGCGATGGGTCCACCTGTGAACGTGATTCCTAGGGCACTCCCAGTCCGTTTCGATTCTTTCGACGCGACCAATGCAGTGCTGGGCGCAAAGAAGAGACCTCCAAAGGTGCCTGCAAACGCCCTTAGAACCAGCAGTTGCCCGAAGTCGTAGGTGAGCCAAGACAATGCGGTTGCGACGGAAGAACCGAAGATCCCAACCACCATCGGTCGCTTTGAGCCAATTCGATCAGAGATTATCCCTGCTGGGACTTGCATCAAAGCGTACGGAAATAGATAAGCGCTCATCAGCAGCCCTGAGGATGTCCTGGAGATATTTAGGTCAGCTTCTATCAATGGCAAGATTGGTGGGATCACAAATCGAACCAGAATAAGGGAGAACCAGCAGGCCCAGACAACGGCCAGAAGTGTTGTTGTGTCGCTTTTTGCTTTGGACATGACTCTTCATTCTGGCATGTCTGTCGATTCCGGAGAGTGCCGATCTAGTTGAGAGCTGGTTGATGACCTTTTCGGCGATGCGGATGGAGCGCTACGAGACGGACTCGAACTCTATTCCGAGCCTCTTTGCGTATTCGAAGGCCTCAGACATCTCTTTCGTGTTTGGTCTTCTTGCAATGTCAGCGAACTGTTCTGGAAACCTCGTCACCAGATGTTCCATTCTGTACTGTCCCATGATGTTGACAAGCGCTCTTGGGCAGTTCTCGCTCAGCCATCTGAGAACCGGCTTGGTGCAGCACTCTATGTGATTCGGAAGAACAAGGTGTCTCACGATCATATCTCCGTTCTCGGCTGCCTTCAGGTGATTCCTGGAGGCTATCTGAAGGTAGTTCTCAACCTTTGATAGTCTTCTTGCGCAGGAGTCGTTGCCGTACTTGAAGTCTGGAAGCCATATGTCGATGAGGTCCGAGAGAAGTGCCATGGTTTCTTCGCTGCAATACATGTTCGAGTTCCATAGAATTGGGATGCTGATATCCGTCAGTTTGAGGGATGACAGGATCGTGTGGAGATGCATCGTCGGCTCTCCGCCCACGAAGTTGATGTTCCTTGCGTTCTCCTTGGCTAGGCTCTGTATGATCTGCGCTAGGTCCTCTGAGGTGACTGGATCTCCGTTCAGTGGATTCGTCGAGATGTCATAGTTCTGACAGAAGACGCATCTGAAGGTGCAGGAGGTGAAGAAGATGGTTCCCGAAGGAATCAGCGGCGCCTCTTCGCCGGTGTGCAGGAAGTGTGTCGAGACTCTGGAATTCGAATCTAGGTTGCAGAATCCTTTCTGTCCGGAGAACCTGTCTACATGACATCTCCGCTCACAGAACCTGCATCGCCTCAACATGTTCTGAGCGAGGCCGACCTTGATGTCGAGGAAGCTCTTGCGTGGCTCAGGCAGCTCCTGCAAGTCTAGAGAGCCTTTGACCACTTGCTGATGCAGGTTCTTGAAGACCGTTGAGAGCTTCGAATGTTCACTCCACAGCTTCTCCTCATCTGCCTCATCAGGGTCGATGGTTGATTCGACTCGTTTTGTAAGGAGATATTTGGCTGGCTTGTCGCGGGTCATGACTGAGTAGTACCAGCCGAGGCTATCTTTGACGCGCGGTCTCTTCCAGACTGTCAATGCTTCAGGTCTAGCGAGCAGCCACATCAGACATTCGTGCTCCCATAATATTGAGGGATCTTAAGCCTTTTTTGAAAGCGCCAACCAGTCTGCGTTTCTGAATATCCAAGCAGTGCACGAGCTTGAGATAAGAGATAAATCTGTCAAATGAAAGCGATAGGATCGCCGGAACAGGGGTTCGGCTTTCCGGCTCTGCCGGTTGGATTCCCTTCACAGCCTTGGTGCAAGGCTCTGTCAGGGACTCCTAGTCGACCTCCTCCGAGCGCCTTCAATTCGCACGACTCTGAACGACTGTCATATTGTCTTGCGTGCAGTGAGGCCGGAGGATCTTAGAGCTCTCACGACGCCTGTTCCGACGATCGTCGCTATGATGGTTATTACCAGCCTCTCAACCGGATAGACGAAGACTACACCCTGCCAGATTTCCGCAGGGATGGCAAATCCGACTACTAGCGGAAAGTATACCTGCGCTAAGGCAGAGCCAGCAACTTGATCCGAAAGCGTGGAGATCAGTGAAACGACAGCCACCGCGACCGTCGTTCGCCCCGCAGTGCCTTCTCGAATACCCTCAACGGCGATCCGATGCAGTGGAGAGATAAGAAGCACACATCCAATCAGATGAAACCAGACAAAGTAGGCATATGATGCGCTCCCCGGATAGAGTAAGAACAGGACGATTCCTGTCAGAAAAATCGCAAGTGATCGAATCCATTTGCCCTCTGTCAGAAATCCAGCCGACAGAGCTCCGACCACACCCGGAACGAATGTCAGCGCTCCGAATGGAGCATTGTATGGAGCTATGAAGGAGCCTATGAGGCCGGAGACGAAGATTGCCAAGGCTCCAGCGTACGGCCCCAGAATAATCCCACAGAGCGGTGGCATTATCGCGGCTATCCCTATAGATGCTCCTTGGACTCCAAGTATCGGGAAAGCCTGAAAAACTGAAAGCACTACGCCAACAGCAGCAAGCACCGAAGCCGCCGCCAAGAGTACGTTTCTTCTGCGATAAGCAAGCATGTGAACCGACTTTCCTGTCCTGAGAAACGGGCATCATCGATTCTTTTGAAATAGGCTGGTGACTATTCCTCTGCAATTGGTATGAAACTATCGGTCAGTTGAAATGCCAACGTTGAAGAACGACTGTTCTTGCATTCTCCCGAATTGACTCTTCGTTTGAAAGGGATTGGGAGCAGGCGTTTTCTCAGGGCTTGCCCAGTCTGCCTTCCCACATATTTTCGAGAATTTCGATAGCGCTCTCCCTGTTCATCTGTCGAATGGTGAACTGATCGAAGAAGACCCTTATCCAAGGGATCGCAAGCATGTCTTCGGCGAGCTTGGGTATCTCCTTCCTTCCTACCCCTATCTCCTTCAGCGTGGTGGGCAGGTTCACGTCTTCGACGAGCTGTCTAACGGCGTACACGCCCTTGTATGCGGCGTTCTTCCTCGGCAGTCCTCTGACATCTTCGCCAATTGCCTCCGCTATCCGCGTCAACCTGTCCGCTGAGACCACGATATTGAACTCCATGGCGTATGGCAGCGCGATCCCGCATGCAGTCCCATGCGCTATGTGATAGAGAGATCCGACGAGATGTCCGATAGCGTGGGCTTCAATGTCTCCTGCATTCATCTCTGAGAAGGCCTCGGTGAGGGCTGCCAGAGCCATGTTATATCGAGCTTCTAGGTTTGTGCCTTGATGGACAGCGGTTCTTAGGTTTGCTGAGATCAGTCTTATGGACTGGAGTGCCAGCGCTTCTGTTATTGGGTTGGCTCTTCGCGTCAATATCGATTCGATCGCATGTGCAAGCGCGTCGATCCCTGACGAGGCCGTCAGCCTTGGCGGCATGCCGGCAGACATTGTTGGATCCACGATTGCGAGGGTCGGTCTTACGTATCGGTGTTCGAAGAACGCCTTCATTCCGGTTCTGTCCTTTATGACAGCATCCCACGTGATTTCTGCGCCCGTTCCGGCCGTTGTTGGGACTGTTATGCATGGGAGGCCGAAATTTTCGAACTCTTTCTTGCCTCCAGCGAAGTAATCTTCTGGCTGCCCCGGATTGTTGAGTAGGACAGCGGCAGCCTTTGCGACATCCATGCTGCTTCCTCCGCCAGCTCCGATGAGAAGATCGAATCTGCCGTTTCTTACGTGGTCAAGTAACTCTTCAACGCAAACGATGGATGGCTCAGGTTCTACTTGATCCCACACCTCGACTCTTAGACCTTCCTTGAGGAGCGGCTCCCTAATCTTCTCAACCAATCCTGCGGTTGAGACGCCTGTGTCGGTCACTATCAAGATTTCTTGTGCCTTCAAATCTCTGGACTCTTTTCCTATCTGCCTAACAGCGCCGATGCCGAAGATGACACGACTCGGCATCTGAAGCTCGAAGGTCTTTGGTTCATAAGGCTCGGTCATACTTCCTTCGCCGCTCGCGGACTCTGAGAAGTCCAGATATCTGTTTTGCGGCTCACTCGGCTGGAGGAAGATGCCAGCCTGTCGGCCTAAGCTTCTTCAGGCGAAGGTTCTAGACTTCCCTGATCAAATAAGCGCGTGCTAGGGACGATACACATTCTTCACTCGGATGGACGCTGTTCGTCGGGGACGTATTTTGGATCCCATGTCTGTGAAACGGATTAGGTTCCTTATGATTCTCTTTGGATCGAACGGATAGGTGCGTAGACCCTCCTCAGGGGCCACTTCAGCTCGATTCCTGCGTGCTTCAGTCTTGCCAGCGTAACCTTGTACGGATCTATGACCTCCTCCTCGAGACTCGAGAGAAGCCGCGAATCGATTTCAGCTATTCTCTCCACTAGGCTACATCTCTCGTCTCCTTTCATGATCCTCGGATCTAGGCTCATAGCTGCCACGTGGAAACTAATGCCCGAATCGAGTAGATTTCTTATCGCTTTGAATGGAAGCTCGAAGCTCTCCGGCTTGGCACCGGTCTTTCTTGTGAATGCTTCACGGGTTCCGGCTTTCAATGAGACTCTCACGTGAGGCCTCTTGAATTTCGAGATCTTCTCGACGTAGCCTTTGTCAGCTCCGAAGAGTATGCCGTTCGTCTCGAGGATGAAGACATCGAACTCGGAGCTTTCAACAAGTTCCAGTAAGTCGAGGAGATGCTCTCTTCCGAGCGTGGGCTCAGCTCCTGAGATCCTGAGCTTCTTCACCTTGAACTTGTGGGCCGTCTCGTCTAGGGCGGAGAAGACTTCCTCAGGCGAATAGAAGCGTCCGTGCGATTCCGGAAAGTCGCGGCTCCAGTCCACCCAGCAGAAGACGCATCGCAGGCAGCATCCACATGCATAGCCGGTCGCTATTCCGCCGTAGACCTTGGTGGAATAGAAGCTTGAGTACTTTCTGTCGTGTCCTCTGCATACGATTCTCTCGGTCTCTCGAGCGAGCTCCAGAGGATCGAAGGGCTCGAAGCCCGAGGTCAAGTAGCGAGGATAGAAGCCTGAACCCTTGTGAGGTGAAGAGCTGCTGAACGCATTTTTGGGGCTGCGGAACTCCCTCTTCGAAGCTAGGACATTCATCTCACTGGAGATATTGAGGCGCTTCGCCATTTCTCTTTCTGACTTGACTTCAAGGCCCAAACGGCGAAGATAGCTAGCAGCTGTGTCCTTCAGGACATTTTCACTGTCTAATGTTTTGCCCCTTTCTGGCCTTCCAATGCGTTTTAGATCTGTTCCGCATTTAGGGCAGGTAGATGTGTCGGAATCGACACAGGTACTGCAGCTGGGGCATAAGAGCATCCTGCAGATGCGCCTCTTTGGAGACTTGACACCGTTACGTCCAGTTGGAGTCGCCCGCTCTTAACTCGGTTTTGGCCTACGTATTCTCAAAACGCCCTAGATTGTGCCACCTGACGCCTTTGGAGTGTCGGGTCGAGCCTTGACTCTGCGTTTCCTCCTGATGAGTAGGACGCCTGAAAGCCCTAGCAACAGGACGAGTATCCCCGTCCAGAGCCAAGCGTTCAACAGAATGCTCGGCGGACCGCATAGGTAGAGGATCACTTGGTGCCGCCCCTCCTCCAAGATGGTCTGCAGTATGAATACGTCGGCCAGCTCCTTCAGAGAGAACGCCTTCTTCTCTCCGCCGGAGAGCAACTCCAGCTTGGAACATGAAGACTCCAAGAGCCCCAGCAACTCTTTCGGTACTACCACGGAGAGCCTCCCCGTACTTTGGGCTTCCCGCGTGCAGTCTAAACATATCGCATGTTCCGCTTGCTGGCACTCAACCGACATGAGATCCATGTCGGTGAACAATGTCACCCCCTTTGCCCCTGCAGGCGTGTTCACGGCCACCGTAACCCCGGTGATCTCTTCGAGCGTCGCTCTTATCGTCCCGACTTCTGTCTCGATCCTGACGATACCGCCCTCGATATCTATCGACCTGGCCTTCAGCTCGTCCAGAGTCGCTTCAACGGATCCGAGATCGGTCTGCAGAGTCAACGCGTCCCTATGTATCGAGGCGAGCTTCGGATTGAGATCTGATACTGAGACATTTATGGAACCGACCGCGCTCTCCACCTTCGCCATGGATCCGTTGAGGGCGTCTATCTTTGCATTGATTGTCCCAACGTCGGCCAGGACAGAGCCGAGAGACGTCGAGACGTTCGCCATTTCGCCCTTTATCGAGGTGAGTGACGCGTCAAGAGTATCCAGCCTCGAGGTTATTGTTCCCGCCGTCGTCGATATTTTCGCAAGGATCTCACCCTTCGAGGTTGAGATCAGCGATGACATCGATGCCTCTAGTTCGTCCAGTCTCACAAGGATCGGGCCCGTGTCAAGCGAGAGGGAGCCCAATGTCCCATTTATCGCCGTGAGCGTCGCGTTCATCTCGCCAAAGGTCTGGCTGACCTCAAACGCCCTCAGACTGGCGCCGTAGGAGGGGGACTCCATCGAAGACCCTGCTAGCATTCACAACCAGCGCGTATGTACCCGGCGCAGCATCCCCCGGAACAACATAATCAATCCTATAAGTGCCAGTATCAACCCTAACCACTACGCCGGAGAGATCCTCCACCGCGCCTCCGGGCAGAAACAGCTTGGCCGCCAACATCGATGCATTGAAAGGCCTTCCGCTCTGAGTGGTAAGAGCATAGAATTCGGTCACCTCCCCCTTGAAATAAATGGCTCCCACATCCGTCCTCACATCCAAAGCTGAGACGGCGGATATCGTGTAGGAGGATGAGGAGCTGTTACCCCTCTCATCCACGGCCAAGATCCTGTGAGCCCCGAACGAGCAGGGAGGAATCATAAAGGATGTCGAGAAGCTGCCATCCAGACCTGTCGCGACGTCGGACGGCCTAGTCAAGACCGAAATACCATCCCAAGTGATCACCACCCGAGAAGCCGCCGAGAACCCTGTTCCCCGAATCCAAAGCTCATCGCCGACACTCAATCCACTAGGAGTAGCGGATATCGAAGCAGACAAAGTATACGCACTCGAAGCCGTGTTGCCGACCCCATCCGTGGCGACCAAGACATGTTGGCCCGCGACATCAAGCGGAACGGTGAAGACCGCCCTGAAGCCTCCCACCGCGTCCGTCACAATAGGGGACGGCAAAGCGTTGAGGAGGGAGCCATCCCAAGTCAGAGTGACACCGCTTGCGGGCTCAAACCCAGCCCCGGTAACCGTGACCGCCGAGAGAGCACCGCCACTTGAAGAGGAAAGGCTGATCTGCCTAGTCACAGTGAACGTGGCGGTGGCTGTGTTGCCAAACAGATCCGTCGCCCGCACCGTGTGGGACCCCGGAGCGCTAGGATCGACTGTGAAGGTGACCGAGAAGCTACCGAGGTCATCCGTCTCTACAGGCGTTGGTGTTGTCACAACAGGGGAGCCGTCAAATGAAACTGTCACCAAGCTTGTCTGACCGAAGCCCTTGCCGGTGACGGTGACAATATTGCCGGTATTCCCTCTAGGCGGGTCCAAGGTGACAGATGGGTTGATCGTGTACGATGCCGAGACAGAGCCTCCCAGCAGGTCGTCCGCCACTATTGTGTGGCTTCCTTGGATCGACGCGGGAATTGCGAAGCTTGCATTGAATCTCCCCTTTGCATCCGCTACGACAGGAGACGGACTTGTTGTCAGAGTCGCTGCATCGAATGTGAAGAGAATCTGAGCGCCGGGCGCGAAGCCCGTACCTCTTACGGTGACAACCGTTCCGGCCACGCCGGACGTAGATGAGAGAGATAACCTACGGGTTACAGCAAATGTAGCAGCGCCCTTGAAACCTGTTGAGTCCGTCGCCAGAACGCTCCAAGCTCCAGCAGAAGCGGAGGGAACAGTGAAGGAGGCGGTGAATCCGCCAAAGACATCTGTCAAGATCGTCGCTGGAGTTGTGACCATAGGCAAGCCCGCGAACAGCAACGTTATGGTCGCGCTCCCAGCAAAACCGGCCCCCGCAACGGTCACGATCGTTCCGACCGCCCCACTTGATGGTGCAAGCGAGATGCTAGGAGTAACGCTGAAAATCGCAGACGCGGTCGTACCAGCCATATCAGTCGCAGAGATGAGGTGGCTCCCCGCAGCAGCCAGCGGAATTGTGAAGACTTGGCTGAACCAGCCAGAAGAATCTGTCGGCGCGGTCAGAATCGTGGCTGCGTCAAACTTTATCGTGACCGTGTCCGACGGGGCAAACCCGGCTCCAGTAACCGTAACTGTTGTCCCCCCTCTTCCAGTGTTTGGAGATAGAGAGATCGAAGGTGTGACGGTGAAGGTTGACTGGGCTGAGCCTCCAATGTTGTCCGTCGCCTTCACCGTATGGGATCCGGGTGAAGCCGAGGGGACGGTGAAAGACGCCGCGAATCCGCCTAGACCGTCGCTCACGATGGTAGCCGGGGTTGTTGCGACTGTTGCACCGTCGAATGTGATCACTATTGTGCTGGAGGCAAGGTAGCCCGAGCCCGTTACAGACACGAGGTTCCCAGTCGACCCCGAGTTCGGTAGTAGGATGATGTTTCTAGTTATGGTGAAGCTCGCGGTGGCGGAGCCCGAGGCGTCACTAGATGATATTGTGTGTACCACGGGTTCGCCGGGAGGAGCTATCACGGTTGCGGTGAATGCGCCTTTGCTGTCTGTGGCGACTGAGGATGGAGAGGTGGCGAGCTGTGTGCCGTCCCATCTGATGGTTATGGTTGTTGAAGCTGCGAAGCCGTAGCCCGTTAGGGTGATCGTTGTTCCGACGGGCCCGCTGGTGGGGGTTCTGGAGAGGGAGGATGTGACCGTGAAGGTTGTGGTGGCGGTGTTGGTTCCGTCCGTCGCTATGATGGTGTGTGCGTCGCGGGTGCTGGATGGGACTAGGAAGATGGAGGTGAAGGCTCCTATGCTCGAGGTTGTTCCGTTGGTGACCTGTGCTCCATCATATGATATCGTTACAGGGCTGCTCGGGAGGAAAGCGGAGCCTGTGACGGTGACCGAGGTTCCGACCGGGCCGTTGGTGGGGGATCGTGTTATGGTTTGACAATAGGCCGTCTGAATGTGTATACTAAGTGAAACAAGAACTAGACATATGAGCAGTTGAACTGCCGACTTTGGTTGCATAGTTTGCCGCTATACATGGCGTTGCGGAAGATAAGACTTGAGGAGACTCTGTTGAGATTCATGGCATCTTCTGCTGACGCTCTGTATGGCTATTGCCTCATCTTTGTTCTACTGTTCTTCTTCACAACACTTCCGGCAAAGGCACTTATTTCCAGAATCTGTCAAAACATGGAGGGCCGCGCTGGCTTATTACGTAGTTTGTGTGCATAAAACAGTTCAAAAAGCGTCTAACGCAGAACGCCGTACTCCTCGCGCCCGATGCATCACCGGTGAGGACGTCGGATACTCGGGATGCGACTTGGCCACAGAGTGTGCAGCATCCTCCCATGCGAGGGCAGTTGGGACCTCCGATTGCTTAGTTCGTGTCTGCCAGGGCGTCGTCTCGTCTCTCGCGAACCTGTTGATCATTTTATGTAGGTCGGTTCCCTCTCTGGCTTCGTGGCCGCACCAGGCTGCAGCGATGGCATCGGCATTGGTGGTGGAAGGCCCAACAGATGGGTGAAGATGACTGACCTAACCGTGCAGAGGTTGAGGATCGGCTGAACCACATTCGGAGGTATAGGCTTCTTCTTTGAGTGCATCTCGAAGATCTCACCGATATCCGTCTTCTCCCCAGTCACCTTGGCCTTTCCCCTCATGTGAATCGTCGCCAGGCCGGGCGTGTAGTTGACCGTGAAGAGGTAGTCCAACTCCAGAGAATCCGCTGAGGCTCTCCTCACGTCACTTATCGTGAGGTTGGAGCTTATCTGGAGGCTCGTCGGCGGAGGCTTCTCATCCTCCCAGAAGCGTTCGACCGAGAGCGACTTGGGCGGCAGCACATTCACCTGAAACCGACTAATATCCTCCACGACTCTTCACCGACAGATCCGTCAGATGTCTATTCCTTCATCAGGCTCTTTCGGCTTTCGGCCGAAGACAGATTCAGGTCTGGATCTGGCAGAGGGCTGGACTGGAGAGAGAAACTATCAGGCGACCCGACGAATAGTTTGCAGAGACAGGCGAGCGATAAGAAATTGAAATCGGAGCTCTCCCGCTTATAGATGCGTAGCTTCCAATCAACGGCCTTTCGATGTACCGAGATCTTATAGCAACTATTGAGGAATGATCATCCATTTCAATTCGAATACTTCCGAAGAGCCCTCGGCTTTCATCGCGTCCAACATCTCACATCAGAGCTTCGTGAATCAGGCTTGAATAGGGCTCATTCTGACAGAAGAAGAGTGTTTCGGGCTTCGTTGGGAACCAACATTCACCGTCTACCCATGCAACTTCGCCCACCTATCGAGAGGCGGCTGTCTCGCAATGTCTTATATCTCGTGCAGTAGGCCATCTCACTCGATGAAGCATATGGTCAACGTAAGAGTCTTCGGCTGCGCCTTCAGCCCCAGACACGGGAACACCGAGGTTCAAGTCAAGGAGGCTCTTAGGGCGGCTGAAGAGTTGCCGGGTGTTGAGGCGGAGTTCTACAGCATAGCCGGAAAGAAGATCGAACCCTGCGACTCATGTTACAAGTGCTTCAAGGAGGCTACGACCGAAAAGCCCTGTCCATCCTTTGCTGACGCCTTCGATGAGATCGTGGAACGCGTCGATAGATCTGATGGAATAGTCTTCGGGTGTCCAGTATACTACATGACGGTGACTGCTCAAATGAAAGCGTTTATGGATAGATCCATGGGCATAGAGGCTCTGGGATACGGCTGGAGGAACAAGGTCGCTGGATTCCTGACGGTCGCCTACGATAGGGAGGGAGGCCACGAGACGACCATCAGAGACATGCAGAACTGGGCGCTCATGCATGATATGATTGCAGTCAGCGTGGGGCCTGAGAGACCCGCCAAGGGTATCGGAGGCTATCTAGGCGCTATGGCTCTGCAGGGCTGGCCCTATCCGATGTCCTCGTCCAAGCCCGGCGTCTTGACCGCCATCAAAGAAGACGAGATCGGGATGTACGCCTCGAGGTGTGTGGGCTGGCGCGTCGCCGAGATTGCGAAGGTTATGAAAGCGGGCTTCCAAGCGGTTGGCATGGAAGAGATGAAGTGGCCCAAGGGGCCGATAAAGATTGGAATAGTGTCACAATGGGAGAAGAAATCTGTGGTGTAGCACGACTGCAGATAGGATCGTCTGGGGCTCAGGAGACGTTCCAATACAAACCTCTGTCATGGCATCGTGAAGCGGGCCAGTGGAATGGGCTGCCAGTTTAACTCCTTTTGCTTCGTCGAAACGTCCATTGGCCGGAACTTCAACACGTCATGATCCGAACTGCCAAACCAAATCTGTGGAACAACAATCGGCTTTCTACGCTGAGTTCTTGACCACGTCTGATCGTTAGTCTGCTTGTCGCATTACTCTGGTTCAGGTAACGTGTTTGGCAGCCTCAAATCTTCGCTCAGCCGAGACCTCTTCCAGAGTCTTGAACGCTATCGCGTTCACGGGACAGAACCTCACGCACCTCGGGTCGCCTCGGCACAGGTCGCATTTGGCGGCCAACCCGTTGGGCCTGATCAGGATCGCGCCTAGAGGGCAGGCACTCATGCAGATCGCGCATCCGTTGCAGTCCCACTTATCTACTGTGACCGCTCCTGTGCGGTGGTCTCGCTTCAACGCTTGTCTGGGGCAAGTTGCTATG